>Ga0116227_10000682_pt1 | contig 68639 bp, 70 predicted proteins | sample S1TSphgellanicum_FD_89693 | JGI IMG/M metagenome (GOLD analysis project Ga0116227, IMG submission 89693) | Host-associated microbial communities from peat moss isolated from Minnesota, USA - S1T2_Fb - Sphagnum magellanicum MG | ecosystem: Host-associated > Plants > Peat moss > Unclassified... | reverse complement strand
TAGCGGCTTAGGCTGCTGAACCCTGATCGGCTTGTGCTGATGCGAACGGTCAGGGGTAGCGCACATCAGCTAGCGGGAAACACGTGCCTGGGGTGTTGCTTGCGAATCGCTACCGGGCTGGCTGCACACTTTCCCTGCCCGTCGGGTTAGTGAGCGGTGAGAACAATAGACGTGGCTACGTACGTAGATCTTGGAACGTAGGGCTTGTGGACGGGGGTTCGATTCCCCCCGGCTCCACCAATCGATGGTGAACCTCTCAGCGGTTCCCCACGGAGATGGCATGCGCGACAATTAGCCATGCTGTCGTTTGGCTTTCCGCCGATTTCATCGCCCTCGGCTCGAGTGCTCGTTCTGGGTAGCCTGCCGGGCCGGTTGTCTCTCGAGCGAGCGGAGTACTACGCCCACCCGCAGAACGCGTTTTGGAAGATCATCGGGGCTCGCGTCCCTGACCTCGCGCCCGACTATGCGAGCCGCGTCGCCGCGCTGATCGAGCACCGCGTCGCGCTCTGGGACGTGCTGGCGGCCGCGACGCGTGCCGGGAGTCTCGACGCCGCGATCGCGGAGGACGCGATACCGAACAATTTCCGCGCGTTCTTCCACGCGCATCCCCACATCGAACTAGTCTGCTTCAATGGTGCAACCGCGGCTCGGCTCTACGACCGGCATGTGATGCCGTCGCTCGCGGACGATCAGCGGGCGCTTGCAAGGCAGGCGCTGCCATCCACGAGTGCGGCGCATGCGAGCCTGACTCTTGTGGAGAAAACAGATCGATGGTCGGTGATTTGGCGGGATGGTCGTTGAAGAATCCACATCAACCTGGGGCGATCGCGCAAGGCGCGCCAGAAATCGTTCGATCACATACGCCTGCAGAATATCATTGAAGCTCAGCTCCGAGGCTGCGGCCACGTTGCGCAGTCGCGCGAGCACCGACGCCACGACATGCCGAGGTTGAGTCACGTCACACTCTCGAGGTACGGACCAATGACCCGTACCTGGCGCAGCAGGCGCGCGAAATGGAGGACTTCACAGTTGCTGATTCGCTTACGCTCCCGCGCGAAGCGCAGCGCCTCGATGGCGATATCCAGCCCAAGTTTATTTCTATACTTGAAGCAATCCACGAGCGTCCGCGCGACACCATAGATGCGAACGGTAACGCAATCGATCTGGTGCGTTTCGATGCCCTGCTCAAAGGTCGCCGCATCGAAGCGATAGATCTTCACGGGAGGCGTGCGCAGGCGCAGACCCGCGTATCGTCCTCGAGACACGGCGAGGTGGACGGCTCGGGGCACCTGGGTCGTAATCCCATGGAAGGACAGCGCCGAGATCAGGCACACGACTGCGTCCGGCGCTTTTGCGGCAACGACGGCGAGGTCCGGGTTGCTGAATTCCTCGGCATCGGCGACACGGTAAAGCCCTCGCGCCAGGCGGATCAGCTGGCCTGCCTCGACTAGACTATAGAGCGCAGCCGGATGAATACCCCGATTCAGGGCCTCGCCCGTCTTGAGTACACCCCCGTGCTGATGGAAGGTTTCGAGCACGGATTGAAGGTTGCGGGTTTGGGTCATGATGGATATTGTTAGCACCATTTATAAATTTTTGGTACTTTTTATATCCAGCTATTTCAGCCCCAGTTCTCCTGCAGCCGGTGACTACGGACCCGACACGGCATGCGAAGGCAATACGGGGGAAGGCGTTACACCGCCCGCTCCGGGGACCTGGGGCAGCTAAAGCGGCGGGCTCGACGCCGATTCAGCCGTCATGCTTACCCCCCGCTCCGTCGCCATCGCCATCGCCATCGCCAGACTACCCGACAGCATGTGGGCATGGCTCAGACCGACTCTCAAGTCCGCCTGCGCCAACAGCTCGCGCAAGGTGACGCAGGGCTCATACGGCACGCACCGCAAGCGCCGCGCGCCGCAGCACCGCGGTGATCTCGGCCATGATAGAGATCGCGATTTCGCCCGGCGTGATCGCACCAATCGCGAGGCCAACCGGCCCACGAACGCGGGCGATCGCTTCGGCATCGAAGCCCGCCTCGATCAATCGCTGTGTACGCTTTGCATGCGTGCGCCGCGAACCCAGCGCGCCAATGTAGAACGCCTCGGAGCGCAACGCGGTGCGCAACGCCGGATCGTCGATCTTGGGATCGTGAGTGAGGGTGACTACCGCAGTTCGCCGGTCTGGTTTGAGCGCCGCGAGCGCCTTATCCGGCCACTCGTGATTCAACGCGATGCCTGGGAACCGGGCCGCCGTGTTGAAGGCGGTGCGCGGATCGATCACCGTGACCTGGTAGCCGGCGAGGCGCGCCAGCGGCACCAACGCCTGCGCGGTATGCACGGCACCGATCACGAACAGCCGCAAGGCAGAGTTATGGACCTCGACGAACACGAGACCCGCCTCGGTCTCGATCGTCGTGCTGCGGTCGTCATGGACGGCCTGGCGCACCTTTGCCAACTCTTCAGCGCTCAACGACAAGTCGCTCGAATCCCCGGCCTCACCGTAAACAGCTCGCAATGGCAAATCGTCCGAGTCCCCCGCCCCATCCCAGACAGCGCTCAATGGCGAAGCGTCCGAGTCCCCCGCCCCCTCCTGGACTACGAGGCGCTGCGCTCCGGTCTTGAGGTTGGTCGCGAGTGCCGTAGGAACACCGGCTCGGCCCATCGCCAGCATCCGCTCGAGGAGTTCGAGCTTCACCGCAGCTTCTCGACGAAGATCTGCACGCGCCCGCCACAGGCAAGCCCAACGTCCCACGCCTGTTCGTCGCTCACCCCAAATTCGAGCAAGGTTGGCGCGCCACTCTCGATGATGCCGAGTGCGCTCTCGACCACGGCGCCTTCGACGCAGCCGCCGGACACAGACCCGATCATCCGACCCGCCTCGTCCACCGCCAGCTTCGAACCCACCGGTCGTGGTGACGACCCCCAGGTCGAGACGACTGTGGCCAACGCCACGCCACGGCCGGCGCGGCGCCATTGCGCCGCTTCGTCCAGAATCTCCACCGTATCAGTCATCTTGGCGACGCCTCCGCTGTTCGCAACAATATAAGCAAAAAGAAATTCCGCACACTCTTGCCGCTCCAGCGCACGGCACGCACGCGGCTAGACCCGTATGTACGATCCCTCGCAGGGTAACCGCGCCCGCCTGCGGCGCACACGGGGCGGCGCGGTCAACGCCGCGTCTTTCGCCTATTGTTGCGTCCTTTCTCGCGCCCGATCCGTTCGTTACCGCGCCATTCTCGGGCTATACTTCATTTTGGCGGGCACCGGAGCACGCATCCTACTTTGGCTCAGGACTTGAATCATTCATGACGCGGATAGAGGTTCCCAGTTCCGGTAGACGCCGCTCATCCGGTCGTTTCGGCCGATGGCTCATGACTCTGCTGCTGTTAGTCGTCATTGGCGCGGGCGCATGGACCTGGCTCACCCTGAACTGGGCCTACGCCGAGGGCGAACGCGCCGGCGTGCTGCAGAAGTTCGTACGCCGCGGCTGGGTGTGTAAAACCCGCGAAGGCGAGATCGCGCTCTACTACGGCGGTGGCCAGTACCTCGGCACGAGCACCTCCCCACAATTGTGGGATTTCAGCGTGCGCGACGATGCCGTGGCCAACGAATTGAACACGGCCGTCGGCCACCGCGTCCAGTTGCATTACACGGAACATCCTGGGATTCCCACGTCGTGCTTTGCCGAAACCCGCTATCTCGTCGACCGCGTCACCATAACGGACAACGAACCGAAGCCGCCGTCCAACGCGTCGCCGGCCACGCCCTCAAGCACCCCGCAATCGGCGCTCCCGGATGTCCGCCCTGGCACGACGCTCCCAGCGCCCCCGCCTCCCGCCGCACCGTAACCCGCTAGTTGTCTGATTTTGCCCGACTGCATCGACGCTTGCTTGAATCGCCAAACGGCCCAATGCGAGAGGCATGGCTGGGCCCCGCTGCGAACCGGCAACATCGCGCGCCGTCCTCAGGCGAATTTCCGCATCGAACTCGCCACCTGCTCGGCGATGCTCACGGCCGTCTGCAGCGCGAGCAGACCATCCTCGCCGGTAACCGACGGCTCCGTGCCCGTGGCGATGGCCGTGAGAAAGGCCTCGATCTCCGCCTTCAGCGCATCACCCTGCTCGTAGGTAGTCTCCTCGATGGCGACTTGGGGCATACCATCGGCCCCCACGCCGACCCCCTTGCGGATCACCGTCAATATTTTCTGATGCAAGTCCACCGAGACATACGCATCATCCTGAAATAATCGCAGGCGACGTTCGGTTTTGAGGCTGACGCGGCTCGCCGTCGCATTCGCGACGCAGCCATTGGCGAAGTGCAGACGGGCGTTGGCGATATCGATCTCGCGCGAAAACACGCTGCTGCCGATGGCGTCGACCGAGACCACGGCGGAGCGCACGATGCTCAAGATCAGATCGATGTCGTGGATCATCAGATCGAGTACCACGTCGACTTCCGTGCCGCGCTGCTTGAAGGGCGCGAGACGCGCGCATTCGATGAAGCGCGGCACCTTGAGGATAGGTTGCACCGCCTGCACGGCCGCGTTGAAACGCTCCAGATGTCCGACCTGCAGCACTCGCCGGGTGCGCCGCGCCGTCGCGACCAGTTCAGCCCCCTCCTCGATCGTCAGCGTCATCGGCTTCTCGACCAGGACGTGCGCTCCGGCCTCCAAGAACGCCTTGGCGACCGGAAAATGCAACGGCGTGGGAGTGACGATGCTGACGGCATCCACCCGACCCAGGAGTTCGCGATAATCGGCGTAGCCCGTCACGCCCAATTCGGCCGCGACCGCCGCACACGCCGCAGCCGACGGATCGACGACTCCGATCAACTCCGAGTCCGGCAGGGACTTGTACTTCTGGGCATGAAAGCGTCCCAGGTATCCCACGCCCACCACCGCCGTGCGCATCAAGCGATCTTGCTGTCAGAAATGGCGTTTCCCATGCCTCGATTCTACAGCCACGGGCGAGTCCAGAGTCATTTCGTTTACACTGGCGACCATGCAATCCAAGATCCTCGAACGCGTTGGGCTCGCGAGCCCATGGTCCCAGGAAGCCGCCATAGCCGTCGTTACATTGGGCCTAGGCTTCGGCGTCTTGCCCTTGCTGATTTTTTTCGCGGGCAGCGCGCTGCTGGGGCGCTATGACGGCGCCAACCCCGCAAGGGTCTATGACGCGCTGTATCAAGGGCTGGGTCAGGGCTCGGTAGCATCGATTATCGTGCTATTCGGCCCCTACGGCCTCTACCTGATCTACAGGGCACTGCGTTTGTGGTGGCGGGCGAGCGCCAAGCTGGCCTGAAGGGCCGGAAGCTCGTGTGACTTCTGGGCGCGGTAGCGAGGGCGCCCCTGAACGAACAAAGGCCGATGGGGGGCGCCCGCCGTAGGCGAATCATGAGTCAGCCGGGCCACTGACCAAATGAGATGCAAATCACGATTCAAGTTTTGTGCGAGACGGTCGCTAACGGGGGATGAGCGGAAAGGATCCGCGGTCGTTTATTTGGGAGTCATAACGTGAACCCCGAGCTCGAAGCACACCTTCGCTCACTGGTCAATTTTCCCTCCCCACCGGGGGTCGCGACCCACATCATCGAACTCGCCCGCGATCCCGATATCGAGATGGGGAAGGTGGCCAAGGCCTTGAGTCTGGACTCGGCGCTATCCACCAAGATTCTACGCATCGCGAATTCACCCCTGTACGCCCAACGCCGCAAGAGCGAAAGCCTCAGGCAGGCGCTGGTGGTGCTGGGCCTGAACGCGACGCTGACCCTGGCGCTGAGCTTTTCACTGGTCAAATCGCTGCGCAAGGCCAGGGCCAACGGCATCAGCTTCCCCTTCTACTGGCGCCGTGCGCTATTGGCGGCCACGTCGGCGCGAGCCCTCGCCGACGCCATGCATCACGACATGGCCGAGGAAATCTTTCTGGCGGCCCTGCTGCAGGACGTGGGCATCCTGGCGCTCGATCAGGCGCTACCCGATCTATACCGCGGTGGCGAGACCTTACAGCGCGATCATCGGCAGCTAACGGCACTGGAGCGAAATCGCGTGCAGACTGATCACGCGGAGGTCGGCGGCTGGCTCATGCGGACCTGGAACCTGCCGGAACGGCTACATCTGGCCATCAGCCGCAGCCATAGTTTGGACCTTGACGTCACGTCCGACGCGGCTCTGATATTTGATCGCTGCGTTGCGCTGTCCGGCATGGTGGCGGATCTGTTTCTGCAAGAACCCGAGCAGCGCCAGTTCGCGGAGACCGCACAGAGCGCGCAACGCAGCCTCGGCCTGGATAGAATGGCCTTCGGGCAGGTACTCGCCACGGTCAGCGCCATGATTCCGGAAACCGAAGCGATATTCGAGACCGATCTGCTCGCCGAGCAGCATCCGGAACTGATCCTCGAGCAGGCCCGTGAAGTCCTGATGCTGCGCAGCTTGCATGCGCTGCGCGAAATCAACACGCTGCGCGCCGTCGCGGAAAGCTCCAATTCACGGGCGCTCGAACTCGAGGAGGAGACGCGGCGCGATGCGCTGACCGGCGTCTACAACCGCGCCTATCTCGACCAGGTTCTGGCGCGCGAGTTCGACAATGCGACGCGCAATGACCAGCCTCTCAGTCTTGCGTTCGCCGACCTCGACGACTTCAAAGGCATCAACGACCGGTTCGGGCATCAGGCCGGAGACCGGATATTGCAGGCGACGGCACGCCTCCTGCGCGGCAACACACGTGAGCGCGACCTGATCGCTCGCTACGGGGGCGAGGAATTCGTGGTGGTCTTGCCCGCCACCGACGCCGCCCTGGCCCAGATCATCTGCGAACGCATCGTGACCGCTTTTCAGAACACGGGCCATACCATCGGCACCGATAATGCCCACGTCACCATTTCGATCGGCTGCGCGACGCATGGCGCATCGACTTCGTTCACGAGCGCCGCGGATTTCGTCAAGGCTGCCGACCAGGCTCTCTATACCGCGAAAATGCGCGGCCGCAATCGCAGCGTACCCTTTGATCGGCACATTCCCTCGACCCTCGCCGCACGCAGCGCCTGAGCGCCGCGGCGCTATTCTGGCGCGCCCGCGACGGGGTGCGGGCTGACGCGAAACTCACTGTTGGGATACCAGCGCGGATAATGCCGGCTGCGTGCGAGCCGGCTGCCGACTTCGTAGTACAGGCGCAGATCGTCGAGGGTGCCGCGCAGGTCCCAATCGGGGGAATACTTGTCGCCGGGCTGGTCATAGCGATTCATGAGGTAATCGTCGAGCCGGGCCTGGCCCCACACGGGGCCGCGGGCTGAATCGTCGATGCCGGCCGTCGCCAACAGCGCGGGTACGCCGCTGCTGGCGAAGCTGAACTGATCGGAACGGTAGTAGCCGCCGCGCTCGGGATTTGGATCGGGATGCAGCTCGCGACCCTGTAATAACGCCGCGTCCCGCCAATACTCCTCCAACTCGGAATTTCCATAGCCGAACACCATGACATCGCGGGTCGGTCCGCCGATGTGCAATTCATCGAGGTTCAGAACTCCAGCCGTGTCGCGCAGCGAAAACACCGGATGCTCGACATAGTAGGAAGATCCCAGCAATCCGGATTCGCCTCCGGTAAACGCGATGAAGAGGATCGAGCGATCGGCTACCGGTTGGGTACGCATGAAGGATTGCGCCAACATGAGCAGCCCCGCCACCCCCGACGCATCGTCGACCGCGCCATTGAAGATGGCACCGCCGGCCTGCGCAGACTGACGTCCGATACCGTCCCAGTGCGCGCTGAAGATCACGCATTCTTTTTTGTGTCGGGCGCCGGGCAGTACCCCGATCACATTGGGCGAGGTGAGGCGTTTCACGGTGCCATGCACCGCGGCGTCGACCTTGAGCCCCGTGGCAATCGGCTTGAAGCCCGGCCGCGCCGCGGCCGCCGTCATCGCGCTGAAGTCGAATCCGGCCGCCGTGAACACGGCACGGGCCGCGGTGGCGGCTAGCCAGCCCTCGATCGCCGGCTGCCCGGCGTTATCGTCCGGTGTGGCCAGGTAGAACTGCGACCCACTGCGTGCGTTGACCAGCGCATTCCAGGGGACGCCCGCCGCACCGGCATCGTGGATCAGCAGAACACCGGCGGCGCCCTGCCGCGCCGCTTCTTGCAGCTTGTAGGTCCAACGCCCGTAATAGGTCTCGGCATTGCCGCGGAAGACCTTCGGATCCTTGGTTCCGTATCCCGGATCGTTCGCCATGACGACCACGGTCTTGCCGTGCACGTCGGTTTGCGCGTAATCGTTCCAGCCGTACTCCGGCGCCACGATGCCGTAGCCGACGAACACCAGGTCGCTGTGCTGCAGAGAAGCCTCGGGCTGGAAGCGCGGCGTCCAGATGATCAGGTCCTTGGAATCGCTGAGCACTTTGCCGGCACCACGGCCCGAAATCGCCAGCATCGCGGCGCCATCGTTCTGGATTTCGACCATGGGTACCTGTTGCAGGTAGCTCGTGCCATTGCCCGGCTTCAGCCCGAGCTTGCGGAACTGGTCGACCAGGTAATTGAGCGTCTTCTCCTCGCCCGCGGTGTCCGGCTTGCGGCCTTCGAAATCGTCGGATGCCAGGATACGCACCGCATCCCGGAAACCGGTTTCATCGATATCGGTGGACGGCGGTGGACCCCGGTGTCCGGTGCAGGCGGCCAGCAAACCGATCGCAATGCCGCTCCAGGCTGCGCGGCAGCGGCGAATTCGCATGCAACGAGCCACCGCCGCCCTTAGTCGCGCCGGGGCCAGTAAAGCAGCACCACGGCCGCGAGCGACGCCAAGGTCGCGGCATGCGCCCAGATCCGCCATGACCGCCCCTTGGCTTGGCCAACGAAACTACCGGCGCTCGCGGCGGTCAGAATGCCGAACGCCAGCAAACTCAGCAAGAGCTGCGGTAGCTCACGCGATAGATCAGGGTGTTTGCCGGCAAGGATACAGAAGACGATCAGGACCGAACCCAGCCCGAAGCTGATCGATGCCGCCGACCCCATGACGATACCGATCAAAACCGTGAACGGACGCATATCCTCGGGCTCATATACAATTGTGCGCATTGCATTGGCGACGAGTTTACAGGAGAACGGCTACGGTGATGACTAATAGGCCTTGGGCCAAGCGCTCACGCTGGATTACGGCGGTGGCGGTATGCGCGAGCGCCGTGGGTTTGGCGGCCCTTCTTGGGGCCGCGATGACGCCGCCGGCGGCCATTCCCGCGGCCGCCACCGTTCTCGCGCCGACCGACCAGGAAAACTACGTTGCGCGCCGGGTAAGCGACATCGTGGCGCGCGAGCACTATCGCCGCGCACCGCTCGACGACCGGCTTTCGAGTTTGATCCTCGACCGCTATCTGGATTCGATCGACGGCGGCAGAAGTTATTTCTATGCCAGCGACATCGCCGAGTTCGAGAAGTACCGTTACGAACTCGACGACGCCATCAAGTCGGGCGACGTGGAACCGGCATTCGTGATCTTCCGGCGCTACCAGCAACGCAGCCGCGAACGCATGAATTACGCGATCGAACTCTTGGCGAAGAAACCGGATTTCGATATCGATGAATCGTTCAACTTCGACCGCGAGAAGGAGCCCTGGCCGGCCAACACCGCCGAGATGAACGAGCTGTGGCGCAAACGCGTGAAAAACGATGCCTTGTCGCTGGTGACGGCCGGCAAGCAATGGCCCGAGGTCGCCGACATCCTGCGCAAGCGCTACGAGCACGTGGCGAAGCGCATGGACCAGAGCAAACCGGAAGATGTGTTCGAAGCATTCATGAATGCGTTCGTGCTGTCGCTGGATCCGCATTCGAATTACTTCTCGGCGCGTAATTCCGAGGAATACAACATCCAGATGAGTTTGAGCTACGAGGGCATCGGTGCCTCGCTGCAAATGACCGACGATTACGTCACGGTCATCGACGTCATAGCCGGCGGTCCGGCCGCCATCAGCAAACAGCTCTCCGCCAACGACCGCATCACAGCGGTGGGTGAAGGCAAGACCGGTGAACTCGTCGATGTGATCGGATGGCGCCTCGACGACGTCGTGCAGAAGATTCGCGGCCCAGGGGGCACCCTGGTTCGTCTACAGCTGCTGCCCGCGGGCGCAGCGCCGGGATCGGCCCAGAAGATCGTGGAGTTCACGCGCAACCGTGTCTCCCTCGAAGCGCAAGCGTCGCACAAGGCCATGCGCAGCGTGGTTCGCAACGGCCGCGAGATCAAGGTGGGCATCATCACGGTGCCCAGTTTCTACCAGGATTACGATGCCAGCCGCGCGGGCGTCAAAGACTTCCGCAGCACCACCCGCGACGTGCAACGTCTCATCGGTGAGCTGCGCAAGGACGGTATGGACGTGCTCATCATGGACCTGCGCGCCAACGGCGGCGGTTATCTACCCGAAGCGGAGTCCCTGACCGGCCTCTTCATCGATAAGGGCCCGGTGGTGCAATTGCGCGATACCACGGGCCGAGTCGAGGTCGACGACGATCCAGATCCGGCCATTTTCTACGCGGGCCCCATGGTGGTGCTGGTGGATCGGTTCAGCGCCTCGGCCTCGGAAATCTTCGCCGCTGCCATCCAGGATTATGGCCGTGCCCTCATCATCGGTCAGCAAACCTACGGCAAGGGCACGGTGCAAAATGCGCATCCCCTGAATTACACGATCTTCGGACGCAAGCCGGAACTCGGGCAACTGAACGTGACCATCGGCAAGTACTACCGCATCACCGGCGAGAGCACCCAGGACCGCGGCGTGACGCCCGACATCATGTTGCCGTCGCTCATCGACGCGAACGAAGTCGGGGAAAGCACGCGTGACCGCGCCTTACCCTGGGATCACATCGATCCCGCCGCCTTCAAGGTCGAGGGTGATCTGAAATCCGTGGCGGCGACGCTGCAAAAACTGCATGACGAGAGGACGGCGAATAGCGCGGACTTCCGTTATCTGCATGACGACATCGCGGCCTTGGACTCCATGCGCAGTCAAAAGACGCTGTCGCTGAACCTCAAGACTCGGGAAGCCGAACGCAAGCGGTTGGACAGCGAGCGACTGGACCGGGAGAACGCCTGGCGCGCCGCGCACGACGTCAAGCCCGTGAAAACGCTCGAGGAGATCAAGGACGATGCCGCCTCGGGGATACTCTTGGACGAGGCGTCGCAGATCGCGGCCGACCTCGCGGTCCAACCGCCGCATGCGACGAAACCGGTCCAAGCGCGCCGGACGAATTAGGGGCTATCGCAACAAGACGCTGTAGAGGTCCCAGTAATCCTCCGCCAGCACGTTCCAACCGGCGCCCGGGGCGGGCGTGAGCGAGTCCGCCGTGGGGACGGTGTCGGCGGCATTGCGGTAGTCGCAGATGCTGCGCAGCCGGTCTAGTTTGAGCTTGAGCTTGGCTGTGATCTGCTTCTGGTCGGCCACCGCGGCGTGCGCCTGTTGCACCCGTTGCATGTAGCCCTCGCACTCCTCGCGACTGCCGAAACTCATTTCGTGCACGCGGCGCGCAACCACTTCCTTGGCTTTTGACGCAAGCCCGTAGGCGTCCACATTCTCGCAGAGCAATTCCGCATAGCTGATGATGGCGAGGTTGATGTTGCGGCGGGCGGCCAGTGAAATGCCGGGGAATTCCGCGGCAGGCTCGTCTCGGGCGGCGCTTCGTTGCGCCCGCAGTTCGCGCAATTCCGCATCGGCCAAATCCACGGTCTGGCGCAGACTCTCGAGCGACTTATTGCGCCGCCGCCGCTCGAAATAATGCCAGAACGCGGTCAAGCGTTGCAGCTCGACCTCGGCGCTGGTCAGATGCTTATGTTGCAAGTCGGCGAGTTCGGTCGCGACCTCGAGGCGGCGTTCCACCTCCGCCAATCGGACGGCCCGCGCCGCCTCGCAGTCCGCAACGTACTTGGCCACTTCGCGCGACTCCTGAGTGCGGGTCAAGTCCTCGGCGAATCCCGTCAGTAATTTGTGGCAGGTCTTCCATAGACCGCACAGCTGGTAGAACACGAGGGCACCGAATCCCGTGTCCGCATCGGCGAGCAATTCGCCGAGCGCATCCAACTGCTCCTGCACGCGAATCGTCGCCCCCTCCTGCTGCTTGAGGCGATCCCGCAATTGATGAAACTCGTCTTTGAGATCCGCGTAGGCCTTCTTCAAGCCGGCACGATTCTGGAAGAGCTGCAGGAGTCGCTCTTCATCGGCGCTCACGCCGCCCCCGTCCGAACCGCCTTTGAGAAAACTCAGCTTGTCGATCAATGTCCCGCCTACCCTAGAATGAACGCGGGAGAAACCAGCTGGTTTTATCCGCTAGAAGTGATGCCCACGCTCGGCGCAATATTCCAGCCACTTATTTAACATCATGTTACGAGTCCAACGCTGATCCAGTTCACGATTGAGCCCGGACTGTAGCTTGGAGAGGCTGGGGTGGCGCTGGAAGCCGCGAAAACTGCGCACTTCCGCCAGACGGGCGTCGTGGTACACGCAGACCTCGAGGTCGGGATCCCGAACGCAGGCGGGAACGATGCCGAATTCGTAGGTCAGACGAAAGACGCTCGTATAGCGTGACAGCTCCAGCGGTGTGAGATGCAGATCACAATCCGCTTCCACTTTGGACACGACGCCGTGGGTCACGGCGCGCAGATCGCGCACGATCCAGCTCAAACGCACGAAATTGCTTTCGTACAGAGTCATGAGACTGACGAAACTGCCGGGTTGTGCCCGCCAGGATGTTTCGCACCATTGATCGGCGATCATCGCTCGACTATACCACGCAGCCGTGTCCTGTCAGGGTCGAAGCCGGCGCTCGATTCCAGTGCGATCGAGAATTCTGCTGGAAATTTCCTCGATGGAACACTCGGTCGCGTCGATGCAGGGGATCCCGTTGCGTTCGAACAGGGACTCGGCGGCGCGCACCTCGAAGGCCACTTGACGCGCGGAGGAATAGCGGCTGTCAGGCCGCCTTTCGTTGCGTATTTGTTGCAGCCGGTCCGGCTTGATGGTCAGGCCGAAAAGCTTCGCTGCGTAGTGTTCCAGCGCGACGGGGAGCTTGCGTGACTCCAAATCATCCTCCGTCAGCGGGTAATTCGCGGCGAAGATCCCATACTGCATGGCCAGATACAGACAGGTCGGTGTTTTTCCCGAGCGCGACACGCCGACCAGCACCACATCGGCACGTTCGTAATCGCGGATCACGGAACCGTCGTCGTTGGCGAGCGCGAAATTGGTGGCGTCGATGCGCATCGCATAAGCATGCGTATCCGCCATGCGGTGTGTCCGATTCGCCAAATGCGAGGATTGGGTCTTGAGCTCCTCTTCCAGCGGTGATAGGAAAGGATCGAAAAAGTCCAGGAAAAAACCGGTACTTCTGCGCACCACATCGCGCACGTCCTCCTGTACCAATGTGCTGAATACGATGGGCCTGACACCCTCGTGTTTGCCGACCAGATCGATCTTGCGAACCGCCTCGATTGCCTTGTCAACCGTGGAGATAAATGGCACAGTCACTTGCTTGAATTCGATACCATCGAACTGCGTCATGAGGCTGTGACCCATCGTTTCAGCAGTGATGCCCGTTTGGTCTGAAACAAAAAATACGGTTCGTTTTATCACGGTAGCCTCTTTGTGTCGGCGCGCCTTAGACACGGAAGTGTTTCACTTAACCCATCGTCGGACAAGCAATCAGTTATGAAGCCCTACATCATCCCCTTCGAACAATTGAAAAACAAAGACGTGGAACTGGTCGGCGGCAAGAATGCGTCGATCGGCGAGATGATCTCGGGCCTGGCGAGCCTGGGGGTGTCGGTACCCGGGGGCTTTGCGACCACCGCGCATGCCTACCGCGACTTTCTGTCCCAAGGCGGGCTCGACGCACGGATCCGCGAGGCGCTCGCGACGCTCGACGTGGACGATGTCGAGCGGCTCGCCGTGGTCGGCAAGCAGATCCGTGGCTGGATGCTGGACACGCCCTTTCCAGCGCGCCTCAACGACGAGGTGCTCGCGGCGTGGCGCAAAATGGGTCAGGGCAGCGAATTCGCGGTGGCGGTACGCTCGTCCGCCACTGCGGAGGACTTGCCCGAAGCCTCCTTTGCCGGTCAGCAGGAAACCTTTCTGAACGTCCGCGGGGAGGAGCATTTACTGTCCTCCATGCATGAAGTCTACGCCTCGCTATTCAACGATCGCGCGATCGCCTATCGCGTGCACAGCCATTTCGATCATAACGCCGTCGCCCTGTCGGTGGGCGTGCAACACATGGTACGCAGCGACCTGGGTTCCGCCGGCGTGATGTTCACGCTCGACACGGACTCCGGCTTTCGCGACGTGGTGTTCATCACGTCGGCCTACGGCCTCGGCGAGACCGTCGTGCAGGGTGCGGTCAACCCGGATGAATTCTACGTATACAAGCCGGCCCTGCGCGCCGGCCGGCACGCGGTGCTGCGCAAAAATCTGGGTGGCAAGGCGATCAAGATGGTGTACGCCGACAAGGGTTCGGCGCAACGCGTGCGCACGGTCGATGTGGCAGCGGCGGATCGGAACCGCTTTTCCCTCGACGAAGCCGATATCGTCAGTCTCGCGCAGCAGGCTTTGATCATCGAAAAGCATTACGGCACGCCGATGGACATCGAATGGGGCAAGGACGGCGACACGGGCAAAATCTACATTCTTCAGGCGCGCCCCGAGACCGTGCAGAGCCGCGCGGGGCGTACCATTCAGCGCTTCACGTTGAAGGCCCGTTCGACCCTGGTCATCAGCGGGCGCAGCATCGGGCAGCGCATCGGCGCCGGACCCGCTCGAATCATCAAGGACGTGCGGGAAATGTCGCGCGTCCGCGCCGGCGACGTGCTGGTCGCCGACATGACCGACCCGGACTGGGAACCCGTGATGAAACGTGCCTCGGCCATCGTCACCAACCGCGGCGGCCGGACCTGTCACGCGGCCATCATCGCGCGCGAACTCGGCATACCGGCGGTGGTGGGCTGCGGCACGGCCACTTCGGCCATCGCGGAAAACCAGCCTGTCACCGTGTCCTGCGCCGAGGGCGATACCGGTTACGTGTACGACGGCATGTTGGAATATGACGAACGCAACATCGAGCTGGACTCGCTGCCGACAATTCCGGTGAAGATCATGATGAATGTCGGCAACCCAGATCGCGCATTCGACTTCGCCGGCATTCCGCACAAGGGTGTCGGTCTCGCGCGCTTGGAATTCATCATCAACCGCATGATCGGCGTTCACCCACGCGCCCTGCTGGAGTTCGATCGGCAGAGTGCGGAACTCAAGGAGGCAATCACCAAGCAGATGGCGGGCTACGCCGACCCCGTGAGCTTCTACGTCGACAAACTGACCGAGGGCATTTCGCAGATCGCCGCCGCGTTCGCGCCGGAGCCGGTCATCGTGCGGCTCTCCGATTTCAAGTCGAACGAATACGCTAACTTGATCGGCGGCAAGCACTACGAGCCGCACGAAGAGAATCCCATGCTCGGCTTTCGCGGCGCGTCACGCTACATCGACAAGGTGTTCCGCCCGTGCTTCGAGTTGGAATGCCGCGCCCTGAAGCGGGTGCGCGACGACATGGGACTCACCAACGTACAAATCATGGTGCCCTTCGTACGTACGCTCGACGAGGCGCGAATCGTGACCCAGCTGCTCGCCGATAACGGCCTGAAGCGTGGCGATAACGGCGTCAAGCACATCATGATGTGCGAGCTGCCCACGAACGCCCTGCTCGCGGACAAGTATCTCGAATTCTTCGATGGCATGTCGATCGGCTCGAACGACATGACGCAATTGACGCTAGGGTTGGATCGCGACTCGGCGGTGATCGCCAAGCTGTTCGACGAACGCGACGAAGCGGTCAAGGCCATGATGTCGCTGGCGATCAAGGCCTGCAAGGCGCAAGGCAAGTACGTCGGTATCTGCGGTCAGGGCCCCTCCGATCACCCGGAACTGGCGCTGTGGCTCGTGGAACAAGGCATCGACAGCCTCTCGCTCAATCCAGACACCGTGGTCGAAACCTGGATGTTCCTCGCCGGCGACAAGGTTTAAAACCGCAGGAATCGCTCCCGATAAAACTGCAATTCCCGGATCGATTCCCGGACATCGTCCAACGCTAAATGCGTGGATGACTTCTGAAACGCCTGCGCCACTTGCGGCGCCCAACGCCGCGCCAGCTCTTTGAGCGTACTCACGTCCAGATTACGGTAGTGGAAAAATCGCTCGAGCTTGGGCATCAGCCTGGCTAGGAAGCGGCGGTCCTGGCAGATGCTATTGCCGCACATCGGCGAACTGCCCGCCTCGACCCATGGCTCCAGAAACTTCAGGGTGGCTAGTTCCGCGGCGGCGGTATCGACCTCGCTGTCCAAGACCCGTTGCATGAGCCCGGAGCCGCCGTGTTGACGGCGATTCCAGTCATCCATCCCCGCGAGCGTCGCCTCGCTTTGATGGATCGCGAGCACCGGACCCTCCGCAAGTACGTTAAGGTGCTTGTCGGTTACGATGGTGGCGATCTCGATGATGAGATCGGACTCCGGTACCAGGCCGGTCATCTCGAGGTCGATCCAAATCAGATTGTCAGGGGATTTCATCGTGCTTTTGTGCGGCTGAAAACGGCATGGTAGCAGAGGGAACGCAGTGAACGACACGGCCCATGGCGGCAAGGACGGCCAAGCAACAGCGGTCCGCGACCCCAGCGGCAGCGGCGTCGTGCTCGCCAGTTACGGTCGCGGCGTGCTGGTCCAATCGGGTTCGCGGACCCTGCGCTGTTCCCTCAAGGGGCGTAAACAGCGCATCGTCTGCGGCGACCGCATCCGCTTTACCTACGAGCCGGCCAACGATGGCGCATCGGTGGACGCGATCGAGGAGCGGCGTAATCTCCTCGAACGTATCGACTCCCGCGGGCGGCCCGAACCGGTCGCTGCCAATATCGATCGCGTCGGCATCGTGGTGGCGCCGGAGCCCGCCGCCGACTGGTTCCTGGTCGATCGCTACTGGGCCGGCGCTCAGCTCAAGGATATCTCGGCGTTGCTCATCGTCAACAAGTCGGATCTAGGCTTCGACGCTATTCGCGCCGAGATCGAAACCTATCGCAGCCTGGGGCTATCGTGCCTGGAAATGGCCGCGCACACCACGAGCGGCATCGCCCAGTTGCGCACCCTGCTCCGCGACGGCGTGACGCTGCTGGTGGGTCAGTCGGGAGTCGGCAAGTCCTCGATCGTCAATGCCCTCGTGCCCGACGCGGCGGCGCTGACCTCGGAGCTGACGCGTGATGCCGAAGGCCGCCACACCACCACCACGGCTCGTTGGTACGAGCTGGGGGCCGCCTCGGCCATCGTCGATGCACCGGGAGTACGCGACTTCGCGCCACCCGCGAGCCTCGTGCGAGCGGCGGAACGCGGTTTCGTCGAAATTCACGCGCACGGCGTGGACTGCCGTTTCAACGACTGTCACCACTTGGGAGAACCCGGCTGCGCGGTGCGGGCGGCCGTGCAACGCGGCGCTATCGCCGCCCGACGCTATGAAAGCTATCGTCGGCTGTTGCGGCTGTATGAGAAGCTGGTGTCCTGACTCTGGAATTCACCGGCTGTCGAGCAGCGCTGACCACTTAGGTCCGCGAAGTTGCTCCCCCCTCGACTACCGCGCAGCCGCGGGCGCCGCGGCGAGTCCGCGGCGCGCGTCATACGAACCCGCTACGAAACCGCGGTGCGGCCGGCGAGCGCATGCGCCAGCGTGCCGCCATCGACGTACTCGAGTTCGCCGCCCACCGGCACGCCGTGCGCAATGCGCGAGACTTTGAGACCGATGGCGAGCGCCAGCTCACCTAGATAGTGTGCCGTCGCCTCACCTTCGACCGTCGGATTGGTGGCGAGAATCACTTCGCGCACGTCGCCGCCGCCGATGAGTGCCGCGAATTCGTGCAGACCCAGCTCGGCGGGCCCGATGCCGTCGAGGGGCGACAAATGCCCCATCAGCACGAAGTAGCGGCCGCGAAAGCCGCCGGACTGCTCGATGGCGACCACATCGGCGGGTGACTCCACGACGCACAGCTGCGCCACGTCACGTTGGTCGGACGCGCAGGTGATGCACAATTCGCTCTCGCTCAGCATCCGGCAGCGCGTGCAATGTCCCACGTTGCTCAGAGCCTCGGCCAACGATTGGGCAAGCACCCGGCCACCGTCGCGATCGCGCTGCAGCAGATAAAAGGCCATGCGTTGGGCCGACTTCGGACCCACTCCGGGCAGGCACCGCAGTGACTCGATCAGGCGCGCGAGCGCTGGCGTGTACTTCATCGGGCCGACGCGGTGCTCAGAACGGCAACTTCATGCCGGGCGGCAGATTCAGGCCCGACATGAGACCCGCATACTTCTCCCGGCTGTGGGACGCCAGTTTGTGCACAGCATCATTGATCGCCGCCACGATTAGATCCTCGAGCATGTCGCGATCCTCGGTGAGCAATTTGGGCTCGATACTGATCGACTTCGCCTCATGCTGCCCGTTCAACACCAGCTTCACCATGCCCGCCCCCGATTCGCCCGTAACCTCCAAATTCGCCAGTTCCGCCTGCGCCTTTTGCATGGTCTCCTGCACCTGCTGCGCCTGTCGCATCAGGTTGCCAATGCCACCTTTGAACATTCTTGGTTTCTCCTTGAGGCGCTCTGCGCCGGGCTGCTAGTTCATGGATTGGTTCGAGGGCTTCACCGATGTCGCGTCGACTTCAGCGCCGAAGTGTTCGCGCAGCGCCTTGACCGTGGGGTCTTCTTCGAAAGCGGCGGCGGCGCGCAGCGTCTTGTCCTGTTCAGCCATCGCACGGCGACGCGCCGGCGTGATCAGCGCCGATTCCGAATTTTCGAATATGACGCGGATATGCCTGCCCAAGTAGGCGGACAGTCCCTGCGCGAGCTTGTCGTCGTTGGTCTTGGAGCGCCGGTCCGCCGCCGCCGGATCGACCTGCAAGCGTAGCACCGCGTTCTCGAATGCCGCTGGCACGCAGTTGAGCGCGAATTGCCGCACCATACCGCTCAACCCGGCGGCATCGACCACTTCCAGCCAATTCGCAGCATCCACCGTGATCGCTGGCGCGGTAGCGCTGGTATTCGTTGCCGGCGTGGCGGCGGCCGCGCCCGGTTGCGGCACACGCCCCACGGCGGCCAGCGCCACGGGTGTGAGCTGCGCCGCGGTGGCCTGCCTCGCGGCCGGCGGGCGTGCCGCGCTCGTCGCGGGAGTCGGTGTCACGGCGGCATCGGGCGTGGTAGCGGCGTCCGGACGGAAGGCAAGCATGCGCAGCAAACTCATCTCGAAGCCGACGCGCGGTTCCGGCGCCATCGCCAGATCGCGGCGCCCACCCAGCGCGATCTGGTAGTAGAGCTGTACATCCTCGGGCGAGATCGCCCGCGCCAGACGGGCCAGCGCCTGCGCGTCGAATTCCTCGTCCTGGTGTGCCGCATCGGGCACGATCTGGACGATGGCGATACGCTGCAGGAAAGCCGCCAGTTCGATCAGCGCCCGATCATAGTCAGGCGCATCGCGATCGAGTTCCTGCACATGGGTCAGCAGCGCCATGCCATCCTGGCGCGACAGCGCGTCCACGATGCGCGTCACATGGCCGCGGTCGATGGTGCCGAGCATGGCGCGCGCACCGGCCTCGGTCAACGCGCCACCACCGAAGGCAATCAACTGATCCATGAGACTCAAGCCATCGCGCATGCTGCCCTCGGCGGCGCGCGCGAGCAGCGCGACGGCGGCGGGCTCGAACTCGAGATTTTCGGCGGCGGCGATGAATTTCAACCGTTCGCCGATCAGATTCGCGGACAGCCGCTTCAAGCTGAATTGTAGGCACCGTGACAGCACCGTCACCGGAAGCTTTTGCGGATCGGTGGTGGCCAGCAAGAACTTGACGTGCGGCGGCGGCTCCTCGAGAGTCTTCAGCAGCGCGTTGAAAGAATGGTTCGACAGCATGTGGACCTCATCGATGAGGTACACCTTGTAACGGCCGCGCGTCGGTGCGTACTGCACGTTGTCGAGCATTTCCCGAGTGTCGTCGACCTTGGTGCGCGACGCGGCATCCACCTCGATGAGGTCCACGAAGCGGCCTTCATCGATCTCACGGCAGGCGGCGCATAGGCCGCAGGGATTCGCACTGACGCCGGTTTCACAATTCAGGGACTTTGCGAGTATCCGGGCCACCGTCGTCTTGCCGACGCCCCGCGTACCCGTGAATAGAAAGGCGTGATGTACCCGGTCGGTGTCGAGCGCATTGCCGAGCGCGCGCAGCACATGCTCCTGCCCCACCATTTCGGCGAACCGTTTGGGGCGCCATTTGCGCGCGAGTACGATGTAGCTCATGCGTTCTAGTTTAACGTGCCTGTGCGGACACGTGTGTAGGAGGCGACCCGCGCCAGCTTAGACTTCGGCGCCCGACTTAAAGCCTCTACCGCTGCTCCCTTCCGGGCCTGACGGGGTTCGTGGCCAGTCGTCGCGAAGATGCAGACGCGAGTCGCCATAGACCGGAATTCAAATCAACATTGGCGGACAGGGTGGGATTCGAACCCACGAACACCTTTTAGGGTGTTACTCACTTTCCAGGCGAGCGCCTTCGACCACTCGGCCACCTGTCCACAAAAACCGATACATCGACTTATCAAATCTAACCAATACCGGGCTTCGCGGGTGGGATTGACTCAGGCCGTCCCGGCCTTCGCCCTACGGGCGCGCTGCGCGCGTCCAAAATCGCTCCTGCGATTTTGTCGAACCCACGAACACCTTTTAGGGTGTTACTCACTTTCCAGGCGAGCGCCTTCGACCACTCGGCCACCTGTCCACTAGAAACCCAAGACCCAACATACCCATGCGGGCCGCAAGGGTACCGGAGGCGGCCCGAGCGATCAAATCTACCGCGGGCCACCCGCCGCTAGCCGCTGGCGGCCTTGTTCTGGGGCGCTGGCTTGTACTTCGGCGGCAGGTCGAGGCAGGAATCGTTGGGGCCGGGTGGCGGGGGCGACAGTTCGACGGTCGGAATGACCAGCGCACCCTGGGTGTTCGGGTCATCCAAGCCCTGCGGGACCTTGAGGGGCGCTACCTGGCCGGCGTGCTGGTATTCCTGTTTGACGTGGCAGTCCGGGTTCAGACGGGCGAGGATTCGGTGGTAACAGCCGCTGAGCAGCAGGGCTGTGGCGGAAAAAACGACTAATCGCGAACAATTCATGCTGCTTGGTCCTCGAGTTTGACACCGGCCGAGCGCATCGCGCGCAATACGGCTTCCTGGTGCAACGGCGCCAGTTCGACCAATGGTAAGCGGATTGCGTTCCCGATGAGACCCATTCTGGCGACCGCCCACTTGACGGGGATGGGACTGGCCTCGACGAACAGGTCCCGGTGCAAGGGCTGAAGATCAGCATCGAGGGCCTTGGCGCCGGCAAAATCTCCGGCCAGAGCGGCCAGGCAGGCCTCGCGCAGGCGCCGCGGGGCCACGTTTCCGGTGACCGAGATGACCCCCCGGGCTCCGGCACCGATGAACTCCATGGCGGTGGCATCATCGCCGGAAAGCACCGCAAACCCCGTGGGAAGCAGCGCTACCAGCTCGCGCGCGCGGCTCACGTCGGGGGTCGCCTCCTTCACAGCCACGATCCTCGGATGGCGCGCCAAGCGGGCCACGGTGGCGGGCAAAAGGTCCACCGCCGTGCGCTTCGGTACGTTGTACAGCACCACCGGCACCGCGGAAGCATCCGCGGCGGCTACGAAGTGCCGGTACAACCCCTCCTGCGGCGGCTTGTTATAATACGGAGTCACTACCATGACGCCATCCGCACCCAGCCGGGACAAATGGCGAGTTCGGGCCACGGTGGTGGCGGTTGAATTCGTGCCCGTCCCGACGATCACCTTGAGCTTGCCCCGGCAGCGAGCAACCGCGCGCCGCGTCAGTTCCTCGATTTCGTCCACCGTGAGCGCCGGCGATTCTCCGGTGGTGCCTGCCACCACGATGCCATCGGTCCCCTCCGCGAGATGAAAATCCAGCAGCCGGTCCCAGGCAGCCCAATCGATGGCGCCATCCGCGGTCATCGGGGTGACAATTGCAATCATACTTCCGGAAAACATCACAGAACCCCGCAGGAAATATCGCTACCTTAAGTGGCGACATGCACCTAAGGCAAGCGCCCATCCGGTAGAATTTGCAGGGATGAAACAACATATAGTGATTTCGGCGGTTGGCGGCGACCGCGTGGGCATGGTCCATGAACTCGCCAAGGCGGTGGCCGACTGCGGCGGCAGCATCAGCGAAAGCCGCATGACCTCGCTAGGCAGCGAATTCGCGATGCTGCTGCTGGTGAACGGCAATTGGCATACGCTGGCGAAGCTCGAGGGCGAGTTCAAGAAGCTGGCGGACGCCACGGGCATGAACATTCAGTTGCGCCGCACCGAGGAGCGTGCCGCACGCAATGACATGCTGCCCTACTCCATCGACGTCGTGTGCCTGGATCAAACCGGCATCGTGGCGGGGCTGTCCGGATTCTTCTCGCAGCGAGGTGTCGATATCGCCGAACTGTCGACCCGCTCCTATGCCGCCGCGCACACCGGCGCGCCGATGTTCTCCGTGCAAATGATCGTCAACGTACCGAGCCGACTGCACATTGGGGTGCTGCGCGAGGAGTTCATGGATTTTTGCGATCATCTGAATTTGGACGCCATCTTCGAACCAGTAAAGAGTTGAACAGCCATGAGCAAACCACAGTTAGGTAAGAAAGCCCCGCACTTCACCCTCGACGGCACCGCCGGCGAATGGTCGCTCGAGGATGCCGCGGGCAAGCACGTCGTGATTTATTTCTATCCGCGCGACAACACGCCCGGCTGCACCCAGGAAGGCGAGGCGTTCGGTGCGCATTATGCGGAATTCAAGAAAGCGAAGACCGTGATCGTCGGTATCTCCGCGGACAGCGTCGCCTCGCATGAGAAATTCAAGGCAAAGATGAGTTTTCCGTTCGACCTGCTGAGCGATCCCGAGCAAAAGGTCTGCAAGCTCTATGACGTGATTCAGGAGAAAAGCATGTACGGCAAGAAGTACATGGGCATCGAGCGCAGCACCTTCCTCATCGATGCCAAGGGTGTGCTGCGCGAGGAATGGCGCAAGGTGAAAGTCAAGGAGCATGCGGAGGCCGTACTCGCGGCGGCGAGGGCTCTGTGACCGAATCATCGCGGTCGGGGGCCCTGGTGGTTCGCGGACGCCAGGCGCGGCAGGAGCGCCGCCTGTTCGTGCTCGACACGAACGTGCTGATGCACGATCCCACGGCGATTTTTCGCTTCGAAGAACACGACGTCTACATTCCGATGACGGTGCTCGAGGAATTGGACGCCGGTAAGAAAGGCCTGTCCGAATCCGCGCGCAATGTGCGCCAGGTCAGTCGCTTTCTCGACGAGATCATCCGCGATGCGACCAAGCAGGACATCGACCGCGGACTACCGCTGCCGGCGTCGGCGCCGATCAATCACGGCAAACGCCCGCCGGTGGGCCGCCTGTTCTTTCAAACCCAGCTGCTGGAATCGGTGCTCCCCGACAGCCTTCCGGGGCAAGGCGCCGACAATGCCATCCTGGCCAACACCCTGGCATTGCAGCAGAAATTCCCTCACGCGCGGGTTACGCTGGTGTCGAAAGACATCAACATGCGGATCAAGGCGTCCATCGTCGGCGTCCAGGCGGAGGACTACTCCAGCGACAAGACCATCGAAGACGCAGACCTGCTGGCGAGCGGAGTCCAGCAACTGCCGGCGAATTTTTGGCAGAAACATGGCAAGGGGATGGAGTCCTGGCAGCACCAAAGCCACACCTTCTACCGGGTGCGCGGACCCCTGGTGAGCGAATGGCGCACCAATCAATTCGTGTACGACGCCGGCGAGAACGGGGTCGAGGCCGTGGTGCGCAAGATCGAGGGCGACTCGGCGATCTTGGAACTGACGGTGGACTACCGCACCGAACGCAACAACGTCTGGGGGGTCGTGTCGCGCAATCGTGAGCAAAATCTTGCCTTGAATCTTCTCATGGATCCGGACATCGATTTCGTCACCATTCTCGGCCCGGCCGGCACCGGCAAGACCCTGTTGACGTTGGCGGCGGGCCTGGCGCAGACGCTGGATCACAATCGCTTCAGTGAAATCATCATGACTCGCGTGACGATTCCGCTGGGCGAGGATATCGGCTTCCTGCCGGGTACCGAAGAGGAGAAAATGGAGCCCTGGATGGGGGCACTCATGGACAATCTCGAGGTGCTGACGCAGAGCCAACCGGGCGGCACGTGGGGGCGCGGCGCCACCAACGATCTGCTTCGCCACCGCATCAAGATCAGGTCGCTGAACTTCATGCGCGGCCGTACCTTCCTCAATCGCTTCATCATCATCGATGAGGCGCAGAATCTGACGCCCAAGCAGATGAAAGCGCTGGTCACGCGCGCCGGTCCCGGCACCAAGATGGTGTGTCTGGGCAACATTGCGCAGATCGACACGCCCTACCTGACCGAGACCACGACGGGCCTGACCTACGTGGTCAACCGGTTTCACGGCTGGGCGTATTCCGGTCACATCACCCTGGTGCGCGGCGAAAGGTCACGTTTGGCGGATTATGCGTCCGAAGTGCTCTGATCCCAAGGCGGCGGACCGATCCGGCACCCCGCGGTACAGAACTTTGCAGGACGACGGGCACTCCAAGGAGGGTGGTGCATACATGACTTGGATCAGGCCTTTATCGGCGTTTTTCGCCGCGCTCGCGCTGAGCGCGAGCGTCGGCGTGGGCTGGGCGGCGGGAACCGGATCGGCGGTGGACCAGAATCTTCCCGAACTCGGCAGTCCGGCCGACGCCGCCGTATCGCTGGACGATGAGTACGAGGCGGGTCTTGGCTGGTTTAGGCAAATGGAACAAATGGGCACCGTGCTCGAGGATCCGGAGGTCAACGACTACATCCAAGAGCTAGGCCACTCGCTGTCCAGCCGCGCCGACGCGGATACGATCTATGGTCAGCATCAGTTCTATTACTTCGTCGTGCGTGAGCCGGTCATCAATGCGTACGCGATGCCTGGCGGTTTCATCGCCGTCAACAGCGGTACGATCTTGGCCACACAGAACGAGAGCGAACTCGCCGGTGTGCTGGCGCACGAGACCGCGCACGTCACCCAGCGTCACCTAGTCCGCGGCCTCATCGATCAGAGTCATGCCGGCCTAGTGGCCACGGCGGCTATGCTCGCGGCCATCTTACTGGGCGCGACCGCCGGACATAGTTCGCCCGGTGCCATGGAAGGCGGAATTTTGGCGGCTCAGAGCGCCGGCATCCAACACCAGATCAACTACACGCGCGCCAACGAATTCGAAGCGGACCGCGTCGGCATCGGCACGATGGCGGCCGCCGGTTACGATCCGCTGGGCATGGCGAGCTTCTTTCAGGCGCTGGATCGCAATTCGCCGGACCCCAGCCGCGTATCGGCCGTGGGATTCCTCATCGATCACCCGCTGTCCGCCGAACGGGTCGCCGAGGCGCGCAACCGTGCCGAACAAATCGGTCGCGTCCACCACGAGGATTCGCTGGGATTCAAATTGATGCGCGAGCGGCTTCGATCGCTCGTCGGTGACCCGAAGAGGGTGCGAGAGTATTACGCAAGCCTGGTAAAAAACGGCGCGGGACTCACCATGGAGGAGCGCTATGGCAGGGATGTTGCCGACATCGCCATGAAAAACCCGGCGGCGGCGCTGCCCGATCTTCAGACGCTGGTGCGCGAGTATCCCAAGGTGAACCAGTTCTACGACGCGCTGGGCCAGGCTTACTTGCAGAATGGCCAGCTCAAGGAGTCGCAGGAAATCCTCGATAAGGCGCTCACTCTGTTTCCCCGCAACGTGCCCGTCACGATCCGGCTGTCGGAGACATTGATGCATAGCGGTGAGAACAAGCGCGCCCAACTGCTGCTGGACGACTTGTTCAACGTGGTGGAACCGTCGCCCGATCAGACCAAACTCATCGCCAAGGCGGCGAGCCAGGCGGGCGATCTGGCCGACTCTTACTACTACATGTCGTTCTACTGGGTGATGACCGGCGACCTCAAGATGTCGGCCACCCAATTACAGCTTGCCTTGGCGCTGCCGGGATTGGATCCGATACAGCGGGCGCGTTTCAGCGCACGCCTGGACGAAATAAAAGCCGCCATGCCGAAAGACCGCAAGAACACCGTGGCGGACGACAATGGCAACGGCAACGGTCGTCACTGACCGACGTCTTTGCGTTACAAACCCTGTATCCTAGCCGTGTGTCTGACTCATGATGCGGCGACTGTGGCCTTACCACAGCGGCATCTTTTCGCGATAGTTTTTACGAGAGAGATAACTACATGCTGAAGCAACGGTTTGCGCGCACCGCGCTCGCCATCATTTGCGCGACGGCTTTGAGCGCCTGCGTGACGTTGCCACCCAACAGCCCGCGGTCTCCCCAAGACCCTTGGGAATCATTCAACCGCGGCGTTTACAAGTTCAACGATGCTCTCGACCGGGCGGTGGCAAAGCCGGTGGCGAAGACCTACGTGAAGATCGTGCCCGAGCCCATCCGCATTGGCGTCAGCAATTTCTTCTCGAATCTCGAAACGCCCACCGTCATGTTCAATGACGCGCTGCAAGGCAAGTTCATCGCAGCCGCCAACGATCTAGGGCGCTTTTTGCTGAACACCACACTCGGGCTGGCAGGCATACTCGACCCCGCAAGCTCGGCCGGACTGGCTCTCAACGACGAGGACTTCGGTCAGACCCTCGGCAAGTGGGGGGTGCATTCGGGACCGTTCCTGGAACTGCCGCTCTTCGGACCCTCCGACATGCGCGACGCTCCGGCACGGGTGGTGGACACTTACACCAACCCGCGGCAATACATCAAGAACGACTACATCAAGTATGGACTCTATCTGCCTGACCTCACCGACCGGCGAGCCCGGCTACTATCGCTCGACGACACGTTGAAGAATACCTATGACCCGTACGCGTTCGTGCGCGATGCGTACCTGCAGCGCCGCGCGTACCAAGTTGCCGATGGCAAGGTGAGCGATGACGCGTTGGTGGACCCCGGTGCCGACGATGCCGCTCCCGACACGTCGAGCAAGCGCGATCCGGCTGAAACACCGGGCAAGGAAGAGAAAATACCGCCGCCACTGAAGTAGCACCGGAGCACCGGGCCTTTAACCGGTTGATCTGACGCTCTCTCGAATCGCTAAATGGCTCACTGCGAGAGGTCTGGATGGGCGGATAGCCGGACGGCAACTGGCACCGTTGCCGTCCGGCTACCTGCCCATTCAGGCCTTGCGTAGCGCGATGAGACGCGGCGAGCGGATTTTTCCGATCAGTTCAATGGCGAGTGCCCGATCAACAACTCTTCGACGTCGCTCAAGCTGGCAAGCTGTGCCAACTGCGACGGTATGTGTTCATAGGCCAATGCATGGCCGGACTGCTTCGCCACGCTGAGCCACTCGATCAACAAGGCGAGCCCTGAGCTATCGCTGCCGGTGACACCACTCAAGTCGATGACGGCCGCACGACCGGCGCCGATGGCGGCGCTGCCCAACGGCAAAAGATGAGTCACCGTTGCGAAATCGAGCGAGCCCTCGACCCGCGACCGCTGACCCTCGAGCACTTCGAACGACGCGCCCGCGTTGCCGGGATCGTTCACTTAGGGGCACCACCCGCGGCGCCGTTGGCACGAGTCTTTTCATCAGACTCCAGCCGAGTGATCACCTCATCGAGACCCTTCTGTTGAACCTCGGCGGAAAAATCCGTCCGAAAGCTCTTCACGTAGGAAATGCCCTCGATGACCACATCCCAGGCCTTCCAGCCGCCGTCGGTTTTGTGCAAGCTGAAGTCGACCGGTACTTTTTCACCCGTATCTCGCTTGACCTGCGTGTGCACCGTGGCCTGTGTGTCGCCGGGATCGCCTCGGTACGGCAGGATGATGAAGCGGTCGGCCGTGAAATTGAGCAGTGCGGTGCCGTAATTGCGCAGCAAGGAGTGATAAAACGCGTCCACGAAGCGCTTGCGTTGGTCCGGCGTCGCCGTCCGCCACGCCTGCCCCAGCACCAGCCGGGCCGAATACTCGCTGTCGAAGTTGGGCAACAGCACTGTCGCCACCAGGTTATCGAGTTTGGCCGGATCCTTCGCATAGGTCGCACGGTTGGCATCGAGTTCAGTGAGCATTTTCTTCGCGGAATTCTCGACCAGCTGTTCGGGACCTTGGTCGTTCGCCACGGCCGCGGGAGCTTGGGCACGCACGACCGCCATGCCGCTCACCGCGAGCGCCAACGACAGAACGCATTGAGCGCCTACCGCGGTGACGGTTCTACTAATGCTACGGATGTTCATTTCGCTTTCTCCGGTGTGGCGGGTGTATCCGCGTTGGGCGCCGTGGATGCCGATTGGCCCTTCGCAAAGTTAGCAAAAAATTGACCGATCAGAGTCTCGAGAACGAATGCGGACTGCGTGAAGTCGATTTGACCCTTGTCCTTGAGGTACGTGTCGGCACCACCGGCCGTCAAACCGATGAACTTGCCGCCAAGCAACCCTTGAGTGTAGATGGCGGCGTCGCTATCGGTGGGGATCTGGTTGTACTTGGCGTTCAACCGCAGGACCACCACAGCCTTGTATTCCCTGGTATCGAAATCGATTTTCACGACGCGGCCGATTTCCACACCCGCCATCGAGACCGGCGCGCCGACGCGCAGATCCCCGATGTTGTCGAACTTGGCGGTCACGTCGTAATGCGGCGTGCCACCGAAGGACAGTCCACGGTTGGTGGTCTGCGTGGTCAGAAAAAACAACGCGGCGAATCCGAGCGCCACGAAAGTGCCGGTTCCCAGATTCAACGTATTCGACCTGCGCATGTTAGAGCACCCTCTTACAGAAATGCTGCCGTCAGCAAATAATCCAAAAATAGAACCGCCACCGCCGAGGTCACCACCGTGCGGGTGGTGGCGCGGCCAACCCCCTCGGCCGTGGGAGTCGCGTAATACCCTTGGTAGACGGCGATCAGACTACAGGCGACGCCGTACATGCAGCTCTTGACGATACCCTCGTTGATGTCCGATAGGCTCACGCCGGCGCGCATCTGGGACCAGAAGCTGCCGGAATCAACGCCCATGAGCTGCACGCCGATGAGTTGCGCGCCGTAGATACCGATGGCGCTGAAGATGGCGGCGAGCAAGGGCATTGCGATCACGCCACCCAGAAAACGCGGCACCACCACGTGCTTGATGGGATCCACGGCCATCATTTCCATGGCCGACAGTTGGTCGGTGGCGCGCATCAAGCCCAACTCCGAGGCAAGCGCGGTGCCGGCGCGACCGGCGAACAACAATGCCGTGACCACCGGCCCCAGTTCCTTCACCAGGCCGATGGCGGCCGCCACGCCCAATGCCTCCTCGGAGCCGAAGCGTTGCAGCAATTGAAACCCCTGCAACCCGAGCACCATGCCGACGAATAGTCCCGACAGCATGATGATGACCAGGGAGAGTGCGCCGGCATTCCAGATCTGCGCCACGATCAAGTCGAAACGTAGCAGCGAACTCGGGATCAACACGAGCATGCGCAGCAGGAAGCGCACCACGGCGCCCAAGCGCACCAAGGAGTCGATCAGACTCTGCCAGAGCTCGTTGAGGGTGTTCAATTCGCCTCGCCCGGTGCCAACAGCTCGGCGAAATAGTCGGGCGCCGGATAGTGAAAGGGTACCGGTCCGTCCGCCAAGCCACCGACGAACTGGCGCACGATCTCCGATGGATAACACCTGAGTTCCTGGGGAGTGCCCTTGGCAACGACCTTGCCGCCGGACAGCAAGAACACGGTATCGGACACCGTGGAGATCTCCTCCACGTCGTGCGAGACGACGATGCTGGTCAATCCCAGCGTGTCGTTCAAACGCCGGATCAGGCGCAGGATGACACCCATGGAAATGGGATCGAGCCCGACGAAGGGCTCATCGTAGATCAGGAGCTCGGGATCCATGACGATGGCCCGCGCCAGAGCGACGCGGCGGCTCATGCCGCCCGACAGTTCGGATGGCATGAGGCCCGCCGCGCCGCGCAAGCCCACCGCCTGTAACTTGGTCAGTACCAATTGGCGGATCAGGCGCTCGGGCAGATCGGTATGCTCGCGCAGCGGGAAGGCGACGTTCTCGAATACCGTCAGATCCGTGAGCAAAGCGCCATTTTGAAACAGCATACCCATGCGCCGCCGCAACTCGTACAAACCCTTGCGTTTGAGCGTGCGCATGTCCTGTCCCGCGACTTCAATGGCGCCGCCGTCGGCATGCACCTGACCGGTGATGAGACGCAGCAAGGTGGTCTTGCCCGTACCGCTGGGTCCCATGACCGCGGTGACCTTGCCACGGGGAATGGCCATGTCGAGGCCATCGAACACCGGCCGGCCACCGATGGCATAGCTCAAGTTGCGAATGTCGACGATGGGGAGTGCTTGATTCAATAGATTTACCGGAAAAAGCCGGGCACCCGCGCCTGTGAATTCACGCGAGCGTCCGACGTTGACGAGAGCGTTACGCCGCCGAGGTTTCCATGGAACTCAGGTACGTGCCGCCGGCCGCAAGCCGGTTCAAGGTGGCGCGCGCCGACAGCGCCTTTTGACCCGCCGCGAATCCCGTGGATTTACCGGCCCATGCGCTGAGCGCCGTTTCCTGCAGCGCGCGGCCGTAGCTGAAGGTCAGTGGCCAGGGCAGCGGTCCGGCCGCATTCATCAAACTGAGGTGCAATGTCGCCTCGGTGGGGCTTTGGCCGCCCGACAAGAAGGCGATGCCGGCCACCGCGGACGGAACCTGGCGCTTCAAGGTACGCACAGTGGCCTCCGCCACTTGCTCCGGCGAGGCCTGCTGCGCACATTTTTTGCCCGAAATGACCATGTTCGGCTTCAGCACCGACCCTTCGAGATAGACGCCCGCCGCGAACAGATGCGAGAACACGCGGTCGAGTACGCCATTCGTGACCTCCTCGCAGCGCTCGAGGGTGTGTCCGCCGTCCATCAGCACCTCGGGCTCGACGATGGGCACGATGCTCGCTTCCTGGCAGAGGGCCGCATAGCGAGCCAGCGCCGCCGCATTGGCGTCGATCGCATAGGCGCTGGGTATGCCGGCACCGATATCGATCACCGCGCGCCACTTCGCGAACCGCGCCCCCGCTTTGTAGTAACCGGCAAGTCGCTCGCGCAGACCGTCCAAGCCCTCGGTAATCGTCTCGCCGGGATGTCCGGCCAGCGGTTTCGCGCCGGTGTCCACCTTGATGCCGGGGATCATGCCCAACTTGGCGAGATAGGTCGGGAACGGCACGCCGTCCGCGGTCTTCTGATGCAGCGTCTCGTCATACAGAATGACCCCGCTGATGCTCTCGGTGACGGCCGGAGTGGTAAACAGCATCTCACGATACAGGCGTCGATTCTCTTCGGTGGACTCCAGTTTAATGCTGGCGAACCGCTTGGCTATGGTGCTGGTGCTCTCGTCCGCCGCCAATAGTCCCCGATGTTTTGCGACCATCGCGTGCGCCGTGGCGCTGAGCTCTGCAGTGTTCATGTTGTTAGTCTCTCATTTCCCGAATGACGTTTCGGCGCGAATAATAACAACAAATTCGGCTCGATTCCGTAACCCGAGTGGAACTTCCCCGCAAATAGGACTAAAATTGTCCCACATGAAGTTATTCTCTGAGACACGGTCGCGATGCTGAGAATGGGCAAGTTGACCGATTACGCGACCGTCGTGTTGGCCTGCTTGGCGCAACAGCCGGCGCGGCATCGGGCCGCCGCCGATCTGGCCGACAGCACGCATCTGAAACTGCCGACGGTGAGCAAGGTGCTCAAAGGTCTACAACGTGCGGGGCTGGTGATTTCCTCCCGCGGTTCGCAAGGTGGTTACCGCTTGGCGCGTGGACCGGAGCAGATTACGGCCACCCAGATTCTCGACGTGTTCGAGGGTCCGATCGCCATCACCGAATGCAGCGGCGCCTCCAGCCGCTGTGGAATCGAGCGTCAATGCCGCGTGGGCGGCGGCTGGCAGCGTGTCAATACGGCGATTCGCCACGCCCTCGACGACGTGACCCTGTATCAATTGGCCGGGCTCGACGCCGCCAACCTGCGTCTCGCGTCGCTCGCCCCCGAAGTGCGCGCCGCGTCGCCGCAAACGTAGCCGCCGGCACGTAAACACCAAAATATAGACATCAACCCCAAGACATCAACGATTACGATCACCAGGAATCCGTGTGTCCAGCAAAACCCAAGACGTCGAAGCCCTCCTCAATCAGAAGTACCGGCACGGCTTCATCACGGACATCGAGTCCGACAGCCTGCCGCCGGGGCTCGATGAAGACGTAGTGACCGCGATCTCGCGGAAGAAGAACGAACCGCGCTTTTTGCTCGACTGGCGTCTCCAGGCATTTCGCCACTGGCAGACCATGACGGAGCCATCCTGGGCGCATGTGCATTACAAGCCCATCGACTACCAGGACATCGTGTACTACTCGGCGCCGCGTGCGCCGGCGAACGCGCCGAAAAGCCTGGATGAGGTGGATCCGAAGCTCCTGGCGACCTATGCCAAGCTCGGCATTCCGCTGCACGAGCGCGCCCGCCTTGCGGGCGTGGCGGTCGACGCCGTGTTCGACAGCGTCTCGGTGGCCACCACGTTCAAGGACAAGCTCGGCAAGGCGGGTGTGATTTTTTGCTCGTTTTCGGATGCCGTGCGCAACCATCCCGAGCTCGTGGAACGCTACTTAGGCACGGTGGTGCCGACCGGCGATAATTTTTTCGCGGCACTCAACTCCGCGGTGTTCTCCGACGGATCCTTCGTGTACGTGCCGCCGGGCGTGCGCTGTCCGATGGAATTGTCGACCTACTTCCGCATCAACGCGGCCAAGACGGGCCAGTTCGAGCGCACGCTCATCATCGCGGCCGAGGGTGCGTCGGTCAGCTATCTGGAAGGCTGCACGGCGCCCATGCGCGACGAAAACCAACTGCATGCCGCGGTGGTCGAACTCGTGGCCCTGGATGACGCGCGGATCAAGTATTCCACCGTGCAGAATTGGTATCCGGGGGATGAGAACGGGCGCGGCGGCATTTTCAACTTCGTCACCAAACGCGGCGAATGTCGCGGCCGCAATTCGAAGATATCCTGGACTCAGGTCGAGACCGGGTCGGCCATCACCTGGAAATACCCGAGCTGCGTGCTGAAGGGCGACGATTCCGTCGGCGAATTTTATTCGGTCGCGGTGGCGAATAATTATCAGCAGGCGGATACCGGCACCAAGATGATTCACATCGGTCGCAACACCAAGAGCACGATCGTCTCGAAAGGCATTTCCGCCGGGCATGCCTCGAACGTCTACCGCGGACTGGTGAAGATACTGCCGAGCGCCGAGGGCGCACGCAATTTCACTCAGTGCGACTCGCTGCTGATGGGTCCCTCCTGTGGCGCGCATACGTTCCCCTACATGGAGGTCAAGAATCCCACCGCCACGGTCGAGCACGAAGCGAGCACCTCGAAAATCGGTGAGGATCAGTTGTTCTATTGCCTGCAGCGGGGCATTTCGGCCGAGGACGCCGTCAACATGATCGTCAGCGGTTTCTGCAAGGTCGTGTTCAAGGAATTGCCGATGGAGTTCGCGGTGGAGGCTCAAAATCTGTTGAGCGTGAGTTTGGAAGGCGCGGTCGGTTAGCCTTAAAGTCGAAGGAAAAATGTTGCTTAAAATTTCTAATTTGAAGGCTCGCGTGGCGGGCAAGGACATCCTCAAGGGTGTCGATCTCGAAGTCAAAGCGGGCGAAGTTCACGCCATCATGGGGCCAAACGGTTCCGGCAAGAGCACCCTCGCGCAGGTACTCGCCGGCCGCCAGGATTACGAGGTCACCGGCGGCACGGTGACCTTCGAGGGGCGCGATCTACTGTCGCTGCCCGCCGAGGAGCGCGCGCGCGCGGGACTGTTTCTCGGCTTCCAATATCCGGTCGAAATTCCGGGTGTGAACAATGTTTATTTGTTGAAGGCGGCGCTGAACGCGAAACGCAAGACCGCGGGACTGCCGGAAGTCGATGCCTATGACTTTCTGGCGCTCATCAAACAGAAGATGAAAGTGATGCAGATGAGCGAGAGCTTCCTGACGCGCGGCGTGAACGAGGGGTTCTCGGGCGGGGAGAAGAAACGCAACGAAGTGCTGCAGATGCTGGTGCTCGAACCGAAGCTGGCGATTCTCGATGAGACGGATTCGGGGCTCGATATCGATGCGCTCAAGATCGTGTCGATGGGCGTCAATAGCCTGCGCGATCCGGCGCGGGCCGTCGTGCTGGTCACCCACTATCAACGGCTGCTCGATTACATCGTGCCGGACTTCGTGCATGTGCTGTCGGGTGGGCGGATTCTGAAGTCCGGGGACCGCTCGCTCGCCCTTGAACTCGAAAAGCGCGGCTACGATTGGGTGCAGGGAGCCGAAGTCGCATGAACGTCGGTGCACATCCGACTCCCACCGCGCCGCTCTCCCCCGCCCTGCGCTCGTTCGAGGCGCAATGGCGGGCGCGTAAGCCGGACTCGCTGGCGACGCTGCGCGCCAGCGCCATGGCGCGCGTGCTGCAGCTGGGACTCCCCACCACGCGGGACGAGAGCTGGCGCTACACCAATCTGCGTCACCTAGCGCTGCACGGCTACGTCGATGCGCCGACGACACCGCGGCACGGCCTGCGGCCCTACGCCTCGTTGTCCTTGGTGAGCGGCAGCCAACGCGCCGCCACGGTACTCATGGTCAATGGCCATCCCGCTCTGCCGACGCATATGGATGCCTGGTACAACGGGATCGAGATCCACAGCTTGCGGGACATGGCGCGCAGCGACGCGGGCTTGATCGCGGCGCACCTCGAGCCCTTGTCGGATGCCGATCAAGCTCGTTGGGCACTCATCAACGCCGCCTTGTTCGAGGATGGACTATATCTTCGCATCAGCGGGAAGGTAACGACGCCGCTCATCATCTTGCATCTGCTGACCGCCGACGGCGCGCACAATGTGGCGCACCCGCGGGTCATCATCGATGCCGCGCCGGGCGCGAGCGCGACCATCATCGAACACTATGTGGAACAAGGCGAAGACCCGCCGCCACTCTGCAATTCCGCCACCCACATCGCCGCGGGTGCGGACTCGCATATCGAGCACTATCGCGTGTTCGCGACCGGCGCCGCCGCCACGCACATCGATTCGCTGACCATCCGCCAGGACCGCAACAGCCACTGCAAACAGTTCACCATCGCGCTGGGAGGCGGCCTGGTCCGCAACTCGCTCGAGGCCCGTCTGGACGAACCCGGCGCAGCCTTGGACAGCTTCTCGCTGTTGGTGGGGCATGAGTCCCGTCATGTGGATTGCGTGAATATCGTCACCCATAATGCGCAGCGCACCCGCAGCCGGCAGACCGCGCGCGCCATCGCCAGCGCCACCAGCCGCGTCGTCTTCAACAGCAAGGTGGTGGTGAGCGCAGGCTCGGTAGGCGCCGACTCCCGGCAATCCTGCCGTGGCCTGTTGTTGTCGCCGAAGGCCGAGATCGACATGCGGCCGCAGCTCGAAATTCATGCCGACGAAGTCAAATGCGCGCACGGCGCCACGGTGGGGCGGCTGGATCCGGACATGTTGTTCTACCTGTTGTCGCGTGGACTGGATCGCGAGACCGCGCAGACCCTGTTGGTGTTCGCCTTCCTGGCCGACGTGTTGACCGACATGTCGGTGGCGTCGGCGCGCGCGGCGATCGAAGCGGCGTTGATCGCACAATTGCCCGATTCAAAACTATTGCAGGCATTCCGATGAACAATACGGCTTTGGCGACGGACTCCGGATTCGACGTGTACGGCGTACGGCGCGACTTTCCCGTTCTCGCACGGGTCCTGCGCGGCAAACCGCTGGCGTATCTCGACAACGGTGCGTCGGCGCAGCGTCCGAACGCCGTCATCGACGCGGTGGACGATTACGAACGGCGGCACCACTCCAACATTCATCGCGGCGTCCACACCCTGAGCCAGGAGGCGACCGGTCTCTACGAGGCGGCGCGCGACCGGCTGGTGCGGTTCGTCAACGCAGGCTCCCGGCATGAGCTCATCTTCGTGCGCGGCACCACGGAAGCGATCAATCTGGTCGCCCAGAGTTACGCCAGACCCTTACTCGGCAGCGGCGATGAAATACTCATCACCCACCTGGAGCACCACGCCAACATCGTGCCGTGGCAATTGGTCTGCGAACAGACGGGGGCCAAACTCGTGGTCGCACCCATTGATGAGCATGGCGAGGTGCATGTGGAGGCCGTCGAGGCCTTGATGAACGAGCGCACGCGGTTGTTCGCCTGCGCCCATGTCTCGAATGCGCTCGGCACCGTGCTACCCGTCAAGCGCCTGGTGGCCGCCGCCAAGTCCCGCGGCATCGTGACGCTCGTCGACGGCGCGCAGGCGGTACCGCACGTGGCCGTGGACGTGCAGGACCTGGGATGCGATTTTTACTGCTTTTCCGGGCACAAGTTGTTCGGGCCCACCGGCATCGGCGTGCTGTACGGCCGGGAAGCGATTTTGGAGCGCATGCCGCCGTGGCAAGGCGGCGGCGACATGATTCTCGCGGTCACCTTTGCGAAGACGACTTACAACAGCCTGCCCTACAAGTTCGAGGCCGGAACGCCCAACATCTCCGGCGCCATCGGCCTGGGCGCGGCCGTGCAATATCTGGACGGCATGGACCTTGCGGGCGCGCATGCCCACGAGCACGCCCTGCTCGCCTATGCGACCGCCTCGTTGAGCAAGATCGACGATCTGCGTATCGTCGGTACCGCTAGGACCAAGGCGAGTCTGGTGTCCTTCGTGGTCGAGGGGGTTCATCCGCATGACTTGGGCACCATTCTCGACGAGGATGCGATTGCGATTCGCACCGGCCACCACTGCGCGATGCCGGTGATGGATTTCTTCAGGGTTCCGGCGACCGCGCGCGCCTCCTTCGCCTTCTATAACACCTTCGAGGAAATCGACCGTCTGAGCGCCGCCGTGCAGCGCGCCCGCTCGATCTTCGCGTGAGCCACGAGACATGGAACTGAATGACCTATACCGCGACGTGATTCTGGATCACAACCGTCGGCCGCGTAATTTCGGGCCGCTCGATGCCGCCGACGCCAGCATCGAGGGCTTCAACCCGATGTGCGGCGACCGCCTCACCGTGCGCCTCAAGATGGCGGGCGACGCGATCGCCGACATTCGCTTCGAAGGCCAGGGCTGCGCCATCTCGACCGCGTCGGCCTCGCTGATGACCGAGGCGGTGAAGGGCAAGACCCGCGCCGAAGCGATCGCGCTGTTCGATCGGGTGCACCATCTGCTCACCGACGATGCGGCCTGCGGCGACGAATTGGGCAAGCTCGCGGCGCTCTCGGGAGTCCGCGAATTCCCGGCCCGGGTCAAGTGCGCGAGTCTGTGCTGGCATACGCTCGCCTCCGCACTTAGGTCAGCCGATCCACGGGCGCTGCCCGCCGTCTCCACTGAATGAGCGACTAGCGATGCATTCGTATGAAAATGAACCCATCGTCGTGCAGCGCGACGTCAAGGCAGTCGCCATACCGGCCGGTGTCGAGGTCAATCTAAAGCTGGGCTCGGTCGGTTATATCACCCAGGCCTTGGGCGGCAGCTTCACCGTCTACATCGACGGCAATCTGTTCCGCATCGCCGGTCAGGACGCGGATGCCATCGGCAAGACCGCGGCGGTGGCTCCCGAAGTTCCTCCGGGAGCGTCGGAAGACGACATCAGGAACATCGTCTGGAAGCAGCTCAAGACCTGTTTCGATCCGGAGATTCCCGTCAATATCGTGGATCTCGGGCTGATCTACGAGTGCGCCGTCAGCAAGAACGACGACGCGACGCGTACGGTCGACATCAAGATGACCTTGACCGCGCCCGGCTGCGGCATGGGCGAGGTGTTGGTTCAGGACGTGCGCGACAAGGTGGAAATCGTGCCGACCGTAGCGCGCGCGAACGTGGAACTGATCTTCGATCCGCCCTGGAATCACTCCATGATGTCGGACGAAGCGCGGCTGCAAACGGGGATGATGTGAAGACGGGTATGGCATCGTGAAGTGGATCGACGCGGGGCCCACGACGGCGCTGGCCGATGGCCAGACACTGTCCATTGCGGTGGGCAACCGCATGATCGCGCTGGCGCGCAGCGGCGCGGACTACTTCGCCATCGAGGACGTTTGCACGCATGACGGCGCCGAGCTCACCGGCGGCGCCATCGAGGATGCGCAAATCATCTGTCCGCGCCACGGCGCACGGTTCTGTCTGCGAACCGGCGCAGCGCTCTCACCGCCCGCCTACGAGGCGGTGAGCGTGTTCGAGACCAAGATTGCGAGCGGGCGATTATGGGTACTCGCCGGCTGACCCTGCTGCGGCATGGGCAGGCGCAATCCCCGGACAGCTGTCCCGAGGACTTCGAGCGCGTTCTCACGCGCCGCGGCATCGGCGAAGCCGAGGAGATGGCCGCCCGCCTCGCAAACCGCAACCTGATTCCGGATCTGATCCTGGTGAGTCCCGCCGAAAGAACCTGGGCCACCGCATCGCTGGTGGCCGCGGCCTGTGAACTCGATGCGAAGCAGGTGACCTGCGCGCGCGAACTGTATCTGGCCTCTCCGGCAACGGTCTGGCGGTTGCTGACCGGCATCGATGCCGCGGTGGGTCACGTGCTCATCTGCGGCCATAACCCGGCCTTGAGCCAAATCGCCAGCCGGCTGGGACCGAAGCCCCAGCACCGCGAACTGCCCACCGCGGGCCTCGCCACGGCGCTGTGGTCCGCGGCCGGCTGGGCATCGCTCGAACCCGAAGAGGCTCTGCGCTGTGACCTGGACGACCCGGAAACGACTGACGAGCCCTGGGAATGATCGGCCTTCACGTTTGATCGCGTTGCAGCCGCATGATCCGGCGTCGATCGCGTTTGTCCGGTCGCGCGTCGGACCGCGGCCGCGATAAATTAGCCAGGCGCTGCTGGTCGCGCAGCAGGACGCGCCGCGCGGCGCTCTCGGGCGTTTCGAGGTAGTGGCTCTGCGCCTCCGTGGCCGGACCGCGCCGTCGCGGCAATCCCAGCACTTCGAACTCCGCCACGATGCCATCCCGTGACAGACTGAGTCGGTCGCCGATGCGTATACGATGCGCGGGCTTCACGCGCTCGGCGTTCAAATGGACCCGCCCGCCGGCGATGGCGGCGGCGGCCAGACTGCGGGTTTTGTAGAACCGGCAGTTCAACAGCCACTTGTCCAAGCGGTTGACCTCACTCTCTTCGGGGGATGTCATGCGGGCTAAGGGCTCCGGTAATGCGCATGTCGATGGATGCGGCGGCTATAATAACGGCATGAACGCACTCAAAGAATTCCGCCAACGACTACAACAGGACACCCAGGCTCTCGATGCCGCGGGCTTGCTCAAGCGCGAGAAAGTCATCGGCGGCGCGCAAGGTCCGGTGGTTCGGCTCGCCGATGGCCGCGAACTCATCAACCTCTGTGCCAACAATTACCTGGGTCTGGCCAATCATCCGACGGTGGTGGCGGCCGCGCAAGACGCCCTCGCCCGCTACGGTTACGGCGTGGCGTCGGTACGCTTCATCTGCGGCACGCAAAGCGTGCATCGCGAACTCGAGGAACGGCTCAGCGCCTACCTGTCGATGGAGGACACGATACTGTATTCGTCGTGCTTCGACGCCAACGGCGGCTTGTTCGAGACGCTGCTCGATGAAAAGGATGCCGTCATCAGCGACGCGCTGAATCATGCCAGCATCATCGACGGCATCCGCCTGTGTAAGGCGCGGCGGCTGCGATACGCCAACAACGACTTGAACGAGCTGGAAAAGGCCTTACAGGACTCGCAAGATGCGCGCGTGCGGTTGATCGCCACCGACGGCGTGTTCTCGATGGACGGCTCCATCGCCCATCTGGCCGAGATTTGCGATCTGGCCGAGCGCTACGGGGCGCTGGTCATGGTCGACGATTCGCATGCCACCGGCTTCATCGGCGCGCGCGGCCGCGGCTCACATGAATTTCGCGGCGTGATGGACCGGATCGACATCATGACCGGCACTCTCGGCAAGGCGCTGGGTGGCGCCAGCGGCGGCTACGTCGCCGCGCGCCGCGAAATCGTCGGTTGGCTGCGCCAGCGGTCACGGCCGTATCTCTTCTCGAACAGCATCGCTCCGCCCGTGGCCGCGGCGACGCTCAAGGTGCTCGACCTGCTCGAGACCTCGCCCGAGCTACGCGATAAGGTGCACGCCAATGCGCGGCATTTCCGTGCGGGCATGCAGGCCCTGGGGTTCACGCTGTTGCCCGGCGAACACCCCATCATTCCCATCATGCTGGGCGACGCGCCGTTGGCGGTGAAGCTGGCCGAGCACTGTCAGGCGGAGGGTGTGTATGTGGTCGCCTTCGCCTTTCCCGTCGTGCCGCACGGCAAGGCGCGGATCCGCACCCAGATGAACGCGGCTCACAGCACCGCGCAACTCGATCGGGTCATCGAGGTTTTCGCCCGCGCCGGGCGTGGTCTCGGCATCATTCATTAAAGGCACTCTATGAAAGCGTTGGTAAAGGCTCGCGCGGAACCCGGTATCTGGATGCAGGACGTGCCCGAGCCGTCCGTGGGTCACAACGATGTGCTCATCAAGGTGCATCGCTCCGCCATCTGCGGCACGGACATGCACATCTATAACTGGGACGCCTGGGCGCAGAAGACGGTGCCGGTGCCGATGGCGGTGGGTCACGAGTACTCAGGCTCGATCGTCGAGATGGGCAGCGAAGTGCGGGGCTTTGCGGTCGGCGACCGGGTCTCCGGCGAAGGGCATATCACCTGCGGCCACTGCCGCAATTGCCGTGCGGGCCGCCGGCATTTGTGCCGCAACACCTCGGGGGTGGGCGTGAACCGCGCCGGGGCCTTCGCCGAGTACCTAACCATCCCGGCGGTGAACGTATTCAAGCTGCCCAGCGCCATCGACGATGAGATCGCCTCCATCCTCGACCCGTTCGGCAATGCCACCCACACCGCGCTCGCCTTCAATGTGGTCGGCGAGGACGTACTGATCGCCGGCGCGGGCCCGATCGGCATCATGGCCGTCGCCATCGCCCGCTACTGCGGCGCGCGCCACATCGTCATCACCGACGTCAACGATTACCGGCTGGAACTGGCGGCCGCCATGGGCGCATCGAAAACGCTCAACGTGGCGCGGGAGTCGCTGGACGATGCCATGCGCTCTCTCGGCATGGAAGAGGGCTTCGACGTGGGCTTCGAAATGTCGGGCAACGCGGTGGCGCTGCGCGACATGCTGCGTACCATGAATCACGGCGGCAGCATCTCCATGCTGGGCATACCGCCCGGGGAGACGGCCATCGATTGGAATCAGGTAATTTTCAAGGGATTGGTGATCAAAGGCATTTACGGACGCGAGATGTTCGAGACCTGGTACAAGATGTCGAGCATGTTGCAAAGCGGCTTGAACGTGCGCCCCGTCATCACTCACCGGCTGGGCGTGAACGACTACATCGAGGGTTTCGAGATCATGAATTCCGGCAAATCGGGCAAGATCGTTCTCGACTGGACGGCCCTGTAGGCGGTTCGAGGCAGCGACATCGCGAACCCCACTCACGCCCACGGCAGTATGGCAGCGCGATTTAAACTCCGGGTACGATCCGTAAATCCCGCACCGCGCCACCGTCCAAGGCGGCGAGTGCTTTCTGGTAAGCGGGAGTGTCGTGCGCCGCGACGGCGGCCTCCACCGAGGCGAACTCGATGATGACCAGACGCTCCTTGACTCCGGCTTCATAGACCTGCGCCGCGCCCGCCCGCGCCAGGAACCGACCACCCGCGGCCTCGATGGCCGGGCCGGCCAACGCGGCATAAGCGGCTAATTTTCCCGCATCGGTGACTTTCTGGTAACAACTCACCCAATAGGCCTTGGCCATCGTCGATCTCCTTAAAGTCCCGTACCCGTCAGTGACCCGCCAAAGTTCCGCGCAAGCCCTGCGGTGCGATGCACCAGCAGTACGCGTACAGTCCTCGGGGATCGTTGAGCTTGGCAATCGAACGGGCCTCCGCGAGCAGCGGATCCAACGCCATCGCCACCTCACTGCGCGGTGCGATCAGCCCCGCCATTTGACCCCAGGCGATCGCCTGCGAACGAAACTGCATCAGCAGTTCCTCGCGAAAGCTCAATTCGGATTCGATGTAATCCACATCGTAATCAGCCCCCAGTTCGGCCAGTTTGGCGGCGGACTCGGTCGCATCCTTGAGGCCGCCCAGGTGATCCACCAAGCCGATGCGTTGTGCATCCACGCCGGCCCAGACCCGCCCCTGCGCGATCTTATCCACCTCGTCCACGGACTTCTTGCGGCCTTCGCCGACCCGCGTCAGGAATTCCGCGTAGGCATGATCGACCGAACTCTGCAGGATCTGCCGGCTGGCCGGCGTGAGCGCACGGTCCGTGCGCATATCGCCCGCGAGCGGCGTGGTGCCGATGCCGTCGACCTTCACGCCGAACTTCTCCAGCGTGCGCTGGAACGTGGGTACCACCGAAAACACGCCGATCGAACCGGTGAGCGTGGTGGGACTCGCGAAGATTTGATTGGCGGCCGCCGCGATGTAGTAGCCGCCCGAGGCGGCATAGGTGCTCATCGACACGACCACCGGCTTGCCCGCCTTGCGCAGGGCTTGCACCTCGCGCAGGATCTGCTCCGAGGCGAACATGCTGCCGCCCGGGCTATCGACGCGCAGCACCACGGCCTTGACCCCCCGGTCATAGCGCGCCTGACGCAACAGATCCGAGGTGCTTTCGCCGCCGATCGTGCCCGGCGGCTGGTGACCATCGAGAATCTCGCCGGACGCCACCACGATCCCAACACGGGAGTCGGACTTCGACTTGAGTAGATGCTTCGACCGAACCGCGGCAAGATACTGGGTCATGCCGATGGAACTGAACGAATGGGTATCGGTGTCCTCGCCCACCAGACTCTTCAAATCATCCGCCAACCGACGCCGACTCTTCAAGGCGGTCACGAGGCCCCGCTGTAACGCCAGTTTGGCGGCATCGCCGTTGACCGCCGCCAGCGCCGCGGGCTCGTCGGCAATGTACTCGTTGAGCGCATTCGCGGGCAGCGAGCGTGCCCGCGTCACATCCTGCTGATACGCATTCCAGAGCGCATCGAGCCAAACCGAGCTTTCCTCGCGCTCGCTCGGCGCCATGTCGCTGCGTGAGAATTGGTCCGTGTAACTTTTGAAGGTGCCGGCGCGAAACACATTCACGTCCACGCCCAGTTTGTCGATCGCATCCTTGAGGAACATGCGGTAGTAGCTGAAGCCATCGACGTAGACCAAGCCTAAGGGGTCTAAGTACACCTCTCCGGCCTGCGCGGCCACGTAGTACTGCGTCTGGTCCATGGAATCAGCGGCGACCACCACCCGTTTGCCGGAGGCGCGAAAATCGCGCAGCGCCGCCGCGATTTCCTGCAGCTTGGAAAGACCCGACGGCGCGAGATTATCGAGCTCGAGTACGATGAGTTTGATGCGGGCATCGCCTTTGGCGGCCTGGATCGAGTCGACGACGTCCTTGAGAAGCGTCTCGGGTGCCGGGCCGCCCGATGCCTGACCGAACGCCCGGCGCACCGGATCGCTGGCCAGCTGTTCGACCAGTTCGCCCTCGGGCGCGACCACCAACGCCGCGGTATGCGGCACCACGGGGACGGCCGTGTGCGTGGCCGCCAGAATGAAACCGAAGATGACCAGCAATAAAACGAGATGGAGGACCTTGCGGATACCCTCAAGGATTCGCCAGACCAGACCGAAAAATCCTGCAATAGCCGACCCGACACTCATTCAATGCCTCCCGGTCGACCCGCGAAATGGCGGATGGCGGTCAGAGTTTCTCGTCGATGCGTGCGGCCTTGCCGGACAGGTCGCGCAGGTAGTACAGCTTGGCGCGACGCACCGCGCCGCGGCGCTTGACCGCCACTTCGCTGATCGACGGACTGTGGGTTTGGAACACACGCTCCACACCCTCGCCGTGCGAAATCTTACGCACCGTGAACGATGAATTCAGGCCGCGATTCTTGATGGCGATCACGACACCCTCATAGGCTTGAACGCGTTCGCGGTCGCCCTCCGTGACCTTGACCTGGACGATCACGGTATCACCGGGGTTGAATTCCGGAAATTGGCGCGTCGCGCGCTCGCCGTTCAATGCTTGGATGATCTTGTTCATATTCCTAACCTCAACTATGACCTTTTTCCGAGACTATCGTCCACTCACGCGCGTACCGCGCGTCTCCACTCACGCGCGTACCGCGCGTCTCCATTCACGCGCGTGCCGCGCGTCTATTCACGTCCGTGCCGCGCACGTTCGATCTTAAATTCCTCCAACAGCGCCCGCTCCTCGGCGCTCATGCCGCGCTGCTGCAACAGCTCCGGGCGGCGCAACCAAGTACGACCGAGCGCCTGTTGCAAGCGCCAGCGCCGAATCGCCGCATGATCGCCCGACATCAACACCGCCGGTACCTCACTCTCGTCGAGTGTGGGCGGCCGAGTATAATGCGGCCAGTCCAGCAATCCAGCGCTAAACGATTCCTGCACCGCCGACTCGGCGCTTCCCAGCACTCCGGGAATGAGCCTCGCCAGCGCATCGATGACCACCAACGCCGGTAGCTCACCGCCCGACAGCACATAGTCGCCGATCGACCACACCGCATCGATTTCGGTCTCGATGAAGCGCTCATCGACCCCCTCGTAGCGGCCCGCCACCAAAATCACACCCGGCCACTCGCGCGCCTGGCGCGCGACGCGTTGGTCGAATTGGCACCCGTCCGCACCGAGATACACGCGCCGGCTGCCGGCCGGCGCGGCGGCCACCGCGGCGTGCAGCGCGGCACGCAGCGGCTCCACCTTCAGCACCATCCCCGGACCGCCGCCGTAAGGTCGGTCATCGACGGTGCGATGCACGTCCGTTGCATGATCCCGAGGGTCGAACACCTCGACCTCCAAGAGACCGCGCTCGATGGCCCGACCCAGCACGCCGTGCAGCAGCGCCTCGCGCACCATGACCGGAAACAGCGAGACGACCGCAATACGCATTCCTAGCCCGAATCGCCGGAGCCCGCGCTGCCGCCCTCATCCTCGGGTCGCGGGCCGCCGGGAGCGTCATGCTCCGCCGCAGCGACCGCGGTATCGCCCGTGCCGGCCGCGTCGTCCCAATCCACGATCACTCGCCGCGCCGCCAGATCCACGCGCCGCAGGTGTAGCGGTATCGCCGGCACCCAGTATTCCCGTTCGCCCCGCACCACCATCAAGACCTGCGTCGGCATCTCGATAAAATGCGTTATCAATCCCAGCCGCACACCGGCAAGATTGAGCGCCTCGCAGCCGATCAAATCGGCCCGGTAAAAATCCTTGTCGTCACGCGGGGGCAGCTCGCTGCGCGGCACACAAACCCTGGCACCTCGAAGACCCTGCGCCTGGTCGCGGTCGTTGACCCCGGAGAGCTTGGCCGTGAGCTGTCCGGCGCTGCGGCCCGTGGCCTCGATCTTGTACGGGGTCCAAGAGCCACTCATCCCGAGCTGCAGCACCCGGTGGCTCAACAAGCGTTCGGGCGGATCGGTAAACGAGCGTATCTTGACCCAGCCACGCACACCGAACGGTGCCCCGATCACCCCCAACTCGATGAGCGAAGTAGGCTGGCCGCTCATCGTCGCTCAGAAGCCTTCGGAATGGGCCGTTACGCGGCCTGCTTGCGGAAGGACGTCAACAAAAATTTCACGCGGTCCGACAGGTGCGCACCCTTGGATATCCAGTGCTCGATCCGCTCCACGTTCATGCGCAGCTTGACCTCGGCGCCACGCGCCACGGGATTGAAGAGCCCCACGCTCTCGAGGCTGGTGCCGCCCTGACGCTTGCGGCTGTCGGTCACGACAACGTGATAAAACGGGGTCTTCTTGCCACCGCGTCGAGTCAAACGGATCGTCACCATCGTATTCACCTTGGGCAATGCCTAGCCAACAATTATAATGATTACCGCGGGGAAAGAGCAACAAAATCATGCACCCCGCCTGACTTGAGGGGTGCCCTAGCGAAGCTATCCCTTGAAGTCAGTCGAGGCCGCCGCGCGCGGCCCGCTAACGGAGATCGACTAGCTTAAGCCCGTTAAAGAGATCGGCTAACGGGGACCGGCTAGCGGGGTCCGAATCCCGGCGGCATCCGCCCGCCCATGCCACGCATCATGTTCTTGAACATGCCACCCTTGGCGAGCTTTTTCATCGTTTTCTGCATGTGATCGAACTGTTTCAGCAGACGATTGACGTCCGGCAGCTGCACGCCCGCCCCTGCTGCAATGCGTCGTTTACGCGAGCCATCGATCATATCGGGCCGCCGGCGCTCGCGTGGCGTCATCGAATCGATGATGCCCAGCTGACGTTTGACGGTTTTCGGATCCACCGCGCCCGCCGCCGCCGCGGCGTTGGCCTGCATCTGGGCCGGCAGCTTGTCCAGCAGAGCCGCCATACCCCCCATTTTCTGTAGCTGACTCAATTGCTCGCGTAGATCCGACAGATCGAAGGACTTGCCCTTGCTGATCTTGTTGGCGAGTTTCTCGGCCTTTTCCTGGTCGACCTGGCTTTGGACCTGTTCGACCAGCGACAGCACGTCGCCCATTCCTAAGATGCGCGAGGCGATGCGTTCCGGCTGGAACAGTTCCAGGGCTGCGGATTTCTCGCCCGTACCGACGAACAGGATGGGCTTCCCGGTCACCTGGCGCACCGACAAGGCCGCACCACCGCGGGCATCGCCGTCTGCCTTGGTGAGTATGACTCCGGTCAGACTCAAGGCATCATTGAAGGCCTTGGCCGCATTGACCGCGTCCTGACCCGCCATGCTGTCGACGACGAACAGCCGCTCATGCGGCTGAATGGCGGATTCCAGTGCTTTGATCTCCGCCATCATCTCCGCATCGACATGCAGCCTACCGGCGGTGTCGAGCAACAAAACGTCGTAAGCCTGCAGCGTGGCCTCGGTCAAGGCACGCTGCGCGATGGCCACCGGCGCCTCACTCGCAGCGCTGGCCGCGAACCCTGATCCGACCTGCGACGCCAGAGTTTGCAGTTGCAAAATGGCGGCCGGCCGATAGACGTCGGTGCTCACCATCAGCACCTTCTTGTTCTGCTTCTCGATCAGCCAGCGCGCCAGCTTGCCGGCGGTGGTGGTCTTGCCGGCACCCTGTAGGCCGGCCAGCATCACGACCACTGGGCGTTGCGCCCGCAGGTTGAGGCCGCTACTCGGCTCGCCCATCAGTCGGACGAGTTCCTCGTGCACGACCTTTATGAAGGCCTGGCCCGGCGTCAGGCTCTTGGTCACCTCGACGCCGATGGCGCGGACCTTGATCGCGTCGATGAAAGTCTTGACCACCGGCAGTGCGACGTCCGCGTCGAGCAGCGCCAGGCGTACCTGGCGCAGCGTGTCGGCGATATTGTCCTCGCTCAAGTGGCCGCGGCCGGAAAGCGCCTTCAAGGCGGACGAAAAACCCGAGGTGAGGCGATCGAACATGGCGCGGATTGTATCCTCGCAAAACGCCGCGAGGAAGGGCGCGGCGCGCGGCTGGTCGCTGTGGCCTCCTTGTGTCATGATTTGCGCCCGTGATCGTCCCCATAACCCTGTATCTGCTCTACACCGCCAGTGCGTGGATGATGCTGCGAAGCGCCGATAAACCGCGCTGGACTCCGTTCGCCTGGGCGCTGGCCTTGGCCGCCGTGTTCGCGCATACCGACGCCATCGTGCACATGCTGCGCGCCGAACCGGCGCTCTCGATCGGCTTGCTCGAAGCGCTCTCGATGCTCGGGTGGACCCTCGCGGTCCTCGCCTGCCTGATGTCGATCGAACGCCAGAATCGCGTGCTCGGCGGCATACTGCTCGCCAGCGCCGCGTTCGGGGCCGCCTGCACCGGCTCGGGGCGCACGTACGCGGAAGAGAATGCGCCGGGTGTGGCATTGACGGCGCACATCTTGCTGTCCATGGGCGCCGCGGCGCTGTTGTTCGCGGCGGCCGTGACGGCGCTGCTGTTGGTATTCCTCGACAAGCGGCTACGCTCGCGGCGGCTCGCCGATCTGCCGAGCGCCCTGCCGCCGCTCGACGCGCTCGAGAAAGTGATGTTCCGGCTGATCGGCACCGGTTTCGTGTTTCTCACGCTCGCCCTGGTGACCGGCTTCGTCTTCGTGACCAATCTGTTCGAACAGCACCTGATTCACAAGACGGTGTTGTCGCTGGTGGCCTGGGTGATCTTCGGTACTCTGCTGATCGGCCGCATTCGCTACGGCTGGCGGGGCCGTTCCGCGGTGCGCTGGACCTTGTGGGGCTTCGGTGTGCTGACACTCGCCTACTTCGGCTCGAAGTTCGTGCTCGAAACACTACTCGGCCGTCACTGGGGATAGGAGGCTGCATGCCGTCGCTCAGCGTCCTAGTCGCGATGCTGGCGCTCCTGCTGATGCTCGCGGCCTTCTTCGCCGGCAGTGAAACCGCCCTCATGAGTCTGAACCGCTATCGACTGCGGCATCGAGCCAAGGCGGGTCATCGCGGCGCGCGGCTCGCCGAGGCGCTGCTCGCCCAGCCCGACCGCTTGATCGGTCTCATCCTGTTGCTGAGTACCATCGTCAACGTGACGGCGCCGATGCTGGTGGGATTCATCGCACTGCGGCTCGGCGGCGAGATCATGGTCGCCGGCGGCGCCGTGGGTCTGACCTTGGTGCTGCTGATCTTCTGCGAAGTGGCGCCCAAGACCTATGGCGCACTACACCCCGAGCGCCTGGCGCTACCGGCCGCCTACGTCTACACCCCGTTGCTGCTGGTGTTGTACCCCTTCGTCTGGGCGACCAATCTGTTGGCCAATGGCGTGCTGCGCTTGCTGGGCGCGTCGCAGCAACAGGCCTCGAACTCGCTGAGCAGCGAAGAGCTGCGCACCGTGGTCGCCGAGGCCGGCGCCATGATTCCGCACCGCCACCAGCAAATGTTGGTGAGCATCCTGGATCTCGAGAATGCCACGGTCGAGGACATCATGGTGCCGCGTACCGAAATCGTCGGCATCGACCTCGAGGACGATTGGGACAAAGTGCTGGAACAATTGCGTCAAAGTCAGCACACCCGCCTGCCGGTTTACGAGGGCGAGATCGATCACATCATCGGCGTGTTGCACATGAAACGCGTGGTGCACGAACTCGCGCGCGGCCGCCTCGAACGCGACGGACTGATCGACGCCTCGAACTCGCGCGATGCGTACTTCGTGCCGTCGGGAACCACGTTGAACACGCAGCTGCTGAATTTTCAACGCGATAAACGCCGCATGGCGTTCGTGGTCGACGAATACGGCGACATCCAGGGTTTGGTGACGCTCGAAGACATTCTCGAAGAGATCGTCGGCGAGTTCACCACCGACCCCGCCACCATGATGCACAAGGACGTGCACCGTGAAGCCGACGGCAGCTTCGTCGCCAATGCCTCGACCACGATTCGGGCGTTGAACCGCTCCATGCGCTGGAATCTGCCCACCGACGGGCCGAAGACCCTGAACGGCCTGATCGTCGAGTTCCTCGAGACCATCCCGGAGCCGGGCACGACCTTGAAGCTGGCCGACTACATGCTCGAGGTGCTGCAAACCGCGGACAACGCGGTCAAGACCGTTCGCATCCGGCCACCGCCGACCGGCTGAGGCGCGGATTCAGGATACGTGGCGCGATGCATCGGCACGCGATGCATCGGCACGCATCTCAGATAACGCTTCGGGCAAGCGCTAGGACCGGTCAGCGCTGAATACGTCGAGCGCTTGGGATAGCCGCGCGACGCCGCGCACCGTCATGCCCTCCGGCGGCCGCTTCGGCACATTGGCCTCGGGCACCAACGCGAGCTTGAAGCCGTGTTTCGCCGCTTCGCGCAGCCGCTCCTCGCCGAACGGCACCGGTCGAATCTCGCCGGCGAGGCCGAGTTCGCCGAACGCGATGAGCGAGTTGGGCAGCGGCACATCCTGCAAACTGGAGCGCGCGGCCAGCACGATGGCCAAGTCACCGGCGGTCTCCGCCAGGCGCACCCCGCCAACCACATTTGCGAACACATCCTGACCGCCAAGCAGTAGACCGGCATGACGATGGGCCACGGCCAACAGCATGGTCAAGCGGTTGCCGTCGATACCGACGGCGACACGTCGCGGGTTGCTCCCCAAGCTCGTGTCGGCGAGCACCTGGACTTCGATCAGCAGAGAGCGGGTTCCCTCACGCATCACGGTGATGATGCTTCCCGGCACCGGCTCGGCATGTCGCGACAGAAAGATCGCCGACGGATTGGTGACCTCCCGCAACCCCTGTTCGGCCATGGCGAAGACACCGATTTCGTTGGCGGCGCCGAAGCGGTTCTTGACCGAGCGCAGCACCCGAAAGCGGCTGCCGGTATCGCTTTCGAAATACAGCACGGTGTCGACCATGTGCTCGAGCACCCGCGGTCCGGCGATCTGCCCTTCCTTCGTGACATGACCCACCAACAACACCGCCGTACCGCTCGACTTGGCGAACCGCACGAGTTCCGCCGTGCATTCGCGCAGCTGCGAGACCGCGCCGGGAGCCGACTCGATGCGTTCCGAATGCATGGTTTGAATGGAATCGATGATCAGCACCCGCGCCTCGAGGCTGGTCGCGACACCGACGATCTCTTCCACCCCGGTCTCCGCGATCAGCCGCGCGGTCGCCTCTCCCAGCCCCAAGCGGCGCGCGCGCAATGCCACCTGTTTCAAGGATTCTTCGCCCGTGGCATACAGCACGGGCCCCAACGCATTGAGCGCTGCGGCGGCCTGCAACATGAGCGTCGATTTACCGATGCCCGGATCGCCGCCGATCAAGGTCACCGACCCCGCGACGAGTCCGCCGCCCAGCACGCGGTCCAGCTCCGTTGAACCGGTCGCGAGCCGCGCCTCGTCGGCGATCGCCTCCGCCGCCAGCGAGGTCGACACATCCCGGCGCGCGCTGCGCGGTGCGGTCCGCGCCGCGCCGCGCGCGGACGGCGCCGACTCGGCCAGCAGGGTGTTCCACTCGCCGCAGGTGGCGCACTGTCCCTGCCATTTGGGCGAAGCTGCTCCGCAGTTCTGACAAATAAATACTTCTTTCAGCTTTGCCATCGGCGCACCTTGATCCTCGATTTTGTGAGCTTAGCATTGCTGCTAAGGCAGCCCGATCCCCTATACTGCCCCGCCTGTAAGGTCTGATTATGTCTATTGCATGCGCAAATTCGGGCTGATCGCATCCATCGCCGGCTTCGGCATCTTGGGAGTTGACCTGTTGCTCCGAGTGCTCGTCAATTTCAACTCCTGGCTCTGGGTACCGGGCTTTTTGGCCGTGGCCGGGGGTAGCGTGTTGTTCCTCTGGTCCCGCTGGTCGACCGCAGCCGCCGTCGTGCCGGCGCCCAAGGCCCGTCCGCTGGCGAGTTCGGATACCGCGCGGCTGCTGGATAACTTCGAACAGCGGTTCGCGGAACTGAAAGGCCGCAAACCAAGCGAGACGGTGCTCGGGGAACTGTACGCGTTGGGCAGCCAGCTCGAACAGCGCGGCAAATACACCCAGGCGACCGCCGTGTACCGGCACCTGGCCCGCGTCGACAATAGCTATCGCGACGTGAGTGCCCGCTTGAAACGGCTGATGGATGCCGACAAAGCCAAGCCGAAACTCCAGGAGGTGCCCGCGCCGGCCTCACCCGCCCTGCGCAGCGCCGCGGCGGCGCCGCAGGGCGACGCACAGGAGGTGCAGCACCTGGGGCGTTATCGGCTGGAACGAGAGATCGGCCGTGGCGCCATGGGTATCGTCTACCTCGGCCGGGATACCGCGATCAATCGGCTGGTCGCGATCAAAGCCATCCCGCTGGCCAGCGAGTTCAGCGATGCCGAGTTGGTCGAGGCCAGGGCGCGTTTCTTCCGCGAGGCCGAGACGGCGGGACGCCTGAATCACCCCAATATAGTCACCATCTATGACGTGGGTGAAGAACGCGGCCTCGCCTATATCGCGATGGAATATCTCAAGGGTCGACATTTGAGCGACTACGCGACCATCAACAATCTGCTGGAGCCGCGCAAGGTGCTGGAAGTCATCGGGCGAACCGCGGACGCACTGGGTTTCGCTCACAAGCAACAGGTCGTGCACCGCGACATCAAGCCGGCGAACTTGATGTTCGATGCGAGCACCGACCTATTGAAAATCACGGACTTCGGCATCGCACGCCTCTCGGGTGCCGGCAGTACGCGGACCGGCATCGTCTTGGGCACGCCCTCCTTCATGTCCCCAGAGCAGCTCGAAGGACGGACTGTGACGGGTCACTCGGACTTGTTTTCCCTGGGTGTCAGTCTGTTCCAACTGTTGACCGGCCAGCTGCCGTTCACCGCCGATTCCATGACTGGACTGATGCAACAAATCGCCGAGGCGCCGCACCCGCCGTTACGAGCCTACCGGCCGGATCTACCCGAGTGTGTCGAGACCGTCATCGACCGCGCGCTCGCGAAGACCCCTGAGGCACGATTCGACTCCGGGGCGCAGATGGCCGCCGCCCTCGAGGATTGCAAGGCGCGAATTCCGAGCGGTGCACCATGACGCGTTTCAGTGACGACGACCGGATGACGTGTCCATGAGTCTGCGAGGCAAAATCGCCAGCGTTGCCCTTACCGATACCGGTAAGGTCCGCGAGCACAACGAGGACATGATCGGCGCCGAGGCCGACATCGGTCTGTTCGTGCTCGCCGACGGCATGGGCGGCTACAACGCCGGTGAGGTGGCGAGCGGCATCGCGGTGAAGACCATCATCAATTTGGTCCGCGACGCGATGCTGCGCGAGGATCTCTCGGTGCGCGACCCCGAATCCGGATTGACGCGTCCCAGCATCATTCTGCGGGACGCGATTCATAGAGCCAATAAGATCATCTACCACACCTCGAAGACCCAGCCGCAATGCGAAGGCATGGGCACGACGGTGGTGGCGTGCCTGTTTCACGACAACCGGATGTCCATCGCGCATGTCGGCGATTCCCGGCTATACCGCCTGCGCGATAACCGCTTCGAGCAAATGACCCTGGATCATTCGCTGCTGCAGGAACTCGTGGATCGCGGCTTCTACTCGCAACAGGAAGCGCAGCGCGCCACCAACAAGAACTATGTCACGCGTGCCCTGGGCGTGGAACAGAACGTCGAGGTGGAGATCCACGAGCAGCCCGTGCAGAAGAGCGACTACTACGTGCTCTGCTCGGATGGCTTGTCCGACATGATCGAGGACGAGGATATCCATTTAACAATTAGCACCTTTAGTGCTAATCTCGATACTGTAGCTAAGCAATTGATCCGACTATCAAACGACAATGGCGGTCGCGACAACATATCCGTCATCATGGCGCACGTCGCGGAGCCGTTTCCCGCGCACCGGCGTATATTTGACAAAATATTGGGATGGTTCGGTTAGGGAGATGCAGTCTAAATGGCACGCTTGATGCTCAGCTTGGACGGATCCGTCCTCGCGGAATACAACATGAACAAAGAGCGCTACACCATCGGGCGGCTCCCTGATAACGATATCCGTATCGACAATCCTGCGGTCAGCGGCCATCACTCCCTGATCATCAATATTTTGAACGATTCCTTTTTGGAAGACTTGAACAGCACCAACGGCACCTACGTCAATGGCAAGCTCATCAAGAAGCATGCGATGCAGCACGGCGATGTCATCACGGTCGGCCATCATCAATTGCGCTTCGTCGACAGCCAGGAAGGCGGCACGGAACAGGACGACTTCGAGAAGACCATGGTGATCACCCCGAGCTTTCAGGGCGAGGACCGCATGCGCCGGGTTGGCGTGGTGGTGGACCATCCGACTAAAGACGTAGCGTCGACGCGGGCCAACTTCACGGGCACGCATACCGGGATTCCCGAGCACGCCGCCGTGTTGCCCAAGGCCAAGCTCCAAGTATTGAGCGGCGCATTCGCCGGCCGCGAGCTGGAATTGACGAAAGCGCTCACCACGCTGGGTCGTCCCGGCGTCCAAGTGGCGGCAATCACGCGGCGCGCCGAAGGCTATTTCATCGTGCATGTCGACAGCGGCAGAGAGAACGACTACCCGCAGGTCAATGGCGTGCCCATCGGCCCTCAGGCCAGGCGCTTGAACGACAATGACGTGGTCCAACTCGCCGGCGTCAAAATGGGCTTCTTCGAGAATTAGACCAGCGTCACCGCCACCCGCTGACTGATGCCGCACAGCAGCTCGTACGGGATGGTGTCCGCCCAGACCGCGATCTCCTCCACCGGCAGCCCCTCGCCCCACAGCACCACGGGATCGCCCAAGCGCGGTGCCGGCCGTAGATCCGTGACGTCGATGCCGATCATGTCCATCGACACCCTGCCGGCGAGCGACGCACGTTGCTGGTTCACCAGCACCGGCGCGCCTGAGCCCAGACTGCGCGGATACCCGTCGCCATATCCCACCGCCGCAATCGCTAGCCGGGTGGGACGTCGCGCCACCCAGGTACCGCCATACCCCACGTGCTCGCCCACCTCGAGCTCCTTGACCGCGATCACCTGCGAGCGCAGCGTCATGGCCGGGCGCAATCCATAGTCAGGACCGGTTTTTCCCACGAAGGGCGACGCGCCATAGACCAACAGCCCCGGGCGTACCCAGTCCGCTTGGGCGTCGACGAAGCCCAGCATACCGGCCGAATTGGCGATACTGCGTTCGCCCTGCAACGCGGCGGTGACCGCGGTGAACTGCGTCAGTTGCTGCGCGGTGGTGCCATCGCCGGAAACGTCCGCGGACGCCAGATGGGTGAACAGATTGACCGGCTGCCGCACCGACGGCAGCGCGCTCAAGGCAGCGTGCGCGGCATCGAACGCCGATCCCTTGAAGCCCAGCCGATTCATGCCCGTGTCGAGCTTGAGCCAAACGGTAAAGGTCACGCCGCGCGGCGCCGCGCGCAGCAGTTCGATTTGCTCGGCGGTATGCACGACGAGTTCGAAACCCGCAATCGCCGCCGCCTCGAGCTGGGCGCGATCGAAGACGCCTTCGAGCAACACCGTACGGGTCATGACTCCCGCGCGCCGTAGCGTAAGGCCTTCATCGACCCGCGCGACGGCGAATGCATCCGCGGCATCCAACGCACGCGCCACCGCCACCAGTCCGTGGCCATACGCGTTGGCCTTGATGACGGCCATCACTCGTGAGCGCGGCGCCCACTGCCGGATCACGGCCAGATTATGGCGCAGCGCCGCGGTATCGATGGCCGCGCTCACCATGGGAGTCACGCTGAGATCACCGCGCGGTCCGGACCAGCGACTGCGGCCGTGCCATGCCGTCCCGCGCCAGCACTCCTGCCACGGTCAGCGTCCTTCGAGTCATGCATCATTCGCGAAACACGCCGTCGGCATAGGATTCGGGAGCGTAGTTTTCGAACTTGGTGTACTGGCCGAGGAAGGTGAGCTGCACCTCACCCGTCGGACCATTGCGCTGCTTGGCAATGATGATGTCGGCAATGCCCTTGCGCGTGGTGTTGGCGTCGTAGAACTCTTCGCGATAGATCAAGAGGATCACGTCGGCGTCCTGCTCGATGGCTCCCGATTCACGCAGATCCGACATCACCGGCTTCTTGTTCTCGCGCTGCTCGACACCGCGATTCAGCTGTGACAGGGCGATCACCGGGACCTTCAGCTCCTTCGCTAGGGCCTTGAGCGAGCGCGAGATCTCGGAGATCTCAGTCGCGCGGTTCTCCTTCGTGCCCGGCACCTGCATGAGCTGCAGGTAGTCGACCACGATCAGATCGAGGCCGCGCTCGCGCTTCAAGCGCCGCGCCCGCGCGCGCACTTCGGTGGGAGTCAAGGCCGGCGTCTCGTCCACGTAGATCTTGGCCGCGCCCAACTGCGTCATGGCCGAGTCGATGCGCGGCCAGTCGTCCTCGCTCAGGCGCCCCGACCTTAGGTGCCCCTGGTTGATGCGGCCCAACGAGGAAATCATGCGCAACGTAAGCGACTCGGCCGACATTTCCATGCTGAAGATGGCGGCGGACTTGCCCGCTCCCAGCGCGGCGTTCTCCGCGATGTTGACCGCGAGCGTGGTCTTTCCCATCGACGGGCGGCCCGCGACGATGATGAGATCCCCGGCGTTCAGCCCCGAGGTCATCTCGTCCAGCAATTTGAAGCCGGTGGAGATGCCGGTGAGCTTGCCGTCCGAGTGATACATCTCGTCGATCTTCTCGACCACCGCGGGAAGGATGTTCTTGATCTCCTGAAATCCCACCTTACCGCGTGAACCACGCTCGGCGATTTCGAACACCGCGCGCTCCGCGCCGTCGACGATCTCGCGCGCCTCGCGGCCCTCGGGCTGGAGCGCGCTGGTGACGATCTCGTTGCCGGCGGTGATGAGCTGCCGCAGGATGGAACGTTCGCGCACGATGTCCGCATAAGCGCGAATGTTGGCTGCGGTGGGGGTATCGCGCGCCAGTGAACCCAAGTAGGCGAGGCCGCCCACCTGATCCAGCACACCCTGACTTTCCAGGTAACCGGATAGCGTCACCGCATCGCAGGGTTGATTGCGTTCGATCAGGCCGGCGACGGCTTCGAATATGAGGCGGTGATCGTTGCGGTAGAAATCTTCGGCGAGGACGCGGTCGGCCACCTGGTCCCAAGCGGCCGAATCGAGCATCAAACCACCGAGCACCGATTGCTCGGCTTCGATCGAATGCGGCGGCAGCCGGAGGCCAGTTTCGCCTCCGTCACCCCCGATCGATCGATCACTGACGCGAGCGGCGGCCACGTGCGCTGTTACGCTTACGCGGCGGTGCCGATCGCTATTCGTCGGCGACGACGGTGACCACCAGGGTCACATCGACGTCGGTGTGCAGGTGCAGCTGAATGGAATGCTCGCCCGTGGCGCGGATCGGACCATTCGGCATGCGAACTTCGCTGCGCGTCACCGCATGTCCCGCTTTCGCGGCCGCCTCGGCGATATCCGTGGTGCCGATCGAGCCGAATAACTTGCCTTCGGAACCCGCCTTCGCCTTGAGCTCCAGTTTGAAGTCCACGAACTCGGCGGCACGCGCCTGGGCCGAGGCGAGCTCCGCGTTCGCCTTCGCCTCGAGCTCGTGGCGCTGCGCCTCGAACTTGGCGATGTTGGCCACGGTGGCCATCGTCGCGCGGCCGGTGGGCACCAGGAAATTGCGGGCATAGCCCGATTTCACCTTGACGCGATCGCCAATCTGGCCGAGGTTCGCGACCTTCTGCAATAAAATGATATCCATGTGCTTCGCCCTTGCAGACTCAATGCTGATCGGTGTACGGCAGCAGCGCCAGGAAGCGCGCACGCCGAATGGCGAGCTGCAATTGCCGCTGGTAATGCGCGCGCGTGCCGGTGATGCGGCTCGGCACGATCTTGCCGGTTTCGGTGATGTAGCTCTTGAGCGTGGTCAGATCCTTGTAGTCGATCTGCTTGACGTCATCGGCCGTGAATCGGCAAAACTTCTTGCGACGGAAAAAACGTGCCATTGTCTACTCCTAGTTCCGGGCGCCCATGGGGATGTCGTCATCGTCGCCATCGTCGCCGAAGTCGTCGTGACGGCGGGCATTCTCATCCGGCGCACGCGCCATTGGCGATGCCTCGGTGACCGCCTCGTCCATCTTGACCACCAGGCTGCGCAGCACCGCGTCGCTGAAGCGGAACGAGCCGGTGAGTTCGTCCAGCGTCTTCTGGTCGACCTCGATGTTCAGCAGGATGTAGTGCGCCTTGTGCACCTTGGCGATGGGAAACGTGAGCTGGCGCCGGCCCCAGTCTTCGAAACGATGCACCTGACCGCCGCCGGCACTGATCATGCCCTTGTAGCGATCGACCATCGCAGGAACTTGCTCGCTCTGATCCGGATGGACCAGGAGCACGATTTCATAATGCCGCATTGTAGGCTCCCTACGGTATAAGCCTCCCGTTGCGAGCGGTGAGGCAAGGAGTGATGCCGGTCGGCCGGCGAAAAAGAGCGCGAAGAATACGCGCTCGGAGTGCCGCTGGTCAACCCGGGCCGCCCGCGCGGCCCAGCAGCACCGGCCACCCCCCAAAGCCCACTCCGCCTCGCCCCCAGCCTACCCCGCACTTGCAAGGCATCAGCCGCCACGCGCTGCGCTGCCGCGCCCGAGCCCGCCTCGCGCTTGCAGGGGTATCAGCCGCCGCGCTGCCGGCGCGCCTCGAACAACGCGACCCCCGCCGCCACCGACACGTTCAGCGATTCCACCTGGCCGGCCATGGGGATGCGCACCACGAAATCGCAGCGCTCGCGGGTCAAGCGGCGCATGCCGCCACCCTCCGCGCCCAAAATCAGCGCGAGTGGCCGGTTCAGATCGGCGGCGTACAGGGACTGATTCGCCTCGCCTTCGGTACCCACCACCCAGATCCCCCGCTCCTTGAGCGTATCGAGAGCACGTGCAAGGTTCGTCACGCTGGCCACCGGCACGAACTCCGCCGCACCGGCAGCGACCTTGCGCACCACACCGTCGACGCTGGCGGACCGGTCCTTCGGGATGACCACCGCATCGACCCCCGCCGCATCGGCGGTGCGCAGGCACGCCCCCAGATTATGAGGGTCGGTCACCCCATCCAGCACCAACAGCAGCGGCTGCGCAACGTGACCCAAGTTGACGGCCAGATCGTGCTCATCCCAGAGTTTGAGCGGCCGCACCGCGGCAACCACCCCCTGGTGTGTCACGGCACCGACTAGCTTGGCCAAGGAGTCGGCGGAGACCGACTGCACCCGGATACCCACCGCCTGGGCCCGCTCACGCAGGGCGCGCACCCGCGCGTCGTCCCTCGATTCCACCGCCCATAGCTCCAGCAAGCGTTCCGGCGCCCGCTCGATCACGGCACCGATGGCATGCAAGCCATAGACGAAGTGACGTTTGAGCTCAGCCACGCAGGCGCACGGTGGCCCGAGTGAAGCCCTGCGCTTCGTTCCCGGCGATGGCGCGGTCGGCTGCCCGCGAACTTCGGTCCAAGGCACGCCTCATACCGTCAGCCCAATAGGTCTATCGACCACGCCCGCCCCGCTGCCCGCCGCCGCGCCCACCACGGCCGCCGCCCGCGGCGCCACCCGCACCACCGCCGCGCCGCGCTCCGCCGCCACCACTGCCCCCACCGCCTCCTCGAGGACGGCTATCGCCGCCACCGCGGCGCGGCGCCCGCACGGTGCCATGCGACACCGCGGCATCCGGATCCACCAGCTCGAAATCGACCTGGCGCTGCGTCAGATCGACGCGGCTCAGGCGCACGCGGATCGAATCGCCCATCTGCCAGCGCCGCCCGGTGCGCTGACCCACCAGTCCCATGCCGCCGTTTTCCAGCTCCCAGTAATCACCCGGGATCTGTGAGATGTGCACCAACCCATCGATGGGCGCCTCCTTGAGCTGCACGAACAAGCCGAATTCGAGCGCGCTGGAAATCGTCGCATCGAAGGTCTCGCCCACGCGCGGCTCGAGGTACAGGCATTTCAAATAGCTCATGACGTCGCGCGACGCCTCGTCCGCGCGCCGCTCGCGCTGCGAGGTCTCGACACCCAGCGCCTGCAATTCCGCCGAGCTGTACTTGCGCCCCGAGACCGTGTCGTGCAGCACCGCCGCCTTGAGCGCCCGATGCACCAGTAGATCCGGATAGCGCCGTATGGGCGAGGTGAAGTGCGCGTACTCCTCGAGCGCCAGACCGAAGTGCCCGATGTTGGTCTGCTGATACACCGCCTGCGCCAGCGACCGGATCACCAAACCCTCGAGCAGCAAGCCGTCCGGCCGCGTCGCCAAGCGATCGGTCAACTGGCGAAACTCGCGCGGTGTCGGCTTCTCCGAAAATACCGCGCCCACTTGCAGCGCGGTCATCACCTTCTGCAGCTCGGTGATCCGCTTGTCCTCCGGCTGACCATGCACGCGAAACAAGCTGCCCGCCTTGGCGATGCGCAACGCCACCGCCGCCTCGACGTTCGCGGCGATCATGCACTCCTCGATCATGCGATGCGCATCGTTGCGCACCACCGCGTAGAAGCCCTCGATTCTACCGTTGTCGCCGATGCGCGCCTTGGTCTCGCCACCGCGAAAATCCAGCGCACCGCGCGCATCGCGGGCCTTTTTCAGCGCCCCATAAACGGCGTAGAGACTGTGCAGGGACGTGCGAATCGCCGGCGTGAGGTCCGCGCCCGCGGCACCATTGGGATCCTCCAGATACGCCCACGCCTGCTCGTAGGTTAGACGCGCATGCGAGCGGATGACCGCTTGGTAAAACCGCCCACGCGACAGTTTTCCGGTCTTGCTGACCCGCATGTCGCAGACGAACGCCAGCCGCTCGACGCGCGGCATCAGCGAGCACAGATGATTGGAGAGGTTCTCGGGCAGCATGGCCAGCACCCGGTCCGGAAAATACACGGAAGTCGCCCGCGCGCGCGCCTCCTCGTCGAGTGCGCTACCCACACGCACGTAGTAGCTCACATCGGCAATCGCCACCACCAAACGCCAGCCGCCGCCGCGCACCGGCTCCGCATACACGGCATCGTCGAAGTCCTTGGCATCCGCGCCGTCGATGGTCACCAGCGGCAGCTCGCGCAGATCCTCCCGACCCTCGCGATCCGCCGGCTGCACCGTGGGCTCGAAGCGGTTCGCCTCCTGCAACACCTCGTCCGGAAACTCCTCCGGCAGATCGTGACGCAGGATTGCGAAGCGCGCCGCCAGATCCGATGGCCGCGCATCGTTCAGCACCTCGACGATCCGGCCGTGCGCCGGCTCATCGCCCTGCGGCCGCCGCGTCACTTCGACCACGACGTTGTCGCCGTCTTCCGCGCCATACCGGTCACGCGCCGCAACCTGCACCGTGTACCAATGGCCCGGGTCCTCGGGCTCCACCCGACCGTGTCCGTCCTTGGGCCGCCAGATGCCGCCGATGTACTTCGGACCGTCGACGGTGCGCCGTATCAGACGCGCGATGCGGCGGCCACGATCGTTCATGCCCACCGCCAGCACTTCCACCCGATCGTTATGCATGAGGGTCGCGGTGTCGGCGCGCGCCAGCACCAGCGGTGCCGAGCCATCGTCCGGCAGCACCAGCACATCGCCGTTCGCCCGCCCGCGCACCCGCCCGGTGACCCGTTCACCGTCACCGGCCGTGGCGAAACCGTTCGGACCCTCGATGGCCTGACCGTCGCGCACCATGGCCGCCAGACGCTTCGCCAACGCGTCGCGCTGTTTATCGGTGACCAAGCCTACCTGCTTGGCGAGGCGTGCCGCGGTCAACGGCTCATCGGCTTCCGACAGAATCTTGAGGAGCAGTTCGCGGCTGGCGATGGGATCCGCGTAGCGCGCTTTCTCATACTCTGAGTTCGGGTCCTGGCCGTGCCAATCCGATTGGGCGTCCGCATTGCCCGGTTTGGGCCGGTGCGAACCTTTGGGACCACGGGATGTCATGGGTTATGAAAGCCTTGAGCTGGTTAAATGGGGGCATGAGGTTAGCAGCTTTGAGGCGAAAATCGGCGATACCGGTCAAACGCGTGCCGGGTAAGCCACCGCACGAGCTTGCGAGCGCCTGGCCAGGAAGTAATACGCGGGCGAAGTCACCAGCAGCCCGACGATCCACGACAGATCGATTCCCCCCAGCGCGCGCGCCACTGGACCGGTGTAAAGCGCCGAATCGACGAAGGGAAGTTGCACCAGGATGCCGACGGCATAGCAGGTGACCGCCGCCACGTTGACGCGCCCATAGATGCCGCCGTCAGCGCGGAAGAAGGACGCCACGTCGTACACACCATGCCGCAGCAGGTAGTAGTCCACCAGATTGATCGCCGTCCAAGGGACCAGCACGTACAGCAGCAATAGGATGAAATGCTCGTAGTTGACGAGGAACGCCGCCTTCCCCAGCACCGCGCCGACCAATGACAAACCGAACAGCACCACGGCCGTGACCGTGCGCGCCCGCGGACCCGGGGACCAGCGCGGCACCAGAGTCTGACCGAACGTCAGCACGGACAGCGCACCGCAGTACAGGTTCATGGCATTCGCCGCCGCCACGCCCACCGCGAAAACCATCAGCACCAGGGGCGCGATGCCCTGCGTGAGCGCCGCGAGCGCGGCCACCAGATTGCCCTTGGGTCCCGCGAGTCCCACCATCGCACCCAGCACCATGGGAAGGAACGAACCCAGCGCGCAACCCCAGTAGCTGGCCCAGAAAGCCGGTCGCGCGCCCGTATCCTGTGGCATGTAGCGCGAGTAATCCGACACGTAGGGAGCATAGGCGATCTGCCACAGCGCGCCGCTCGACACGGTGCCGAGAAAGCCGCTCCAGTTGAATTCGTTGCGGGTCAGGAAATCGGCCGGCAGGCCATGCACGCCCATGATCCACCCGAACGTGACCAACAGAACGACGCCGGACACATAGGTCATGCAACGCGTGTACGCATGGATGAGGTCGTAGCCGTAGATCGCCGCGATCACGCTCAAGACGCCGACCAGCGCGATGCCCGGCATATCCGATGCGCCCGCCACCAGACTCGCCAAGGCCTGGCCGCCCAACACCAGGTTCGACGCCAGGAAGCCCACGTACATGGCGATCACGATGCCGATCACCAACAGCGCCCCCACGGAGCCGAACTGCCCCCGCGTCTGGATCATTTGCGGTACCCCCAGCTGCGGACCCTGCGCGGCATGCAGCGCCATGAAGACGGCGCCCACCAGATTGCCGAGGGCCAGCGATACCACCGCCCAGCCGAACGGCAGGCCGAACACCGTCACCGCCAGTCCGCCGGTCACGATGGTGAGCAGCATCAGGTTCGAGCCGAACCAGACGGTGAAGAGGTCGCGCGCGGTGCCGTGGCGCTGGTCGAGCGGAATGGGTTGAATGGTGCTGAGTTCCAGCCGCCCGGCATGTTCGCGCGTGGCGGTGTCGGATCGATGGGTTGCGTTGGTCAAAGCTCGATTCCTGCGGTGATGCCCGTGCGGCGCGTCGTGTTAGTCAAAGCTCGATCCCCGCGGCGGTGCGGGTGCGGCGCGTGGTGCTGGTCAAAGCTCGATCCCCGCGGCGGTGAGTAGGTCGCGCAACGGCGCAAGCTGCGTCGCGTAGTGGCGCCACTGCGCGACCGATGAATCGTAAATCGGACGCCGAATCTGCGAGGCGCTTGCGGTGGTCGTGGCCGCTGCGTTGTGATGGAAATCCAGGCAGCCCTCCTGCCAGTCGAGACCGCAAAAGTCCAGCAGCCGGCGGGTCTCGCCCGCCTGGTCGGTCACCAGACTTTCGTAGGCGACGTGATGGATCACACCGGGCATGACGGCATCCCAATGCGCCATGAGCCGGCGGTAAGCGACGTAGTAACGAGCGATGTCGCCGAGCTCATACGAAAACGGATAACCGTCCTTGAACAGAGTCTTGAACATGGCATAGCCGGCCGCCAGCGGATGGCGCGTCAGATGCACGATCTTCGCATCCGGCAATGCCTGGTGGATGATGCCGCAGTACAGGTAATTGAGCGGCATCTTGTCGGTGAATATACCGTGACCTGCGACCGCCCGGGCGCGCGCGAGATATTCCCGGCCCAGCGCCGCGAAGTCGATGTGCGCGGAGCGCGCCACCAAGTCACGGCGCGGCATTTGCGCCCCGCCATTCTCGCCACGCACGCGGGCCACCAGCGCGAGCGCGAAATCGTTCAATTCGCCGGCCGACCGGACCTCGGAGTGGCTGCTCAAAATGCGATCGACCAGGGTGGTGCCGCTGCGCGGTAGTCCTACTATGAATATGGGCGCGGCTGGCCCCGGCGCTGCCGGCTTAGGCGCGGCGTGTACGCGGCTGGTCGGCGCAGGTACCGTGTGTATACGCGCAGCCGACTCGGGCACGCTGTCTACGCGGGCGGCCGGCGGTACGCCCACCGCTCGCGGCACGCTCGGAAACGCCTCGATGATCCAGTCCACCGTCGCCACATCGTTGGCGACATCGTAGGCGAGGTTCTCGCGACGCTTGCGCGCTCCAAGCCGTAGGTGCTCGAACGAGCGGGCATAGTCGCCGAGATCCTCGTACTCCTTCGCGAGTGCGTGACGTATCTGCACTTCGCCGCGCCATTCGGTAAAACCGTGCGCCACTAGGCGCTCCAGTTCGGCCACGTGATTGCGCTCCGCGGTTTGCGTGCGCAGATCGGAGCGGTTCTTGTAGGCTTCGAAATCGGTGGGTCGCAACGCGATCACGCGATCGTAGTCGGCCTCGGCGGCGCCCAGCTCACCGAGAAAGCGCCGCACGGTCGCGCGGTTGAACAGATAATGCGCATTGTCGGGCGCTTGACTGACGGCGCGGTCGAAGGCGTCGAGCGCCTGGTGCTGATCTCCTAGAAAACTGAAAAAGCTGCCCAGCGCATCGAGCAGCGTTGCCTCGGCCGGCGCCTCCCGCAGCAGAGCCGTCGCCGCGGCGGTTGCCTCGACGCGGCGACCGAGCGCCATCAAGCACTGCGCCCGGCTAAAGAGGAGCGACGGTGCACCGGGCGCGGCGACCAATGCGCGATCCAACCGTTGCAGGGCATTGGGCCAGTCCTTGGCGCGCATCAAGCGCACGGCCTCGCGCTGGGCGTCTGTCGTCATGCGCTCAACGCCAGCGTCGCGGCGCGGCACGATGTCAAGGATCGCCCGCCACACCGTAGCTCGGGCTCGAGTCGGGACACAGCGCCCGTCGCACGTAGTCCTCGATCTGGGGCGCGTAGATGTCCCACAGAGATCCAAGGTCACCGACCGGATCCGATTCGCTCCAGTCGACCCGCAAATCGACGATGGGCCATGAAACATCGCGCACCACCAAGAGCCCCGCCGAGTGCACGGGACCCGCCTCGCCGCCGCAGGTAAGGCCGGCCTGCAATGCCGCCAGCAGCCGCGCACCGAACGGTCCGGTGGCGCGCTCGAAGGCGGCGACCATCTCTGCGGGAACCTCGGGGTTTGCCAACAGATTGCCGGCGGCCGCCGCATCCGGCCCAAGCGCCTGCCCCACCGTGCCGAGTGCGTGCGCGCCGCTGTGGATCGCGGGCGGACCGCTGCGACCGAGCGCCAGCACCTGCCGGTAGCCGGCATGCGGCGCACCGTCGAGGACACTCTGCAGTGCCGCCGCCGCCTCGAGCCCCCGTGCCAGCGCACTCAAGGTCTGGGGTCCGAGCGCCGGATCGGTGATGTTCTGTGTTGCCACCACTCCGACCCCGGAGCGCGCATGCGCACAGCGCGCCGCCACGGCCGGCGAGGAGGACGCAATGACCACACCGAACAGGCGCGCATCCGCGGAACGCGCAATCAACGAGAATGTCACGGGATGACGGCGATCACGTCGACCTCGACCAGCCATTCGGGCCGTGCCAAGCCTGCGACCACGATGCCGGTGGACACCGGATACACGCCTTTCAACCAGCGGCCGATGGTGCGATACACCGGTTCCCGGAAGCGCGGATCGGTGAGATAGATCGTCACCTTGCAAATATGCTCGAGCATGGCGCCGGCCTCGGTGAGCAGCTGCTTGATATTGGCCATGGCCTGGTCAGCCTGCGCCGCCGCGTCGCCGATACCCACGTTGACCGCGGTGTCCAGATCCTGACCCACCTGACCGCGCACGAACACCATGGTGCCACGTGCCACCACGGTCTGACACAGATCGTTGTCGAGCTTCTGCTCGGGATACGTGTCGCGGGTGTTGAATTGACGGATTCGGGTGTGCATTGAGTACCGCGCCCCCGCTACCGCGGATTGAACTTGTAGCCGATCGTGAAGCCCACCGTGCGCGGCCGGGAGATGATCGCCTGATAGTTCTGCCCGTAGTTGGCCGGGTCGGAGTATGAGGTTATGCCCAAGTTGTTGGTGATGTTGTCCACGTACAGCGTGCCCGTCCAATGAGACACTACATAGCTCGCCCGCGCGCCCAGCATGGTATAGCCGGGAACCACCGGAATCGACTCTGAAATCGCCGGCAGGACCCGGCTCTGGTAGCGCGCATCAACCGCGAAACGCATCTGTCCTTCTCCGACGGCGATGTGGCCGTATTCGAGGCCTACCGCCAGACTATTCTTCGGCGTGCCAGGCAACGGACCTCCCACCGGCGGCAGTTTCACCGACAGGTTACCAGCACCCTGGGCTAGTCCAGAAAATTCGGTGATCTTGGTCTCATCGTAGGTGTAGTCGAACTGCGCGCTCATGTGATCGGTGATGTTCGCTTCGACCTCCGCCTCGATGCCGCGGCTGTAGGCCTCGCCCAGATTGATCGCGGCGGGGAGCACCAGCGGCGTCAATTGCGCGCCCTCCTGCAGGTTGTGCCACTGTATGTCGTAGATGTCCGCCGAGTAGCGGATCCGCTTGAATAGCGTGCCCTTCGCGCCGACTTCATAGTTGTCAGCCTGGTCCGGCTGCACCCGCAGCAGTCCCGGCGGCGTGTTGTAGAACTCGGCCGGCTCGCTCAGCGGGAGCGCATTCACGCTGCCGCGGCGGAACCCCTGCGACCAAGTCGCATACACGAGATTATTCTCGTCCAACTTGTAAGCGGTGTTGATCTTCCACACCGCACGCCGCCACTCGTCACTCAACGATAGGTTGGCGATGGGCAGTATGGGACCAAATAGGGCTTCGCTGCCATCGAACAACAAACCGGTCTGTTGTGCCTGAGTCAGCGTCTGTTTGAAAATACGCGTACCGCCCGTGACATCCCAATCCGCCGTGATATGCCAGGTTAGTTCGCCGAAGATGGCCATATCCTTGAAATGGGTCTCGAAGTCACCGATGTACGCCTGGCTCGAGGTGACGTTGATGCCATCAATGGTGGTGGGCACACCCGGTGTGTAGCCGGTGCCGCAGGTCGAGGTCTCCGCGAACGAGGAATTTTGTCCGTAAATGGGCGCGCATTGATTGTAGAACGACGCATACCCCGGATAATATTCATGCTCGTTGATGATGGTGGTCTGGTTCTTGAAGAACAATCCGCCCACGTAGTCGAACGTTCCGCCCGACTTGGACGCGAGGCGTAGTTCTTCCGACCACGGCTTGTCGTCGAGTTGATCGTGACCGGAGACCAGCACGCGCGGGTTTTGGCCGTAGAGCTGCTGGTAGAAACTGAAATCGTCGTAGAGATCGGTCAGATCAGTGCTCGACTGATTGTCATGATGCGCATATGACGTGTTCGACGTCAGCGTGGCGAAGCCGAGATCGCCCTCCAGCGTGAGCGCGAAGAGATCGACCTTGTCGTAGGTCGTATCCTGGGTGTGGTCGGTGGAGGACAGCGAACTCAAGCCGCCGAAACTCGTGGGTGAATCCCAGGGAAAGCCGTTGCCGGTGGAAATTTGGTAGTAATACGACAGCTGGGCCTTGAACTCATCGCTGGGCTTGAACAAGGCCGAGATGCGCGCATTCCGGTAGCCATACGAGTTGGTGCCGTCCTTCGAGTAGGTCTCGGGCGGGCTGAATAGATTCCCGGGCTGCGCCGAGACAGGAGCGCCATTAGCACCGAGCACGTAGAGGTCTGGCTGGTTGATGAAGCCCGCCTGATCGGTCCAGCTGGCATTCAAGCGCACCGCGAACGTGTCCGACAGCGGCAGGTTCAACATGCCGCGCACGTCCTCGTTCAGGGCATGCGTGTGGTCCGTCTTGCTCAATCCGGTCTCCGCGCTGGCGTCGAAGCCGGTGAGGTCCGGCGCCTTCTCCACGAATTTGATGGTGCCGCCCAACGAACCAGAACCGTACAGAGTGCCTTGTGGACCGCGTAGAATTTCAACGTGATCGAGATCGTCGAGGCGCAGATTGACGAACAGTGCGGTGTCATCGACGTAGGTCGCGACCGGCGGCACGATCGGCGTAGCCAACGCGATCTGGCCGCCGGTGGCTTCGGAGTTCAAACCGCGAATGATGAGCGTCGAGCCGTTGACGCCGCCGAAGGGTCCCTTGTCCGTGAAATTCACGCCAGCCATGGAATGCGCTAGCCCAGCGATGTCCTCGATGCCGGCCTGATCCAGCGTGTCGCCGCTCACCGCCGTGATGCTGATAGGCAGATCCTGCGCAGAGACGGCGCGGCGTGTCGCCGTCACCACAACTTCCTGTAAAGCATTGTCGTCCGCGCGCGCCGCATGGCAGTAGAGCGCGGTCACTACCGCCGCACTCAGCGTCGTGAGCGTGGCGATCTGTCGACCTCGATCTCGCGGATTCGCAGTCAGTACCCGCTTCTTGCGAACGCGCTTCGTCATAGGACATCCCCTTAGTTTTGAGTATTGTCGAAATCAGTCGGTACGGTGAATCCGCTCCACGTTGCGGACTCGTCACCCCTGTTGCAGTGATGCAACTACGGGTTCCCCACACCGGTAAAGTGATCTTTTACGACGTTTTGTTCAAGAAAAACAGATGCAAAGGGAGCGATATTCGCGGTTGCACGGAGCTGGTGCACCCGGCGCTTTACGGATCTTTTTTTGCGCCAAATCAGTGCCGCGGGTGGTAGCGCCAAAGCTACGCTGAATCGAGTGTAATACTAATGATCTGCGGGACTAACACTCTCGTAGAGGGGCCATGCCGCGTTGCGCGGGCAATTGACGCGCGCATTTGGTGCATCGCCGCGACTGTCGTGACGCAGAGCTCTTGAAACTGCCACCGTTCG
>Ga0116227_10000681_pt1 | contig 68656 bp, 52 predicted proteins | sample S1TSphgellanicum_FD_89693 | JGI IMG/M metagenome (GOLD analysis project Ga0116227, IMG submission 89693) | Host-associated microbial communities from peat moss isolated from Minnesota, USA - S1T2_Fb - Sphagnum magellanicum MG | ecosystem: Host-associated > Plants > Peat moss > Unclassified... | reverse complement strand
TTTTTATTTTTTTTTTTTTTTAATTTAATAAATCTTATAAAAAAAAAAAAAAATCCCATTTTTTTAAAAAAAAAAAAGGGGGACAAAAAAAAAAAAAAAAAAAAAACCCAACCTCATGCTTTTGTAAGATTCTTGAAATTTAGAAAAGTTCTTTATGTTGGGGAAAGGAATCCCTGGGTTAGGCTCTTGCTGGGTTTTTGGGTCCAAACTCAGGCAATACTGAGCAGTGGTGTGTGTGTTTTTTGGGGCCCCATTTTTGGGTGGCTTTCATGAGTGGGCCATGATCCCCACAAATGATTTAGCTTTAAAGGCAGGCAAGGCTACAAAACTGTCCAAAACGGTAGAAAACTAACAGGAAAAACTGCTCTACACAATAGAAATCTCGGGGGTCACAATGAACCAGCACCCACCAGTGCACCATGAAGGATGGATGATAAATGGTGTGGAAACAAATTTTCTGTTGTGTTCCAGTTCCTTAGCTTAGTTGCTTTTTTTTTCCCCTTTTTTTCACTACCTACCTACTAAAACCCACAAGCAGGTTGTTAGTAGGTAAGTAGTAAAAACATCCCTTACATATGTATAAACCATCTACTTAGTTAGTAGTTACTTATTTTCGTACCTACTTACCTACCTACCTACCTACCTATGAGACCTATATATTTCCTACAGACTTGGTTACCAAGGTGAAACCAAATATTAATTCAGGTTGAGGTTCATCCACAACTGAGTAATAACAAGGGCAGCCAGTGGATGGTGCACTGGTGGGTGCTGGTTCACTGTGCCCAAACTCTTGGCAAAATTTTTCTTTTTGATTGGATGCCTAAACCTCATCATGTCAGAGCATAAGTGGCCAATAAGTGGCGAATTGAGGCTGTAGACAGACCTCCTCCTCCTCCTGTTGTTGTGGTGGTGATGGGTGTGGCTCCACAGCCCCCAGGCAGGCAGCCAAGGGTGAAATTTTGCACCACATGACCAGAAGAAATGGCCAGAAGAAAGAGAAGAAGAAGAAGAAGCAAAAAAATCTGAGCTCTTAAATCCAAAAGAGCCTCAAAGTGTTCCTTACCCTATTATACATTTTTTGTGATTTTGAACCCCCAAGTGTTAAAGTTCTAAAGTCCTCCTTAATGGATTTTTTTAGCTTTGCTTTGCTTCATGTTTAAGGAAGTAAAGGATAAACACTAAGTTAACTTACGTCAGAAATAATTGCAAAGAAAAAAGAAGAAGAAGAAGAAGAAGAAGTAGCAGCAGTAGTAGAAGTGTGTCTCCAAACTGCACAATTGTTTTTGGACAAAATCTTGTTTTTCAACACAAATTTTGTCAAGATTTCGTGGATTTTGGGACAACAAATCCTGATTTTGTTGTTCCTGCATAAGAAGGAGGAGGAGAAGAATTTTCTCTCACCCATTCATTCATTGCTGCAGAAGAAGAAGAAGAAGAAGCAGTAGCTGCTTTCCTTGTTGGGTCTGTCTTGGATGTGGTAGGGTTTGACAATGGGGGGGGATCTGAAAGCTCGACTTCTCCCTCCTCCACGGCCTAAGTCTGCTGCTGCTGCTGCTGTAGCGTGTCTCCCCCCATCATCATCTGATCTCCCTCCTCGACATCTTCTATTCCAGGGCGTAGATGATGCTTTGAGCCTCTTGAAGAAGATGAAGAACAAGAAGAACAAGAGAGGTCATCAAGCAGTGCGGTCATGGATCCGCATTGACACAGCAGGAAACTCACAAGTTCTTGAGCTGGACAAAGTGGCAATAATGCGGCGGTGTGACTTGCCAGCTCGAGATCTGCGTCTGTTGGATCCCCTGTTTGTGTACCCATCCACCATCCTGGGGAGAGAAAGAGCCATTGTAGTGAACTTGGAACAGATCAGGTGTATCATAACAGCAGATGAAGTCTTGTTGTTGAATTCTCTTGACAACTATGATGTGCTGCAGTATGTCATTGAGCTTCAGAGGCGGCTGCTTCTTGTCACCAGTGCAAAGAATTGTCAGGTTGAAGAAGAAGAAGAAGAAGAATTTACAGCAGGAGGATTCGATTGGAGATCTCCAGGAGATGATGATCATCGACCTGTAATAAAAAAAGATGCAGCAGCAGCAGCATCATCATATCCCCCTGGCTGTGGTGGTGGCAACCATCATCAACATCCCAATAACTTTGATAGGCGTTTGGAAGCCAGCTCAAGGCCAGCAGAGAATAGTAGTAGTAAAAATAGGACACAATTTGTAAATGATGGTGATATGTTTAGTGGGTCATCTTCTGAATATCTTCCTTTTGAGTTTCGTGCCCTCGAGGTGGCACTTGAGGCTGCTTGCATTTTTCTTGACACCCAGGTAATGTTTTAAAAAGGAAGTTGAGTTGTGTCTTTCAATTAGACTTTCATTGTTGTGTAGAGGTTTTATGGATACATATTTGTTGGAGTGTAGCTGATGGAGCTTACAATTTGGGATGATGGGTGCAAGTTTCAAGCAGATGGATGCACTTGCTCGTCACTGCATAAATTGGCCTGCCAAGTGGGCCATTTTACAGCAACTAGATGTGAAAGTCAAAGTCCCAAGAGTGTTGATGGGGTTTGTTGTGGATAAGAAATGCAGGCAGCAGAGTTGGAGAAGGAGGTCTATCCAGTACTGGATGAGCTCACATCTAAGATCAGCACACTGAATTTGGAGCGTGTTCGGCGCCTCAAGAGCCACCTTGTGGCACTTACACGAAGAGTTCAAAAGGTAAGAAGCCATTGGACAATACTCCTCTGCATATGCGCTAAATATGTAACATTACTTGCTTGTCAGAGTTCTGATATGGAGATCTCAGGGCCCCAATTTGAGAATCTTTTCTTTAGATTCAGTCCTTTCCAACAAGCTTGAAACCATCCTTGCTTGATGTGCACAACGAAATTTTGAAAGATATATCTCTTGCAGTGAATCTGTGTTCTTGTCACTCTGTGCATATATATCGAGGATATGTTAGGGGTGAGCAGAATGTATGTATGTTCCTCATTTTCCATAGTATGTGGGTTGGCTTTTTGCATAGGTCCGGGATGAGATTGAACAGCTTATGGACGATGATGGTGACATGGCAGAACTTTATCTTACTGAGAAGAAAGAGCGAATGACAGTCCCTCCTTTAGACAGTACAACATATTTCAATTACAAGAGTAGCACAGGGGCAGGAGCATCAATGTCAGCTCCAGTTTCACCTGTCTGTTCTCCCACCAGCACAGGTCATGGTCAGTTTCAGGAGAAGAGTTTGGAACAAATGCATAGCCTTGCAAGGTCTCAGCAGAGCCATGATGCCAGCTCCCAAAATGAGGATTATAGAGTGGAGGAACTTGAAATGCTGCTTGAGGCTTACTTTGTTGTTATTGATGGGACTCTCAACAAGCTTTCGTCGGTAAGTGTTTGTTTCTTGGCTCCCCTCCTAGCCATGAAGTTTCGTTGAGTGCATATAGACTACAACAACAGCACCCATTCCTTTTTTGCAAACACTCATATTGTGAGAGGTTGTTCTGATGGAGGAAGTGTTTGTCCATTGGATGGATGCAGTTGAAGGAGTATATAGATGACACAGAGGATTTTATCAACATTCAATTGGTGAGTACTTGAAACGAGAGTGGTTTGTCTCCTGGTCAATTTTGGGATGGCACTGAAATGATTTTTGAGGATTTCATCACATTTTATCAAGTAATTTAAAGGTTTTCTCAGATGTATTTGCAATTCTGGGAGTTCAGGTTGATGGTGAAGGTTTCTTGATCCATTTCTTGTCTCAGAAAGGATGGCATTCAAAGTCAAGACAGAAATCTTTAGATGGCTATTGACACTCGTCCTATGTACCTGAAATGTTTAAAAGAGCCAAAACATAATAGCCTTGTGAATTATTCACTTGGGTGATTGCAAAAAAATATGAACTTGTGAAAATCTACAGTTTAGACACCGAGTTGGTTGGGTTGTCGTATCTAAGGGTTCTGGAGTGTCTCACCAATTCAGTTGTGGATAAAAATGAGTTAACTCATTTAAACAAATTCTGTAATGGGTTGTTCCATTTAACACATTTGTTAAATTCCGAACTTTAACTACTTTGGAGCTGAATCTTTTGAACTTGCTGAACCAGGACAATGTTCGGAACCAGCTGATAAAGTTTGAATTGCTCTTGACAACAGCCACATTTGTGGTTGCGATTTTTGGTGTTGTGACTGGTGTTTTTGGCATGAACATTCCAATCGAGTTATTTGATGAGCCTTGGGCTTTCAAGTGGGTCTTGATTATTACAGGAGGAGCAGGTACGATTATCTTTTGTGCCTTCGTTTGGTTTTTCAAGCAGAAGCGCTTGATGTTCACGTAATTTATCAAATGAGAACTGGGCCTTGGCTAGAATCTCAGAAACTTTGCTGGGGCTTGTAGCTCAAGCTCTGTGCAAGGCCTCAAGCCACAGGTAAATAATTGGGGAGAGAATGTATGAGTAATGGATGGTGCACAGATGGAGGGCTGCACTGTTCTCACTATTTCATTATTTCCATATACAACTCAACAGAAGATGTCAAATTCTTTGTCAATGACACACATTTAATTGTTTTGCAAGTTTCTGTGCAAAATGGGTTTTTATAAGTTGGGAGTTTCTGTGCATTATTATATTCTCCCTTCACCGAGCAATACTGTGTACTCAATTGATCTCTCTCAGCACTTCACAGTCCAGGAGCCCTCCGGCAAGTATGTCTATCATCATGGTACTTATTCACTTGCTTTGATGAAGAACAGGGTCACTTTGTTTCAATTGACAAACAAGAAGATGACTTTGTTGTTTTGGAATTTCTTTTGTGACAAGTTCCCCATCATCAGTACTCTGCTCAAACAACGTTGCTAGATGCAAAACGACTTTATAAGGTCATAATGGGGGGGGAAGGCAAGTCTCACAGTCATGTCACCTTGTGATTTGTCCTTGAGACACACCCTACTTCTCATGACCTGTATGACCTTGAAGGCTGATGAAGCAATCTACTTTTCATCCATGAAGAACCCTTTCTGTCTGTGAAGAAGACTTGTTATGAGAAATAGTGCTTTACCTCCCCTTTCTTGAGTTGGTATGCTTCAAGCAACTGGTGGAGGTTTTGGTACTTAGTGGTTCCCTTACCTACTTGTGGCCTGCCTCTTTTGGGCTGTTTGCTTGCCTGGACTTTGGTCCTTGCCGCTTGTTTCTATTTTGCTTCCTTTCTTGGGTGCTTTCTTTTTACTAAGTTTGGCAGGGTTTCATCAATAGCCCTCGATTACAGGTCAGCTAGATTTGCCTTCCCTGTTGATCATGTCCTGTAACCGGCTTGAGGCCATTGGCTACTGGATATAGTCGAGGCCTGGGAGTGTGTGAACTGTATTTGTTACCCTCTCACTTGATAAATGGTCTCTTGCTCGAGAGCCAATACATGACATTGAAACAGATGAGCTGTAAGAAACTAACTCCAATGTGCCCCATTTCAACTCTAAACACCACATAATAGAGTTATCTGTAAAGTGGCCCTCTCTTCAGGCTCTCTTTCAGTGGTATCTGCAAAGTAAGGAGATTTTATTAAATCTCAGTATGAAATGCTGAAACTCAACATTTAATGCACAAGGTTCGAGACTAATTATAGTAGTTATACAGGTAGGAGGAGGAAAATATATGTAGCAGGAGTGGAGGCACTCCCAGAAAAGGAAAGGCATGATGAAACTCAGTTTACCACCCAAATTGGTGGAAAAACCAGTTTGTGTCCCAGTTATTTCATTTTGTATAATTTTCATTCCCAATTACATGTTCGACGCCCCCTTATGCCGAAACTGGCCGTTCTTGCCCCCTTAATCGTGTCACTTTATGGATAAATTTAATTACTGTTTATTAATGGAACACAAGCAAAGTGAAGGGAGGTATTGGTGGATAATTCATATTTTGGGGGGTTTTTTTTCCCTTTGTTCCCAATGTGTTCACATGGGGTTCCCCAAGACATTCCCAATAGCACCTCATAATTATCCCATATGGTTTGCCCAAAGTTCAACCCTCATGTATATAGACAGAAAAGGTGGGCTGGAAGGGGGCACATTTGTTTCTATTCTTTTGAATAGGGTCCATAGAGATGCTCCCATTGGGGAGTGCCAAATCTACTATAAAAATTGATAATGGTTCAATGAATATGCCTCCTTCCAAAAAAAAAAAAAAAAACCAAAAACAAAGGGTATGAGCACACCCATGAACTAATTAACATGAATCACTCTATTACATATTTACATATAGGGGGATTAGGGTTTATTTAATTGACAAGAGTAAATTGTACATTAAATGGGAGTTTCCATGCCACACTTGTCATTCTGGGGGAGGTCATGGGAGTTTTCCACATGAGGTTTGTACAGGCCTACTTTGTTTGTGACACCATGTAGTGCCCTGCCCAGGGCATTACCCTACACAAAGAAACAAATCTTGAAGTGCTTTACGGTACATAGTTGCTTGCTCAAAGTGACCGATTCAGTTGTATTTGGTCATAATTTGTTTTGGTCATTTTCACAAAGCATTTTATTACAAATAAAAATAATGTATAATTTTTTATTTTATTCTTTTCTTCTTCTTACTTTCAAACAAAATTCATGAGAGTCCATTTACATAATCCATGTCGTATCGGTTAAATCGTCTTTTCAAACACTCCATGGCAAATGTCTAATGGAGATTCATTGTGCCAAAAGTGCACACTCTTGAACTTCTTTTAGAAGAATTTCTTATCAATGTACAAGGGCAAGAGGGCCAAAGCACAATAAAGTAGACAATCAATGTAGCTTAATTGTTTTAGTAGACAAAAATCTATATATTTGACAACATTTTTGACACTAGGTGTTTATCTTATTAGTATATTGACTTATAAACACTAGGTATTTTGGGTTAACCATAATAGGTACCTTGTGTCCTTCCTTCAACAATTTGAAATGATTTTCCTCATTGGATTTGGAGTTGAGAAAAGTACCCGACCAATATAATAGGTCTCACATTTCAAACATTTGGATTTACTTTTAACAAAATTCTTTAGAGCAAACCAATTTTAGGGTCTATTGCTAGTTTTACTATTATAGTACAATAATGTTTTTAAAAAGAGTTTTTAGAAATAAATATATATGTGCACACAAAATTAAGCCTCGAAGAAAGGACACCTCCATGCTAGTATCTTTCAAATCTAACTCTTGCATTCTCTTTTTTTTGTCTATGGTTTCATTTCTCAAAGGAAGGTTTACCATAAAAAGGTTGTAAGTTAGGGAGGAGTTCAATGAATGCAATTTTTTTGATGACTAGTGTGGCCTTTGTTATTTGGCCCAAGTGTGAATAGGACCTTGAATTATCTTTTTTAAAAAATTTGATGAATTTTCAATGACAAAAATAATTCAAAATTCAATATCTCCCCCACCACCTAAGGTCTAAAATTTATGAAATCACAGCCAAGAAATCCTGCTGAGCAAGGTCTTTTTGATAGTACCAGGAGCTTGCCCCAATTTCTTTAGAATATTTACTTTTTATTTTGTTAAATTTTTCTTTCATAAAATTATTCAATATTCAATAGCTTTGCAATTGTAGCTCTAAACATTAGAGAACAACCTTGGTGCACCCCTACTCATCAAGGGCTTTCCAATGGTACCAAGTGCACAGTGAAGGGATGTTGTGGTTTGGGAGATATCAACACGACAAACTAAATAAACAAGCAATAGATTGTGCATAATAAAGTTGTCCACAAAATGACCTTACTTTGAGCTCTAATTTCACCCCACGACCCCAACTAGAGCCCAAAATGTTGTATTCGTAAAATGAGCAAATTTTACAAAATGTGAGTGTTAAAACATTAACACTGAGGATAGGATTACTCAAAATTTTGTTTATAATTATGATAGCAAAAATAGCAACATTGAAATCACTCAATTGTAATTTCAGTTCTAAGCTTAAGCTTGAACTTTCTAATGATTTGCCATTTTCCCCTCCAAATGCCATGTTTGCAAATGCAACTTTAATAGTAAGGCCTCATCAATTGTTGGCTTCAATTAATGTACAATTCACAAAGTGTTACTCACTTCTTCTCTCCTTGCCCTTGTCAAAAGACTATTTTCATTCTCTTCAAAATCACGCAAGTAGGAAGGCTTTGTCAATTATATATAGTCGTCACTAATACCGTATTCAATATCAACTATCCCCATTTTCCTCACTTCAAATAATGTGATTCTACCCCCAAGCTCATGGAAAACTCAATTGAATGTGAAACATCAATGGTTTGAACCTGCTACTAGCCAAGGACACAAACACACAAATGCAAAGAAATGATAAGAAGGTTCTAGTTGATACATATTCCTTTACTGGAAATGAAAAGGCTTGTGCCAGATCTTCCATCAAATCCTCAAAGAATAGTACATATCCAATCCCACTTAGATGGGACCGCACAAATCCAAAGGCACTTAGAAGAGTAGACAACAAAGCACTAAACGACTCAAAAGATTACCAAACCTAGTTGGGCACAATCGAACAGACCAAGAGATATTGCTCCAAAATGAATAAACACTACACCAATCTAACAAAATAGATGTCACAGTAACATCTCATATCATAGTAGCAACACCAAATGCATAACACCTATGTACGTAGGCTGTGACATCACTTACTCTCAAGAATTGAAGTGTTCGTATCACAATACATTCTTTCTGTAATGACATTCTGCATGATTGAAGCTGGTGTCCTGGATCCCAAGCTGTAAGCTTCTCTGAGGTAACATATTAAGAAATGGAAGGGACATGAGAGGGGAAAACACAGTTCTCTCTACCTCAAACCAGCTGACCTCAACTACATTCAATATCAAGGAGTGGTTGTTTCTCAAATGCAACCAGACCATGACCTGAGAAGCTTAGTGGTAAGTTGATAATGCAAAATCCCACATGAAAATAATACCATCACCTCTTCCCCCCACAGATGAGAACACATCCATGGCTAATTCGTTGCCATAACCTAACCCTCTCAAACAAGAACTCATCAACATTCACAGCACCCTCATCCTTGCCTCTTTCTCGCTTCATACTTTTACCCCACTCCACCGACTTCCGAGCCCATGCTTCTCTCCACTCTCTGAAGTCAACTGCAGCCTGCAAAATAAGTACTCACATATGCTCAGGTATCAGTTACAGTCAAAGGAAGTGGTGCTCGCTAGTTGAAATAACATGCAAAGAATTATCCACCAACACGGTGTCTGTGCAAATGAAGATAGGTGGTATGACCCAAGACCCTAAAGAAAAAAATCCAGTTTCCCTGGGTAGCAGACTGTTCTATACCAGATCATCATGCAGTCAAAGTGCAGATGATACTATAAGGCATGTCCAGTGAAGTATGGAACTCAAACAACTGACCTTCTCAACTCTTTCTTTCCGATTGAGAGTATCCACTTCCGGCTCCCAGTCAAGCCAAGGCAGAAGCATTCCCTCGTCACCTAGTGGTGCACAGTCTTTTGTCTTCCCAGCTGGCTTTCCAACAAGTGAAGTCTCAGCAATGTTCTGGATGCTTGAATTCCTCACATGGTCAGCTCTTTGAGTAACTTCTTGTGTGTCGTCAAAGCAAAGCATGGAGTCCGAGTCTGTCTCTACTGGCCAGTCAAATGGCTCCTCATTCTCAGTTGACAGGATATCCTTTTCTTGAGAGACCATAAGGCTGTCTACTCCTGTTGGCTCCAACTTTGCAATGGAAACACACTCTTCAAAGTAACGCTGTGCTTCCTCATCCAATGACTCTCTCATAATATCGTTGTCATCCTGAACAGAACATTCCCAAAACCCTGCTGTTTTGAGCCATGCAATCAAAGGTCCACCTGGTCCACATCCATTCATTGACTTCATGCAGCTGGCATTTCAGGAAAGTCCACAGTCACCGTGCATCACATGTAACCCTATAACTGTTTGAGATGAGAATCTTGGTCTGCATATCTGCATGCTAATGTCCTGCTAATCACTAGTTGCAGCCAGTGACCAGGGTACTAACTCGCACAAGTATTGAGAAACCTTCCCACTCACAATTCAAGGTAAACAAAAATGTCAAAGAAAATTTCCAGATAAGGACTAAGGAACAGAGAAGAAGGAAACAACTAGGTCAAGATAAACTATACCACTAGCAGTATGAGCAGCAGTGACAGTGTCACTTGTTCAGTGATGATCAACAGTAACATCTATGACAGCAAGTTTTCTATCACAACTTACACACTGACAACTTCAGCTCCCTACAGTGGGTACTGAGTTTCTGTTGCAAGTTCAGAAGCAACAGGAAGACTCAGCCATGAAACTGGCTAGCACCTAACACCAAATAAGGAAAACAACAAAAAACAAAAGGTGATATCACACCAACACGCCTCCAATTGCAAACCCACTTGCATCAGTATGCACATCAGGAGAACCAGCAGAAGACCAGAGTAAACAATCACTTAAATTGTCTTACAGGATCTGCTTAGTGTAAGTAGGAATACATGGCTTACAATCTTGGGCCACCTTGAGATAATCAGCTCACAGATGATTATCTTCCCCTGAGCACATCACACAAGAAGGATAGAGAGACTTACCCTTAATACCAAAGAAGATCTTTGTTGAGTTTGCAGAGTCTCTTGTTGTCTTGAAAACAGTTCCTTGACAAATCCAACGAGGTCAAGGCACTGCTGCTCTTCAATAACTAACTGTGACCACAGCCCCTGAACCTTTTTTTCAGCCTGCAAATGTCCAAAACATGCAACTAGCCATGAAGAAATACAATATTCCCAGGTATGATACAGAAGTTAACTGTGTGCTTAAGGGGGAAGTTGCCTACCACACCAGATGGTTTATAAACCTATAATGACAATGAAAAGACCATTGGTCTCCATTGTTCAATATGGTTGGTGCCTAGGACAGCCCAAAATGTAAAAGATACACTGACCCAAGATCTGAACACCAAAGTAGAGTTGCATCAAATTTTAACATTCAATATGAGTACAGTTCCAGACAAACCTGCTCAAGCTTGGTCGCATATTCCTTCCGTACATCATTTGAAATTGCATGTAAACTTTGGGCCAATGGGTCTTTGCTAACAGACTGTTGGGACAGGCAATATATATTGTTCAGAACCAGAGGCAGGGCTGGTGGCAAATCTCAGCAAGACAAAGCTGATGAGGACTACAACCTGACACTGACTGGCAAAAGAAATCCAGCTGTAGAAGCTGAGTTCATCATGAACATGTAGCGAACATGCCATCAGAAAACCTAAATCACTTGGTGCTGGAATGGAAAAAAAGAGGTAATCAGCCCTGACCTGCTCCAGCTCATTGCGTGCCTCTGTTACAGCTCTCCTAATTTCCACCCACATTGCATCATGCATGTTGATAGCATCTGTCTCTCGTGACAGTGGCTCTATTGAGTTCCCTTGAAGCTGTCACACCAAGATTTGCCAATACCATTTAGTAGATAGTTCAGGATATTGACATGGCAAGAACAACATTCACAGAGCCGCCTCAAATCCACAGCAGACTCAAAGCCACCACAAGTCAGCTTGTGCAACCAATTCATAGGCAGCTGAGGTATTCATTGCAGTTGATGTGAAAAGGAAACTATTGTTATATATTCCTAGGCACATAACAACAACAACAACCTATTGAGTAAGGCTCAAAATGCAGAACTCCAGATTCACACAGATTCATACCTTAGCCACCGTCTTGAGGCTGCCTCCTGCTGATATAAAATCAGTTGAAACTTCTGCAGACGAAGAAACATCATATAGGCAGTTGTAACAGAGAGTCTGAACCTTTGTCTGTGTGTGCACAGCTCGGATGGTCTTCTCTTCAACTTGCACCTCACCATCCTCTGGTTGAAGAGGGTGGTGGTTGTCCTCCTCACTGGGCAAATTTCCTTTCCTCTGGGGAAAAAAAAAGAAGTTGTCAAGGTAGAAGAAATTTGTCTGGCTTCTTTCTTTGCTCATCAGGCCCTGTGCAGTATAATCTCTCACAAGAAAAACAGAAGTTGAAAGCAGGATGCACACTACCATCAGTTCCAGTAATCAATTCTTTTTGGCTGGCACATTGTTATAACTGTAGCAAGCAGCTTCTTACAGAATGCAAATGCTGATGATGATGAGTTTGTCTACTTCTTCTTACATAGTACACGGGAGTTCTGGGCTCAGAAAGCTCAAGCTGACTCATAGACCTTCTCAAGCCGCCGCCACCATTTGGTTGTCGATAAGAATGCTTGCTATGGCCAGCAGCAGGCCGGTGCACAGATGACTCTCTGACAGAATGGACACTGCTTTCATTATCCGAACCGTATCGCCTTCTCTCCGACGATGACCGCCTCATCATGTACCTAGGTTCTGCTTCACTCTGTAGCAAACGTTTCCATCACAATCCAATACAGAAAACGGCGGCAGAATAGAAAAAAGAAAAGAAGAAGAAGAATCCGACCTCGGAATCACTAGGCAACTGACGAGCGGAAGACCTGGGGCCAAAGCTGCTACTGATGCCGCCATGACGACGAGTAGTAGTACTCTCCGGTGGTGGTGCAGGGGTGGAGGAGGAATCAGTCAAGTATTGCGAAGACGACAAATCCGCAAAACTCCGCGTCCTTCTGTGCAATCGTTCATTGTGCTTGGCAACTACTTGTTGTTGTTGTTGTTGCTGCTGCTTGTTTGTTGGCGACGTAGGGCGAGATCGAGATGTGGCAGAAGGCATCCGCTTCACAGGACTCGTTGGCCGCGATGCTGCTGATGATGATCGCCGTACCGGACTGGTATTCCTGGAGCGCGGAGTTGCGACCAGGACGTCCACTACTTCAACTCCGCGAATGTTGCAGCTCCTCCTGGTCGTCGACTTGAATGCCGAAACCGCCATTTTGTCCTCCTCCTCCTCCGTTTGTCTGTCTGTCTTCTTTCCTCCTATTTTTTCCCCCAAAAGAAAAAAAGTCCAATGTCATGCACACACACACACACAACAACAACAACAACAACAACGAGAGAGCCAACGCCAAGAGCCGAATCTTGTTGCCCACTTCTTATTACTAACGTCTCAGCTCGCACGCAAAAGAGAAGAGAAGCGCCATCTCTCTCTGTCTCTGTCTCCCTCTCCCTCTCTCTCGCTGGCTGGTTGCCGTCTGCTGCTCCTACTGTGTTCTTACCCGTGTTGGGCGGGTATTTCAAAAACACTGCACAAAGTTATTTTGTACAAATGTTGGCCTGAATGTCAAAGCTTCCAGGGTACCTACCATGGTATTCCAGAATCATAGAACCGTCAGTTCCGGTTCCTTGAATACTCCGCGGTCAGAGAACCGTCAGTTCCGGTTCCTCGAATATTCCGCGGTCAGAGAACCGTCGGCTCCGTCTCTCTGAATGCTCCAGGGGGGGTCAGAGAACCATCGGTTCCAGTTCTTTGAGCATCCCGGAACCAGAGAACCGGTCCGCTTTCAAACCCCCTCCCAGAACCAAGGGTTTTTCACGAAAGGCCTGATAAAGAAAGACCCAGCAGCGGTTCTTTGACTTGGTTGCATTTTTTGAGAACCACGGTTGTCTACCAAACCCACCCAGTTCTTGGAGTGTTTTGAGAACCGGGAAGTAAGCGGGTATATACACGGGTGTGGGTGTTGAAGAAACCACCTAGCACAGCACCAAGCCCTCTACGGGTATCAAGGTGGTTGATGACCACGGGTCTCAAACGGTCAAATACCCAGCTCTGATATATATATATACACATACACTGTAGTGGTGCACTGGGCAGCTTCAGCACAAATCTGTCAAATAATTCACTAATTTTCTTTTCTTTTTCAGAATTTTTTTTTTGAAAATTTCAGCATTTCTAAAATAATATAATTTGTGTTGAAGCCATCAGGGTATTACAAGTATATACAGTACCCATGGTTATTAAGAAATCATCTGCCCAGGTTTTGATATCTGGTAACCCAGTTCTCACCCCCCCACCCCCCTTTTCTGAAAAAGTCAAATGCCCACCTAGAGAACCTCCGGTTTTCTCTTGAAACCCGGAGGTTCTTTGAGGCTGTTTGAAAGAATGACAACCAAACAGTTCTTTTTTTAAATCACTCTTATGAAGAATCCACAACAACAAGATCTCAATTGTCTCACAAAAATATGGCAATTCATACATGTTAAATAATAATGGATTAATTTGCAACATTTGCCAAAATACATCCAATATTTTTGAATGTATATCCAACATATGACAAATTTCAAGAAAATTCAAATTTTGCAAGAATAAAAAACTAAATAATTTCATTATGTCAAAAATAGTATTTTAATTTTAATTTAATTTTATTTTATTAGTTTTTTTACATTGACGAATCTGATTCACCTTTGGTTACAATATCTCAGGCCTTTCTGCTACCCACTTACATGAATATAAAAAGACAAATTAGCATGTGCTTTTTCATGTCCATGGATTAAGACAATTTAATAAGGGGTAGGCTTTTTTTTTTAATCTTTTTTTCTTCCACAAAAATAGATGGCCATGAGAAAAAATTTGAAATTTGAAATTTTGCATATTTGTTCTTTGATTAGTTTGGAATGCTTGAAAGTTTATTGGGTTGGAATCATCTTTCTTTCTTTCTTTCTTTCTTTTGGTGTGAAATTTGGCATTTTTTGGGGGGGAAAAAAAATTGTTCTAAATTCAATGATTTTTATCTTTTGAAAAAAATTGCCATATTTTGAAAAGAAATCTTTAAAAGTGTCAAATTTCTATGCATGATTCAAGTAGTTAGCTAGAAATAAATAATGATCTTAAATACTTTCTTATTTTTTGTAATAGAAAATTTTGGCTAAGTTGGCTTGTTGATGATTGCCACCTTGGCTACATCAAAAAATTGGGATAAATAAATAAATAAATAAAATTGTTGTGGTTGGAATGGTTGATAGTTGGTTGTGTTAGGAAGTCAGTTGGATTGGAATAGTTGATGGTTATGTGAGGTGGAATTTGGGATGGTTGAAACTTGAAAGTTTGGGTTTCTTAATTTTTCAAAGAACTAACAAATGAACAAAGCAAATAGATTGTTCCTTCTAGTTTTTTTTTCTCCCCCCAATTCTTTGATATGAGAATTTTGGAGAATTTTTCCAACAACAATAGCAAATCTAATCAAATTCACACTAGAGAAAGGAAAAACTCCACATTTTTTTGTGGGGAAAAAAACTTCGTTTGTTTCTATTAATTAGTTTGGGTGGGTAAACCCAAAGTTGTTCCCTTCCCCCCCCCCACCCCCAAGGAGCCACTTTGAATGGCCCATTACGCCCTCCCTCAAAACACAAATATAGACGTACTTCCCTTTTGCCCAGTTATTTATGGGATAGGAACATTTAGCTTTGGGCAAAACATATGAAATAAGATGTGATGTTATTGGGAACATCATGGGGAACACAGTGAAAACTTGAGGAACATCATTGAAAACACCAAAATCCAAAAAAACCGAATTCCACACCACTAGCTTCTTCCCTAAAATCAGTCCCATGTGGACTTTGGCCTTTCAAATGTCCATGTGGAAGGGAAAGCTTTTACCAACTCCAATTTTAACCAAGAATGCCTACCACACAAGGGCATATCGTCAAATTAATGAAACTACACCCCCTATCCCACATCCCTAAACAACTTCCAAAATGCAAGTCTCCAACATCACTAAGATCTATCACTAGCCCAATGATGGTGTTCTATGACATTATGTCGACGTTCCTAAATGCTTTGTTGACGTTCCTACATGCTTTATTAATGTTCCTAAATGTTCCATTGATGCTTTTCCATGCTCCATGGACACTCCTTGAAAATTCACAAATATTTGATTATGTTCCACTGACATTTTCAAAATCCCCATTTGGTTTTAAACACTAACCATGGGCCTTACTCCCTTAAGACTTCAAACTCAAAAAACCCTAGGTAAAACCCTATTCATCAACTAAGGCTTCAAAACTCCAAACCCAAGACCCCCAAAACCTTTCTACCTCCAATTGCTCAAGTTTTTGTCCTTCCATTTGAACACCTATTAGAGAAAAAAAAAAATTGTTTTCAAAAGAGCATTTTGGAAAACGTGCATGAAAATTCATTTTCTAATATCATTTCAAAGTTGTCTTCAAATTGTCATCATGTTCGACTAAGATCTTGCATAACCGCAAGCTTAAGTGTTTAGTTTTTTGACCGCCTAGTCATCCCATATTTTAGGATGGCCTTTGGCATTTTCTCCTCAACACTACGCATTAGATTGGGCCTCCCCCATCCTACAGCTCGTGGTCTTTCTTGATGCATATGTGGCCAGCCCATAGATTCAACAAGAATACACCTACTTGGTTGTGTTCATGGGGGAGAACACACTACCACACATGATACAGTTTGGAATTCTTTTGATTCCATTGCTAAGGATGTTGAATTCCATGTTTTGTGCGAACAAACTCATGTTCTCTTGGTTCCATCTCTCTAATCATCATGGTGATGAATGGATATTGTGCTTACAACAAATGGTATTCACATTTTTGCAAGCATAATCATTGTTGACCCAACTAGTGCAGATCTTGTTTCACAAATTGCTTCTTCTCAGGAAGTGATTGCGACATGATTATAGATTAGGCCAAAGTTATGTCATATTGCGACCGACACCTTGAAAATGATTTCATCCCTTTAGTAGTAAAGATATTTGGATGTTTACACCAATAGGTGGATGACTCTTTCATCAATGTGCCAACATGGCATGGTTGATGAAGGGTTCTAGAAGTCTTTTTCTTTCGATTTTATGTTCATATTATAAACAAACGGTGTTGGTGGCTCTTCAAAAAGTTTAGGTAGCCACTATTTTGCAAAAGGTAATTGTGGCTACAGGAAAGGCCTCTTCTAGGCTTGGTGTCCTTCCAAGTTTTTCACCCACCTCCTTGCATGAATTGTTTCGTGCTACCGGTGATGGGTTTAGGTCCCATGTTTCTTGATTTCTCCTTTTATGGCTCCCCATTGTGGGTTTTGCACTTTTGGGTGTGGTATTTTGTTTGGACTTCAATCCATTCTATTGTCTTTTCTTGTTCCCTTACTGGGTGTTTTTCTTTTATTTATTTGACTTAGTTATACACCTTTTTTCTAGGTCAAGTAGGTACCCTTTTGCAATGTGCCCACCCTTGCATGTCTTCCTCCCGAGCTTTGGATTTAGGGCATTCCATTCATGGAAAAGTTTTTCTCCACCCTTGGCTAACATTTTTACTTTGCTTAAATTCTTTGTCACATTGGGGTTGAAGCACAACACTAAAGAGGCTCAAACTATGGACATGACAGGTAGACCTCATCAATATCATATCTCATTCATGCCCATGTCAACTGCCTTGAATGAATTAAAAATACCTTGGCATAACCCTTTTCTAAAAACATGTTACAATAGTTTTGTTTGTAGATTGCAACTTGGAATCATAAGGAATCATAAGTCTATTTGTTTCAATCTATCATGTCTCATACTTTTGTTTGTTGTGTGTCAATGAATCAAACGCCAACTACTATTATAACATCACATTAAAGTTTTTATAACTCGCACTATGAGCTTCAACAACAAGGAAAACGGGTTTGCCCACAAACAAGGTCTTAATATGAGGCCTTAAGAAAAAATATAAGTTTGGGTTCAAAAGTAATAATTCATGTTTCATTTGAATAAGGTGTTTTGACTAATGTTGGGCAATCTTCATTTTTTGTGATAATTTTTAATTCCAATTTTTACATGTGTTTGTAAAAACCAATCTATTTTTTACCACAAAAAATTTGGTTTTTAAAAAACCAATTAGGGTATCAAGTTTTTTTCGAAAAAATTAATTGATTCTCAAAGATGTCAATTCTCGCAAATGTAAAAAAAATTGGATCTTTTGACCAATTATCACAAATTGGTTATTAAATTCCAATTTTACATAGCTGAAAAACAAAACTTTCAAATATATGGACAAATATTTCCCATGTCATCCTCATAATTTACTTTTTATTTTAAATTTATTTAATTAATTTGTTATCACATCAAGTATATGTTTTGAAATTATTAACATTCTCCAAATCTTCAAGAATATTCAAAATCCCCATTTCTTCCAATTATTTGAAACTACTTCAAAAGTAAAGCAAAAAATAAACTTTATGTTTACATCACTTCCTAGTTTTACTCCTATTGCCAAAGATAATTATGCATTAAATAACAATAGTCCACCCAACGTATATCACCTCCTCCTTACATTACAAGGTCTTCATCAGTATTGACCTATTAACATCGTGCCTTCACCAAACATATTTCTTTGCCAATTAACAATGTTGCAATGTAACTTGGATTTTTGTCTAGTGTGAACAATCTATGTCAACTAAGGTTTAATGTGTGAAGAAGGAGATCCATGTCTCTATCTAAACACCAAAAATTGTTGTAACTTTTGTCTTTCATCATCTAGTGATTTTTTTGCGAATTTGTGGTGGAGTAGTGGAAATGGCACTTGATTGTGATGGTCTAAGATTTTTGGGATGTGTTATAATGTGTTTTTGTTGTTTTCCTTGTTTTTTCATGGAGTGTGGATGTTTTTAAAAATTTGGATGGAACTCTATGTTGGAAGTTGAAGGGATAGAAGGAACAACCTTTGGCAAGATAAAGATCTAAGCCTTTGGGTTTTCTCTTTGGTGTTGTTGTTTGGAAGGGGTAAATGTTGTATCAATGGGAAGAATGCCCATGGTGTGAAATTCTTGGGTAGTCTAACTATGGATCTTCAAAAATGTCCATTGCATAGGAAATTTTGTAGTTAGATGACTAACATTTAAGTAGGTCATGTATAATGTTAATGGAATGAATGGAGCTAATGATAGGCTTTAGGGTATAATGAATGGTTGATTTATTCATGGCATCAAAATTTCAAATTCTATCTATTTGAAATAGTTTAAGAGCTCTAAAAATGAGATACAAATATACGGAAAGTAAGTACATGTTGATGTGGGAGTTCCAGGTCTAACATTAATGCTCCTTGGAAACCATCTACTATCTTGGGGTTTAATTTTTTGCTTATTGTGCAAGGGGGATAATTTTTGGGAGGTTGGGGTTACACTTGTAATACTTTTATATGTCAAATGTATGGGATCTCTAAAGGGCAATTGGGACTATATGTCATCAATTGTTGGGGAGACAAGGTCAAATACTCAAATCATAGTTTTTGGGAAATCTTGTGTGGAATTATGAATATTATGTGAAGGGTATATAATTTTGAATGTAATTTCAATGCCATATAAAAAATCAAGATATCATGTGAAAGGAGATCCATAATGATATGATCAATCTCATGCCTATAAGTTTTGAATTTAGTCTCAAGTCATGGATAATTAACAGCTAGATAAAAAATCATAGGAATAAATTAGGTTTAAGAAAATATTGTTGATTAAAGATGACAAACTAGTGTGATTTATTCCTACCTTATATACATGTGTGTATTATGGCCATGAGTTGATAACCATATGTGTTTACATCTGCACCTTTTTTTTAGGTTATAATAACCTTAACTTTAATAATAATAATAATAATAAAATTTTCCCCCCCCCCCCAATATTTGAACTTGGATTGTGCTTTTGATGGCACCCAAGCCTCAATATTAAAATATTTTAAAATTAAAACGAAATTTTAAAACTTGGTTTTCGTTAATGTGAAAACCAATGAATAGGGTTTTAGTCCCACTATGACACATAATGTGATACCCATTGGTTTTCACAATGAAAACTAGATTGAAAACCAAGGAACCTTTTGAGAACCACCCAAAATTGGTATTAATCGATTTACTGTACGTAGGATGAAAACTTACTCCCAAAATCAAAACATATTATTTCTACCCACAATAATTTATGTAATATACCACATGAAACAAAGTGCATCACAATGCACACACTTTTAATTAACTCAAAATATCTCCTTGTAGGGATGGGCATTCAAACACCATTTTTGATCAAATATCACATGAACATTGAGAACATGTTTTCATATCTTCCCAATTTGTTGAAATTTTGTGTCAATAGGTTTTTCTCAATTGTTCATACATTGCAACATTTTAAATGTTCAAAATGCCTACATTGAATTTTTCATCTTCCACCATCAAAGAGGCATCATTTTTTATAAATTTTGTTTATGGTCATTCATTGATTTTGCAAAGGATGAATTATATGTCAAGGGAAAATAATAGGGGTGTATTATACAACAATGTGAAATCAAATATATATGGCTCCATTTATGTTTGTGTGGTAAAAATAATTAAAGTTTTATAATTAAGGTTTATCATCATTAGGGGGTATAATTTTTCTTCAAAAATATTTGTACTTAAAAGTAAAATAACATATGTGAAACTTGATATATAATGAAATTATCTATGAAATTAAAAAAAATTAGGGGGTTTTCATGTTGGATTTAATTGAAACATGGTGCAACTAGCAAGAACACAATATGAGGCACAATGAAGGAAAATGCCACCAGGTCAAACTTTGAAACCCACTAAGACTAATGGGTGCTAGATATTGATCATGTGTCTTGTGTTTCCTTTGGGAATAATGGTGAAATTCAAAGTTGGTGTCTTTGTGAATCAAGAGGGAGTTGAAGCTTTTAAAAGTGGTGGCTTTGTGAAGATGCATGGTTGGAGGTCTAAATGTCTAATCACCATCACCAAGCTCCTATGTCTTGTTTCTCCAATAGATGAAGAAGAAAGTTTTTGTGCATGCCTAAGCTCTTGTGTTTTCCTTATGCCTTGGTTCTTATGTTTTATTTCTCTAGAAAACAAAGAGGCTCAAAGAAGAAAACTTGATGAAAAAATGAGCATAAGAAGTTGGAAGAAGAAAGTTGAAGGAGGAATTGGTTTTTAAATTTATTTTTTGGGATTTAAGGTTTTTCTTTCTATTTTTTTGGATTTTAAACATTTTTTTGACAAGCTTTCAAGAAGGAATTGTGGGTGAAGAATTTCAATTGTTTCCTATTTTTGAGTTTTCAACACTTTAAACTAACAAGCTTTGAAGGAGGAATTCGTGTGTGGGGCAAATGTGAAAAGGTTTTCAACAAGCTTTCCAAGATGGATTTTGGTTTTGTTTTCTCAATTTTCGGGTTTTGGGCATTCAAAATCTTTGTGCCTTCTAATCTACGTCCTTATGTTCGCTTTTGTGTGTGTGTTAAAAAAATTGCTGTCTTTAAGTGTCTATTTTTTTTGTTGTTTTTAAAATTTGTGGGTATGTCTATAATGATGAAGTTCACAAGTGTGTGGCTAGAACAATAATGATGAGGTTTGTAAAGTGTGTAATTGAAGCAATGGCAATCTTTCATGCCCACTTTGGAGTGTTAATCCCATCAAGGGATGATTTTAAAGATAGTTCAAAAGCTTAAAGGGGACATTCTTCTTTGAATTTTTTAAAAATGTGAATAATAATATAAAGTCCCATATATTGGTCGTTGGACGAAAGTTATGATTTAATTAGTTTTATAATAAGGTTATGTTTATTTTGAAAATAATTAATATAAGGTATACATTAATCCATAATTATATATATAACATATGTATAAATCATTTTAAAGTATTAGTTGTTAATGGGTTCAATTAATAGGTTAAAAATTCTTAACTTAAACAATCTTGTATTGTTTTCCATTTTTGGGTTAAATATTTCCTTATCTATCTATTATCAATGGAAGATGTGTTTGAATATTGATTATTCCTTTGAAAAATAGGTTTCTTCAACATTTTTTTAAGATGATAATTTTACTTTGATTCATATGCATTTGTTTCACTTTCATCTATCATTCATAACATAGTTATGATATAATATTTAATTTATTGCATAATCAATTAACAATTTCAAATATATTTGTGAATTGTTTCACAAAGTTTGTAGAATAATGATGTTGGGTCACAAGGAATCATCAACATCAACATGATGTGCAAAGTTAAGAATGAGATAATAAATTTGTTGACACCCATTATTTGCAATGGGTTGGGAGTAATTTAAGTTTATATTTTATCATGTGAGGTGTTAAACATGTTATATTGCAAAATCATAAAAATTGTTCTTAGGTTAGGTTTATGTTTTGTTTTTATTGATCCATTTGTGTATCAAAAATTTAAGGATTAAACTTACATTGGCTAATATTGGTATCTCAAATTTCAAATTGTATTGGAAATTGTTGTCTAATTTTATAAATTCATATGTCTAAATTTATAAATTCGTATGTCTAAATTATAATGGAAACTACATTGGCCACATAATTTGTTAATCTTGCCTATAGTGAAGTGGATTGTTGAAGGCATTGAAATAACTACTCTTGCATGCCCCAACTCAATATGCAAATGATCCATCTTTGAAAGAATAATTTTGACTTCTTTTCCATCTACAAACATAGTAAAATAAAAAATTTCAAATGAATACAAGATATTGAAATTGGAAACAATATATAAGGTAGCTAAAATATGTGCATATTAGAAAATTAGATAATAATATGGTGGGGAAAAACAAAGTTCCTTCACCTAATACCCCCCCCAACCCCAAAACCATTGTGACATTAATAATCTAAAATTTTAACACAAGTAATGTCCCCCTTAGGTTCAAAGGAAGGGGTGAGAGCACAAAAGGAGGTCCAAATGTAACCCCAAATAGGGGTTGACTTTACAAATTGGTAATTTTACCATTGGTTGAAGGTTTAAGAAGGTTTCCAGTTGAACAATTTCGTGCCCAAACTTTGAAATGTTTTAGACTATAATTATTGGGGATCTAAGATCATTATTAGTTTCAACCTTATAAACAATATCTACTACATGTAACCACACATTTTCTTTACTTGACTTAAATTTGTAATTTCATTTGATTTTGAACATTTCATACACCCCTTTTTATGTTTGAATCATTTTTTCCCAATTTAAATGATATCCAAAATTTATTTTCATAATAAGCACACATATTATCATGTTATATTCACCTTGCCTATCATTAATCATGACCTTCCCATGATAGCCATGAGCTTTGTTTCATAATCTTTCAACTTATGGTGGAGAAGTTATTGAATAATGAACAAATTTTTCATTGAAATTCATTTAAATTAAAAAAAACATTATATGAGAATTTTGGCATGCTTTGGGTATCATTGGAAAGCCCTTCATAATTAGGATTTAATGAAGGTGATTTGGAAAATATTAGACTTAAAGTGCGAGAGATATTAAAATTTGAATAATTTTTGTCATGGAAAATTCAATTAAATTACAAAAATGGTTTTGGAAATGAAAATTAGTTGGGTAATTAGTTCACATTTGGATCAACATCACAAACTACATTAATATTATTGGATCAAAAGATTTTTTATTAACGTTTTATATCATAATTTTGTGTAATTCAATTTGATTTTGATCATTTGTGGTAGGTTATAATTTCATATCATCATATGTGTAATCTAATTCATCATTCATGATGGAATTCATCCTTAAATATTACCTTTCATTCATAATTGGGTTTGAATAAACCATAAACAACTTTCATCAATAATTAATGAAATTCATCCCTCATTGTCCATTTTCATTCATTATAGATTTTTAAAAATAAATTAGAAGCTCATGTTGGATGGTTACCATTATGAAAGCTTATAGAATTAACCCATTGTATTTGAAAATGATATTATCATATGAATTACCCTCAATTACATAGGGTTTGATTGATTTTTAGTATTGTAGAAAGAAATCCATTAAAACCTATATTTCAATTATTTTTAAAAATAAGGTACATTAAATGATGTCTTCAATATTTGTCTCACATATTAAGAAATAAATTTGGTTTTATGAGATATTATAATATTAATAGCCTTCTTCCTTTTTTTGGTTTTTTTGTTTTTGATGTTTGATTTTTCTTTTCTATTTCATCTCCTTTATGTCATTTGATGATGGCCTTAAAATCAATAGATGAACTTTTCAACCACATGACATGGAAAGTTGCATTCAAATTTGAATTCTTTTGCAATTCTTTGAAGCACTACATTATTCACCTTAAAACTTTGGGTTTTCACAACAAATATTCCCTCATAGTTCATGCACAATTGTTTTAATTTCTCATTCAATTCATAATAAAAAATTATTTTGCCTAAATAGTAGGTTTAGTAAACAACACAAATTCTACCATTAACATTGAAATTGCAAACAAACCCCATCCCACATGATATGCACCCCATAAGCCAATGTTAAATATGGAGATCACTAAATATTCTTCTTCTTTGAAGATTCCCACGCATTGTTTTGTGAGTTTTAATTTTGGATTTGGTTCATTATACAATTTCAATAGATTTTTTTTTCTTGAGGTGCATTAATTTAAACATCATTTGCAATATGTTTGGGAATGATAAGTGGAACCATATTTTTTTAATTTAGGTGTTATGGACACCATTAACAATGTTTTCTCTAAATTTTGAGAGTCTTCACAAGTTCCACTTCTCCTCCAACTATCACAAGGTTTTTACTTTGCAATGTGGATATGCCTACATTCTTTTTGTTCCTTGATCAAATGCATAAGATTAAATAAATAATTTCAATAAATAATTACCAACCTTCCTTGGTAAGTTAAGGTTTTTAGTCATCACCTTCATTGGAAATACATGTACTTGATCATGTATATATCTCGCCATAAATCACCCTAGCATTCATATATGTTATAAATTTCGGTGGTATTTATAGTTACTGCATGTTCACCTCAATATTTGGTTTTTAAAATGCCTTATTTATAATTGCATCATGCATGTTCAATCCATTAAACAATGCTAAATGTTGACCACTTTAACCAAATTGTTAATAATGGAACTTCATAAAGTAAGATGGGAACTTGGGGAGCATTCAAGTCCCTGGGAAAGAATTGAAGAACATCATTACCCTTAATATGATGATTAAAATTGTACATTTTCAAAAGTTAAGCTACTAAGTGGTTGGAAATAATTGAACAACATTATTGAATTCATTAAGATGGTAAAATATTAAAGTGGATCAAAGGCAACCAATGACATATTATTTTTAACATGTGTTTTTAAAATGGGGGATAAAATTTAGGTTTAGAAGAAGCATGTCCATTTAAATATGATAATTTTGTTAACTAAGATGCAAAGTTATTTTTGTAAGGAGATGCATTATGAATGGTTGGTGCCATTTGCTTTAATCCCTAAGATTTTTTGAATAAAAATAATTAATAATTGTATGTGAATGAATGAATAATTTAATGGATAAATCTTATTGTAACTATACATATGTTGGGAAATATGGATTATGTTTTGAAATTAAGTTAGGAACATTTGTCCAATGTTGAAGGTATGTAAAAAGGTTGGCATGTTTACATTGAGCGTTATACACAAAGTTTGTCCACCAAGTATAAAGATGGTGTTTTAATTCATATTTGTTTGTTGATCATTATGGGTTAGAGGTCATTCATAATCTTAGAACCCTTGTTGTCCTAACAACTTATAAATACTTGCTAATTTGATTGTCTTGTACAAAAAAACTTGGTACCTATGAAATTTGTGTTCACAAGTTTCCATTCTTATTAAACAAGATGTCAAGACCAAGATTCATTCATGAGTGATATTCGATAATTGGAGGAACAACAAACATCTAGCTATGATATTGTTTAAATAGATCAACAAATTGACAATCATAATTGATTTTGACAACATGTGTATACCAACAAGTAAAGTAAGGAAATATTTTTATAACAATGTTGATATATCAATATTATCCATACACAAATTGGTTGGATGTCCATATTTGAGGTTGCCACAATTTGCTTCACCAACTGACACCCAACTATCCCTTTTTCATTGAATATCCCTTGAAAAACTATGTTAATTTAAAACTTCATTTTTCATGTTTTAAGTGCAATTTAAAAATACCATGATTTGAAGTTTGCACCTAATTATAGTTAGACTAGGAACTTCATGCTTCTCATGACATGTAATGTTTTTTTGGCCTATGTAGAAAAAGGAGGCATGTAAAATGCATGTTGTAAAAAAAATTGTATTTCATCATCTTTATAAGTAGTCTCCCAATTATGTTCCCAAATATGTTTCATCAAAGATTTAATTTTTAAAAACTTTAGCAATTTTTTTGGGAATCTTTGATGATTGTCCTTATATTGGGTTGTTGCAATGTCTCTAGTTTAAATAAGAGGACTCATTCTAAAGAGAGAAAGAGAAAGAAAGAAGGAGTGATTGTGGTTTAAAAAGTTGACCCAAAAATGTTATGAATAACAATTGAAAGTTTCATCTTATGTTTGGCACTACATGCTACTACTAGAAAGCCCACAAGTGTATAAATAAATATATATGGTTATTGTTGCCCCCCATCACACCATGGGTTTAGGTGCTACACTTTAATGGTGTTTTTAGGGCTTTATTTCTTAATGACAAAAAATAGATCTCTAGTGTGTATGTATAAACCTCTATGTATTTCTAATGTATAACACAAACTCACAAACTTCCAATGTGGTGTTTGGCATGTGTCGGTGATCAAACATTTAAGCATTTAAGGTAGGCTGGATCCAAGGGGAGGGTTCCATTGTTTTTGGTGTCCAAAAAAAAACTTGAACCCCTCTTATTGGTGCATCTCAGGCATTAAACATCCTAAAAAACAAAATAGAATTGAAAAAAGTTATGACCCCCCATAGTTACGCTCAATAATTCAAAAAAAAAACCACCAAATCTTATAAAGGCCAATTCCTGAAAACCCAAAAAATGCCTTGTATGTTGCTCTATTGCTATTAAGGTTTAAAGATGATTTGTAGAACTTTAGGTGGCATTCTTATAACATTTTAAATTGTTTTAAATGAATAAGAATTAATAAAGTTATGAGGTTTGAAAGTAGGAGGGGTCAAAATGAATAAAAATGAAAAAAAAACATGTTTTGCAATTTGCAAAAACATATTTTCTTTACAACTCTTTTTTGGCCGGTCCCTTGGCTTTGCATTTCAAACATGATTTGGAAAGCTTGAATAGGTGTTCCTATAACATTTTAAATCATTCAAAATGGAGAAGAATTGAAAAAGATCTACCAAAGTGTTTAGTCATAGGCAAGTGATCGATGGTGGGCCAATTTACTTTATATGCACAAAAAAAATAAAGTTATCTATAAAATCACTTTCTCTTTCACCCCTTATCCCCTCTTTCAATGTTTTCCACAAAGTAAATAAATTTTTATTAAGGGCCACTTTGGACAAAGGTCAAAGGTCCAATGAAAATGGAGCATTCCTATTGGTTGAACTTGCCATAAATTGGACCCAAGGCCTTTAGATTAGGATCTAAGACCAAACTGAAGTGGCATTTACATGGCACCATTTTGGAAGGAAATTCAATTGGTCCAAACCAAATAATGGAGCTCAAAGGAAAGCTCATGGTTCGGAAAACCAAGATGTAAGCTAAAGTCCAATGTTGTTTCTTCCATTGTTTTTCATTATTTTTTTAAAAAAAATTCTTTGTTTAAAAAATAATTCACTTGTTCTTGAAGTTGCAATTGTGCAAGAATGGAAGACATTTCATGGATGGAAGAAGACATTGTTGAGTGCACACTCACCATTCCATTTTTTAACACATTTAGTGTTGGCATGATTGGTTTTATAGATCCACACAAAGTTGTTGCTTGAAATGCTCAAAATAAAAGTGTTTCAAAAATGAGGATAAAAAGTTTTGGTCATGGAAGGTTGTTGAAACACTCATTTTCACAAGTGGAAGGAGATTTGGATTTACAAGAAATCCGTAAACTGACTCCCCTTCCCAAAAAGAGAATAACAAAGAAGAAAAAAATTATAATTATAATGAAAGAGGAAGATGAAGAAGGTGAAAAGGCTGAGAAGGTTAGAAAAAATTGGGTAGATGGTGAAGTTCTACATCTAATTGCATTACGCAAAGAAATGGAGCTTGAATTTACCAAAAATGCAAAGAAACAAGGTAAATTCCAACTTATTGAAACCTTATAATTATTTTTTAAAATTTTATTTTTGCTTTATTTTCATAATTGAAACTTGGATGTAATGATAGAATTTTTGAAAGCAAAACATGCAAAAAAATAACAAAAAAATCATATTCAAATTGGGCCAATTGGGTTTTTTTAAGGTTTTAGCCTTTGGGGCCTCTTACCTTTGTCCCCGTTTTCCCCCATCAGAGGTCACCACTTTGGCCACAATGAGATTTAAACCCACATCTCTTTGGAGGGAAGGAGAGGAACTAACCACAAAGCCAATTTTATTTTAAGTCTTTTGAAGTGCTTTACAATTGCTTTATTCATGTAATCAATTTTGATTTTTTTGTTTCAAGGATTACTTTCAGCCCATAAATCAAGGTTTTTTATCTCAATTTTTTTCTCTTTCAGGGGTGGATACATGGGTCAAATTGTACACCCGAATGTTGGTACATTCCTTAGTTTTTCAAAGATTCCAATTGTTTATAAGTGGAAGTTCAATGCAATTTACAAGCAATACAAAGATGACAAAATTACAAATGGGATTTCAGGTAACGATCGTTATGAATGTCCTTTCTATGATGCATTGGATAGTTGGTGGCACCAAAATGGAAATGTGATGAAGCATATAATGCTTGTGCAAATGAAATTGATGAAATTATGGGCAATCCATAATTTCAAACAAATCTTGATAGTGGTTCTAAGGATGATGCTAATAAAAAACCCTTAGATAGACTAATCACTCTAGATGAAGTTACAAAACAAAACAAGAGGCATAAGATCAATGTCCTTGAACACTTTTCAACCATGGCTGAAAATAACACAACAATGTTACAACAATTTGTAGAAACCAATGTTTTATTAAAAAATATGGATGTCCAAATTGGACATCTCATAGTTTATAAGTTTCATACCATATGAACTTTGAGTCATTCACCATAATCTAACCTAGAATCTGATGTATCTAAGAAGGCAAGATTGTCATTTTTTTTCAAATAAATTTCAAAGAAGTTTTTTGCTAAAAATTCATGAGTTGCCATAACCTCTGTCAACATCTTCATGATCCTTTCTTCTTTTGCTTTCTTACTAGGATTGTTTTCAATGGTTGTCACATCTTCATCTTCATCTTGATGTTCTATGTCTTCCATGTCAATCCTATTACCATCCATTATCCTTGGATTTTGTAGCCTCTTCATTTGTTTGATTGCTTTTTCAACCACTTTGAACAAATCAACTCCTTTGATGTTGCCAAAAGTTGAATTTGCTTCTACTTGTGTTTATTTTTGAGCCTACAAAGCCAAGTCCATATTAAAGTCATTCAAATTGACAATGCACATGTTATGCAAACATACGCAAGCCGTCACCAAGTCTAGCATGTGGTGCAATGGAATGTGTATTCTCTTGAGTAAAATTCTAACCTTCCTTTCAACATTCCAAAAGCTTTGTTAACTAACATCCTTGTATTTGATTGGATAAAATTCCAATATTTTTTGTGTTTTTTGATAACCCATTTTTCTCACTTTTGAATAGAAAGTAGAACTATGGTTGGCATTGGATAAACAACATCTCCTATGAACTTGTAAGGTAAAATCTTGTCTTTCATCACTCAACTTCCTAACTTTGTATTTTGGGAAAGAGCCCAATCATGAATACTACTTGCCCACCCATAGTCATAATCCTATAAATTACATTTTGCATTTACAACTCCTTGAATCAATGTGGAATATAAACCTTTTTGATAATAATATGATTTGGGATCTCCCTTAGGTGCAATAATTGGAACATGATTACCATCTATGGCACCTAGGATGTAAGGAATTTCATGTAAACATTCAAAACCAATGGTAATTTCTTTGATTTTGTTTCTAGTCAATTTAGGTATCACCAATAGTTTCAAGTGCTTTTTAATTGCTATAGAAAAATTTCTCATTGTAATTGATGCCGTACTTTTTGCAATGCCATAAACCTCTCCACACATTTGTAATGAGTTTTCACTACCTAATCTTGCAAGAGCCATTGTTATCATAACTTCCATAGGAATGCTTTTTCTCATGTTTGTATTTTTCGTTCGAAACTTGGACCTACAACATTAATCAAAACACGAAATGTGTCAAAGCTTAACCTTGTGCATTGTCATAACATCTTCTTTGAAAAGCTCTCCATATATATCCAATTACCTTCGCATATCTCCATATGCTCCGAACTTTTGGTGGCATGTTCAGAGACTTTGAACAAAACAACGCATTCATCATACTCCAATGTTGTGTAATAGTTACTAATTGTAACAAGACCACTTGTGCAATGGCCATAGTAAAAACTAGGACCACCAATATCTTGTGCCTATGCTCATCCATTGTGTTATTGTAGTAGAAAACAATTTTTTTATAGAGAAAGAAAGAAACAAAAAGAGAAAAAACATGAAAAAAAAAAAAGAGAAAGAGAAAAAAACAAAGAATAATCTAAACCCCTCACATATGAATCTCACTTTTTTTAATACAAATTGGACCTTCAAATTGGACCCTATGCCTTTACACACTCGTTGTACCTTTAAAAAAAAATTAATGTGAAGAAGGGTCCAATTTGTTCCAATTTGCTTCAAATTGATCCCTGGAATTTTGGACCTTGGACCCTCGTCTAAAGTGGCCTTAAATCTCAGTATGAAATGCTGAAACTCAGCATTTAATGCACAAGGTTCGAGAGTAATTGTAGTAATTGTACAGGTAGGATCAGTGAAAATATATGTAGCGGCAGTGGAGGCGCTCAGGAAAAAGGAAAGAGGGGATGAAATTCAATTTACCACCAAAATTGGTGGAAAAACTAGTTTGGGTCCCAGTTATTTTGTTTTGCAAAATTTCATTCCCAGTTACACATTTGATGCCTTATTATGCCGAAACTGGCCGTTGTCGCCCCCTAATCGCCTGACTTTACGGATAACTTTAATCAATCAAGTCCATTTTATCTCTCCTGGAAATTTCTTGTGTTAGGAGGGTATTTGATTTGTAATAACCGTGCTGGTTTCAGGTTTTTGAAAAAAAAACCAAATAAAAAAACCATCAATTCTGGGTATTTGAAACCTTGGGAATCAAACAACCATCATCCCCGGGTATTTAAAACCTCAGGAATCAAACAACCATCATCCCCGGGTATTTGAAACCTCAGGAATCAAACAACCATCACCCTCGGGTATTTGAAACCTCGGGAATCAAAGAACCATCAGCTTGGAGTATTTGAAACCTTGGGAATTCAAGAACCATCGGTTCCAGGTATTTGACACCTTGGGAATCAAAGAACCATCGGTTCTGGGTATTTGAAACCTTCGAAATCCAAGAACTGGCGGTCCCAGTTATTTCAAAGGACTCAAAGGAACCGGTGGGTTTCACGAAAGAACCAACAAAGAACTAGTGGTTTTTTGGGCAGTTTTTTTTCTAGTCTTTGTTCAAAACGAGAACCACGGTTATAACTCAGAACAGGGTATTCGATATTTGGATAATGTGGTTATATATCAGAAACTGGGCATTTTATTTTTTGGGGCGAAAACCTGGCGAGAAGGAATGTGCAAAAAAGTAGAAATGATAATTCTTGGAAAAAAAGGGTCCAAGTTGCCACATTATGAGGGGAAAAAACATAAATCTCAATTGCCATATTTTGAGACTAGGTTCTAACAAGTTGTGAAATTATTAAAATTTTCTACTTCCCCCTCTAACCTAAAATTTATTAAAATTTGGCAATTTGGCTAAGTCCTCTTGTACATGATGGCCAACCCACCTACTTCACAAATTTATAAATAATTAAATAATTAAAAAAAAACAAACACACACACACACACACACACACACACAAACTAGTCAGTAGTTCTCAGAAGTTTGCATGATAAGCTACTGAAAAGGGATTGCCAATGAGATCCAGTTCAGCTTTGAATATTTTTTCTCCTGCCAAAACAACATCTCCACTCATGCTGGGACTAATTAATTAATTAATTAAAATTTAATTAAAAATAAAAAAAGAAAAAGAAAAAGAAAAAGATGGTAAGGCCCTTCACCCCAAAAGAAACATGCCAGAAAGTTCAGCCTTACACACGACAATGTGTACCCTGGACCTGACTGACAATCAGACAAGAGCTTTAGAGCTCAAGCGCTCAAGAGCTCAAGGTTATGACAATTCCAACAGAGCTCTCAGCTTGTTAGGTATACTGTAGGTAATAAGTTCACCCTAGTTAAATAGCAGGTTCCACAAGATTTTTTTTTTAAGAATTAAAAAATAAGAAATAATTATACATATCTATATATAATTTAGACATGCTGAAATTTTCAAAAAATTCATTTTTCTCTCAAATAATTTTTAAAAATATATATATCATGTAAGTTAAGTTATCTAAAAAACTGGTTACACAAACAAAGTTGGATTATTTGATTAGGTCATGGTTTGAAATTTTTAAAATGGCTCCATACTAACTACCTATCAGATGTAGGGTAGTGTGTGGGGTGCCTCCCAAGTGTCTGCCAAAAGGGGTTTCTTAAGCTTGTGGATGTTGTTGTTGCTGATCCAGGATTTGAACTGGTCATCATGTGATCTGATTTGAACTTTCTGTTGTTACTGTTTTGGCTTTTTAAGGTAAAGGAGAGGGTCAGAGTGAACCAGCACCCACCAGCAAAGCATCCACTGGATGATCCTTATGACTCAGTTGTGGATGAACCTCAACTGAGTTAATATCTGGTTTCATCTTGGTAACCCATTCTGTAAGAGGTAGGTCCTATATATATACACCTATCTACCTCTCTCTCTCTCTCTCTATATATATATATATAGGTAGATAGGTAGGAAAATAGGTAACTAACAGGTAAGTAGATGGTGTTCGCATAGGTAGTAAGGGCTGGTTTTACTATCTACCTACTAGCAACCCACCTTGCAAGTTGCTAGTAGGTAGGCTTTAAAATAAAAGAAAAAGCAACTGAGCTTAACCACCATGGTTAGCTAGGGAACTGGAACCCAACAGAGTTCTGTTTCCTGACTACTTTCCATCCATCCTTCACGGAGTTCTGGTGGGTGCTGGTTCACTCTGGTCAGGAGGAAAGCAGGTTTTGTTATGTGAAGTGAACCATGAAGGGCTTGAAGGGCTTGTATTCAAGAGAACCACCTTCTAGACTTGTGACAATAATGATTCAATCAGGACATCAAATTGACAGTTGATTGTTATGTTCTTCTGAATAAGGAATGAGAAATAGCACTCATCTCAACAACAAATGAGTAGGCGAGGCAACACATTTGGGATTACATTACATGCTGACTCAAATTTGTTTCATGCAAATCATATGGGCAATAAGAACTCTCCAAATCAGATGGGGATGAATCTCAGGTTCCGTATTAATAACCCCCTGTGATTACAGATAATGGGACAAGCCATTTCAATACATCCTTTCATTACAGATAGGGGGCAATATCACAAGTTCCAAGACAAAGATCACAGACCTGGGAACAGAATGACTGTTTTTCTGATGGTCCTGTGCCACAATAACAGAAAGAGAAATGAACAAACCTTGGCCAAAGAGACCACATGCAGAGCTGGTAGTAATCTTATCCGACAATTCATTCACCATTTGTATGCTACAAGCTCAACATGAAATCCCAAGGCATTTATACAAATGTAGTTGTGCAACTCATGGTTGCAAGTTGAGTTTGCATAATATACCTGAGACCAGCCAATACCCATTACCGCCATAACATACAGAGTCATGGTACAACCTGCATAGTTCCCCACTAAACTTGCAATGAGCTGGTGAGGTTACACTGCAATTCATTTCAGCTTACCCCTGTACAAGCAATCATCTAAGCCTAAGGCACAGAGAGGCCTACATAGAGAATAGTGGTTGGAGTCTACTGCACCCTGAACATATCCTTAAAAGAACATGCTCACTGATCATCCATGAAATGCCCATTCTTGAATGGTGATACATGCATTCAGCTCATAATATGTGAAGGATGACTCTTCACCCACACCCAATTGGCCTCCATAATCTCAGAGTCATAGCCCTGCAAACTTGAACATGGTAGGCAAGGAACAGAACATCTCAGCAACAAATAATGGCTTAGGGATGGATGCTAACTTGCACTCCCTCCACACACCACAAGACCAGCAAAATCAAAAGCAAAGTGGAAGACCCAATGGTAATGCATGTGCATAGTAGACACTCCACACATGAAGTGGAATTGCAAAACGATGATTTCGAAGACAGAGTAAGTCATAACCCTTGTTGCGGTACAACTGATGCTGATGGATGGACTCCACTTCATTCTTGGAAGCAGCATGACATGTGGAGAATGGTTGTGACGAAGGCCCCTGAAGAATGTGCATTCAAGTGCACAACACAAAGGTGGGCAAAAGAATGATTCTACATGCTGAAGGTGCTGCAGGTGGCATATAGTTGCAACATCTTCCAACCCAAAGCAGAAAACACTCCACACCAGCAAGTCATTTCACATCATAGGCATCATTTCAATGCTGTTGTGAATGAAGAATCTGCAGATGTGCTGGAACCTCACAAATTGGTACTGCATTCAACACTGGAAACAGGTCATGTCATGCCTCTACATGACATCCCTGCACTCTCCTTCTCTCCAAAATGCAGCCCCTCTTTCTCCTCACCCCATGATTATCATTCATCTTTTCTCTGTAAATTGCTTCAGCATAGTACTTTAAGACACAACCCTTGACAGAGAAAAGCACTTGAGATGCTGGGCATCACCAATAACCCCTGCATGAACAAAGACCATTTTCAAAGTAATGAATGTGAGTGGCATCCCTTGTAACGATTGTTCTCCCAACTAACTTTCCAATGAACTTGGTGGGAGTGTGGCAATCACCACATACCCACAGATTCTTGAAAATCCAGAGTGGAGTACTGGGAGGCGTGCTAATGAGTCCAAATGCAATGGCTAATGAGTCTCACTGTGGTGACACAAATGAGCAACCTTTTCTTCGTCCTCTACATCATGTAATACAAATTCAGTATCTGGTACATATCTTGACTCCTCCATTAGATAGAACAATCATTCTAGTTCCGCATGAATACCATTTATCTGAGGATGTTCTTGGTCACCTACTGTAAATGAATACACTTGTTTATTCACTTCAATCCAGGTGCGCCCGGGCTGTTTCTTAACATGTCTTTCCAGCCTCAGTTGTTTGATTTTTGCACTACTATGCTGCTTGCTAGCAGCAGCATAAATGTTTGACAGCAGGACATAGCCCGAAGAATTTCTAGCTTCCGATTCAAGAACCTGTTTTGCAAATACCTTCTCCCATCTCTGTGTTACCATGAACTCTGCAAGCACTGAGCAAGGCCATCCACACAGAAGAGTTTGGCTTACAAGACATGTCTCAATCAAATCCTCTGCCTTTTGCAGATAGCCAGCACAGCCAAGAAGATCAACCATGCAGGCGTAGTGCTCCACAGTTGCAGATGTACCACAAACTAAACCCATGGATTCAAAGTAGTGAAGTCCTCCATCAACTAGGCCAACATGGCTGTAAGCTGACAGAAGTGAAACAAAAGTGACCATGTCCAGCCCTACAGCTTCTTGACACTTCTGTCCAAAATGCTCAAGAGTTTCCTTTGCATGGCCATGTATGGCATACCCTGCAAGCATAGTATTGTGTGCAGTCATCTTGTTGAACACTATCCTTGCATCCTCTATACTCCCACATTCGGCATACATGTCAACGAGGGCTACTACCTACAAAGAGATCAGACTCACAATTGCTTTGCACAATCTGACCATGAATATGTCTGCCTTCTTCAAGTGCAGCTATACTGGCACAGGCATTGAGAACTGCCAAGAAGGTGACATGGTCTGGCTCCACTCCCTTTTGTTGCATTTCTTGATACAGTTCTAATGCCTCCTGCCCTTTTCCACATGTGACATAGCTTGAAATCATAGCATTCCAGGATATGACATCATGTGTAGACATCCTGTTGAACACTCTCTGAGCATCCTCTATGCTCCCACATTTGGCATACATGTCAATGATGCTATTACCCACACAGAGATCAAGCTTGCAGCCATTCTGAACAATCTGCTTGTGAACACACCTGCCCTCTTCAAGTGCTGCTACACTGGCACAGCCATTGAGAATCCCCACAAAAGTCATAGAATCTGGCTCCACTCCATCCTGGTGCATCTGTTGAGACAGTTCCAATGCCTTCTGCCCTTGCCCACATCTCACATACCCCACAATCATGGCACTCCAACAGACCACATTGTGTACAGGGGTCTCATTGAACACTTTCCATGCATCCTCTATGCTCTCACATTTGGCATACATGTCAATGAGACTACTAACCACGAATACATAAGACTTAAATCCACTATGAACAAACACTATGGGCGAGAACGGCCAGTTTGGGGCATCAAATGCGTAACTGGGAATGAAATTCTACAAAACAAAGTAACTGGGACTCAATATAGTCTCTTCACCAATTTTGGTGGTAAATTGAGTTTCATCCCCTCTTTCCTTTTTTCCTGAGCGCCGCCACTGCTGCTACATATATTTTCACTGCTCCTACCTGGACAACTACTATAATTACTCTCGAACCTTGTGCATTAATTGCTGAATTTCAGCCTTTCATATTGAGATTTAATAAAATTTCCTTACTTTTCTGATATCTCTGAAGGAGGAGATAAGGGGTGAAAGCAGAGGGGATAGGAGGGTGACTTTACGGGATAACTTTATTATAGTGATTTTATTTTTTGTGGCGAATTTTCACGACTTGCTTACCCTAGAAAATAACAAGAGAATATTTATCTTACAAAATTTCCAATTATTAAAAGGGAAAATCCACCATTTTTTCAAACTATTTTGAAAAAACTTCATTTAATTATTGCAACATGGCTTTTAGTCTTGAGGCAATTTGTCATCCATTTTCAATGACACTGTGTTAAAGGGTCAAGAAAACACTGTTAGGATTTTTATTTTATTTTGTATACAAGTATTTTTATCAATTTTTTTATTACTCAAATTTAGTACTGAAAATTGATTATCAAAAGTGACCACAGAAATCTTTTATTTATTTTCAGTATCTAAATTTTAGTGATAATATGAAAACTATTAGTTAGGATTTCTAATTCATAGATAAGATTTTGTTTTTGCCAGTTAAAATATTTATAAAAAATTTGTTATTCTCAATGTAATCATTATTTTGGACTTAGGCTTTCATCACACTACTTGGTTCTATTTGAGTCAACTTGAGCATGTTTGATAGAGCTGGTTGTTCATAATTTTTTACCTGATTCTTTTGAAGTTACATTTGTTTTGCAAGCTTGAAAGTGTTAATGTTCAATTGTTCTAGTTTATTACCAACTCCAATTTAACTCTTCATTAAAATTTGGTAATTTATTTGTACTACTATTTGTATAATTGTCTTTAATAATTATTTGTCACCACAAAGTTACACAAGTGTGTTTTCATTTTTTATTTCAATATTTTTTTTTGTCTCCGAACCTAGGATATTATTGGGCGGTCTTCACACTTTAAATAATACCTAATACCTTTAATAAGTTCTATTTGGGCATTAGTGTGATGTCATGCGTGACTTTGCACACTATGTAGGTTGTGTTCTTCACAATCAACACTTGTTTTGTTAAAAACAAAATAAAATTATATGTTTTGTTGTTCCTTGTTGAGCTTCAACACATGACATCAAGGAAGGAGTATCCAATACCCCATTTATAACCTACTTTCAAGCATTTGTAATAAGAGGGTCTACTATTGAAATTAATTAATTAACTAATTTTTAAAAAAAATTGGCAAGACATTAGTCACACCCTATGGTAGAATCATGCAAGGTGTTGCATTAATGTCTAAACAAAATTCATTAAGGGATATTTAACATATTACATTTTCATTGGTTGGCGTACATTTTTTTACAAAGTGTCATTAATTAGTATTGAATTTGTGCTACAATTTTTAAAATGGGGAAAAAAAAAACATTGCATGACATAGGTATGTTAATTGGTTCCCCCATTCCCATCCATCTATCTATGAGTTTGTTTATTTGCCATGTTGAGACCTCTCAAACCATGGTGCCTCTTGGGAGACTTTTTGGTGTTGTTAGAAAGCCTTCTATGAGTAGGGGGTGCATTGAATAACTTTCATAATGTTTCAACTTATCATGAAAAACTTGAAAACTTTTGAATATTGAATAATGGTTTCATTGAAAATTCATTTAAATCAAAACTAAAAATTATAAGAGATTTTTGGCTCACTCTTGATATTGTCGGAAAACTAAAAATGATAAGAATTAATGAAGATGATTTGGAATAAAAATAAATTTAAGGTGTGAGAAATATTGAATTTTGAATCATTTTGTCATTGGAAATTCAATTATATTTCAAAAAATGGTTTTGGAACGAAAAAAGTAGTTGGGTAACCAATTTACACATTCAAATATGAAAATTGAATACCTATTATAAGGTGATATTACTTAAAGACTTAACACTCGGGCCAATCATAAGTTGTCATTTATTTTATTACACCTTGTGGAGACTTGTGAAGATCATTATATATTGTGGAAATTTATGGGTCTAAACCAATTTTCACATTATTTGAAGGTTTTGCATCATTCAAAGTATAATGTACAAGTCATTTTACCACTAGGGGACCTACTCCAATGCCTTCCAAAACAAGGGGCCTAGGTTATGCATAGATGAGCCTAGGCTTGCATTTTGGGACCGCATGCATGTATGGATGTTAATTCAAGCACCCTTGAATGAATTAAGAATTAAACATCCATAGATCTTGAAGCAAAAGTCTCTAGGCCATGAAGTGATCACCTTTTTTATGTGTGAAAACACCTTACACTTATTAAGTGTAATAGGCATGAAGGGAACAACCTTTTAAATGTGAAGGCACCTACATTGACTAGTAAGCATCTTCACACCTTGAAGAGGCATTTTTCATGGATATAAGGTGCATTCCTTTAACAGAAAAAATATAGTTAAAGTTTATAGTGATATTGTACATGCCACCATGGTTTAGCAGTTATTAATTCATATAATGAAAAGTCCACCAAAAAAAAATCAGAAATAGCACTCACAAAAAAGTTGGGAATTGAACTTCACTACATGTTATTTCAATCACAAGATTACCTTAGCACTTTGGAAAATATGATTGCAACTTTTATATTTTGACTTAATTATCAAATTTCTGAAATATTAAAATTAGGGCTACCCCATTTCTTGAATATATATATATATATATATATATATATATATATCAACAAAATTTGCTAAATGTGAATGGTGACTATGCTATGCACAATTCTTGATTTTCTCATGTTAATCTTACTCATGCATTCATTGTTCTTCAATCAATTCATGTGGGTAGGGAAAGCTCTTTGATGATAGTGTTAAGAGAACAAGTTGTTTGCCTAAGCCAAGAATTGAAGGCAAAAGCTAAATTATAATTAACACCCCATCTCATGGCTTTACCACTTATGACATGTCATAGTTTTATTTCCATATTTAACAAACAAAGAAGTTTCAAACTTGAAAACCACATGCATTTTGACAAAGCGATTAGAGCTAACAACCCTTATGAATAATTAAAATTTGCAAAAGGTTTTTAAAAAATACAAAAAAAAATTTTCAATTTATTTTTATTAAAAAAAATAAAAGCAACTATTGAACAAAGCTAATGGCTCTTGGAAATTTGAAAATTTCAAAAAGTGTCAAAAGGTTATTTGTGTATTTTCTTGTCATTAGTTCATAGTTCAACTCCCAATTAAATTATCAAGAATTTTTTAAAAAAATTGTTACTTAGCCTCCAACAATATTACAAAATGTCGTTAGATAATAAAATCTTTGATTATAACAAGTTTATGATTGCTAGCAATTACAATGTCTAATGCTTTAAGTTTGAAATGTTTTCATTTGACATGATCCATAGAAACATGTTAACACATTTGATCCAACTTTACCTCAAAACAACTCAAGCACAAACACAACTTTTTAAACTCTTAATATAAGAATAATTATTTGTGCATGTCAAGTCGTTAAACAATTGATTCTACAATTATTGTGAAGCTAAAGAATTGTGAAACCTCTTAGTGAATAATAATATCATAACCTTCATCATTAAAATCTATGATCTTACAAAGATTTGATTCCATCAATTTATTTATTTTTGGAAATTAAACAATATTTAAGCAATTTATCTAAAGGATGAACTTAACAATGTAAGCATGATTGAGGATATACAAGTGTCTAAGAATTCTTCAAGGAGATCTCCAACACGACTTCTGTTTTTGCCAACATGGGAAAATTTGTTCTAAATAAAATTATTGTTGAACAAATGTTGGCATCTCTCTTGCCAAACTATGATAGTGTCATGCAAGCTTTTGGAGGAGAGAATGTGCTTTGTACATTCAATGATTTGTTGAGTTGACTTTTGTTGGAGGGTGGATAAATGCTGAATTCAACCTCAAACAATGTGATTAAAACTCGCATTTCTACTCAAGTTTAAGAGCTTCAACCACAAGCCAAATTTTGAGTCACACAACAAGTTCCATGCTATTCATGAAGGCCAAACTTACCTCTTCAACAAAATAACCAACACAAAGAAGATGACAACTAAGACCATTGTAACTTTTGTGGATGCATAGGCATTTGAATTGCAATTGTCATGATCTTTTGAAAGACATTACTAAACAAGCACATGAGCATCAAGCTCATGGAAACTCTATAGCTCACACTCTATTGACTGAAATTGAGAATTTGTCACAAAATGTTGGCACGAGGGTGACTCAATCACTGACAAACTCCAAATAGACCTCTTCTACGCTACCATTATTAATTAACTCTCTTGATCTAGACAAGGAGAAGGATTGGTATGTGGATTCTAGTGCAACTTGGCATACAATTGGGCAATAGAGAGCTCTCCAAGCGTGTAAATCCTATTGATCAAAACTCTTCCATTACATTAGTAAGAGGGGGGTGTCCATTCAATTAGAGGGGAAAGGCTATATTGAGTTTGTGACTCCATTTGGTGAAATAGAGCAGGTTTCATATGTTATCTATATCTTGTCCTTTTGTGTAAAAATCCTATTTCAATAGGTTCACTCTTTGCTTCTACGCACATTTTTATTTTTGATGAGTCACAATGTCTCATTATCAAGAATTGAAACCTAGTGATTTATTTGCAGTAAGTGGAACACTAAGAATGAACTTTCTGTCTTTTCCTTGACCATGTTTTAGGGTTGACATTCATAACAAAAGTTGAGAATTAGAGCCAACTTGGCATTGTCGTTTTGCTCATTTGCACAATCACAGTCTTGCTTATTTGTCCAAAAATAACATGGTCAAAAGATTGTTGTCCCTTCAACTGGAGAATAAACTATGTGTAGCTTGCCAAGAAGGTAAACAAAATCAAGAGCAAGCACCGCATCACAATGAATCTAGAGCCAATGGTGTTCTTGACCTTTGTAGCCTCCTTATTATTCCATCACTTATCGGATTTCAATATTTTCACATTCATAACTGATGTTTTCCGCAAGACATGAGTCTGCTCTGTAGAGAGACAAACTCATATTTGATGTTTCCCACCAGACATGGGTCAACACCCTTAGGTAACCAATCTCCTGATTCCTCATCACATGTATGATGAAATCCCCAAATGTATGTATGTAAATTTCTCCACTATATTGCCACCTACTAAATGCAGTAGAACAGATCTCCAGGATGTAGTTCTCTTCAATCCTGGCCTGGCTAGCAAACCAACTTCCAGGATGCAACACAAAAGCCTGAATGGAGCTGATCATGAAGAATGCGACTCTAATACTCCATAACCGAGGCTAGGCAATAGACCACAGAAAGGCACATGAGATAATACTAAACAATCACAGGGCAAAACTGGCTGAATTTCTACTACCAATAGTCTTCATGCATCAGAGGCTTCCAAATTTACATACTTGCAATAATAAATTACATAGGATCAAATCATATAACCTTCCCGCCACAAGACGAAGATTCACCCTGAAAAGAATTGGTGGTACGAGTAACAGTCTGGCTGCAGATTATCAATCAAATCAATTATCTACAGTTCAGGAAGCAAACAATCAAGACCTTTATTCAGAAAAAAACTGCACTTCAAATATGTTCAAAGGCCAGGGTACACTGATTTTGAAGCTCAAAAACAGGAGAAATGATCCAGATGAGTTCTATGGCAGAAAAAGCTCAAACACCAGTCCATCTAAGTTACTCTGATCTTCATCAGAAGTGAACTTTCCATACCCAGTTTGGCAGGTATTTGCCAGTGGTATAAGCTTTGCATAATTGTGCAAATTACTATCTTGGGATGGCGCATCTGAGCGTTGTTGTACACAACACCATATCAAAACATCACCTGCTAACTACACTAAAACTTCACCCTCGCAGCTTATATGACCCATCACTGTGCAGTTTAACCCTCAAACTGTTACTTGCTAAGCTACATGCATAACACTCAGTTTAACACAAATCATAAGTGAAAACAGCTGGCCCCTGCAGAAGAGCTACCAGCCTCCTCCAAACGGGATACCATTCTCTTATCCCTTTGTGGTGATCTTCTCAGCCTCCACGGGAGAAGTTGTTGCAGTCTCAGGAGCGATATAACTCTTCGGTTCTGATGAGGTAATCACATGATCAACTTCTCCAAACAGGATTTCAAATAGATTCTTGTGACAAGAATCACAGTAACAGAACCATGAAAAGTGTCCTTCGCCTTCAAGCTTGTGATAATGTATATGTGGGAGCACCCGCTTCGCATAATCATTCATGGCTGCAGGCACCAACTTGTCATCTGTGCCCTGCCACCCACAAAACCACAACCCAATTGTCATGATTGAGGCAGATAGAGATAAAGCCCCACCATTACAACAGAGGGAGTTCAAGATTCAGGCCATTTGGATCTCAGGTCAATTAGTATTCCAAGAATATGTGGAATCAGAGTCACACCGAAGTGAATACCTGGAAAATGTGGATGGGCCCAGCAAAGGCTGGTAAATTGGACCCTCGAAAAAGGGAATGCATCCGCTGATACAAGCTTGGTGTGGGAGACTTGGGTAGCAAATCAGCTAAATTGAAACCCCAATCATTCGTATGCAGAATCACCTCCTCTGAATGAGGTTTTGCAGTGCCCTGGCGCACTGATTCTCTCATGTCCTTCTCCCATGCAGCACCAAATGAATCTTGATCCAGTAGAGCTCGGTCCTGTGTCCACCAAACAAGAAAGATTCTCAATGAATATAGTGACACAATTCTGTCTTCAACAAGAATGGGATCTTTGCTGTTTGTGGATTGCTAACAGCATGCCCCCTCTGAGCTCCTCCTTATCTGTCATAAAACAGATTCAGAGCTACATCCAAATAACCAAAAACATATGACTCTGCTTTTGGCATAATCCATGTCAACATGACTCCCCTCAAGAAAGGTATCATAAATTGATGCATGCATTTTCAAAAAGCCAGCACCTCAACTAACAGGAAAAAACTGTTTCATGGTAACTATGATTTACACAAAACATCTGACAAACACAAAGATCAATAAGGACCACACAAGGGGCCCATTTGTCCAACCTTTTCTCCGACACCTTTCCTTGTGAGTTTCATGAACCGGTTGATTTTGTCCACAGTGTTCCTCTGCAGAATGGAGGGCAGGAAAGAAGGAAGGTAGCGAGCTATAGTAAACATGGATTTGCGCCTCAGGGACAGTCCTCCCCATACTTGCTTGGTTTCCTCCTTTGTCATGTGTTTTGCATATGCATTTCCCATTGGTGCAAACATTACAACACCTGCATAAACAACACCCTAGTTCTGCCAGTGAGGACTTTGGTATACAACATGCACCACTAGCATGGAATTCACAAACTTTATTCCAATGTAGCTCCCACATGTTTTGATGAACTTCAGGTGATGTTGCAAGCAAATAGATTTTGAGGAAGTAGGATAAATTTACCAGCCAGTCGCTGTGGAATGTAGTAGAGAGCAGCCCAAGCATGCGGACCACCAGATGAGTATCCCAACACCCAGAATTTGTCACCCAACCCCAATGCATCTGCAATGTGAACCATGTCTTGGGCTGATGTATTGAGGCTTCGTTGCGGGTGTGGATCACTTTGTCCATATCCAGGCCTGTCATAAGAAACCAGCCGCACACCATACCTCTCTAGCAGTTCATCCCTGATGCCTGGGATACCTGCTAACCCAACCCCCATCTCCATCTTTGGTTTCTAATATATGACACAAACCATACTAAAGTGGAATCCCACCTCTTATGACAGTAATTGGTCTTACAATCACTGAGAAGTAGCATGACAGTTCTACTCTCAAAACAACTTGCTGTGAAGTACATAGAACAATTATCAGCTCATGAGGATGATCACCACCATATTCCACATATAGATGCAAAGCAGAAGGTTTGAGTAGGATGCCTACCTGCATGTCGTGAGGACAGAAATCCATGTACTACAAGAATTGAGTGCTGTGCAGTCTCTTTACTGGCACCACGCTCTTGATATGCAATATATCTTCCATCTGGAAGCTGGATCCGTTCAGCAACAATCTTTGAAATATCCACATGGAACCTGGAGCGTGTATCCGTCAATCCCCAACCTGCCATCCCTCATAGTCCACACATCCTTCATCAACATTCATGATTTGGGGGAATACATTCCAACATGGGTTACCTCAGTAATCACAGCCTGGAGTAGTAGTAAGTCCTGCAGGTAGTATCACAAGAAGATTTCTTTTTAAAGAAAAATTATCAATATTCCCTGAAGATGCAAAACAATACTTCCAATAGGGAAGAAAAAATTCCAAACCTTCAAACTTGTGAAGAGAAAAGTCTCAAGTGTGAAGTGAAGCACCCAGCCCTAACTCCTTAGTTTGCAAGATCACAATGGGGGGGAGGGCAATGCTGACATGATGGTGTGGAAGTAAACCCACATTTGCGAAAACATTGATTTGAGTGTCCGCCAGTTAGAGAAACCCATCATCATCAGTTTATGAAATGTCACTAGAGATGATATTCAGAACAGGAGGAGGAACCCATCAATCTTTAGTCACACCCAGGGGATGGATTTCTATGCATCAGCTGTGTGGTGGCGGCATACAGTATTTAGCAATTGCGTAATAATGATCAGTCAGTCAGACTGATATGTAATAATCGCTGTGATGCTCTCTCGCCCCCATGTAAAACCGCCAACCACCCAAGAAGACCCCGTATCCCGCCAATGAAAGCAAGATAACAGGACCTGACCTGGACCAATTCTTCGATCATGTAAGTACGTAAAATTATAACCAGTACGGCTTTGCTATCAAATCTTAGTTGGTTTGATAACAACCAAACCCCCACATGGCATAGAACCAGCAAAACTTTTTTTTTGGTCAAGCAAGTTTTGACACCCTTCCTGCGACACAGGAGGAATGTAATCAAAACCCTAAGAAAAGAGCGCACACACACACACACACACACACACACACACACTCTCTCTCTCTCTCTCTCTCTCTCTCTCTCTCTCTCTCTCTCAGAGTGCAACCCCTGCATGCATTTCTTCCTCATTCCAAAGCTGTGTATTGCAATGTAGTACCAGGGAATCCTGAGACTCTGTATATATCTTTTAGTCCAACCGGCCGGTAGCTTCTCTCTTTTCTTGCTGCTGCTGCTGACTGCATTGTTGAGGAGAAAATTTTGATAGGCAAAGATTCTAATGAGAGGGGGAAGGGGAGAACAAGAAGGAAAAGAAAATGGACCTGCGAGTAGAATGCAGATCAAGAGAATGACAATGCTGCCAACGAAGAAAGGTACCACGCTCTTGGGCTCGAAGCTGCCGTCCTCGTTGTTCAACAACATCTTCCTCATCGTCTCATTCCCTATGATCTGCATCGTCTGCGCACTCTTGTTCACCAACGGCTGCAGCAAGGTACTGGAGACTGTCTCCGAGCTCTTCTGCACATAAGGGTGGTTCACAATTGGCTGCAATTGGTTTTGCATGCTCTCCGCACTCTGCCTCAATGTCTGTGTGGTTTGCTCCAGTCCCTGTCTTACGGTCTCCGCCCCTTGAGTCACATAAGGATGCCTCATGATGGGCTGCAGCTTGCTATGCACACTCTCCGCATGCTGCCTTACAGCTGCCGGCAACTTCTCACGCCACAATGAGATCCCAGATCCCGTACCCAACTCCTCCTCTGTTCCTTCATCGAGTTGTTCCCCTCCTCTTTCTTCTTCTTCTTCTTTTTCTGCTGTGGGCATTAGCATCGCCTCTATTTCTTCACTTCCATCTCCATCTGCCTCCTTTCGAGGCTCTTCCTGCTGCTGCTGCTGCTGCTCCCTCTTCCTCTCTTCCGTTCCTTGAGCGCCACCTTCTCCTCCGCTTGCAGCAGCTCCAAAGTTTACAAGCGGATCCAAATCTCGATCGTCAACATATTCTTCAGCTACAGCACCGTCGTCGCGCTCCGTCGTCAATCTTTCGTGCTCCATGGCGTCACACAGCTCCTGCTACCGCCGCTTCTGCCACCACCACCACCACAACTACAGAAGAAAACAAGCACTTACTGCTTCAAGATCAGAAGCCAAAAGCGATCAGATCAAACCCCACACTCCCTCACTACCGACGCGTGCCAAAAACGACGAACAAAACGAAACATCCAAAACACTTGCCCACAAAAAGGTGTTGATTAGCAAAAAGCCAAACTGCCTAGATTAGCGACACGATTACCAGATAATTAAATGATTAATTAGCAATAAACTAGTTTAATTAGTCACTAAAGCACGCCACCCATCGGGCCAGATTAGGCCGTCGGTGTAAATGGTGCACAAAAAGCGGACCAATAGAAAGACGCGGGGAGTGTGCACGGCACGTGTTGTCGCGTGGCGACATGCAATTGGATTACCAAATTCCCTTCTTGTCAACACATGCCACGTGTTCTAGTTGCATGGCGGCTGGCAATTAGTTACGCATCGTGCATCATCTGCCACATGTCATCTCTGGAATGGTGGAAAAGTTAAAAAGTGTAAAAAAAAAGTAAAAAGTGACAGATGAAATGAGGACCAGGAATTTTTTTTTTTTTAAATTTAAAAAATTAAATTTTATTTTTTTTGGGAGAGTCGAAAGAGAGGTCTACACTCCACACATCCACCATACACTTTTTTTTTTCCTTTTTTTTCTTTTTTCCTTTTTGTGATGTGTGGTTAAGAAGAGTGTATTGTTTTAGAATAGGAATGTATTGTTTTAGTACGTGAATGGATTCCGCATAAATTAAATTATTTTTTGTTTTGTCAAAAATTTGAAAAATTATTTAACATTTGTGCTTAAATTTTAATAAAATCAAAAGTTCAATTGTCAAGTGTGAATTGTAAATTTTTAAGTTTTGGAAACTTTAAACTAAAACAATCTAAACACATTAGACTATTCCACAACTTTGAAGAGAGATTGTTTATTATTTTATATATCCATTACTTGTCAAAATATATTCTGAATTAAAAAATTAAATGCCAAAGTTAAGATTTTAAATTTAATTAATTATTCAACAATTTGTTGCAAAAATTGTTCAGGTATTATGATGATACTACCCCAAAGTCTATTAACTTTTGGGATTGGCTTTTCTATTGCATGAAGCTATTGAGAAAGGAACATGTTTGGCTTTTTATTTGTTCAAAACTATCACCAAACCATTTTGAAGCTTAAAAACATAAAGAAAATAAGTTATACCCAATTTGTTGGGTTTTTGCATGGGAGGCCTCTTCGGGTGAATTTACCTCTATGTTGTGCTAGATGTCAAATTCAAATAATCAACCCTATAGTTATAATAGAAGTCATCAATTGCAACAATCCAACATATATGTTTTAAACAATTTTTTGAATTTTGCAAAGAATTGTTTATGGACTAGAAATTGGAAATATATTTTCAAACAATGAAAATTTCAATCCCATGTTGAATTTATAAATAGGACTTTGGAATTTGAAAACTAAACATTTTGAAGGATCACATTTAATATGTATTTGATTTTCTTGAGAAAATAATAACATGAAATAAATTTCCACTAAATTTCCCACTAAATAATATAAAAAATTTATGAGTTGCTTTGAGTTTCTATTTACCAATTAATGTGATTTTATGGTCATTCCATCTTTCTACTTTTATATATCTTTATTTTGGAACCTCATCCTCATGCATGAAATTTCACGTGTCATTATGTTGTTTTTAAATATGTCGACCAATTTTTACCCCATAAAAAACCTTTGTCATGCGTTATTAGATCACATTGTTGGTCCAAAACCAACATGATGATTACACATCATCATTAAATCTACATAACATCCATTACAAACAAGTTATCAAGTTATTAATAACATGAAAGACACTTGATCATCCACACATGTGGAAGGTGACATTATTCATAATTTTCCACTTGGTCTTTCCAAACTTGCACCATAAATCGATATCCATAAAATTCAAGCTTTCAAAAATATAAAATGATAACAATTATATTTAGAATATGTGGTTTGGTTCATTATTATTAACATTGTCATTAGGTTTAAACTAACAAATAATGGAATAACACATTGTGTATACATGTTATGTCATGGTCTAATTATTCATTTCCATGCGTATGACATTAGTGAGGTTGTACTTAATCACAAATGTGAACTCACATATTGAAATCGTATGAAGATTAATAATTAAGATTGCATCCCTACAAATGAACACAAGTGATTCAAGTCCTCGCCCAAAAAGAAAACACTTCTACAAATATCATTTGTTGAATGGATGTACCACTGCCAACAATGGCATGTAGGTTTGAATCACATGTACATGCCCCTTTTGTAACCCATATTTGCACAAACCTTTCTTCATGAATTGTTGTACCAATCTTGTAATCAAACCAATAATTTCAAGATAATCATAAGATGTGGTCCTATTAACAATGGAAAAGTGTTCACATAAATTTTTAAATTCTTTCCAAATTTTCAAGCTTTGCTTATGAACATTTTTGTTGGAATGCCAAATTTATTTTAACATCATGTTCAAGAATGCAAAACTATCATTTCACTATTATTTGGAACAATGCATAACCATAATCATCACATATCAATCATAGCAAAATTTCAATTCAATGGACTAGCAAAATCCATGTTTCAAATGATACTCATGGGTGGAAACATGATGCACACAGCATGCATCAAATAATAAATTATTAAATGATATTCCTATAGGGCATGTGAAATGATATGGATGATAATTCTCTAATCCATGAGTTTGATAATGAACTTTTCGAAACTTTGGGATGTGTTTTTGCTTTTTCATAATTGCGATACAAGGCTGAAATTTTCAAACCAATAAAACAAATGATGACGAATTTCACAAACACTCATTAATTGCTTCAATTACACAAAACAAATTTATAAAGCTTTCTAAGCAATTTGAAAATAAAAAATAGGTTCAAAACTCACCACAAATTCAAATATGTTCACCATGAGTTGTATTGCTAAAAGAAGATTTGTTCATTTACACAATATATTAGTTATGCAACTCCCTTTGGCCCTTTCATTGAAATGGTAAATAATTTATGTTACCAAAGTTACACTTTTTTATTTGGGACAAAATTTGGTCTCTTGTGATTTTGGAATTTCATTGCCCTTAAGGAACATTGTCAATTCAAACATGCAATAACCTTTTTTTTCCAACATTGTGTTGCTAACTTATGATTTAAACATTATATGTTCATTTAAATCAAGTGGTCAATTTTTTTTTTAAGCAATTTGTGGTATTAACTTTTTAAGCATTCATATTATAAACAAAAACCTTTTTGTTTAGGGCATCTTTTCAATGACACCGATATTAATCAATTTACGCACTTTGAACCTTTAAACATCATTATAGACATCAAAATTTTCTCAGGAATCCCAATTCCCAAAGTGGAAGTGCAAGTTGGAAATATATTGAAAGTCTTTATCATTGCACTCTTCAATTGTTTAAGTTGTGTGTGTGTTCATTTCTTTTAGTTCATATCATGCCTTAATCTTGTCCCTATCGTATTTTCCATTTGTGTTGCCCTTACTTTGGTTGCAAGTTTTAGGTTAAAGTTACAACATTCAACTTGGGAAAACATGTCTTCATGTGTACCTTGATTTTAGGTCATAAATTATAGGTTTGACATATTCCATAATGGTCTAATTCAACAAGAGCCATTGCATAATGTTTAGACATAATTATGGATGTGATAAAACCAATAATATTTGCCCATTTGGTCATATTTCCATGCATTTCATGATTGGCCTTATAATTTGATTTTTTAGTTACAATAAATGCTTGCAAATATTCATGTAATGGAAGATGCATTATTAAAGTTGTAATAGACACATGACATGGCACCCCAATTGTTGCCACATAGGTTTTGACATTGCCAAAAATTTATTGTTTTGCAATTAGATGTCCAAGCTAAAAAATTCAATGCCACATTAGATTGGTAGGGAAAAATGAAACCCATGCCATCCTGGCCCTTATGTGGATCATTGTTCTTTCATCATAAAGACAATGGGACTATAAAAAAATTAAGTTGTAACTAACATGTGATTGAAAATAGACTATTGCACAATTAATTTAACTATGCACAACTACCTTGTGATTAAAAGGTATCAATTTATAATTGGTTATGGTATTATTTTGTGCCTAATCAAATATATAATCTATAATGGTATTATTTTTCTAATTGCTTGAAATTAAAACATGATATAATGCTTGCAAAATGCAATTAATGTGAAATTACCATAACATTACAAGTAACAATTTGAATTAGGTATTATGGATGCAATATGACCATTATTGAAAATCATGTCCAATAGACCTTGTAAACATGTTTGTAATTTTTCATTGTGATATGCATTACATAAGTCCATCCCATGAATAATGACAAACACATGATATTCACATAGATATGGTATGCATTGACATTCAAAGGTTGGAAAAATACTTTATTTGAGCATTTTCAAACATGGTTTTTTTTCCTTTAGAATATAATTTCTTTATATGTATAATGCATGAGACATTAATGAAAAAGGTTGTCCTTTTCCTATATAAAAGGTTGTCATTATGATATGGGGCCCATAATTAAATATTTGCATTAATCATTTTTTACAATTTGTCATTTTGTGAGATGCCTTCTTTTGTTTTCTTTTCAATGGAAGAAAACATATATTTTTTTTTCCCTCTTCACCTTTGATATGACTTGTTTGTTGATATATACATTAGATGATAAGGTCCACCTTATTTACTTTTGAAAACAACCATATTGTGTTATGGTGTCATATGTGAACTAATATTAATAACATTTAATGATTTCACAATGCAATGAACATTTGAGAATCAAAACTTGCAAACTAAGTAGATTCCAATCTATAACTACATTTTATTTGCAAGGAACATACACATAATACCATAACTAACAAACCATTAAAATGTGACACAAATGACACATCATAAGCATATAACTAAACTTTAGCATACACTTGCATATAATGGTGGATTTCAATATGAAATTCATTAAACTATTGGAATATTAAGGTTATATTTATGTATATTTTTAATTACTTACTTCATCTTAGTTGTTTTCGTACTGTATTTTTAAATTTATTGGTTTGGTTTGTTGTGCAAGAAACGATGAATTAACAACCTATCAATCAACATAATATGTATAATGTGCATTATTTTTCAAGCTTAATTTTTTAAAGCACAACCACCACCTCATTTTCAAATTTTAAGCATTATTTTAGTATTATTTAGTTATAAAAAACACATGTAAAAACTAGGTAGTGAAAATAGTTAGAAAACTATATAAAATATTTACAAAAGTTAGTTACAAACTATCAAAAATATGTTTTGAAAAGAGTTAGAAAACTACTAAAACACTTAACATAAATAGTTGTCAAAATTACTTACTAAAGTTTTTTTGACAATTTCAAAAGGCAAATAAACTTTGATTAAGGTCATTAATATTTCATTATTCCAAGGGCTACAAAATGGCCACTTTAAACACTTGATTTCAAAGTTTTTTTAAGAAGTTATGAGTCAACAATGTTTTTGACTGAATTAAATGTTTTCCAGACTTTGTTGAATTGATTACCATACTTCATTTTTTACGATTTTAGAAGCTAAATCACTTTTGATTAAAACAAATGATAGAAAATTGAAATTGTTTTTCAAAAGTTATAAGATAAATTTTTTAAATGTTCAATTTGGATTATGATGAAGAACGTTGTTGATTTTCAAAGTTTTGTCACCCAAATATTAGTCTAGTCAACATCAACTATTGAGAGATGGTTGTACCAATTCAATAATGGTATTGCACTAGTGTGTTTTGAACAATGATCAATCTGTGCAAATATGTCAAATGTTTTAAAAGGGGTATTGACTTGCCCTTGAGATCGACACTACCCCTACTGAAAGGACAATGCACCTTTTTGTAATTCTACATAAATTTTATCCATTGTCATCCATAAATCCTATAATTTAAAATACATGTTCATTTGTTGTTGTTGTTGTTGTTTATGTGACCATGCCATAACTATTATTAAAAAATAGTCACTATAGTTAAGAAGTCTTAAAACAAATTGTACTTAAAAATTATATTATTTGGCTTGTAACTCATAGATCAAGTAATCCATCAACATAAATTGTTCATATACATTGCTTCCAAAGCATGCACCAAATATCACAATTCAAAACTTGTTTGAAATTCCACCATCATCATTTTTATTTATCCATTGCCATCCATTTGTCATTCATAGAAAAGTTATAAATGAAAATATGTGTTTTTATTTTTTTTATGTTTACATCCATCTTGCAATAGGTTTAAATCGAACCTACCATTATAGTTGAACATGTTCAATTACAAATTACTAATGTGGCATGGGTGGATGAAGTTCATATGCATACGAATCATTCATCCATGTGTTATAACATTAAACTTTCCAAATTAAGATGATCCAATTGACCACAACTTGCCACATCATCACATCATAAAAACTTGAAATTATTTATAATTTAAAAAATATTTTAAGCTCATTTAATTGGATGATGCAATCTGGCCATGATGTATGCATGCAAATGTTATAAATGTCTACATGTCTACCACTAAAGTTGAGAGGTCAACTCATATGTGGTCAACATGAATTGAAATAATATAGATTTATAGTTCAATTAAAGCATTATTAAAATTCATGGTTTCTCAAAAGGTCCAAGTTTACTAACAAGTCCTTTTTCATTAGTGGACATGTACAATTTGACTAAAGACCCGGGGCTTGAATGACATGTGTATTGTTTATTAATAAACTTGACTAAATTGACCTATTTGACCATATGTCAAATCGAACATCTAGTTAAGTTAGACAAAAGAATGACTACCTTGGTCAAAATGACCAATGGCTTATAGTCAATTAAAACATTTAGTCAAGTTGGACAAAAAAAAATGACATATTTAATCAAGACGGACAATGGTGTTCTCAATAGCTTGGGCCTATTTACATACCAACTTATTTAATTACATACCTACTCACCTACCATTTTACAAACCTACCTACCTACCTACCTCGTACTTCCCACCTACCATCTTACATCCTTACCCACCAAGCTACTAATATAATATTTGCCTACCTCTTATTTCAAACCTACCATCCTTCATCCTTACCTATTACCTACTTACCTAGTTCATACTTCCCACCTACCATCATACAACCCTACTTACCTACCTTTTATTACTTTCCACCTACCATCATACAACCCTACTGACCTACCTTTTATTACTTTCCACCTACCATCCTAAAACCCTACCTACCTACCTCGTACTTCTCACCTACCATTGTACATAACTACTTACTTCCTACTACCCACTTACCATCCTACATCTTTACGTACCCACCTATCATCCTACATCTTTACATACCCACCTACCATTCGAAATCCCTACCTACTTCCTATGGACTACAAGCTACTTATTTATTTACCCTTTTACCTACATAACATCATGCAACCTACCAATTAATTACGTAACTTTCTTACTTACCTACATAATTAATGATGTGAAATAAACAAGTGAAATGAAAAAAATTAACAAGTTTTGTCAAATTTGGAAGGTGTAGTCCATTGGTAAGGACTTGGTTTATCATTGGGGAAGTGAGGGGTCCAATTCCTAATACTTGTAACCTATATACATGATTAAAGGTTTTGGGTAGGTAGGTTATGATAGATTAAATTAAGTTAAGAAAGGTTAGATAAACTAGGGTAGGTTAGGTAGGCTAGGCTACCTAACCTACCAAAGTGACCTTACAAAGTTTTTATATGCTTGGGCAAGTGATAAATTCTGACATGATCAATGAAATAATTTTTTATAATCATAAAAATCTTGGTCCAATAACAACCATGAGAATGCAAAATTCCAAGCAAATAATGATTACAGTAAAATGAAACCTTAAATAATCTCCTTCTGTTTTCTTTAAACTCCAAAAGTGTATACCATAGCCTAGGGTCAACTTCCATGTTGTAAAAATAAATATTTAATTTGCTTCAAAGATCAATTCATTTTTCAAAATTGAAATTATTATTATTTTTGTAATCTATAATAATTTAATTCTAATGACGATGATTCAATGGAGCTAGTTTAGATAGGACAACCATAGGGTTCCATGATATTTCGTCCTACCAAAATCCAACTTAGAATTGATTTAGCCCATTTTAACATAAAGAAGTGTGGAAAGGTGTATTTTGAGATATGTCTTTATAATTTATTTTTTTAATGTCATATTAATGAGTATATTTCAATACCCTCTCCACCAATTTGCATTTGATTTTCTTTCATTTCAAATGAATCTTAATCCAATTGTTGAATTGAATTGACATTAATTAGAATACAATTCAAATTCTAATTCTAATCAATGCATTTGAATTCAATTCAATTCAAGGTGCATATAATAACATTTAATATTTTCATTCAAGTAACTTTGTTTTCACAACATTAATTCATTTTTATCAATTGATTATCATTATTAATGCATAGTTGCATGGAGCCCAAGTGTAATATTGTCATATGAATATATCCACATTGTAGATTGCGTAAATTGCAATAATTATTTTTAAAAATCATTGTGATTCTCTATCATATTTTGCCAAAATCCTTTTCAATATTCAAAGGATTATTTAATGATGAAATTAATCCTTGGACAAGGTAGAATAATTACTTCTTCTAATTATTTTGATTAACACAAAATTTTGCCAAACACCACGAGAAATTTATTATTAAATAAGATAAACAATTTGTCACATTGAGACCTCCCAAACCACAATTGTGCTTGCCATGTACTTGGTATTTTTAGTGCTTAAACTTACATTGTAAGAGTTCATTAATATTGAATAATTTTGTAATTGAAAAATAAATAAAATAAAAAATAATATTTTCAAAAACAATCAGGACACAAAGAATCTACTTTTGGAAAACCCTCAATGATTAGGGTTTTATGGAGGTGGTTTCATAATTTTTAGATTTAAGATGTGGAAGATATTGAAATTTGAATATTTTTAAAATTATAGATTCAATAAAATCCCCAAAAATCAAAATTTGATGAAAAATAGATTTCACACTTAGGCTACATAAGGTGTATTGTTTTCCATTTCAAAACTCATCTAATATTACAACTTATGTTCAATGGCCCAAATTGCATTAGTTAAAAATTATATTAACATTTACCTCAACTTTCATCTTTAAGGCAATTTGTCAAAGTAGGCCAAAAAATTAAAATAAAAACTGGGATCCCAAGCCCTAGTAAAGGGAGAAAGGGGTCTTCAAAGTGATGACAATGAGGAAATTATCGAATCATGACACCAAAGGCATTCATAGAAACCCTAAATAACCTAACATAGTTAGGTGACATGTGGCCCCTTCATCTCCAACCACTTGTTTGGTGGGCAACACCATAACCAAAGTGTCATTACACGATCCAAAAATAGCTAAAATGCCCATAAAGCAAAAAGTCAAGTAGGCTTGAACTACTATAGCAAAGAGTTTGCTATGCATATAAACCTCTTATGGGCAAAGCTTATAGCAAACAAGAAATTATGGAATCATGACACCAAAGGCATTCGTAAAATACTTAAATAATCTAACATAGTTAGGTGACATGTGGCCCCTTTCATCTTCAACCACTTGTTTGGTGGGCAACACCATAACCAAAGTGTCATTACTTAATTCAAAAGTAACTAGAATGCCCATACAACAAAAAAGTCAAGTAACTTGAACTACAAAAGAATTTGTTATTATATGAACTCTTGTGGGTCAAGCTTGTAGTGAACTCTTTGTTGAAAGCATAGGATAGGTTGGCTTTTTCAATCTAGTCACTTATAGCATGTTGTTCATCTTCCAATTTTTATCTTACATAAAATAAACAAAAAATTGACACTTGTTTACAAATGATAACATTGAGATGACAATAAAGAACACATTTCAATTGGTTGTAGATCAAAGAAGCAATGGTAGCCATAAAGTTCTTGTAAGTTAGTAATATAATATATTGAATTGAAGATTCAAAATAATTAGTGGTATGGTTTGAAAGGATTTTTGCACAGGGCAAAGCCCTAAGATGGGGGGCATTCCGAAAATAAGGGGCTTATAATAAACAAGTTTCTCTCAAGTAAAATAAACAAAGTGACACTTGTTTTACAATTGATAATAGTGAGATGAAAATAAATGACATTGAAATTGGTTGCAAATTGAAGATGCAATGGTAGCCACAAAATTGTAATAAGTTAGTAACAAGGTTCAAAATAATCAATGGTAGGGTTTTAAAGGATTGAAGTGTTGGATAAAAAGTTAGGGTTGGGGGCATTCCAAAGACAAAGGGCTTCAAATTAGGTGATAGCAAAGTTTGGCCATGCATTTTGAGATTATCTCACCAACGGGCTTTATCAATCACAAAGCATAAGTGCACATTGGGGTTGTTTCCCACAAGCAAATGTTATTATGAACCAAAACATAGATAGATTATGAAGTGTAAGAGGGATGGACTTTTACACTTGCTCCTTAAGTATGGAAGGGATCTTACACTTACTTATGTCCACTTGAAAATGCAAGATCAATCTTAATTTTAAACCCTAAACCCTAACAAAAATATTTTTAAAGTGGCACAACCTAGAAACTTCCACGACTAGTTTGAATGAAATTGGTGGTAGGATTTAAAATTGCGACTACCACTTTTGAACCATAAAAGGGTAGGGGATCAAATTATTTTGACCTTTTAAATTCATAGCCAAACAAGTTTGGCCAACCCAATCCAAGTTTACCACCTTGTGCAAAGATCAATATATGTAACTTAGGTACGTGTGTATGAAGGTGGCATGTGTAGGTAGATAAATAAACTAGGTGGATATGTAGGTAGGTAGGTAGGTAGCCTAAGTGGGTAGGTAGGTAGGTCAAGGTTGGTTGATAATTTAAATAATTGAGTAAATAAGTACATTACAATATAGGTGGGTAGGTAGGTAGGTTAAGGTTGGTAAATAACCTAAGTAGGTGGATAGGTAGGTATGTACATTACTAAATGTGTGGATAGGTAGCTTAGACAAGTAAGTATATTGGTAAGTTGGAAGGTAAGCCCTTTAGGCAAGCACAAGGTTATAAACCATGCTTAGGACTTTGGAGAGGTTGTCCTTATTAAAAGTCCCTTTGGGTGCAAGATTGGGGGACTTTTAAACATACTTATACATTGGGGTGAGATGGCCAAGTGAGGATCAAAGGGACCTTAAAATTGGGCACCATCTTACATATATTTGTAATGTTCATGGATATAAGGTGTTTTCCAAATGCCCTTCACAATTTCTTTAATTGCTTTCAACTATATGTAATAATGTTGTTGGAAAATGTGGATTGAAAGTAAATATATGAGCTTAAAATTAAACCTTCACCATATCAAACCCCCAAATCAAATCCCTCATGTAAATTTGCATAAAGTCATATCATTAATTTGGGCATGGTAAATGATATAAGTGATATTGTAAATCAATTGGCAATCCTTTAAATTAAAACTTAAAAAAATTATGATGAAACTTTTGTATTATAAGTGCGATCATAATGTCTAATTCATATTTTTAAAATGTTGGTATAAATATCAATAGATTGTATTTGGTTTGAAGTTAATACAATACTTGGGCCAATTCAACAACCTATTGTTAAAATAATTAATTTTCAAAAACTCAATTCAACTCCCATTTTCAAACTAGTTTTGTATTCGACAAAGGTTAAAATAACAAGTCAAAAAAATAAAAAATATATGTATATATATATATATATATATAAGTAGCACCAATTGCACATTCCTTAAGTTTAGAAGGGTTGAATAGTTTATTTTATGAGAAAGTCATTATTGTTCTATCTCATATTAAGTTATCAAATTTCTCTTGTGCATATATTTTTCATAATTTGTTAAATTGAAAAAAACCTATGAACTCTTAATTAAAAGTTCAAAGTCGTCAAATTGTCAAATCGATTGCAATTTACATATCGATTTCACAATGGTCCAATATTTTGAAACTAGAGTTGTTCAGGATTCAAACTTAATTTTAATAATAATAATAATAATAATATATCAATGAAAACAAGATTTAAGAATTTCACACCATTGTCAATTGTGTACCTATGTATTATTCTTAATGGATTTAAAAAAATAAAATAAATAAATTGGTCATTGAAAACAAGGGTTTTGAAACAAAGTCCAAATCACATTGAAAAATAAAATCATATTTCATGTTAAATTTGTGCACCATAGTGAACCAACACAAATCCACCCCATGATCCTCACATTACCATGTTGAATCATCGAGAGTTCCCAATTTGGGAACATGGTGCGTGAGCACTGGACTCACGTTCCCAACAATGGGAACATGCCACATGAATGCACCAGAGGGAGGGAGGTAGGTAGGTAGGTAGGCAGGTACACAAAGGGCGTCTCTATACCCCCAAAACTCCTCAGCCCAAACCCTAAGGAAAACCCTAAGGGTTTGGTAAGCTGCTGTTGCTAGGACGAACGACGAGCGCAGGGGGGCGATGGCGAGAGGAGTGCTTGTGTGGACGATGGCTATTGCCATCGTTATGGCTGCAAGTATGGTTCCGGTGTCCTTGCTCGTCAACTCCATTGTGCCGCATCCTTACATGGTCTGTCACTCCCACTCCGTCTCCGTCTGTGTCTCGCTATCTTTTCTGATTGTATCAAGAATCTAATGTACGTTTGCTGTCAATGGATAAGCGCATTGGAAATGCAAGTTGAAGTGACAAAGGAGGATCTCAGGCATCATCATCATCTTGGCACATTGTAAATCGGTCCAGGTTTCCAAGGCCGCCAAATGTGGCATTGGATGACCTTGGCAGATGCTCCGTGACCACTTTGCAAAGAAGGGCCAGGAACCCTAAGTTTTTGGACGGATGCCATGTGATTGTTGTTGCTATATACAGTACCAGTCTTCTTCTTCTTCTTCTTTCTTACGAGCTACGCCCGATTCTGAAGCTTTCTTTATTTTTCAGTCGTCATCATTCTGAATAATGTGTTTTGGTGTGTGTGGAGGGAAAAATACAGGATGAGATATTCCATATTCCACAAGCACAAGAGTATTGTCAAGGCAACTTCAGGAAATGGGATCCCATGATCACCACGTTCCCTGGCCTGTATGATGGACACCCCCCTCTGTCTCACTATCTTTCTTCCTGGTTTTTTTTTTGTTTACACATTGCTTTGTTCATTATGGATTATGTTGAACCAATGAAGGTGTGTCATTGGGGAAGAATTAGCAAAATTCACAATAATTGGATACCAATTAATGTGTGAACTAAGGATGGGAGAAACAACATACATCATCAGCATGAAAGATAGAGCATGGATTTTCCAGGTGTCGGTTTTTGTGAGCAAAGGAGACATTTAGATTGAATTTTGTATCTGCCTTTGAACTGTAAGAGGCTTAAAGTTACATTGCAAAGTATCAGCTGTCAACCTGAACCACCTGAACTCTAAACCCTAAAACATTAGTTCAAAATTCACAGTTGCTATGTCCCTTTGTGTTGTCATAAACCCATCTGCAGCCCTGAAACACATATCCAACCTGAAGTGGTCTAATGCCTGAAATATCCTCCACTTTTCTATTTCTGTTCAGATATTTTGTGTCACTGGCTTACACGGGAGTTTTTCTTCTGGGAGCTAAAATTCTTGGTTTATCTTCATCACTTTTGGATCTCTGCACCCCAGCATTTCTGCGATCCATCAATGTGGTGCTTTCTTTGCTCTGCTATCTTCTCTTTGTCGGGATCATGCGCTACTTGGAGCCGGACAAAAGTTTGAAACGAGTTTTTGCAAAAGCAGCCTTGCTTGCATTCTATCCCCTCCACTGGTTCTTTGCATTCTTGTACTACACAGATGTGGGGTCAACAACAGCTGTAATGGCAATGCATCTTGCCTGTCTCCAACAAGCCCACTGGATAAGTGCACTGGTGCGTTGAGGTCAGTTCACTCTGGAGTGGAGAGGCAGAGCTGAGATAGATTTCTGGGATAACAATGGTCATCTGCAGGACAATACTGTAGGACACTAATTTGATAATTGGAATCGTTATTTGTTGTGGTTATCTGGAAGACTGTCATTTGGAACTTAAGGATTTGAAATCTTCTGTTTTTATAGTCACCAAGAAAAACTCATGTGAGGTTGTTCATTGCGGTCATCAGGAGTACTGCACCTTAGAATCATCAAGAAATAAAAAAAGAGGGAGAGGGAGAGGTGTCATTCTTGATCTTACTCACTGTGTGATGATGGTCAGCTCTAACTGATTGTTCTTTGAGGTTTACTGTTACAGAATGTTCTAATATCACTAATTTGAAGACCCTGAAACTTGTTTGTTCCAATGATGTCACAGTTAGGTGCAGTTGCCATCCTATTCCGGCAAACAAATGTCATTTGGGTTATTTTTGTCACTTGTACGGGCTTGCTAGAATTTCTCCAAGGTCCCATTCGTGTTAAACCTAGAGAAACTGAAGAGCTGAAAGCCGATGCATCAAGTGACAAATCACTGTTTGGATTTTCCATGGAAAATAAAGGGGGCTCTCAGGATATGAAGTTGCGAAGACGCGTGCGAAGTTCTGTGCTGGCTGATGAGAATTTGGAGATGTTCCCTTGTAACTCCCCTGTAGTTGATAATGCTCCAGGTAGTTGTTATCACATTTGACCATATGAGTATTTTCAGAGTTTTCCTATTCATATCTTTTCTCAATAACTTACTGGTGATGTATAGTACTGTCTTTCTTTAGACTATAAAGACATAATTCCTTTTATGTGAACTCCCATCAGCAGGGGTAAACTTTTGCATTTCAGCTGGATTTGATGTGCAGCATGTCAGTGAGATTTTTTGACCAAGCAGTCTGCCTGCAGGTATAAGGTCAGAGATATGGAGTTTGGCAAAGCAAGCATGGCTGAGAAGATGGGAAATTTTTAAATCATTTGGTCCTCTAATATGTATAATAATTTTGTTTTTTCTGTTTGTCTGCTACAATGGAAGTATTGTTGTTGGTAAGTAAAAGGTTTTTGCCATTGTTTTGTATTCTTCACTCACCCTAATCACAAGAAAACTTGAGGATGTTTGTGTATTTACCCCTTTGTGGTCACACAGGTGCATCATGTGTCTGCAATATCTTGAGTTGATATTCCACATCTGCAGTGAACAATGTGCTCAAGTGCTCAGTCTTCAACAGTTCCTTCTTCTGTGCAGGGGCAAAAGATGCACACAAGGTTTCCCCCCATTTTGCTCAGCTTCTCTACTTTGGGCTCATCTCAGCTGCAGCTATGGCCCCTGTTCATTTTCAGCCTTCCAATTTTGGTATTCTGATACATGAGTTTCTTAGACCACAGTTTTGGGTACTTGGAGGCATTGGATCTGGAGCAGCATTTGTGTTTGTCCATTATTTCAGGTCACATCCCTATAACTGTTGCTATTAATGTTAGATGAAGCTGCTTTCTTGACCATGTAGAGATTTCTCAATTCTTGTGAGAGATATAACTGTTGTATGTGATGTATTTGTATTGTTGGAACTCTCCAAATACACCACTCGATAGTCATTTTATACAGGACAAGTGAAATCCCTGGCACATTTTTTCAGCTGTGATCTGTGCTTGCTATGAACTAGAAGCCATAGCTTTCCATATGTCAATCGGAGACAATGTTTTCCCCCTCTGATAGCTCGTGAAATGTCTGTTGAGCTCACTAAAACTATTCATTTTGCTTCTTGTGCAGTTTGGCTCACCCATACTTACTGGCAGACAATCGACATTATACTTTCTACTTGTGGAAAGATGTCATACAGCGTAATCAGAGTGCTAAATATTGCCTCATTCCATTGTATGTCTACTCATGGTGGTCTATATTACACTCACTAGGTGAGATTCCTCCATGTTGCAGGATTTTGGTTTCTCCAAATCAACTGTCACTTTTGCTCAAACTGCTTCAGTCTTTTCTCTGTTTGTTAGGGTTGGGTCTCCCCCTTTTTCCCCTGTTCATTTATCTGTTGTAGGATGTGAAAACTCTATAACCTTATTATCAAGTCATCTCTCATTTATATTCAGGGTAGCTTGAATCGTACATATGGAGAAGTTCAATACTTATGAAGATATTTCTCAAGTGAACTGCTACACCAGCGAAGTTTGTAGTCAGGATGTAATGAAGTCAATGGGGAGTAATGGCAGCCAGTTAATGCCATTTATGGTGATAGTAATGGTGTGATACTTTGTGGGTGACACTGGTAAGGTCATGACCGAACTCATTCTGAGTTCTTGTTGTGCCTGTTCTGGTTTTTCTGGAACTGACACAATGGTTACTTACAAAGTGTTTTTTGAGCATCCTGGGCAATCTGATACATAAGATATTTTCAGTTTTGAAGAAATAGTGTGACTTACGCAAAGATTAAGTACTTTGTTCAGAATATGTGATGGTTCTGATTTTGAAAATGGGTTTGGGTTGCAGGAAGAACACAAGGAAGGCTATGGATTCTAGTGTTTTGTCTTGGCATTATGGGGGTGTTAGTTCCAGCTCCCCTACTGGAGTTCCGTTACTTCACCATTCCATTCTTCCTCATTGCATTGCACACAAAAATCCCAGAAGAGATTGAATTAGGAACATCATTCTGCATGACCATTTTATATTCAGTACTAAATGCCTTTACAATGTACTTGTTTTTGTTTCGCCCATTTCATTGGGCAAATGACCCAGGGGGTATCCAAAGATTCATGTGGTGAAAATTTTGTCACCTTCTGTTTAGCCACATTACATGGATACTGAAACTTTATCTATGCTTGGAGATAAAGTTTGACTGGTACAGGCAGACCCAACACTCTTGATTTGTAAGGTATACATGGAGGTGTATGGTTGCATCTCAAAAGCTTCTGCTTGATGTGAAGTCCAACTGATCTGATGACTGAAATCGCACATGCTCCAACCTGAAGCAGTACCATGTGTCTTCAGGTCACCCATAGGATTTAGGAGAATTTGGAATATTCAGTTGTAACCAGTGAGTTTAATTGATGTTTTGCCTTTTAGAAGGTAGATAGAATGTCCAGCTACTGTTCTGACCTCATCAGTCTGATTTAACCATGTGGAGTACTCTCCTCCAATGGTTCCATAGGGTAGAATCAGGGCTGGAGACCACATTCAGCATTCTTGAAGTTCGAAAACCTTGTAGGGGAACAAAGATGTTTAGGAGCAGGATTTGTGTGGGGTAGGGGAAGAGTAGGGGATAAGGTGTAGTTAGAGGTGGGTGAGGGACATGAGTTTTTGGAGTCTATTGCAGTTGATTGATGTGAGGGTCCATAGTCCATACTGTCATGGACTGTCTGCCTAAGTCCTCTGAATGTAAAGTGCAACTAGGGTAACAGTTTCCAATAAAGTTGTCCAATCATGAGTAGAAAGGCATTTTGACCCTGTACAATTCCCTTTTGAATGCTTGATTTTCAGGTTCCATCAACATAAATTTTTGGGTTCATGTTTTCTTACAATATCTTGTGCCTTATGAGCTCCTCTGTATACTGGTAGGAAGCTTCATGTGATTAGGTTCCGTGACTTGAAGCTCTGTTTCTTTTTGGAGGTGGGTTGGTGGTAACACCCAGATAGAGTTGCCTCAATGAATGCAGAAAATGTTTCTAATGAATACGAGTTTGTAAGAGAAAAAGTCAAAGCTACATGGATGTTGCAGCAATTTGACTTGGTTCATGTTGTCTTAGCAATTAAGTGGTCTCTGTAGGAGAAGGAGAAATGGCTCACAAGCTGTGTGCAATAGTCAGCTGTACACAACTCCAACGGACTCAGAAAGAGAAAACTCTAAGAGTTAATTGCCCCCATGTAAGTATGGTGATTTCTGAAAATTTGAAATCTTTATATGCTGTCACAAACTGGAAGGTATGCAAAACGTGATTTAGAGGGAAATTGAGTGCTAGCACACCCCAGATAACAGCAGTCATCCCCTCCTCTTTGGAGGAGATACATATTTGAATAGAAATCTGTCATAGCCATGTCCACTTAACTTGCTATGTTTGATATTGCATGCTGCAGGACACTTGAAAGGATACTGTCTGTGTGTCGTGCTTTCATGGTGTTGAGATATATATGTGAAAAGTGTGTAAAATCTGTTGAGTACCTACTACGACAGTTTCCAAGGAACAACAAAGGAACAAAAACCTGGCTTGGATATGGTGATGGCAGCTGACATTTGTAGGAAAGGCCAATGATATTCAATCCCCTGATGAAAGGAGAGCCTATTCTTGAAGCAAGGGAAAGCAAGGACTCAAAAGGAACTCATGTCATGGTGCAGAATTTCTACAGTTGGGGTTCCAGGTTGCAGCACACTGCAAGAGGAGATGTGATGTTTTGGGAATGATGGTGGCACCACAATTCCAGTTACGAACAAAAATCAGGCTACATAGTCATTGTGGAGTGCTCACTGTATGTTATATCACCTTTGCATAAAATTGTTCTTTCTTGCTTTCCTTTGTCAGGCGGGATGGATGGGTGCAGATGGAATATATCAAACCTTGGCATAGATTGTTCTTTCTTGATTTCCTTTTGTCCGTGGATGGATGGATGCATGCATGCAGCTGGAATGTATCAAACTTTTGCATAAATTGTTTTTTTCTTTGATTTCATTTGTTCCTGGATGGATGGATGGATGGATGCCCATGTGATACCTGTCTCAAACCTTGGCATGAATTGTTTTTTTTCTTTGATTTCCTTTTGTCCCTGGATGGATGGGTGCCCATGGAATATACCAAACCTTTTGCCTAAATTGTTTTTTCTGGATTTCATTTTGTGTCTGGATGGATGGGTGCAGATTCTGGAGTGCCCATTGAAGCAAAAACTGGATCAAGTCAACTGAGTGCAAGTGGCACATGACATCAGCAATATGAGCACCATTTATGTCAGTTGAGTGCAAGAGACAATGGTGACATCAGCAAATGGATTCTTAATTGCCCCACCGCACCAAGAAGAGCAGACTTATAACTACTAAATTCAAGAATTCTAATGATGAATGTCCAAAGTATGGGTGATAATGCAAACTTGACTTGGACTTCATCATCAGATGCTATGAATCCAACCCGGCTGTAGCTGCAATTTGTTCTTCATTTGGAAACTCCACTAATTTTTCTCTTCAGATAAACTTTACTAAACTGAAAGCACTTAGAGAAAATTTTCAGTGTATTTGCTGCAGGCCACCTTGTATCCTTTACTTGGATCTCCAAAAAAAGGAGGAGCTAAGTTACACCTACTCCATGAGAGCTCTCCCTCTCCCCCAAAAAGCTTTTTTCCTAGTGGGTGATGTTGTTACTACATCTTCTGCATTTTTGACTGACAAGGAAGAAGTACTACTACAATACCGAACTTTTTTGCTTCCAGCTTTTTTGAAAAGCAAAGAACATGTGTACACGACCACCACCCCCCTGAAAAAGCCAGCCAGCCAGCTTTGATTGTGTGTTTTCTCATTGTGGTCCAACCAAAAAAAGTGCAAAGGAAGAAGGAGAGGAGATGGGGTGGGGTGAGTGGGTGGGTGGATGGGTGAGTGGGTCGAATGTAAAGTATAAAACAAAACAAATAAACAAATCAAAATGGTGCACCAATTGGGTTTGAACTCTAGAGCATGCAACAGGATTGGATAGCAACAAGACACAAGAATATGTTGTGTGTGGGTGTGTTTGTGCACTTTGTAGCTACCAGATGCAGGTTTCAACATCCAATGAAATTGCTCCGATGATCTAAAAAGTGAAAAACAATATCATGGATTGCACAAGACAAAATTGGATTTGTGCCTGGTGGTGAGTGGTGAGAGAGAAGAAAGAGAGAAGAAAGAGAGAGAGAGTACAGAGAGCTCTTTTGAAGCAATAACAAGTTGGTGTGGCAATCTGTGCCATGTTACATGAAAAAAGGATGATCTTAAGGCCACAGAGGATTTCAAAATGGAAACTCAAATATTTTCACCATGCAAAAAATATACCTAATCTTCCAAAAAAAAAATCCTCTAAAAGAAACCCAAAAATCCTTCAAGATATTATATAACTCTATTATAACTATTAATCTCAAGTCTCAACACAAGCCAAAAATACCATCTTTCAAAAATCCTGATACAAAAATATAGACCTATTATTATTTTTATTTATTTATTTATTTATTTATATTATTACCTAGTAGGGGCCTATAAAAATCCCCTTAAGCTACTATTATATACTCTATAATGAATCTAAAAACACAATATCCTTGCCTTGGTAGGCAAGGCCAATAAGGCCAATAAAGACACATTGACTGCCCAAAAAAAAGACAAAATTTTGTTACAGTTTTCTGTTTTGGGTGGGGGAGGGCGGGGCCCAACCCAGTGGGATGGGGTTAACTTGGGACCCAGTCACAGTTAAAACTTGGTACTTGCTGGGACCTCAGTATGAATTTCCTTCTTTCCTTTTTCTTCCCTAATTTAGGTCAATGGTTTGTCTCTCTCTTTCTTTCTTTCTTTGTGCCTTTCTCATGAAACTCAGAATATATATTTATATATATATATTATTTATTTATTTATCATTTGTGATGTGATAGCCATACCATATATATAATTCAAATATTGTTGCATGCAACTACATGTTAGTTGCAACTTGTCCAAGGTAACTGCAATAAATTTTTGTTCCATGTGACAATTGCAAAAACATGATTTTTTTCTTGTAATTACAACTATTACAAAATCATGCGCCCTGACTACAAACCCATGCATCCCAATTCTCATGATTGCATACTCAAACTCCCCTAGCTTTGTTGCTTAAAAAAACTTGTGCAAATTTGATTTTCTAAAAAACCCATTTAACTAAAACTTCAATAACTAGGAGCTTGGGAATCACAACCAATTGAAGAGATTGCAAGCAATAACAAGTAGTATAATGCATGGAACTTTTTTTTTTGGGGGTCAAAGTTAAGGCTTTTCTTAACTTACATACATTCTACCAAATCCATTTTAAAATTATAATGAGTTTACAAATTTTCCAATTCCTCTTTGCCTTTCATGTATATTTCAAACATTAGGCCTCTTCAAAACTTATGTATATTTGCTCCATCAAAATGGTGACTAGACATTGCAATAGCATGCACAAGTCATTTCATGCATTCCATTATGGTGTCATTAGAAAACCTCGAGTACTATAGCCATGGGTTAGGTTCGACATTATTTAAGAGGATTGTTTTTATATGGACAAAAATGTGTAAAAGGGATTGATTAGTAAAACTATATTGTATGGTGACAAGAGGTGTTAAAACATAGTTTAATCGAGGTTCGAAGTCCTAAAAAAATTTCAATTTAAACTAGCTAAGACATTATTACATGACATTTTACTTTGATTGTTATAACGACTTGTGGAATTAAAATTTTTGCAAAAAATAAACTTGAAAAAAAAAGTTCAACATTTTTGCCTCAACATATTCAAGATTTGCCCCAAAAAACATAATGTATGCAAAACCAATATATATTTCCCTTTCCATTTTTTGGTTAAATTGAAAAAAATGATCTTAAAATTATAAAATTAAAGGAGTTAAAATCAATGTTGGCCAATTATTGGGAAAACATTTGGTTATTAATAAGGTTATTAATAATGTACATAATGATTATTGATTTTTAAAATGGGTAAAGAACTTATCCATTTGGTAAGTATTCAGATAATGAGTAAAACCTTTATGGGTTGGGTATTGAATTTTGAAATTTTAATCACTTGCCTAAATGATTGGACTTTCAACCAAGTATATTATGAATCTTAAAACTCAAAACTTGCTTATGACAAAAAAGAAAAAAATTTAAAAAGTCTTAAAACTCATTTTTATGTATCTAGTTAATTACAGATTGAATTATTAATTATTGATTTTTCTAATTTGATGGTTAGAGTAAAATTTTCTATTGAATTGAAAGCAAAATACTGAAAATATTTATTTGTTGGATCGTTTAGTGAAGCAAAACATTATCATTTCATCACATGGTGACCTCAAATCAAAGTTTTTTTTTTTTTTTTTTTTTTTTTTAAATTTTTATTTTTTAAATTTTTTTTATTTTTTTTTTTCATTTTTTTTTTCAAAAAAATGTTTAAAAAAAATGACTTTTTTCAAATTTTTTAAAATTTTTTTTTCAAAAAAAAAATATTTCATG
>Ga0116227_10000679_pt1 | contig 68817 bp, 45 predicted proteins | sample S1TSphgellanicum_FD_89693 | JGI IMG/M metagenome (GOLD analysis project Ga0116227, IMG submission 89693) | Host-associated microbial communities from peat moss isolated from Minnesota, USA - S1T2_Fb - Sphagnum magellanicum MG | ecosystem: Host-associated > Plants > Peat moss > Unclassified... | reverse complement strand
GGCGGTTATATAGAGGAGCGTGTTTTCGAAAATTTCCAAAACTTTCGGGAACCAAGGTTCAAAATGTCAGAACCGGGGTTTTGGGGTTTTCTCACGTCGGGTAAGGGAGTAAATACCCGGACTGATAACCTGAGGGTACACACAGCTGGTTCTGATAACCACACAACGTCGGTCGGGACCACTGCGCGTTCGGGGTGGCTGGAGTGGTGTAGCCACGGGTGTCCGAAAGTAACATGTTTCCAAAGAAGTTTTTAATATTGTAGCCAAAATATATGAATATGGTGACACCCTTCCTAAAAAAAATATTTACAATCACAATTTGCCATTTTTTTACAAAAATAAAATAAAATCCCATTTCAAAAAATTGTGTCATTTTGTGGCAAATTTTTGGGCTTTAGGGTTTTAGGGGTCGTCGTCATCAGGGGTCATCGCTGCTTCAGTGCCGTGCCAGGCCTTGCAGACACGGGTTACCACTAGTATTATCAAAATTACTAAAACCGCACACATAAAAACATGGATAGATTTGGTAAATAATCATGTTTTTCTTGGTTGTTTTTAGTATCTCATAACACAAAAGATGAAACTCCAAAATCACATAATGGAAATAAATCCCCCAAACACCCGGGGGGGGGGACACTAGTAAATTAAAAAATATGTGAGTAAAAATATAGGGTGCAATATATTGGTTTTTGGGTAAAAATTATAAATTAATTAGTTTTAAAATAGGGTACATTCTATTCAAATAATCAATTTAATTATAATATAGGGCATGCAATAATCTGAAATAATGGATTATAATTAATATAGGGTGGCTTTAATGTGTATATATGAGAAAATTAGATAATAATAGGGTTATAAAAAATGTGTTAAACAATTATCCAATACCCCCCCTAAAAATGGTTGTTTGATGCATGTATATCCCAAACTTTACATTAAATGTCCCCCCCGGGCCCATACAAGAAAAAACCTAAACCTTGTTCACATTGAACTAAGTTTCAACAACACAACAAATTAAATGAAATTAATATCCTATAATAAATAGGTGATAAGCTTTCCTTTTTAAGTAAAAGCAATTCCACTCACCCATTCATGTCCCACACCCAATCACACCCAATATGCAAGTTGTTACAAATGTTTAAAACACACACAAAAGCTACCAAATTATTTTTTTATTGTCACAAAAATATAAAATGAAAATTAATTAAATGCCACCAAGTAAGCCAATCAAGGTGATTAGCCAATTAAATTCAATCAATTTTTTTACTAGTTAACTTTTAAGAACAATGTTTTTTTGCATATTCACAATTTTTTTTTTATTACCATGCTTGCAGTTAAGAGTCATCAAGTCTTACTGAAATATTTATTTATTTTAGAAAAGAAAACCAGGTTTGGTAGTCCCAATTTTAATATTTCAAACATTCAACAATTAAGGAATAATTACAAAAATTGAACCTTCTTTTTTTTGTTTGTAACATTCTCCTAATGGTTGGGATAGTGGATAGCTTGCTAAAGGTTAGGGGTTTGATGGTCATGGATTTGTTTTATAAACAATAAATTTTTTATTTTTTCCAGCTCAACTTAGCTTTCACAAATTATTTTTTGTCAAACATTATGGTTAATGGCCTAAACTTCATCTAAATTGTCATTTGTAAGCCATTATGTTGTTGGTGAACTTATTTTAAAATATGGTCATCCACAACATGATTATAAAAACACAATAAAATTATGCTTAAAACATTAATTTGGAACTAAATTTTTATTTCACCTTCAATCTTTTTTTCATCCTCAATTGTTGGGTATCTTTAATGTGAATAAATTCTAATGAAAGTTAATAAAAATATTAAAATTGAATATCATGATCATTTATTGCATAAGACTTGAAAACTTTTATGAATAGTTAATGGGAGCTGCCTAAAGAAAACTCATAATGCCATCAATTTTTTTGGCAAAAAGAATTTGACTTACAATTTCAAGTAACAATATTTTTTTCATGATAAATTTGTCCTAAGATCCTCAATTTTGAATAAAGTAAAGGTTCTAACTTTTGGTTCTTCAATTGGTTAATTTTGCAACTAACTTTAATATGAAAAATTTCCTTATTCTTTGTGCACATTACGCCTAAATGCAAGATTCTTAATCATTCGACTTGCTTTGAATGTTGGCAAACTCATGTTAAGCAACCCTTAAAGTATGGAAATTATCTTGTGTGTGAACTTCACCTTCCATATAATATGTATTATATTGAAAATGTTTATCTATCAAAATAGATTCAATAGATAATTTGGAGTTTAAACCCATAGTTTGGAAGATCCATATATATATATATATATAGTAGACTAAACAATTGGAGTGAACTCATCATAATCAAGGATTTGAATTCAACTATGGCCAAGAAGGAACATCTATTGTGTATAAGTTACCAAACTAGACTTTGAAAGGCTATCCATTTAGATTATTATTATTATTATTTTGTAGGCAAAATGCTTTTAAGTATATAAGTTAGGCAAAAGTTAATTATAAAACACTCACATTCTTAATCGCTAGATGCATACACTAATTATTGAAACATGTGGACATGATATAACACCATAGGCCCCTCCACAAAATTCAATGAAAAATTTGCATGAGCTACATCAAACATGATTCTACATGGCCAAAAATATGTAAAGTGGATTATGGAGTGCCATGTACCTAGTTTGCCATGTGTGTTAATAGGGTCATTCACATTCCAAATATATTGCACCCATGGAAATTTGTGACCTTGGGCAACACCATGTTTTATAAGCCATTTGTTGTAAGTTAATTCTCACCTCCCACACACTACAAGGAAAATGTGTCCAATAGTGTGATAATAAGAAGAGGAAGCTAAAATCAAAGTGTGGCAATTTGGGCACTTGGTTTCATGGTGCCAACAAATGCACAATTTGGATCTTAGTCTTAAAATCCAACATAATATTTTTGTGATGATCTTGTTATGTTTTTGTCATGGTTTTGGAATAAAATCCTTTTGCATTCAAATCATGCACACATCGTGTTTTTGCTTTTGATTTTCTTATTCCATGACCTAAATTTATAATTAGGTTTGCTTTCATTCACATGGTTTAAAAATATTGTTGTTTAGTTCTTTTTGTGTTCATGACAATATGTTTCTATCAAAACTACATAAGGAAAATTTAAAAAGTGTATAACATGGCCAAAAAATCAAGGAAAGGTCAACAAGAATGGACTAGAGCATGTGTTGAATCTAGTTTAGCCCTAAGGAAATTGAATACACTAGTGTAGACAAAATAATTTTTTTATCTCATGTATTATTACAATGACAAATATGTATATTGTATTTTTTTATGATTAGTTTTAGTTAGTGGGAACCTCTAACAAAAAAAAAATCTTTTACAAATTTGTAAACAAAATTATCCTTTTTAAAAAAGCATTACATTTTCAAAAAGCAATTGTTGTATATTATAGCAAATAAACTCTTATTAAGATGATCGCACAAATGCTCCTCCTTCGATATGGCATATCTTTCAAAATCCTTTCCCTTGTTGTGTCTACATGTGCTTTTGATAAATTTAGAGGTCATTGGTTGGTAAGTGATTCTTTAAATTTTTCCATCTCCATTTGTTTGAAATTGAGAGAAAAATTTGGAATTTCAACTTCTTTTGATAATTTTATGGAAAAAAAATTTGTCATTGCTCTTAAGTTAGGTTTTTTGGCCTTTAACATTAGAAAATAGGTTTGTGATGTTTTTTATTCTTCTCTTTTTTTTCTTGAAAAAATAGGAAGAAAAGAAAGCTCATAACATCATGTTGTTTTTTATGTTAGATTTTAGGTTTTAAAACTTATGTTTAGTGTTTTCATTTATTGGCCTTGAACAAGGAAAGACCATTATTGAAGAATACAATAGAGAAATCTTGTATCCCATGTTGTTAAAATGTTGCCATCGTTTGCATCCCTTGTTTAAAAATGCCAATGTTGACCAAAGTGTTGATAAATATTGTAGTTTGGACATTTTTGAAATGACAAGTACAAATGAACTAGTAGAGTTTCTCAATAAGCTACTACTAATTTTCAAGAGGTTTCAAATGGATGTGAAAGATATCAAATGTCCTTTTTAATGGTGGGATAAACATGAATTGATGTCTCCTACAATTGGATTCCTAACCCATTAGATCTTAAGCATTATTGGTTCACAAATTGAGACTAAAAGGATTTTTCTTTGGTAAAAATACTTCCTGATATTACAAGATGTTGTTTGCAATCAAATAATTTAAATAAATTAATTTTCATGAACAAAAATGGGTCTAGTGACCCTAGGATTAACTTTAAATATTTTTCTAATTTAGTAGAGCTAATTGAAACTAATGCAAAGATAGAAGAGTTTGAAGAATTTGAAATAACATTTGAAAGGGATGAGATTTTGGAAATATAGTTTATTATAGGTGTAACATTTTAATCATTTTTTAGACAAATGTTTTTAGATTTCCAATTTTTTTTAATTCATTTTTTTCTAAAAATGAATATAAATTTGAAATCTAGATTGTGAAAAGTGGATATGAAAACCAACTATTATCATATTTGTGAGAACTACCAAACATGATAACTAGCTTGGTTTTTTTTTAATAATTTGATATTGTAGTCAATTATTTTGCATTTGACATTATTTTTTTAAAGAAGTAGGTCAATTTTTTGAAGTGTTGGGAACATCGAAACTAATGATTCTTAGAAAAAACGAGAGAATTGCCCAACATTAATATATATCAAGGTTGCACAAAGGAATTTGCAAAAGTGTATCACATGGCCCAAAAAATCAAGGAAAAACATACAAAAGTGAATTAAAGTATGTGTGAATTTTGGTCTACCCCCAAGGAAGTTGAATACTTTAATGAAAATAAGGAAATTTTTATGTTTATTAAAAACATTTAATTTGCATTTCCTTTTGAAAATTTTGCATATAATATAATCTAACCTATTCTTTTGCCTTTGCAAATTTGCTAATAAAATTTTCCCTTTTAAGGAAGCTTTACAATTAAAGGAAATTATTACACTTTTTATAGAATAATGTGAGGATGCCTACAAAAGTGCCACCTCCTTTAACATCACAATACTTAAATTATTATAGATTACATTGGCCATGAACCTTTTTCTTCTTAGAATTAATATTAAAGTACATTCACACTAAGTTTTGCTTGGGTTTGGCCCTAGTTAGCCTATGTTTAACCTTTAAGTATAGTTTAAGTTTTAAATTTAGATTAAATTTCACCTAGGTTAATTGGGCTTAGCTTAATTTTAACCTAAATTTAGCTTAGTTTTCACCTTTAAATTTAGTTTAAATTTAGGCTAAGTTCAATAGAAGAAAAACATGTATTTTCAACAACTTTTTCTGACTAAAATTTAATCGCAAGAAACATTTTGCAACTAAAATCTTTTTAGTTGCCTAAGACTAGTCACATGTGATAAACTAGTCGCAACTAACAAAGGGTATTGTATGAAAAAAAAAAATCAACAAATACATTTCATCCTTTGACTCCATTGAATACGTATTGTCACATGCGACTAAGATGCAACTATTTTGGTCACAATTGAAGGCAAATCATGTGTTGCCACGTGTCTTAATATTCAATTATTTAAAATATTATTATTATTATTATTATTTTGAAATAATCTAGGACGTTCAATTCAAATACTTGGATGACCTTATATATGACATGTGGCTCAATGTAAATATGCCATGTGGCATTACAAAATTTAATTTAATAAAAATATTAATATTAAATTAGTTGATAGGTAGGTAGGTACATAAATAGGTGCCTACAATCCTTACCTACTTACCTTCCTACCTATTTAGGTAAAAAAGTAAGTAGGTAGGTTTTACCTTCCTAAGCTAAATATCTATTCATATAGGTAAGTACTTAGGTATGTAAATACATAGGCCGACCTAGATGGGTAGGTCAAACTAAGTACCTACCTAACTTAATATATAAGTAGGTTACGAAGGTAAGTACTTTAGAATTGTGCATTATTTGTTTTTTTGTTTTTGGGTTGAACCTTTTGATTAACTCATCCCATGTGCACAAATTTTTTAATGTGAAACACTAGTAGAAAAATTGTCTTTTGCAACTTGTCTTATGCAACTAAAAAATGTCGCATGCAATTGCACATGTTACATGCAACTCCAAAATAGTTGCATGCGAGATTTTTTAGTTGCACAAGATAAGTTGCAAAAGACAAATTTTCTATTAGTGAAATTGGATGGCCACACCCCCCTTGTTTATATAGTATTCAAAATAGGAATGAACGACAAATAATATGGGGTAAATTTGAAGTTGCAACTTCCATAGAAACTAAATTGTAATTCCAAAACTTTCTTCATGCCTTACCTTCCTATTTTTTAGATTTTTAAACAATTCAAGTACTAGATAATTAAATAATCATTTAACTAATAATGATTAAATTTACATATATTTAAATTATAAACTATACAATACAAATATTAAGTATTCATTATCAATTACTTAAATAAGAAATAACTTCTTAATATTTAACAAACTACCTATCTACTTACTCATAAGTTATTAATACATAACTCATAAATAGTTAAATAAATAAATCATTTAAAGATATTTTATAATTTTTTAGAATCTGATCAAATTATATATAATATAATTAATGTAAAACTAATTTAATGACTATAATTTAATATTTAAATATTTAAAATATTTATTTTAAAATTATAAGTAATGAATTAAAAATTGTTATTAGAAAGAAAATTCTTACACGAATTTCTTAAAATTATTATTCAACTAATTACATTACTTACTATATAATTACTTTTACTGTTGAAAATTTTATTATAGGTCAAGTAATTTTTTTCTCCTGGTACTAACTATAAATACAATAATTTGTGAAACATAACATTAATTTTCATAATCACTGTAAAATTATTATAAAATATTTATCATAGATGATTAATTGCAGAATTTTTTAAGATAATATTATTATAGAATAATTCATGAAATTAAAATCAGTAAAATAATTCTTTTAATTACACTATAATTTTTCCAAATTTTTCATTCAGGTTTGAAGTTATAAATTAAAGACTGTGAATAGTTATGTTCAATTAGAAAATAATTAAGCACATACTAATTAATTCTTATCTGAACTAATTACAATGATTTTCAAGTAATTTCACATTAATTTAATTAATCAATTTCTTCTAATATAAAAATATAAACTAAACTATATAATATACAAATCTATGTTATAACAATAATTATTTAGTGTCACTTAGATTTAATAAACATAATCATTCATAATTATCTATAAAAGTGATTTATTATTAATAAATCTAGTAGAAAAAACCCTTGAAACTCAATCAATAATTTTTTGAATTAAAATATAAATTTAAGATTCCAAAATAGTAATTCAGAATTCAAATATCAATTTTTAAATCAAATAAGTTTTTTGAAGTTAAATAACAAATTTCATAATTGAAATGTCAATTTTCAGATTCAAATGATAATATTCAAAATTAAAATGTCCATTTCAAGATGCAATTAATAATTTTCTAAATTGAAATATCAATTTTTAGATAAAATAAGTTTTTTGAATTTAAATAAAAAATTTCATATTCAAATAACAATATTAAAAATTGAAATGTCCATTTTTAGACTTAGTTGCAAATTTTCAGACTTGAAATATTAATTTTGAGAATCCAAATAATTTGGAATTTAAATTTTTGGTTCGAATCAAATGATTATTTAAATTTTAAATGCAAAATTTTCAGAGCTGAAATATAAATTTTCAAATTCATATAAAAATATTTAAAATTAAAATGTCCATTTTTATGATCAATTAAAAAATTTCTGAACTGAAATACTTTTCAATTTAAATTCAAAAAGACTTATTTGATCTAAAAATTCATTTTGAATTCTAAATTAATATTTTGGAATCCAAAAATTATATCATATTCAAATCATAATTTTCAAATTCAAATGATGTTTTAAACAATTGAAATAAAAAAATTTAGATTCAAATATCAACTTTCAAATTCTAATATATTTTTCAATAAATTAAAATAATAGTTTTCATAATTGAAATATCAATTTTGAGATTTGAATAAAAAATTCAAAGTTTAGATATTAATTTTGGATTCAATGATATGAAAAATATACATATGTATGCATATTATATATATATAATTTTAGTACATACATTAAAATACACCCCGATGTCATTATAGAATACCTTTAGGATGCAAGTAATTTGGTGACTATTGTGACTAATCGGACATATCAACATTAATGGATGAAAATTAATGTAAAATTGATGCAACCAATAGGATGAAATTTTTATTAGTTGCATCATAGTTGTGAAAATGACCAAAATAGTTAAAAGTTGGTTTTGTTGTTGCAAATATTCCCAAATCTAATCGCAAACAACTACAAGTCAAATGTAATCATAAATGGAATGGTTACAATTTGGTTGATTTCTACTAGTGGTTTCACCCCTAAAGTATAACCTTTGAGTTTAATTTTTAAGTTTAACCTAAGTTTAGCTTAGGTTATTTAGGTTAAATTTTGTTTAATTAGATTTAACTTAAGCTTAAAATGTGTTTAATTGTGTTTAATTAGGTTTAGCCTTAGTTTAACATTTGATTTAACTTAAATTTTGCCTAAGTTTAACATTTGATTTAGCTTAAGTTTTGTATAAGTTTAATTTAACATTTGATTTAACTTAAGTTTTGCCTAAGTTTAACATTTGATTTAGCTTAAGTTTTGTTTAAGTTTAACCTTTAAATTTAATTTCTAATTTAAACTTTAGTTTAACCTTTAGCTTTAGGGTTTAAATTTAGCCTATGCTTAGCTACATTTATCATTTAGGTTTAACTTATAGGTTTATAATTTAATTTTAACTTATTTTTAATTTATAGGTTTTAATTTTGATGTTTAACCTTTAGGTTTGATTTCTATGTTTAGTTTTTAGGTTTAACATTTAAGTTTAACTTTTAAATTTAGCCTTTAGGTTTAATCTAAGTTTAGCCTTTAACTTTAGTTTTTGTAAATTTAGCCTTTAAATTTAGTTTAGGTTTCACCTAAATAGTTTTAGGTTATGCTAGGTTAACTTATAATAACATGGGGAGGCTTAAATTAGCCTAGGTTGACTTGGTGAGTGGCCTAAACTAAGTTTTCATTTAAACTTTCACCACTACTACCCCAAGGTTTAGTGAAAAAGAATCCCTTGGATTTATTATTGTATGACATTACCCCATAGGATATAATCAAGTCCTCAAACCATAAAGTTTGTTTTTCTTTGTTTAAAAACAAACATCAAAACCTTCAAAACAAAATCACAAATCAAAAAACATGGATCCAAATTGATGGTATGGTCAAAAATCTTCTTAAAACAAAAACCTTTCCTCATTATTTGTAACACCACCACAAACTTTTATTGTTCTCTAAAATCACAAGCATAAATTTTTCCTTGAAAATCTTGAAAATAATCACTACAAGAAATCCCAGCTTTTTTGACCAAGAATTTTGGTCAAAAAAACCCCCCATATAGTTTTTTTGCCCCAATGTCCAACTTGACCAAAGTGCCATTTGGACAAGTTGATTTGCACCTAACCATTTTGATTAAGTCTTTTTGGTTGGTCTTTTTTATTGGGTTTGTTTTACTAGGTTTTTTTAATTGAACCATTGTGACAATAATATAATTTGGGCAGCAACCAATTTTTTTTTATTATTATTTTAATTAAAATTAATATGAAAATATTAGTTAATTAATTAATTAATTAATTACCCTACTTAGGCTAGGCCAAGCCCCCTAGGTTAGGGCCCTAGGCTAACTATGTGGGGACTTGAACTCCTCACCTCCACATTGGGGACTCAAGTTTTTAACCATTGCACCACCACCCTTTAAAGTGATTCCTTTCAGATAACATATTGTAATCAACTTCCATTAATTTTTGTCAACAAATTGCACTAAATGAACTTGAATTTTTTTATATTAATTATATAAATAGGTAGGTTATAGGTAGGTTAGCCTAAATAAGTAATAAATACTTATTAATAAATGCATGCACTTAGGCAACATGTAGTTATAATCTATTAAACCTTATAAGTACCTACTAGGTCTATGTTATTTAGTAGGTTATGTAGGTACTTATTAGCTTATAAATAAATCTAGCATAGGCATTTAGGTAGGTAGCCTAACCTATTAAGTAGGTCTAGGGTTAAATTACCTACCTAACAGCCTAGGTGGCCTAGCCCAAATTAACTACATACTTACTTAGTAGGCCTAAATGGCTTAAGTAGCTTAGGTTACACTACATAGCTACCTAGTAGGCTTAGGTTAGGTTAACCTAAGCTACCTAAGTTATGTATTTACATAATAGGCCTAGGTTACTCTACATACCTACATAGTAAGCCTAGGTTAGGTTATGTACCTACATAGTAACCTTAGGTTATGCTACATACCTACCTAATAAGCCTAAATGGCCTAGGTTAAACTATGTACCTACTTAAATAGCCTAGGTTAAACTACATATCTACCTAAGTAGCCTATGTTAAATTATGTACCTACCTAGGTAACCTAGGTTAAGCTACATACCTATTTAGTAGGCTTAGGTTAAACTACCTACTTTGTAGGCCTAAGTGGCCTAAACTAGGCTACATAAGTACCTAGTAGGCTTCAATGACATAGGTTAAGTTACATACCTTGTAAACCTAAGTGGCCTACATTATGTATGTAACTACCATGTAAAACTCAATAGCTTAGGTTAAGCTACCTTATACCTAATAAGCCTAAGGGGCTTAAGCTACTTACCTAATTATTAGGATAGGCTACTTACCTACTAGGCTTAAATGGCTTATGTTACTTACCTAATAGGCCTAGACTACATATTTATAATAGGCCTAGGCTAATAGGCTACCTACATGGTTAATAATTCTACTTAGTAAACCTAGGTCACCTAAGATACCCACCTAGAAGGCTTACACTACCTAGTTATAAGCTACTTAGTAATTATAGGCTACATCCTAAGTAACTACTAAATACGCTTAAGTTAGACTACCTAGCTAGGCTACTAGTTAGGTTATTATTTAACAAATAGCCTACTAACCTATTAATTATGCTAGGCTAAATAGGTAGTATAGGCCTAACTTAACCTACTAATTATGTTAAGTTAGGTAGGTAGCCTAAGCTTAACAAGTAGGCTAAGTCATCAAATGAATATGGTTCATTTGATTAAATGTCAAATCATAATGGTCAATTTGACTAAAGGTCAAATCAAGATGGTCAATTTGACTAAACCTTATCCATTCAATATGGTTAATTTGACTAAACCATGGCCATTTTGATAGACATTTGTCCATTTTGACCAGATCTTTGGCTTGACACTTAGTCAAAAATGTCATTTTAATCAAATTTATTAGTCAAATGTAACATGTGTTTTTCATGCCCCAAACCTGTAATCAAAATGGACATACCCTTTGGTGAATGTGGACACTTTGATCAAGTTGACCTTTGAAAACCCACATTTTCTTGTAGTGAATGAACAAAAAACAACAAAATTTGGCACAATATCCTAAAACAAAAAATCCCAACCAAAGATTTGAACAAAAGATTATTCATGGCATGGTGAAAACAAAAAACACCCAAACTTAAACTTCAAAATTCAACCACAATGTTGAAAATCAAGTCCCTAGCATGGTCACCAAATGTAAATAGGTTCGAATAAAAGGCTAGACAATTACCTTCCCACGTTATGGTAATTTCGGCGGTCTTAAGAAAATTAAAAAAAATACAATTAAACTAATACAATTGTTTTACAACTACTCAAAAAGAACAATTTTTCAAAGAGATAATAATATAAACTCCTAATTGTGGTAATTTAACTTTATAACAGAACTACCTTATAAGGTCAAAAGAATATAACCACCTATAGGAATAGAAGAAAATATAAAATAAATAAACAAATAAAAATGGTATTGGGGGCAATAGTTTTGCCTTACAATAAAAATTATTGCTTTGATGTTGTCACATGGAAAAGGCATCCTTACAAAAACAAAGAAAAAAGATTTGGTCATACCTTTGTTGCATTACCCCCTTTTTTGGCTTCCATTTCCTAACTATCCCCATGGTGACAATTTCTTTTTACACCTTTACCTTGTTAACATATGCACATGCACCCAAAACAAATATTTGGAAATCTTTATAAGACCCTTGTTCTACCATCATGGCTAAAAAAAAAACATCATGTTGCCTCTTTGTGGCAATATATCAAAAGAAGAAGAATGAGAAGAAAAGCCTAGCAAAGAAAAAATAAATAAATAAATAAAAATCAGAAGTGGCCACACCCCTTTCTTAAATCCCTCAAGTCCCCCTTATCTCCCATTTTCCCCCAAAACATTAGTTGATTGCCTAGATTTCAAATTTGCCCCCTTACATTAGCTCCTATGAATGGGGCAACTACTTAGCAAACTACCCCTTCCAAAAGACTAGGTTGTTGACTTTCTACTTACCCCTTTCTAGGGACTAGTTAAAATATTGAATCTTGAGAACATACAAGCCATAGTTAACATGCATGTGCCTACAAATCCACAATAAATACAGGTGTTTAATGGTATGGCATAGTTTTATTGTTGTTTCATTAAGAACTTTGCATTCATCATGGCCCCCATCACTAAACTCATGAGGAAGACAAAATCTTTTTTGTGAACCACAAAATGTCAATAAGAATGGGAATTAACTAAAGAAAAGTAAATAAAACACCAATTTTGTTATTCCAAATAGGTAGGTAGAGTTCCAGGCATATATGCATATGCATCATTACTAGCAATATAGGTGTAATGTTGGCTTAAAACTTGGCATGTAAACATGATCAACCTATTGGTTACACTTCATAGTTTGTAAAAGAAATGTTGAAGAACATTTCAATGCTGGATGTTTATGTAAATAATTAGTGGTGGAGTGTGGCCAAAATGAAGACACCTTATGATGTTAAATTTCTTGCACTAATTTAAATAATCTACTAGAGAAAGATAATCCATTATTTTCATAATAGAAATATAATTACAATGATGAAGGCAGATAAAGGAGACCATGTAAATTTGGTAGAAATCATGTACATGCATTTGGTCAAGGAATTGGATAGATGGATTAAATCTTAGGTTAAGGTGCCAGAAGGGAAAAATAAGGTGGACACCAAGGCACGTGCAATTTTTCATTTGTCATAATTTTTTTGATGTAAGAATAGTTCTTTGAAAAAACCCAAAGAAACCATAACCAAGATTTGCTTTTAGACCATAATGCACATGACAACATTTCAATCAATAATGAAGTTGAGGGACAAACTTCAAAAGAACAAAAGACACGTAAAGTTAACCAATTTGTCTCCTAAAACATAACCAAAAGGAAAAAGGAAGAGACAAAGAACCACACAAAGGTTTATAATTCAATTTAATGTTGAAGAAGAAAAGGATGGTACAATCTACAATAGGAAGAAGACAACCATGAAAGGAGCTATAGATTAATCCCCACCACCAATTATTCATTTCATCAAGAGGCAACCACCACCACCATAGGAACAAATAAGGAGATCAAAATCACTACCATTGTAAGCACAAGCAACATAAAGGGCAAAAATGTAGGCCAAATGTGGACATCCAAGATTTCCAATTCCTAAAGAGCAATTATTGTTTCTTAAACCATAAGAAACAACAAAACCACAAGTTTAGGTGGATTTTGAACCTACAACAACATTTGTACTAGAGGATATACCATGATCCTTTACAAGATTTTATGAGGATAAATCATAGTTTATGACCTATATAAAAACTTTGGTTAGTTATCCAGAGATAGTTCCATATAACATGTTCCAAGATTTCACACACCACAAATGGGAAATACTTTTGGTAGAAAGGTGGAACAGCATAAAAAAAATTGTCAATATGTTCCAATAAATGGTGTAATAAATCCAACAAATGAATGTGGTGTTGTTGCAAATGTTAGGCTTGCAAGTGGAGGAGGATAAGTTGTAAATGCTACATCAACTACAAGTTGCAACTTAGGAAGTGAGTTGATTTGAACAACAATTAGTAGTTTAGGAAAACCAAAAGAAACAAAAACTTATAGTCAAAATGAAATAAATCAACAAATGCATATGCATTTTTCAATGAACATCAACAACAATCAATATGGAGTTGTAAGTAAAGGCATTGCTAAAGAATATCAAGTTGGAGAGCGATATGTTGCAACAAAACTTTGAAACAAAAGAATGGAAATATTAGGCTTTGAGAAAGGAAGTAAATAAAACAATAACATAATGTTCAATTTTAATTAAAGATAACATGAGACTAGAATCAACCAAGTTGGATCAAAAGAAACAAATACAATAATTGGAGTTGGATTAGAGCAAATAGTATAGAACATGAATGAAATCCAATGGAATAACCATGAATATGGTGATTTAATGGACTGCAAACATGTGTGTGTTTAGAATTAATGTAGAAATTGTGAATGTGTGAATCTTTGAAGTGCAAATCTCTTGTTAAGATAAATGTGGAATAGTTTTGGAAAAATTTGATCCACATCTACCAGCCCTCATTTTGGTCTTCACTATCTCACTAATCCTTCTTTTGATTGTGGGCTTTAACTATAATGAAGCCAATGTTATCATGAACTTAAGTGGATCACAAGGGGTAGTAGAAAGGTTATTACCAATGCTAGTCTGGCATATAGGGTCAAAGATTGGTATCAATATTGGTATCAATATTGATATCCAATATTAGACCAATTTAATATGACTTTAAATTTGGTACTAATTTAATACCAGTACAAGGTTGGTATCAACTAACAATCATAGTTAACTATGGGGACATGAAGACAACTAAAAAGTGTTTCTTATCCATGTAGGGTACATTCACAAATATAAGAGCCATAGGAATTATAACTAGTGTTTTGTTTTTCATGTTTTTTGTGTCAAATTTTATATTAATATTGCACATTTCTTTTATATGTTTTGATGATAATGTTTTTAATACATTGTGGAAACATGTGCAATAATTTGAAATGAATTTAATGAATTTTGAATTCTCAAAATCATTTATTAATCATTGTAACCAATGTTTTATAATGCTTTTACTACTTGAAAAAACTCATAAATTTATTTTTTTTAAGAACTTGAAAATGGCATAATTTTGGAGAGACTCTTAAAACACATATTCACATAAGAATATAATGTAGCATATTTTTGGGTCAAAAGGACTTTCTTATGACTTTTTGCAACTTACAAGTGAAATATTTTTAATATATACCCAGAATCTTTTAGAATAAGCAATCACCGGAATCCTTACTAAGGGTGCACCTTCGGCTCCTTATTTTGTGAATGTACCCTATAACATCCATCTTGTATGGTACATGGCAATGAGTGTTAACTCATTCTAACAACAAAGATACATTCAATGGATCAATAAGTAGAAGTTTTCTACTGGGAAAGTTTAGTGAGACTTGTCATTCTTTGCAATGTAACTTTTGATGGATGGTCACACATTTACCATGTATTATACAAACCTAACAAAATTGTTTTAGTCATAGAGTATAGCCCTTCCATGGTGGAATTGGGTCATTGGGAGCATGGCACTTTATGTTGAAAGTTTCAAATTTTTGGATGGGTGGGGCTTCCCATTTTCATAAATAGCATATTATTTCCATCATGTAATGTGTGTGAATAAAAACACATAATAATTTGATGCATCGGCTTAATAAACAGATGTCACAATTTATGCTTACCATTCAAATCATAGTGTTATTTAACATTTTGTATGCCCATTCATAGATGGGATGTTATTTTTAAATAATTATGATTCTCTCCATGCTACTTTTTTTTAACCTAGTCTACACTATTCCAAAAGGTGGCATCTTTGACTTCATCCATGATTAGAAACTTTAATTGTACATCCCTTAGCCATTAGATGACTACATAGTTGATTTAGACTTGGCATTTATCTAATTTAGTTGTAACCATGACTATAGTTGTTTATGTCATGATGGTAATCGTTTATGCCGTTCCATATCATTTTTCATGATTATAATCATGGATGGATGATGACAATCTTGAATGATTATGCAATCACAATTTAAATTTGATAATATTACATTGAATAATAACCATGAAAGATGCATCCAAGCAAAAATATTTAACTTTAAAAATATAAAATACAAACTTATTGTTGCTAAATGGTAACCTAGGTTAAATTTGAGAATTTATTGTTTATTTATGAGTTGCGATGTGATAACCTATTCTAAATCAAAGAATTTAATGACCATTTATTGGTTGCCACATGGAAACCAAGTTCTAGGAAGCCTAAGCTAAGGAGCCCAATTTAATTAGGCCACCTAAACTAAAAAGCAAACTTAGAGTAAATGGGTAAAAACACATTATGATAGATTTTTTTGGATGTCACGATGGTAGTTTTTCTAGGTGAGTCAAGTATTGTTGCATTGTATTCAAATATATTTGAGAAACTTGGCAAAGATGAGATGAAAAATTAAAACTTACATTGTACACTTTCAAACCCAAATTTTTTTTACTAAAAGATAAATGTTCAATCCAAGGTGGATTTTGATACATCTAATGTCATAGTCCAAACTAACCCCAAAAAACTATCATTATGGATTTTTTTTCTTCTAGTGGAGTTGGAAACTAAGCCTAGAACTTTTTACCACCACACATTGAAGTACCAGAACAATTAAGATGAACAAATCAAGCAAGAAAAAGTCTCTCAAAAATTTTAAAACTTAAGTTTTTAATTTTTTTTTTGAAAAATCACTAGATTTAAAGTCTAAAAATGGACTTTGAACTGCCAATTTTGGTCTAGTGTAATGTGCTTTTACTCAAATTATATGAGTTATCTAGGCAAAGAACTTAAGTAATCCTAGGTTACAAGTGTGAGGACTTGAACCCTTTATCTCCACTTTGAAGGTTCAAGTCCTTCAACATTACACCACAACTTTTTATTTGCAACATAATTAGTCGTCTCAAAGCTATAAACATTAACATATTTAAACTTAAATTAACCTATGCCACCCTATGTTAACTTCGGTTGACTTAGGTTAACATAGACCACCCACCAAGTCTAACTCAAACTAATGTAAATCTCCCTAGGTTATTATAGATTAACCTAATATAACCTAAATCTATTTAAATTAAAATGGGTTAAACTTAGAGGTTAAATTCAAAGGCTAAATTTCTAAGCTAAACATAAAGATTAAAGCTAAATTCAACCTAAAGGTTAAACCTAGAGGCTAAATTTAAAACCTAAAGACTAAACTTAGCTAAACATTAAGACTAAACTTAAGCTAAATCTAGGCTAAATGTAAAGGTTAGACTTATGTTAAACCTACAATATAAACTTAAAGGCTAAATTAAGAGGTTAAACTTAAATTAAATTATGTTAACCAAGCCCAAACCTAAGCAAAACCTAATGTGAATGTACTTGGGTCGAAGAAAAATAAAATTCAATGGTATGATATTGGATTAAGTCTTTTTTTTTTGGTTTCATGTGCAAAATCACAATGTTTAAAATCATTCACAATTGGTTAATGATTATAAGTGATTCCAATTAATTAAGTGTTTTTTTGTTAGGGCTACCTTTGGAAAATCTCTAAATTATACATATAAATTTGGTAATTATGAACGTATTACTTTTTAGTGCATGCACCTAATCAACAATTTTTTTTCATATAAAATTTTCCCAACTTTTTGATGTGTTCAATATGTTTTTGTTACTTCATCAAACATGATTTTGAAATCAAACTATGTACTTTAATCATGTAGTTGTGAGCCCAATGACATGACCTAATCATGTAATTGTAAACATGACTAAAACTTAATCATACTCACAAAAATGTTCAAGTCATGGGTGTTGATATAAAGTTAAGTTCTTAGCCTAGGTGCCTAAACTAGCCTAGGTTTACCTACTCACCTATCATTATATTTTCTTTCCAAATTTTTTGACCCGAGATAAATGTAAATATCTGCCTATGATATCCGAGCTTTAAACTGACTCCCACCCATTCCAATTTGCAACCAGACCAGGGTTTTTCCCCCTAATTTTTATATAAATTAATTGGCAATTTTTCCCCCAAAAAGGAGCAAAAAATAGTCAAATTTACACTAAAAAAAAATCAAAATTTCCGAATTTTTCTGAATTTTTCTGAATTTTTCTGTGGAAAAGAAACACACCAAACCAGACCAGTCCAGTATGTGTAACAATAATTTGCATGGCCAAAGGCAACAACTTGTCAAATCTAAACTGTGGTCCACAACTTGTCTTCAGGACCTAGTTTGACCCTCTAATCCCTGTTTCATCCCCAATTTGAGTGCAAAATTGGGTACCGCTTAATAAAAACTGTTTATGAGCCATTGAGCTGCAGTGAGGGTGGTGTACAATGGAAATCCAAAACTGGGGGCGGAAAAACTCCCCTCAAAACCAATTTGGGTAAGAAGAACGGTTTATTCACGTTTTTTTTTTTTTTTTGGAAAATTTAATTTACTACATACTGTTTTTTTCATCCTGAATTTTGATTTCGACCCCAGTTTCAACCAAACTGGGTCTACTGAGCCCCAGTTTGGCATACTTTAGGGATAATTCTGATTCCACACAGAAACTGAAATACTTTCTGAAACCCAAAACAAGAAACTACAGATCAGCAGGGATTCAATCCCTTGGTAGCATTTGTTATGGGAGTAAGAACATCAATAGCTTGTTACACCATTCAAAAATAAATCCCCAAAAAAACACAAAATTGGTCGAAATTACACTAGAAAAACACATTTATTCAAAAAAAAATCTCAAAATTTTTAATTTCAGTGACAATTTTTTTTAAGGAACTCATAAATGGGTGATTTTAAAAAAAAATCATATGGTTTTCTTTGAACAATTACAAAGACATTTTTTATTGTATGGTTGTCCTTTGACATTTCCAAAGACAATTCCAAAAATAACTATCTCATTTTCAAGTCTAACTACCTTCATCCTTATAACTACTTTATTTTTTATTTAAAAATAATTATCTCCATCTTTATAAACCATCTGAGTCCTTTTTCTTTAATAACTACCTCCATCATTATAACTACCTCACTCTTTTTCTCTACTCACAAACAAGGATATGAAAATGCAAATTAACATGTGAATTTTCATGTCCATGATATATATATAAATTCAAATTAAATTAAACATTGACATAAATAATGATGAATTATTGAAAACCATATGAAAACATAAGAAGAAGAAAAAAAGGTTGATCATCGACACCAATAGTGCACAGCAATAATGTGAAGTTGAAAATTTTTAGGTCAAAATTTGTTAGAAAAATAAATTCACTGCACTGAAAACATGTGTAAAAGACTTGAATTTGTGTGTGTGTGTGTGTGTTGGAGAAAGAAAAAGTATCATGTTTCTTCAATAGTGAAACAAAAAGGGCATATTCGGACTTGATCTTCAAGGAACTAACTTATCGCAATAGCCTTAGCCTCGCAATTGATTGACTTTCATAATAGCAAATGTTGATCCAGTGCTCACACAGTACTGGAATTCTTACAAAGCATCAAAGAAATAGTGCAACAAAAGAGCATATACCAAATTGATCTTGTACAAGATCCAACTTTCCAAGGGGGGAGAAAAAAAAAAAAAACTCATATAATAGTCTTTTTTTTTTCAGTTTGGTGTATCTGAGCACACTTATAAGTAATAGACTATTAGTACTACAGGACTCCTTGGGATTATGTGACCCAGCACCCCACCAGTGTGCCATCCATTGAAATCAATTTGTGGATGAACTCATCCCATAACTCAGCTACCAAATGTCCACTTTTTGCTTAAAAATTAACCCCCCATATGGTGTCCAAGACCCTACTACCAAGCTGGTAGGACTTGAGGCAATACCAACCTTGTACCAATATGTGCCTTCTTGTAAGGACTTGGGGTAATATTTGGTATTTCCGACGTTGGGTGAAAGTCAAAACCACCAGTTCTGATTCCCATTATTAAGGGTGACTTTCGACAAGGGTCCAAGGTTCAGGGACCAATGAATTCAAGCAATCTTATTGGTGAAAAGCTTTAAATTGGTCCCAAGGCCTTTAGATGAGGGTCCAAGACCAACGAGTGGCAAATTGAGGCTAAACCTACATGGCACCTGTTTTGAAGGGGAAAATCAATTGGTTCAGACCAAAAAATAGTGCTGAAAAGTAGAGCTCCTGATTTGGAGAACCAAGAATCAGGTTAGGGACCAAGGTACAGCCCAACTCAAGGATTCAATTTGCTTCAAATCAGTCCAAATTGGTTCGAAGGAAATTGGACCCTGGACCAAAGTGGTCCTAAGAATTGAACCAAAATCGGAACTGATTTTCATTATTGGAACCAAATGCAAATTTGATTTTGTAAGAACTGGGCCTGAAACTGGGTTCCTGGTTCCATTGATTTGTGTAACTGGAACAAACAAACACTACCACAATACATGTCTCTAAACATGACTAGAACTGGGGTTAACCAGCAGTTCCAGTCCAGGCTAGCCAAAAACCAGGGTTAGTTATGGGACAGGAATACAATGAAAATAGGCTTCCACATATAACATCCATCTATTCCTCCATCCATCCATCCTGCATGGTGCACTGGCTGTGAAGCACCTTGCTTGCTTGGCTGTCCATACATGATACTACATTTGTAGTTATATGACATGATTTGATCTTGTGTTTTGAGTAGGTGCATTTTGATTCTGACCCAGGAAGGGGACATTCCCAGGAATGTTCTTTTGTTTTTGTCAACAAACTTTGATTGCATGCCATTGATGATTTGCCTACTTTGCTCCTCCTTAATGTTCCAGAGTCCAGATGGTGAGCCTGCTCTTGCCTGGTGGGGCCTCAGTTTGTTGTCTCTTCAAGAAATCTAAGAAAAATTAAACTAAATTAAATTAAATTAAATTAAATGGTCAGCAACAAAATGATCCCAAGCAATGGGTTATTAAGATTTATACATTATGTCAAAAATATCATTTTATGATTACTTTTATATAACTAAAGATGAATAAGTGATTAAAAATTAGATGAGTGATGATGGGTTCGAATCAACTACAAAGAACATGAACAACGATTAGAATAATCGATAAGGATCAGTTATAGAATGGCATTTTTGATGTAGTGATAGTTCAGAAAAATCATGTATTGCAGCACACATGCTTCACCGAGAATTTAGAAAAATGGAGGTGTAAACACTTTGTTTTCCAAAATGCCTTACATCATTTTATTTTATTTTATTTTAATTTATTTTCCTCATAATACTCAATGGGAGTATCATGGGAGGAAAAAAAGATTAAAATTAAAACTAATATATTTGTTTATATATATAGTGTGTATGTTTCATAAAAAATCAATACATTTGATTGTGAATTCCCTCTCTATGTTGGTTACGCCATGTAACGCCCTTGGCTGTGGGCATTGCTGGAATCAGGCATGCCTTGTGCAGCCCATCCTCATTCTGGTAATGCCCATGCCCTTGAGTGTTTAACCTACACATAATTCATACATGGATTGGGTGTGTCTTGGGGGAGAGAGAAGAGGTAGAAGAAGACTACTTATGAAATACAAAGGGAAAACCATGTCCTCATCATAGGGTCACAAGTTTGTTCCCATTGCTTTTTCTCAAAGTTCCCAAAAATCCCCTGGCAAATGAAGAAGCCATGTTTGATTTTGGGGAATTTTGAGAAATGAAGATGATTTTGGGAGAAATTGTTTAGCATGGGAGATCATTGTGATTTGACTCTGGAGGAGTGAGTGTTCAGATCATGTGTTGGATCTTTCGGGTCTTGTACAAAATACCAGAGCTTATAGATTTGAAGTGTTGAAAATCAGTTCCAAAAGGACTCACTCAGCAGGCAGCCAAGAGCACTCAGAATTTTGAGATGAAGATTTCTTTGCACCCAGATCCAACCCACAAGCTTCCTCTCTGGGGAGCTGTACAAAGTCTGGGTTGTGGATTTGCTAGAGTTTATTGACTTACTTACAAGGCATTCTTCTTCTTCTTCTTCTTCGTCTTCTTCCTCTCTCCAGCAAGCTCAACAGGCAAGCAAATTGCTGTGCAACAAAATTTGTAGACTTTCTGTTTCGTGGGTCCGAACAGATTTTGCCCCGGTATCTTTCATACCCAACCACAGATTGCATGTTTCTTGATTACATTTTTTGATGGCATGTTTTTTGATTGCATTTTTTGATGGCATGTTTTGTGATTGCTTATTTTGATGGCACAGTTTTTGATTGCATCTTTTGCTGGCATGGTTTTTGATTGCATGTTTTGTTGGCATGGTTTTTGATTGCATGTTTTGATCCCATGGTTTTTTGGTTGCATTTTTTGATAACATGGTTCTTTGGCGACTCTTTCTTTGGTCCAGTAGATGGCTCAGGGTGTTTTGTGTTTTTGGGGCTTACAAAGTTTGAACCTTTGGTGGGGTTGGGTGTTTTTTTTTTTTGGGTCTGGAACACATTTTTGGAGCGTTTCAGTTCGATTGATTTCCAAATCCTTGTCCCAAAATGGATAATTTTTCCTTCAGAGGTTTTCATGGGAAATGGGTTGGACTTTCGGTGGGATTTTGTAGTTAAGTATTGCAAGTAGTAAGTAGTGCACATTTGTGATTCTTGTCAAACATTTGCAGTTTCTGGTGTTGTGTAATAATAGTTTCCTGCGAGTTTTCTGCTCTGTCAACCCCACAAGTTTGCTGCATTTTCTTTCCGCTCCTTTGGAGCAAGACTTGTCTTTTGGTAGTTTCAAAACTGCAATGGTTTTGTGGGTCTTTTGATCCAAGTTCTTAAAACAAAGTTCACACCTTGTGATGCTCTCACTCTCCTTTGAAGATTGCAATAAGCTGCTATAAAAGATTGCAGCTTGGTATGACAAAGCACACCCTTTGAAGATTTGCCATAACTGCCAGGAAAGATTGCAGCTTGGAGTTGAAATGGGTTGCATTTGTGCTCCTCCTGAAAGAGTTTGGCTTTGTTCATAGTGTTATTGCCTTTGCTATGAATTGGAGAATGTGTTTTGTGTGGTACTAGTAGGATACATGATTTTTCTTCAAACCCAGAAGGAAAAAAAAATTGCAAATTTCTTTTTGGTGGCTGGGAGAAGATATGGGTGTATATTACTTATGGATGGACCACTGAGTTGTTGTTCAGTGGATGTGGCAGAGCTCCAAGCAACCAAAGCCGGAAAGGAGATGAATTTGTTGGAGGGCTTGCACAGGGCTATGGTGTTCTTGCTCCTCCTCACCTTCCTTTCCATAACAAAGGCACCATCCAAATAAGAAGAAGCACGAGGGGGGCACAACACCCAGCTTCTTCTTGTCTCCAGAGTGTGGGCAAGCTTCTTACCTGCATCTTCAAACTTCCACCAATTCCAAGCTGCTTGAGCTACCATGTAAGCTGACCTAATTCAGAATGCATGTGGCCCTGCAAAAGAAAATTGGATGAAGAACAGTCAAAACATGCTGGTTTGGCTCAGCAAAATAGTTTTGGCCCAGCATTGTTGCACAGGATGCAGAGGCTCGTGAAAGGCCCAGCAAAGCCTAACTAACACCTGCTGTTGATTGGGTAGATAGTTTGATTGGTCCAGGTGTGTTGCTATTAGTAGTCTCCCACCTATTTGCAGTCTCAGTTTCAGTTGTATGGGTGGGGCCAGAAGAAAGTAAATAACTAAAACTTGGAGGTGAGAAATATTTTTGCAGTGTTATATACTGAGCACTGCTCTAGATGCTCTAAACATTTTGTGTACTCTTGGTGTTGTATTTGTGTCCTTCAGAAGTTACTGCTTCAAAGTCCCTTCTGTCACTCTTCGATTCTCTTTTGAATCAATGATGATTTCTCCCTTTTTTTCAGCATATGTTTGTACCTGACACCATTTCTTTTTTCCCTCAGTTTTTTCACTACTCTTTTATTTTTTTCATTTTTTTTTCACAAGTCTAAACCCAATTGATGGATTGTTTTTTGTTGAATTGCCAAAAAGAAAAGACACTTAATTTTTTTATGTGGATCCAATGCCCAGGTTTTGAGGATCTCCAGAAAAATGGCATGTCATGGTGATGCTGCACATCAACAAGTTCTCAAGGGACTTCAAAAACCTGAAGGAAAACAAACCCCCTTCAGTCTCTTGTACGATAAGAAAGGATCCGAACTTTACAAGGAAATTACGAGACTGGAAGAGTACTACCCTTTCCTTGCTGAAGACAAGATGCTTGAACTTCATGTGGATGAAATTGCAGCACAAATTCCACCACAGAGTCTAATTGTTGAGCTTGGGTGCGGCACTGCCTGCAAAACTGCCAAAATCTTGTCAGCTATTCAAGCCCACCATGGAAGGTGACTATCATAGATTTTCCTTGCTCACACACATTGTATGCCCATGTTGTCCAGTTCTTGATTTTGAAAGGAACCTTCGGTTCAGGTTTTTAGTTTTCTTTTATTGGGTTTAAGAGAACCTCTGGTACAACAATGGTTCTGAGAATGAGTTTTTGGATTTGGCAAACCTTGGGTCTGGATCCAAATCTGGTTTCAGAAAAAATCTGAACCTCCAGTCCAGATACCCCGGAACCTAACCAAGAACCCAGACTCGAACCTGCCAACACCGGTATGTACTTCTGAAGTGCACACATGTAACTTGATCTTTCTGTCCGTGCTTGAGTCTAGATGCATTCAAAATGCAGAAGCCAGCGAATTGATTGGGCTTTTGTGGGTGTTTTTTTTTTCCCCCTTTCTTTTTTCCTTTCCTTTAGGTGTCGGTTTGCAGGCATTGATGTTTCTGGTCCATTCTTGGAAGAAGCCTGCAAGAACTTGATTCAGGAAGTTGATGGGCTGAGGCTTGAAGACATGGATATGGTTGAGGCTGATTACATGGTTGGCTTGAAGACTATCCGGGAGCGATATCCAGATGAGAATATATGCATTCTGTGGCTAGGCAGTAGCGTTGGGAACCTTTCAGCTGCAGATGCAGTCCAATTCTTCCAAGATGCCATTGCTGTTATTGGCACTCACTGCCAATTATTCTTGTGTACAGGTAGGTAGTAGGGCTAACATGTCATACCATTTTTCTTAAAGAAAGTGACTGTCAGGTTTTTTTTTTAATTTCAGCTTCATTTCATGGCTCAATGCAGAAGCTACGTGAAGACAATTTGTGCAGCTGGGTTTGTTGTGATAACTACAAACATAAAGAAGTGACCTTTGGTTTAAATATTTTCAGTTTGGTTTCATGGCTAATGCAAAGCTTTATGAAGTCAATTTGTGCAGTTGGGTTTAATTTTCAGCTTCATTTCATGGCTAATGTAATGCTGAATGTCGAACTCAATTTGCACAATTGGGTTTCTTGGATATGTTTTTCTGTGTCAGGTATCTCCACTTGCTGATTCTTTTTTTGGTTTGTTTGTTGGGTTAGACATGTGGAAGGATCAGGAGGTGCTTAGGACAGCATACCATGACAAGCAGGGAATAACAGCCCTTTTCATCAAAAATGGGATGCGCAATGCTCTTGCTCTACTGGGTCATGAAGTGTCGCCAGACGATGAAGCATCATGGGTTTATGAAGTTGACATCAATGAGCATTTGCGACAAGTGGAGATGTTCATCAAGTTCCCAGTTGAACTGACTCTGCCACAACACCAGATTCATATCCAGTAAGGTCATGCTACGAAATCCATAAGTTTTCTGCTTGATACCTGAAACTTTTCCATTTGTTTTGGAAACCCAAATTAGTGTAAAGGTAAAGTATATCCATGAACATTTCATTGTGGTATGAAACAACAATCGATCTTGGCTTGCAAAAAGCTTTGATGTATTGTTGTGTGGTTAGCTAGGATGTAAAGAGCCAACCGTAGCTGATGTGTTGAATTGTGCAGGGCGGGGGAGAGGGTACTGGTTGAAATGTCAAGGAAATTTACAGTTGGTGATATCAACTTCCTGGCAAATGAATCTGGGTTCATCATTGACAAGACATGGCGGGATCAAACATGGGGAATGCAAATGCTTGTACCCTTCAAAGAAGCATTTGTTCGGTGCTGGAACATGACTGATGCCTTCTTTGAAAATCTCCCCAACTGGACTGAGAAACCTATTGACATTCGACACCCATTCTGCTTCTACTAGTAAGTAAGACTTCACACTCTTGGGTAGTTGATGGTGAAGGTGTCTTTAAATTCAATGCATGTATTCTTCTTAACACCGGATGTTTTTCTTTCTTGACCTAGCTCCTCTGCAACCTTGAGGCTAGATGACCCAAAACCCTTACAAGCCAAATTCAGAATCCTGCCATATTTTGGCTTGGAACCTATTGTCTAAACGTGGCAAAAAAATCCTCAAAATCTGGTGACTTTGGCGCCTTTTTTTCACAAAAATCCTTTGTATGAGTCACAGTGGAATTTCTTTTTTGTTGTCAAAGGGATATTTTGCTCTCTACTGGAGATTTAGTGAGAGGTGGTAGTTGATATGAAAATGTTGAAACTTGCTTGTTTTGCTTTTGTAGTGGCCATATGTCAGCGTTTGCAAAATTGAAGCTTCTACCTACCGAGCTGCCAACAAAGTTGGACTTGATGTTTTCACGAGGAATAGACCCAGTGGTCACCGATCCATCCAAGTGCCACAGCCATCCCGAAGTTCCAGTCCAATGGCCAACAAAAGAAGAAATCATTGAATACGTACATCACGTGAGACTCCTGCTTACAAATGCTATGGAAGACAAGGATTGCATATCTGCCCGCCTTATCAACATGGGACTTGAACATGAGTACATGCATCTTGAAACCCTCACATACATGCTTGTACAGCAACAGAAAAAGCGATTCGAGAAGAAGAAATCATCAAATGGTTTCAATACTCTATCATATACAAATGGGCATATGAACAACTCTCATGTTGGAAATGGTGGTGGCAGCACCAGCACCAGCACCAGCAGTGGGCCAACAACAAAGCTGTCATTGACACCCATGAGATCATACCCATCCTCAGGAACCATGGTCCAGATCTCCAAAGGTAATGTGACCATGGGTGGAAATGTAGCAGATGATGGGTTCATGTGGGACAATGAGTACCCACAATTGACAACATTTGTTTCAGATACTTTTGTTGTGAGCTCAGAGCCTGTCACAGTGCGGGAATTCCTTGCATTTGTGAAGGAAGGTGGGTATGAGCATGAGGAGCTTTGGCACCCAGTGGATTTCAAATTCTTTAAGGAACAAGGGCACAAACACCCGGCAACATGGTCAAAAGTGCAAGATGAATATTATGTGCATTGTCCCAATTTGACAACCCATCACTGGTCAAAAGTTGCAGATCAACCCGTGTTGGTTAGTTTGTCAGAGGCAGAAGCATTTTGTAGCTCGGTTGGTTGCCGTGTCATGACAGAGGCAGAATACCACAAGATTCTCCAAAGTGGTGTTTACGCACCTAAGGTTCACAAGTTGCGCACAGATGGGTGGGAATGGACTTCATCTCCCTTTCAGCCATTTCCAGGGTTTAAGCCTATGGATGAGTACCCCGAGTATTCAAGTGATTTTTTTGATGGCTCACATTATGTACTCAAGGGTGCTTCATCAGTCACACATCCCATAATGCAGCGTGATTCTTTCCGCAATTTCTACCAACGACAATATCCGTATGTCTTTGCGAAATTTCGATGCTGCAAGAGCATGTAATGCAATTTTCGACCCTTTTGTGAAGATGATTCATTCAATCATGTGAATGAATCCAATATAGGGGATCAAGGCATTTGTTGGCCTTGCCTACTAAGGCAAGGATATTATTGTGTTTCGATTCATTATAGAGTATAGTAGCTTAAGGGATTTTTATAGGCCCCTAGGTAATAAATAAGAGGTCTAGTTTTTTATATGAGGATTTTTGAAACATGATCATTTTGGCTCGTGTTGAAACTTGAGATCAGTTGTTATAGAGTTATCATATCTTGAAGGATTTTGGTTTCTTTTAGAGGAGTTTTGTTGAAGATTATATTTTTGCATGGTGAAATACTTGAGTTTCCATAATTCTTCTTTTGCATGAAGATACTTTCTAATGTAAATGGCAAGGCCACAGTGTGACACACCCCTTGGTTAAACCTATAATAATCTTGCCAATGGATTCCATAGCTGTTTAATCACCAATGTGTGTGTGTGTGTGTGCGTGTGAGCGTGTGCCAATTGGTCATTGGGTGTTGTTGAGATTTTGCATCAATTCAATGCTTGTGTAATAAGATTGATTCATATCTGGAATCAATCAAATTATGGTGATCCACATGAATCCTTTCATGGAGGAGACCATAACTCTTGTTATCCACCTAATGCAAATTGGAGTCTCACCAGAGTCAAGTTTGATTAGACTTAGACATGAATATGTATTTGGATGCTTTGGTATGTTGTATCATATACTTGTATGATTCTTATCTTGGATGGAAAAAGGGGTCCAAAAACCAAGCAACAAGTCCTCTCTCTCCAGATTATGCTAGTGTGTTGTTTTGTGGTGTTTTGCTAAACTGCATCATGATTCTTCAAGGTTTCCAAGACATGCAAAACTACACACTACATTTTGTTCTCTCAAACCTTGGCCATATATGTGGGCAACCTTTTAATTTGGGATGCAAATGATTTTGAGGATGGATTTTGATGCCATTTTTCAGGATCCCTAAAAAAATTGTGCAAATTTGTCATCCAGCTGACCATATTCATGCCATCAATCACTTATCCTTTTAACTATCCATAATTTAGCATAATCATGACAGGGCGTGTTTTTTTTTTTTAAATTTATTAATTTTTAATTTTTAATTTAATTTAATTTTAAAAAATTATTTTAATATTTTAATATTAAATTTTAATAATTTTGGGTGCAAATTTTTTCATTGTTGCAGAATTGTTTTTGGAAAGAAAGGGATTACATGGTCACAAAATACTTGTTTTTTGGGGAAAAAAAAAAAACCTCATAAAAAAGGGAGCAGTTTTGGGTCCGTTTTTTATTACGGGCTGCAGTAAGTAACCAGATAAAATAAAAGATCTTTTTCTTTTTCTTTTGGGCAGGTCCTAAAGACAACACTAAAGCAGAAACTTTTTTTAAAATAAATCATTTTAAATAAATTATAAATAAATAAAAACTGATCATTACCTCTCCATTTTGCACTGCATAATTTTGCATAATCAACAAACTATTCCTTTTCAAAATCAAACATAATGGTCCAAAATTGTTTCCATATAGGCAAACAGTCTCTTGATACTGCCTATTGTGCTGGGTTGGGAGGTGAGCTCAACCCTATTGAGCTCACATGTCACCTTACCCAGCACAATACGCAGCAACTCGACCACTACATAAATCTATAATGGGTTTTCATATATAATGGGTTTTCATATGGCCTTTTCTGCCTCTTTTTACTCCCCTCACCTCACAAGGGCCAATGGACATGTCTTCTTGGATGTACCCGACCAAAACCATTGTTCAAAATCCACCATTGTTCAAAATCCACATTCTCATTGTGCAAATCATGAAAACCATGGAACCCGTGTTACAGGCAATTGTGCACGGTGAGGTGCCTAGTGCCTACTTATAAGGAATTTGGGCGAGGCTAATAGGGCAAGAATTTTTTTTCACATGAGCTGCAAGATGGGCACAATAGCCATTGATGAATCCTGTGGTCCCCCATCTCATCACCAACATTTTGGTGAAAATGGCTAGATCCTATAGCCTAAAATAGACCTATGAATTTGAACTTTGCCACCAAAAAACCCAATTTTTTTATATAAATAAAGGTGCCATGCATTTAAGCTTGGATCAATTGGAACAAAATGTGGTCAAAACACTTTCCACCATGTCAACAAATTGGTTACCTTTTCCACATGGGCACCCTAATAGCTACCCACTATTCACACCCATAGGAAGGGGTATTAGTTCAAGACAAAAATGGTGACAACCAGTTTAAGGAATAGAATTTGCATGCAACCAATGAGACAATTGAACATGCCTCCCACGGAAGCTCATCCTTTTTTACTGTGGGGGGGGGGGGGAGTGGCGGGTGTGTGTGAGTGAGTGAGGGAGTGAGCGAGCATAGAATTTTTGTGTTCTCAACATGCTCCAAGTGTGTTCTCATACGTTCCCAATGACATTCCCCAACTTCTCAATGCATTGCCCAAGGGTGTTCCCAATAGCACCACACTTTTGTCCCATATGGTTTGCCCAAAGTTCTTCCCTTCTCATCATCACTTATAGAGATGGTCCAAAGGGGGAGGTACTACATCTTCACATAAAAACTTCTAAATTTGCAGGTTTTCAAAGTTTGAGGGTTATTTATTTATTTATATATAGGCCAATCAAAATGGGTTGTTGTTTTAATAAATTCATAAATAGAAGAACTTGGGAGCCACCCCATCTTATATATAAATTCACTACGTCCCTGACGGAGCTCGGGTTTCAGGCCGACCGGGCCCGGCACTAATCGGAGGGCGGAATTTCTTGTTCCCAGTCTGTGGGCAAAGCTATTGGAGGAAATTAGGTTACGACATTCTAGCGCGGAACGGAGACCCGGGATAGCCGACGTCAAGAACGGGGTGCCGGGCCGAGTCCGGTCCGGACTGTGTGTGACGGAGCTCGGCAACTTTTGCTCCAAAGAACACCCACTAGTCTAATTAATAAAAAACTTCACAGTGTCCGAAGGTCACGGGTACCCACTAGTGTAATTAATAGAAGTAACAAATACACACCCCATTAGGTTAAAATCTACCGATTTCATGCTTGACTTGCTTTATTTATATCATGTTTGCCACTTCAAACAAACAAACAAAGGGAGAAAAGACTTTCAATTAGCCTACCAAATGTTTCCACTTTGAACTCACTTTGTACTTACAACAAGCCCCAAGACAATATAGTTCACAGTTTGGTAAGCCAGGTGCATGCACCTGCATTCTGAAGCAGGTGCATGCACTTGTGGGCTGAACCTGCACTCAGGTCCTTGTAAGATGCAATTAACTGAAAACTAAAAACCCTTTTTTGGTGTAGGGTTTAAGGTTTTGGGTTTTTTGGTTTTCTTCTTGAAAACCAAGAACTGGACAATGCTTGTAAGAATTTGGTTTGCATTATGGGAATGCAAAAGAACTACACCCAAATGGTAAACCCAATAAGCCCATCCATAATTTAGAAACCATTAATTAAAAGCAAAAAAAAGTGTGTGTCAACCCTAAGGATAAGGATTATATATATATATTTATTTATTTATTTATTTATGTTAATTTTTTAAAAATTCCCCCCCTCCAGCTCAAAGAGAAATCAAGCAAATATAGCAGCAAAAATAATTACTTCCCCATGGATTCACTCACACATGTTCAGCAAATCTTGGCACATAATAAGTTACTATTTATTTTTATATACCTAATTCTTTCACCTGCTAACAATTTGGGATTCCTTGATTTCCTCCCTCACTTGCTCTATTTCAAATCTTCATTTTCTAAAAAAGAAAAAAAATTTAAACTTCAAATGGAGAAAAGAAGAATGAAAGAAAGAAAGAGAGAGAGAGAGAGAGAGAGAGAGAGAGAAAAGCTTCTGATGGAGTTCTTATCCATACGTTAGAAGACAAAATGACACATGTTGAGTGGTTATCGAGGAGGCTTTTGTGGGGCAAAAACACATGCACAAAACAACAAAACCTGACATGATGGGTGGGACACATGGCCTTTGATCACACCCAAAGAACCAAATTTTCTTCCAATGCAAAAGCAACAGGCTCACCTGCTGAATGGTTCCTCTATGAGCATACCCCATTTCTGTAACTCATTGAAGTACGCACTTGCACTAGCAGTGAATCTGGTTTGCTCCCAGTTCCATTTTTCAATTGTACTCGTCACTTGCCACCAGTTCATACACATGTTGGTTTTAGAATATGTAGAAGTAACAGCACCAGCACCAGCAGTTGTTGTTGCTCTGGTGGGTCTGCTTGGATTTGTCAGCTTAGAAGGCCCTAGGTGAGTGGGTGATGAGAATGGTTGTCACTTAGTAGAAGAAAGTGGTACATTTGCATTGCTCTTTGTTTTTTTTTTCGTGTAATCTGTTGTTTGGGTTTTTGCAGAAGATTTGTAGTAATTCTGGGGGGCAGAAAACTGCATGATTGCTTTTTTGGGTCTTATGAGTATGTTATGATTTTGTCTTCTTTCTACGTCAACTCTGGTGATTTTTGGCTTTTTGTTGATTCTTGCATTGGAGTCTAGGAGGGTTAAAGGAGTTTGAATTTTGATTTTTTTGGGTCGTATTTTGGGGATGGTGCGGGGTTGAGAGTATGTGATTTGAACTCAGCAAGTAGTTTTTACAAGGGTTCTGAAGATCTCATTAAAGGATTTCATCATTTGTTTGCCAAGCAAGAGCAGAAGATATCCTTGCACTCTTTAACCCCATCCAACTGGAGGATACCCGAAGCAGTCAGTGGGTTGTGACCATCAATTTGCAGTGAGTTTCACATCAGGTAATGTTTTGTTAAAACCTAACACCAGAGACAAACAAATTGTTGCCGCTTTTGACACAGATGCTAGCCAATTTTGTGATTGCGATTTCTAGCTCATCTGAGGTTTTTTTTATGAATGTAGTTATATATCATGCTCAGAAATCCATTTTGGGCGAAGAATTTTGAAAGACTCCGGTCTGAATCACACATGAAACAGGCTGTGATTTGGGTGCCAGTGGGTTTTTTTACGTTTCAGTCTCTTGGCTGCTGCTCTGCATTATAGTGTCTCCATTGAGGGCAAGCACAGACTTAGGCTGTGATTCATGCCAATGGGTTTAGGGTCAAGTGTCTCAATTTGGGGTGAGCACAGAATCAAGATAGTATTCATGCATGCATACATACAATTGGGTGGAATGGAGACTTGATCAGCCATCAACACACCTTCGATTTGCAACCTCCATTCATGTTGACATCAATCTGGATTCTGGGGTGATCAAATTTGGGCATGAAGAACAGAACTTTTTGAAGCATGACCGGAGGCGGAGTTCCAGATGATGTTACCCCTTTGCTGGGACACACTGGAAGAGGCACAGCTTCAGAGCTGCGCACTGCAGGCAACATCTTCATCTCCATTGTTGGAGCAGGCGTGTTGGGCTTGCCTTATGTATTCAAGACCAGTGGATGGGCTGTTGCTGTGACCACTGTCACTTTGGCAGCTTCCCTCACATATTATTGCATGCTGCTGCTGGTCAGTTCTCCTTTTTCCCTCCCATTTCCTTGAGTATGAATCTCTATCATGAGCTGAAATAATCTGCCAGGAGCCCAGGGAATCTGTGTTATAGAACACGAATCCTCCATAACTGTGGGAACCCAGGTGGAATTCTGAGCATGCACTACGATGTTTTCCAAAAAAAGGCAGAAGGTCCAGTCAGGGTTGCCAACAGGAAGAATGTGGCATTGATCATGAAGTTGAAAGACTTTTTTTGCAGGTAATGTGCAAGGACAAAGCATTGGCAAAAGGAATGCGATGTTACACTTATGGGGATTTAGGGCAGGAAGCATATGGGGCTGCTGGGCGCCAGCTTGTGGATGTCCTCATCTGTATCTCACAGATTGGCTGCTGTATTGCCTACCTCATCTTTCTTGGCACCAATTTGTCGTCCATTGTCACGGGTGCCACAAAACAGTCTTCCTTCTTCATTTTTATGTTGATACCATTTGAGATGTGTATTGCATGTGTGAGGTCGTTGGCTGCCCTGGCACCATTCAGCATCTTTGCAGATATTTGCAATATGGCAGCATTGGCATTGGTGGTCAGAGACGATTTCCGTAACTTCAAGGGATTTGGGGATTTGAACTCTTTCACAACTGTGCCAGCAATAGCATTTGCAATGGGGATAGGCATCTACTGCTTTGAGGGTTTTGGCATGACAATTACACTCGAAGCATCCATGCAGAAACCAAAAAAGTTTGGCAAGATTCTAGCACTCATGTTAAGTCTCATCACGCTGGTGTATGTCGCATTTGGGTTCGTTGGATATCTGGCATTCAGGGAAGAGACACGTGACATCATCACTCTCAATTTGCCAGCCAGTTGGACGACTGTGCTGGTGAAGGCAGGGTTAATCATTGCGCTCTTCTTCACATTTCCTGTCATGATGTACCCAGTGCATGAGATTGTGGAGCACAAGCTTCTCACAAGCACTTGGTTTCAGAAGATTGTGATGCCATCCCCTCACTTACATGTGCTTCTCGCAAATGCAGTACGTGGGATAACAGTGCTTGCCGTTGCCATTGTAGCAATATCAGTGCCAGGCTTTGGCATCTTCATCTCTCTTGTGGGTGGGACTGTATGTGCCCTGCTTGCATTTGTTCTACCATCCTTGTTCCACATGCGCTTGTGCTGGGATACTGCACATTGGACTACCTGCAGCTTTGACATAGTGCTCATTGTATGTGGTGTTCTTTTTGCCATCTACAGCACATATACAACTGTTGCTCAACTATTCTTTCATGCATCCTGAGCATCATTTTCACCCATATGACTTGTATCAATGTCACTGGTAGGTGGATTTTAAATTCCACTCGATGCTTGCTGAATTATGCAGCCTGCTAGGTCAAACCTTCTCCAAAGTATGGAGGCTTACACATTCTTAAAATCACTGGGGAGAAAGAGGTGTGCAACTTGTATCGCCCCGGCAAGGTCATTATGATATTACAAGGTGGCCATCACGAGATGCTGGTCTCTAATACAAGAAAACAGAAATGGCATCTACATTTCATTTTTTTCCTGTTTGTTCATGCCTGATGATACTGTTACAAACCTCAGGCAACTCTAAAACAGACTTCTTGAGATTATTGGTCTTTTTGAACAGAACAACCTTGCAAAAAGGGTAGTCTTATTTTGATAGATTTTATTGCAATGACTAGTTAACTTGGAAATGGGTTCTTGCTCTGGCATCTCCCTGAGTTCTGAGTGAATTTAGTGAGGAATAGTGCAACTGGCCGTGTGAAGCACAATCCTTGGTTCATGAAAGATCATTCACAACAGACGGCAAGATCGATGGATTGTGACTTACTTTCAGAACTAGGTATGGATATGGTTTATGATGCATATCATAAGACAGTATCAAATCTTTACTTACTTCAGTGCTGACTAGTAGAATGATAAAATTGGGTTCCCAAAATTGTGTTACTGTAGTGCAAAATCAAAAGCACTGCATGGCCCAAACAGCAAATATTAACTTCTGTAATGTTGAAGCTCATGACAAATATATAAAACAATATTTTTGAAACACTTCAGTTTCTCCTTCCCTTTCATTGAAACTTTAACATGATGTTACATGTTACACCATCCTACATATCCCTACAAACTTTAAATTCAAGTCATTTTACCAGCACTATCTGAAATCTGAAATCCCCAAAAATACCAACCTATCAACACTCCTGAAGATTGTCAAACTTTATTTAAGCTAAGAGTCCAATTGTACCAAGGGAACTTGAAGTCTCTCCTATGGAGAATATTCTTATTCAATCCTAGTTCCATATGGCTTGCACTGAAGTTCACATTGCTATCAACAGCTACCAAATGGCAGCATATGGAAGTACAGAGTCTGACTTTCTCTATCAAGCTTCAGCAATGCCAGATTCAAACCCAATTAGAGAGTGGAAACACAAGTCAGAAATAGACTTGAAATCTTTATGGGTCCTCAAATGAATAATCCAAGTAGAAGTTATTGCAATGGGGAATGCAGCTTGGCATTTACAAATCACGTTACACTAGGGATATAGGAATCAACAGAGGAAGGAAAATTTTAATCCTACTTAGTGGACCTTCTGAGACTGGAACCGTATTACACCGAGACATCAGTTCCCATAGGTAAGACCCATTCATTAGCCTTTGACTCTCCCCTGGTGGAATGCCCTTAGAATTTGTTTACAGGATTTCATCCACCAAGTCAAGGCCTGTGAACAAAACGAAAACAACGAAAGGCGACAGGGAGTGACAGACTTAATTACAAGTAATGATTAGATTACACCAAATCACTACCATGGATTTTATGCCCACGTGCTTTACAAAGTGGAGGTGCAAGGTTGACCAAGCAAGAGACCTCCTGGGGGCAAGCCACAGAAACAGTGGGGAATAAGTTTTCCAGGAGAACATGACAATAACGAGGGGGACACCTCTTTGCAAATTTCCATGTTCCCAGAAAGCAGGTGTTGAAGACCCTATCACCCAGACTGGAAATGCAGTCAGGAAATCCATGCAAACCTGCACTATGAAGGAGGAGCAGGTGACTTCCCTGGACTGTCATCAGGAGGGTTGCTGGAAGAGCCAGATAGTCTGACCACAGCTGACCGTGAGGAAGGTGCTGGAAGAGCATATGTTATGGCCCCAGAGCCTTCAATTAGACCTGCAATTCCAGCAGCTGCTGATTGTGAATTTGATGGCAAAAACAGATCATGCTTCTGATCTTTATAAGCGCTCCACACCTGCAAATGGAAAGCCCCTTCCCAATTCAGTTGTCTATACTGAGTATCCTTATAGTTACTGAGACCTCCACACTACAAAAGTCAAACTGAATAGAATTGAGATAAACCAACAATACATTATATAGAATACAGATCTGACAGCATAACAGCAAACAAGAAAATGAAAAGAAAAAAGAATTGTCTACTCAAGCTGTAAACCATTATCTTAAACTACCTAACAAGCAACAATGGCTTTGTGACTCCTATTTGTTTGTTTACTATCATGATGATTATCACATTGGAAGTGAAAGATGCAGGTACTTCCTTGACAAACAGAGGCAAATCTATGGAGACAAGAACATACGTCAGATGTTGTCAAAATCTCCTGAACTTTTGCTGAGTGTACACCCTCACTAGCAAATGCACGCAAAACCTGCATGGAGCTCAGAAACATGACTGCCATAAGTAGGTGCTGTACAGAAACCAACAGAAAAAGATGTTGAAGAGGATGAAAAATACACAAAACAATCCTCCACATTCCATCTACAGAAAGGAAATCAGCCTGCACACAAGAACAGACAAGGATCTACAATTCCATTCTGAAACTACCTCAACTGCAAGAACTCGGCCCACAGAAGCCTCAGATTCATTCCACTTCATCTGAGCACAAAGTCCATATTTTCCACCAGCACGCCAGTCCAGTAGTCCCAGCAGTACTTGTACCAATCCAACCCTGAAAATCTCCCACAGACAACACTTTAGTCCTGGTACACTGGAAATTGACTGAAGCAGAAGACTTCTTTCATTGTTTTTCTGGTATCCAGCTGGTTTCTGCCTACTGATGCACACAACCATTCTGATGTTCCTGCAATCTAAGAATCTTGATTACAAGAAGTCGTGAAGTATAAACTCACTTCAACCCTTGAGCAACAAGTGCATCACGAGCACGATTGCCAGCGACCACAACTCTCTTCAGAGTCTCAAGGGCAAGAACACTCCCTCCATGCCATCCTATGGCCTTCATTAACAATGGGACAACCTGGGGTGATCCTATGCCAGGTGTGGCCATGGCCTCAGCACATGCAGTACTGGCAGCCAACTGATGCAGCACTCGTAAGCAGCTGAGTCTCACAAGTTCTTGAGGAGTTTGATTCCCAGGTGTCCCTTCTCCATCTTCTAGTTCCCATATCTTTTCACTACTCCCTTGCCTGCCAATAGCCATCACTACTTGCTCTCGTGATGACATGGGCTCAATGCGTCCCTCATTTGCCATTGCTGATACCAGCTTTGGGACATAGCCAAGGTATGCCACATGATCTGCCAGCATCGGCTGCACGCGGAGGAGGGAGACCAGAGCTGCTGAAAGTAGTAATGGGAGTTGAGAGTCCACTGGTTGCCCTACTTTCCTGTGTGTTGCTGCTGCTGCAGTTACGTACTGGTCTAGCAATCCCTCCAAGAATCGCTTTGGGTTACGAAGGGGAAACTTTGGGTCCTTGAGAAATAAACGCACATAGACCCCTCCAACCTATCCAAAAGATAAGATCAACATAAGAAAACAATGTCCTAGGGGCTAACTAGGAAACAAGCATGGAGAAGAGAGAGAAACACAAATCCCTTTGCACCACAGATAGACTCATTGGGTATGCAAGCATTACACCCTTCATGAAATTCCTGCATCTTAGGATAAATTTTGAAATCAAAGTGAACCTGAGGTTCATCACGCATGTCTTGCTGGCCTGAGGCATGCTCTGGCAGGTCCCACTCCACGACATGTCCATGTGTCTGCTCCCGATAAAGATCCACAGCCATAGTAGCAAGCTGTGCACCAAGTGAGGCAGCCATAGCAGGGCTCCACACAAGTTCCGGGGTCTCAGTACTTTGCTCTAGTGCTGTGACCACAGCATCCCCTGGCCCATCACGAATGGCAGAAACCAAACCATCTGGAAGGAACCGTGCAATAGTGATGGCCACTCGAGGTCCATGCATTGGCTGTCCAACAAGCTTTCCAAGTAATGATGCTGCTGATGCCCTTATTTGAATGGGAACATCTTCTGCAAAGCATGCATGATCACATATAGCTTTAAGTCAATACAAGTTGCTCTAAACCATTAATCCAAACATCTGTTACAAGGATCCCATACATAAAATGACAAGAAGGATTCAATCCTGAAGGCTGCGGACTGAACCTTGAACAGGGAGGAGGAGTTGAAGAATGTAAACAGCTCCACCATGTTTGGCAGCTGCCCAAGCAAGCTCAGATGTACTAGCCAATGCATATAACACTCGAAGAGCCCCTTCTCTACATTCTGGGGCACAGTGTAATAACTGAAGGAGGAGAAGCAAGGCAGACCGATCTGCCACCATAGCCTCCACACAGGAAGCATCAGTTGTCAGCCGTGCTAGCACATTCAGACATAACTTGGGCACTTTTTCACTTGAGGGTTTGGTGTCCTCCAAGCATCGCAGTAAAGGAGCTAGCCGCTCCTTTGTAGAGAACACTGAGGTGAGTTCCGAATTTGCTATAAGTAAATTCTGCAAAGGAACAGATCTGACACCATCAGCAGAAAGTATATCCCTCAATGAAACTTGACGGGAAGACATGGGTCCTACCAGACATTCTTGGCAGGAGACAGAATTTCCTCATTTCATACAGCTGCAGGAATAAACCCAAAGATTGAATCCTCAAGGCCTGATTCAGCAAAACAACAAGGATTGAAATAAATAAGGACACAGCTGTACCTGCAATGAGGTTAAAGCCATTGTGAGATTTCTAACAAGAGACTGAGATTCCATTTGCTGGAAGCTTGAATCTGTATCAGGAGTTATCACCACCACTGCCCTGTCACCCTCTTCTCCTTGTCTTTGGGATTCCCGTTCCTCCTCCTCCTCACCATGGTTCTTTTCAGGAGATGGTGGTACTGGGGGTGGTCTGATTTCAGAATGCTCAAACTTAGTCTCAGGTGGAGGATTGATTCCACTTTCACCTTTAAGTTCCAAGGCTAGAAGCTTTTTTCGTTCTTCCACAATGCCACTGATGAAATCCACCAAAGCCTCACAGAAATCTTGTCCATCAACAATCTCAAAATCAGGTTGTTCATTATACACTCGCAAGTAGACATTGCCCACATGGAGCTCCTTAGAGAGTCCCTTGTATTTGAAATCCTGAGCAGGTCGCATGTCATATGAACCATCTGGAAGTTGCGAAATACGTTGGAGGTCCACAAACTTTAATAACTCTGCCCTTGTTGCTGAGTTCCATATTATCTGCAAACATGCCCTGACACAGCTCAGAGAAACAGACATAAGGGAATCACAATGTTCCTTGGCTAGTGTGGATGAGAAGAGTACATTGCAAACCAACTGAGTTAGTACCTGAGGAGACTCCAAATTGGAGTTGAGATTACGAAGCAACTCTCGGGTTGACTCATCACGAAGCATGTTAGAAAGTTTCGGTGTTAACAATGCATGCAAAGAACTGGCCGCACTCTCATTATATGGGGTGGCAAGGTCATCATCAAGTAAACCACTAAGTCTGGCTAAGGCCCGAACAGCAAGCATAGCATGCATGTTTTTTGCCCTTTGAACACTATCTCCAATGCCCTCAGGCCCAGTGGACTGATTGTTCTCTGCTGTGGAGTCATACTGCAGGAGGAGGGGTATTAGGTACCTGCAACAATCAAATAATTGAGAGCATTAGAGAGCACCTACTATCCTCTTGAACAACTAGCAGGTATCCATCATTCATAGAAACTATTGGCCAACAATATAGCCTTTCGATCTAACAACATGGGATAGAAGCAGGACATGCTACAGAGCATACCACATGACCCCTGCCCTCAGTAGTGCATCTTGGAGATCTGCTGAAGCTGCAAGCTGGCCTATGGTCTGGAGGGCTGCATCCACTGCCAGTGTAGCAAGCTCCAGCTCAGAGCAATGCACCACATCCACCACAAAACCTGGACATTGCAACATCTCTTGGCGGGCACTCTCAAATGTACTTAACCCTGCAACCAAAACACAATCAGTAAGCACGTCTTGAATTACCTCCATGCATCTATACTACACTGTTAATTCCAGAAGTGAAGTAAGGGCTTCCGGAAACACAACAGAGCCCTGGAACATAGAACAAGGCATTAACATGAACAATCTACAGCTGCAAAGGACATTCAATTCTTTTCCTGGTAATATTAAAAAGCACTCCTTAGATGATCTGACCACTCAGAACAAAACAGCTTGTCGGAGGCACCAATAATGCTATAAACATTGCATGCAACATCTCCATACTTTACACCAGTTCCACAGATGTAAAACTTCCGTCAAGCTTCTAGAAAACGTCAAACTAAAAGTCTACAGGTAGTAACAATTAACTGCACCTCCATAGGTGAAGTACTGCAAATACCTGCAAAGGTGCGCATGATGTTGGTGACAATTACAGCTGCTGGGTCAGTAGGAGCTGTGCCACGCTGAACCACATACATACAGCGGGCCAAGAGCATAGCCAGCAGTGAAACTCCTCCATCTCGAACAAGCTCCTCTCCATTCAGGGCAGATGAAACACACCTGAATGGCTCAAGAAATTCAAAAATCTTTGGCACAAAACATATCCAAATACTTCTAGTTGAACAGGAGACAGCATGCAATGAAATGTAGATCACAGAGACTAACATAAACCAAGTCGTGGAGACACATCATCCCATAAGGGTGGCGTTCTTAATATCGGCAAGTCCTTTTGAGTACTCAAGCAAGAGTGAGCTAGTACAAAGGAGTAGCATTAGCTTACGTAAGCCAGATAAGTTCAGAAGCTGCTTCAAGAAGAGGGGCACGCTCTGGTGACAGGAAGTTGTTGTCATCACTTTCAACAGTGATGGCATTAAGCAACATTGGGTACCCTGCATACTTGAAAGGCTCTAGAACATCCCCATATCTACTGAAGAGAATGCATTGTCCCTTCAACAGGAGCTGCAACCGCCATGGCTGTGGACCCTGCAGACCTTGCAGTGTAGCCTGTATCCAATTACAAATCCACACTCAGTTCTAATACAGTAACACTTCTGACAAATATTGCTGATTGGTCTTGATCAACCAGTACAGCAGAAGAGACAGTACACATATATATGTCTGTGAATCCAACATTTAGTCACATCCGATATATGTCCCATATATGTCTACAGATCTAGTATATTACTCATCACACTGCATAAGTGTAGATCAGATCTCCGTAGAAGAAGTTGTCACAACCATTTGCTTGACACTGCAAGTTCAAAAATCAGCAAAGGATTCCATCAAAAAGAACAATCCTGGTTAAGAGCTCCATAATAAATGCAAAACAACACTCACCTGCAACCTTTCGTATGCCTTTTGAACAGCAACGAACTTCTCCCTCCCCTCAGGATTTTTATCCGGGTGATACCTCATAGCCAGCCTGCGGTATTGGCGCTTTAGAATCTCTTCATCAACCCGTCCAAAAACCTTGGTGCTTACAGCCTTTCCCTCATCCTCCATGTCTCCAGTCACTCCATTTGCCTCAACATCATCTAAAGAGATTTCTAAGATGGCACAAGCTTCTTCTTCAGAAAGATCCATGGGGCGTCGAGTGAGTTCCTCTCGCCACATGGCAAGCAAAGATTGCAGGAACTCAACATGTTCCACAATCCTCCAATCTGGAAAACGGATTTGGTCACAGAGGTTTCGGAGATAATACCGATGGCACCACATCTCGTCTTGAAGCTCTGGGTAGGTGGCAGGTGGCATGGGTGCATATTCATATAGGGCATGGCAGTGCTGTGACAGCTTCTGTGGGAAGTCTCCAAGATGTTTGAAAACCTGCATCCAGAAATGGACAGATTAACTGTGTATGAAACAGCTTGTGTAAACAGTACAGGTGTTTTGGTCCCCTATGACAGGGTTCATGGTGCTGAGGCACATACCTGGTCTATCAGATGCTCTCCCCGCATCTTGTGGGTCCAGATTATTTCTGGAGTGTCTGAATCTGCCACAAGGCTTGCTGCAAAGGCAGCTGGTCCACTTCTCTCAAGAACATACAGCAGAGATTCAGGCAATAGGCCCCCAAGTACACTGCGTTTGGCTAGAGGAAGAGATGAAGAAACTGCAGCATCTGCACCACCATGGAAAGCTTGCTGTGCATGTGTTGACGCAAAGAGGTTTGCCACTGAGTCCAAGTTTGAGCCCCCATAAGCCAAGGCAAAATAGAAAGCTCCAGTGCTGTATAGACGAGCCATTCCCTTAGGATTACGGGTGAGTATTGCCTTTAATAAGGAGGCTGCATTTTCCACAATTGCTGGCTCTCCAGTCAACATCGCCTGTATTGAACAGTTATACTCTTAGTAGCAACATAAAGTACAGTTTCCACATGTAAAGTGAACCTACTTTCCAAGTTGGACTCTGGGAACACTTGAAAATAAGAAAGAAAGAAAGAAAGATAAAAAGAGGGCACAGAAAATACTGAAGAAGACAAAGGGGAGAGGTGGACAGTTTTCCCCTTCATTTTTGACTAGGCATTCACCTGAGCAATGTGTGGCAAGCATCGTGGACTCGAGAGAATGCGCTTCACTCGTGGGGTTGGGGTGATGAGTTCCCCTGCATCATCCAGATCTGAATGAACTGCAACCATGCTGTGCAGTATAGAAAGGGCTACCTCTCCCACCTGGACACACAAAGGAACTCAATTAAGCATAGAATTTCTTTCTCCCTACAGGGACACCAATACTTCCAATGTTGCAACACAAAACACTAGCTAGTGCATTTTTAAAACTCAAGACATTGTCAATAAAGGAACAGCTAGCAATTGCACAATTGTGCAGAGGATTGCTGTCAGCAGAGTGGACCCAATAAACATCCTAAATTGGTTTGGATAACAATTGTCAGTGTTCCTTCCACTTCATAAGCTAAGGGAACTCATAAGAAGACAGACCTGCACTGGAGTTAGCACAGGAACTCGAGTTGCTAGCGCCCATCTTAACTCCCGAATATCACGCAGCTGCTTCCATTCTGTCATGCCATTAGCCCAGCACTTGGAGTTCCAATCAATTTCCTGCTTTGACCAAGCCCGCCGAACTGCATCCTTCTCCATAGGCCCCACTTGTACACCATCCTTGTCTATATAGTGCCATTCTTTCTGTGGCTCAACAAACGCAGATGCTGCAATCAAGTTGGACTGCAATGGAATAGCAGTCCTCTCTGAAGCCTCATGTGCTGTTGTGAGGAGATCAACAGCCAGAATGCACCCTCCAACAGCAATGCATGCCTCTGCATTTGCTGGTACCTTCATGAGAACCTGTTCAGCCCACACACTCATCAAATCAATGGACACTACAAAAGTTGCCCACAGAATAGAACCCTCTCGCTTGCAGCAGGTGAAAATGACATGACATCAAACAATGAGCAACAGCAAGTAACAGTGTAGCAGCAAACCAGAAAACTTAGCAACATCACACAATTCAGCACATCAGACCCCTAGAAAACAGTGAATTACAGATGCAGCAATTGATTGCATTGAGATTCAGTCTCTAGATGACATTGTTGCAAGTAAACAGGTGGTGAGAGGAACAAGAAGTGGAGTTGGGTTTGAGCACCCAGAGCTCTTATGCTACTTCATCGAGTGGCTCATAGGCCAGAGCAGTGGTAATGCTACTATTGACATGAGTGGCAGGATCTGGGACAACATTGTCGCAACAGGGGCCAGAAGTCTTTGCAGAGATTTCAAGTCATGGTTACTTTACACAACAGTGGCCTGGAGTCCCACAAACCTGGTATGACAGAATTAGAACATCTGTAACTATTCATCAAATTATTGCACAAAGCCAGCCTAGTACAACGTGTGTACAAACTATGCTCCAAGACAATTACAGGAAGAGCAATAGAAAAGCAGTTCCAACCTTCAGTAGGAGCAACAATCGATGTCGTAGAGTCCTGTCATTAGTTCGATCTAGCAGCACAGTTATGTGAGGGGTCCCATCAAAAGCACCAATGGTCTGATAATGCTGTTCATATACTATAGCCATGGCTCTGGCACAAAGCTCCCGGACAGAACCCCCCCCACCACCACCAAATCCATCAAGCCCTGCCATATCACACCAGTCCACCCCGAGCTCTTCTGTTCCAGCACCCTCTATGGTAAGCCCAACATCCGCATCACAAAGGAAACGATGGTACAGTGCACGGAAGAACACCACAGGATCTCGTAAAGGAAAATCCTGTGCTCTGGAGACTGCCCCTCCTCCGCTATCGAGCAATAACCTCAAATAATACTGACCAACACAAACCTCTTTTGAAAGGCTTGGATATCGTACTGCAAATTCTGCATAATTCCATGAGAGTTGGTTTGATGACTCTTCACCCTCATTGGACTCTCCTGCAATGGCAACAATCCCAAGTACACTGACATCTGCTGTGCGTTCTTTTTCCACATCTAGGTGGTGCACTTCAGCCTGCAAGGCTTCACGCAGCTCTTGTCGGGTTCGCTCATTCCATATCAGATCAGCACGGCTATGATTGAGGCCAAATTCCTTCCAAAACTCTGGCCAGTTGCAAAGAAGCCGCCCTGACCCTACAGGAGGCTTGTCCACTATCACTTGCGCAGGTGCAGGGCCTGTAGACTGAGCTCCATTTACACCTAGTGAATCCGTTTCCCCTGTTGATTCACTCAAACTTGGATTTGAAGACTGCATTAAAGCAGGCAAGGCATGTGAAGCACTAAGGTCCACTGAAGATGGGAGTGATGTGGTGGCACTTGTGACTCCTTCCTCAGCAAGTCCACCTGATGGTCCTTGTGAGCTTGGAGAGCTTTGACTCAAGTGCAATTGCCCATTTGTTGCACCTGCCACCTCATTATGAGCACCAATGTCCAAAGCAGTGGGGGCAAAGGGATTCTTGGCCCTAGGTGATCGTCCCCACCGTTTCTGCAGTATACGTTGCTGCTTTTGCTTTGCCAAGGAGGTACTAGATGACATGGCTTGGAAGTTGAAGTCTTCTTCTTCTTCAGAGGGGCGGGTGTGGAGGTATGCAACAAGTCCTGGAGGAAGGATCCGTGAAAGGAGATCAACTGCTGGTTGGTGTGCATCTGCCCATAAGGCCACAAGCTGCCGGCTAACTTCCCGGCGTTCTCCTGCAGGCAAGTAGAAAGCATGAACAAGGTGGCGAAGTAACGCTCCATCACGTAATGCAGCATCCCGCATTGACTCTGCTGCAATGGCATCCTCCTCAGCAATTGCACGCATGATGACAGCCACTGTCTCACGCACCCCTTCTGCTGGATGCCCAAAAAGTGCAAACAAGCGGCGCTTTAGGCCAGCCACCTGACGCAACATCTCAACAAACGTTGAGCTTTCAGTTGTCTCACTTTGTGGTTCACAGAGCATTGCCTCCAGTACATCGACAATTGCCATGGACAGTAGCGGGGAAACTGAAGCTGTTCTCAGCCGGTTCACTAGCACAGTAATCTGAGCAGCACTTCCTAGCATTGCTGATTTTGCATGCATAATTGTGGCCTGTCTCTCCCCTCTTGTATTCATCAATAAACTGCTCTCACCTGGGCCCCCTCCAACCAGCATCGCTAGCAGACCTGCAGCTTCCATTGCAACCCCTTCTGATCCACTGCGTAATAAACCCATGATCCGCCCAACTGCAACAGGCATGGAGACCACCATAGATGCTGCTGTGGCAGAACCAAGCAAGCGACGTAAACAAGCCACTAAACCCATTAAAGTTGCAGCAGCTTTGGGTGATGGGGGTGGAGGGGGAGGGGCCTCAGGGGGAAGATTGGGTGGGGCTGGAAGCATGGACAGCAATGCCATGAGGGTTACATCAAGAACTTCCATATTGGGTTGCAACCCAGAGTAAGGAACACACGCATTGAATTCTCGGACTCGCCTCCACAGCCTGGCTTTTGATCCTGGAACAGATCCTCCTTCTGCAACTGCATCCTTGGCAGCAGCAGTGAGGTGCTTCACATGCAAGGCCTCACCATCCACATCAGCAAAGAGACGGTGTGGCCCTATGACAGACGTGGATAGGGGCAGGGGTACCACCCTCCCACATGGTGGATCCAAGTGGTGACCTGGCATAGTGAGTCTTGCCAACACAGGTAATGCCCGTTGCCCCTGAATTCAAAGGTACAGAGAGCCACTAGTCAAACAATCACACAAATGAAATGAATATCAACAATCAAATGAATGTGCTCCATAAACTGGCCTCAAAGAAGTAGTACACACCATAAGAGTTATCTCAATGGAACAAATTCAATCAACATGATAAGTGCTAATTTTTTAAGAAAAAATGTTTAAGAAGATCACAGCACACACCTCTGACTGGACAGCATCTCGGACAGCTGCCAAGAGACTATCCCGAGATGTACTTGAGTACACCTAAAGAAATGCAACAAAAAGTCAAGACACTTAATAAGTCCAGGGATAGCATGCATTTAGTCTAAAGCCTTCAGCAACCAAATCTAGGAACTCCAGTCACTCGCCTAAGATTGCAAGGGCTGCAAAATAGACAACATATCATGCTGTCAAGTTATGGTAGAAGCAAATTTGAACATTTGTGACTGATATAGTCAACCAAATCCGAAGACAATGAGTAGAGAGGAAGACCCTCTTAGGGCATCTGGTATTTACAAGCTCATGCCTTTGGATGATCAGTTTCAAACAGTTAGGGTAAGTATATGACTTGACAGGTACCATATATAGTGCCCAGATAGAAGCAATCAGCAAAGCTTACATGTATTGGGCAGCCATCATTGAAGTCAATGGCAAACATCTGAGGCTCCTCTGCAAACCGGACTAGGTCTTCAACTGCGGACAAAGGGCGCACAATAACTGCCTGCATTGAACTCACATATGAGTCTTCAGACCATCTCTTCAGGCACATTGATTCACACAAGTACCAATCTTCCAGTCTTCACCACTAAACTGTCTCCATTCATAACAAACATAGTCTACGACAAACACATGAACCTGCAACACAATTTCAACATTTTATGACTGTCTCTCAAAGAGATCTCCAAGACCTAGATGATTACAATAGGAGGCTCTAGTCTACACCACCAAAAAAAATTGTGCAGAAATTTCTGACCCCCAAACAGTTGTCAGCCCTACAATATATCTGCAGAATGCCAACCTCCCACATGTCAAAGCAAAAGAATAAAGCAAATAAAAGTCAAACAAGTACTGCAGCTGACCTCATAGTTGTTCTGGCGCCTTTCAACCAAGGAGGTCTTGGTAAGCACCAATTGTCGGGGAACAGAATCCCCCTTCTCACCAAGGCCATTAGTTCCAATACCCATTAAGACACTGATGGACCTAGACGTGCCATGACCAGCTGAACGGATACGTGTCACAGACCATTCTCCAATCGGTGTTTCTTCTGCACCCACTGCAGTTTTTGCTGTTTCATGTTCACAACCAACACAAACCTATCTTAGCCTAGGTTTTCCATCAAAAACTGAAGATGCAAAAAACACACAATTGCAATGCTAGAACTGGATGCGTATTATAATAATGACAACATACCCAATCTTGTGGCCAGACAGACTTCCCCAAAAATGCTTTGAGAATCTCAATAAAATGTACTCAATTATACAAGCAACTGCACAAATACAGGTCTCACCTCTTAACTTCAAGAACTCTGCAGCACCAAGTGTTTGTGTGGAGTCAACATTTAGTGAGATTCCCACTGACAATTTTGCCATGCTTGTCTGCAAAACAACCAGAAAATAAGATCCTTCTCCTTGAAAAAAATTTCACCATGAGGAGGCTCCAAGTTACAACAGGTTGCTTGTGATTGTCTCTTCATGGATATTCTAAAAGGTGAAACCTGCCAGTACCAATGATGCCACATCCACCAGCACCTAAAAGCAGGGTTGAGCATTGAAAGGAGAAGGATCGCACCATTCTGGTGAGAATGGAAGTATTTGAAGCTCCAGAAGTGGCAATGAAGGCTTTGCATTTGCGGCCAAACAAAGGGCACAACACAAACCCTCCACCTTCCCCACCTTTCCGGCCATAGGCATCACAGAGTAGAATAATTGCTGGTGAATCCATATCCCGGAAATCTAAGCACCAATGAAGGCTACCTATCGCTGTCCACACTTCCACTCCGATTGCTGTTATTTTCATGACCTAGAAAATGCAAGAAAAGACTCAGTCCGTTGAGGAGCTAGCACAAATTTAAGTTCTAAAAAGTGGTGGTATATTAAGTACCATAGATACTCATTGCTTGATAGTCGATTTGTGGCCAATCTGTTCACCAAAAACAAGGAACAAGGGAAGAGAATAACACATACAAAAGGAGTCCAGTCGGAAACACGTCGCCGCAGATGAAGCACAGGAAATTCAACTGCTGATAGTAGAGATAGTGTTGGTGATGGGCCCAGACTACTGCTGGGTTTTAACTTCAGTAGTTCAGTCAAAATTGCCGCTCGGTACCTGCCCCCATAAACAAGCAATGAACAAAGCCCCAATCCATCACATTAATGAATCATAGAGGATGGTGGAGGCAGAATATTGACAGTACAAGGATGTTACAGGTGGAATTCACAAAGCAATGAGGACAAAACAACAGATTGCACTCATGAGACATAGTCTTTCCAAGATAAACCCCATGCTCCATTCATTTGGAGCAAGATCAGCCTATAAAAAGAGAAATGGATGAGTACATGTCTGGATAGACCAAAATCTCTATAAGCAGCTCACTCCAACAGTGGTGTTTAGCTTGATGCAAGAGTTCCAGATCTCTTTCAGAAAAGTCTTCAGACAAACATCAACTTCTTGTTCATACTTCCTAGAGAACTTCAAACTAGGGGTTTAGATTCAAACTCAGGACTATAGAAAAAGATAGAGGGAGACACTTACTCTATTGTGTCCACATAGAATTTAGAAAAGAAAATTCTGCACTAGCTAAGTAAGCAGGCAGAATTCCATGCAGAGGTACCTGGAAGAGAATTTGATGGACTTGAATTTGCCACGGCCCTCAGTGCGAAGATTGATGGTAAATTCCAAGGCATGATGTTGTAAGGGATCGTCACGCCCACCAGTAACAGGAGCAGCACTCTCATAATCAGTAGACACATCATACACATTTGTCGTCTGCAGTGTTGTGGGTTCAAGGGTTATGATTTGCGTAGGTGACAGGCATAAGATGCGCTTATATTTCCCACGCCAAGAATGCTTGGTGACGGAATACCGAGCTAGGTATTCAGGTTCTTCAGCAGGCATGGGAGATTGAGCAGGCTCCTGTGAAGGAGGACCTTCAAGTGCAGGGGGCCGGGCAAGGAGAGGCGCTGCAGGCTCCATAGCAGGTAGCAGAGGGCGGGGACGGGGGCGCACATTCGACCGCACCAGCCACCAACTCCAGGCTCTATGCGCCGCAGGGCGGCCCCCTGACTGATTTGCCCCCAGCTCTTCCTCTTTCACCTTCCAAAACTGTGTTTGCCCCTACAGCTCTCTACCTCTAAAAAGGTTTTCACAAATCTAAGAACATGGAGCTTCGTAAGCAAAAAAACCCCACAATTGATCTCCAGACAAGCCACCAAACCCTAAATTTGCTATGAGGACTAATGGAGAACCCTACCACACGTCTCTTGTTCCTCTACAAATCTTATAAACATTGCAACCAGGAAATTCAGTATCTCTTCTGCTGCCCTACAACTCCCTTCAGCTAGAGGTAAACCCTGGAGCATTCTTGAATCCAGCGCAAGCCCACAATGCATGGGACCCGACAAGATCTAAGTTGTTCTACCATGCGTGGGTTCCAAACACATGGCCCATTGCCTGAAACCCTAGTAACATTCTGGCAAATAGTCATGGCCAAGAATTTCACTACAACTAAATCAGATCTTCTTCCAGCTTGATGTAAAAGCATCAGAAATAGTTTGAAGCAAGGAGGAACATTCAGATTGTCTCAACACCATGTGCTCCAAGCCTGTGTGCCCGGAGGCAAGGGCTCAGAAAGCAAGAGTGCCCAAACCGCTACGCCATTCAATTTGATTTAAGAGGAAGAAGAAGAAAAAGAAGAGCGAGAAATTATCTGAGTTCTGGAATACAATGCCCTTGCATTACTTTCAGAAAAGAAGAGGGATCTCTACACAGGAGAGGGGGGCGTGAGAACAAGGAACCCCCAAAATTAGGTCAACTCCATAACCCCTCCTCCAAATTCCTCAACAAGACAAAAGAGAAGAAACTCGCCGTGCGCTTTTTTCCCTTTGCTCTCCCAATCTTCACCGCAACAACCGCACGGGAAACAACAACCAACCCTTCGCGCAAGCCTCACAATTCATTCAGAAACAGAGCAGAAACCCCCCAAAAAAACACAAACATAAACTTCCGAAGAAGAAGCGGATCTATTACCAGCATTTCTAAAGATCGCTTGATTCTACCCGAAGACATGTTTCCCGAATCCTTTAGCACCAGAGCGATCCGCCGAAAGCAACAGCGGAAAACAAACAACCCTTCCCCCCGGTCCAAGACACCTTTCCGGACACCGTTTTCGACGATTTCAACGAATTTCTTTCAAGACTTCGCAACAGCCTGATGTCCATTTCCATCAGGAAAAGAAGACGACGATGAAAGAACAAAGAACCCAAGGAAAAACCGAGAGCAGAAGGGGAAGAGAGGAGAGGAGGGAGCGAGAGAAGCTCACGAAACTCGTGTGGTGCGATGTTGCTCTTCTCTCTGGGTGCCCGCCAGCCCGCTTGAGATCTCTCTTGGGATCTCGGTCTTGGGATCTCACCTTGAGACCTTTATTTCAGGACCTAGCTTCTTCTTTTTTGCGGTCCTCGTTTTGGTAACCTCAATTCCAACTGGAGATTCTTGGCTGAACCCCAGTCAACCACCGACCACTTGACCAGCAACGTTACTTTTTACTGGGCGCGGTAAATCACCGACAAGCTTATTATTTTCCGTGTTTAGGGGTGGGGGGAGCGAGGATTTTCGCCAAATAGCGAATTTCTTTTTCAAATTGGAGAAAGCTTAGTACTTCGTAGGTTTTTTAGTCGCCACATTTCTATTTTCAAATCTCCAGATTATATCCTGAGTTTGAGTAGGTAGCAAAAAAATATAGAAAAATGATAAAATCAAATTACTCTCATAATTTTAAATCGCCAAATCTGGCTAAATTGACGTATGCATGATCGCCACTTCAGCTGCCTACATCAATAAAATTTGAAAAAAATAAAAAAACAAAAAAAATGAAAAAACTTACTAGCAGTTGAAAAGTTGAAAAAGGCTAAAAACGTACCAAATCGAAGGTCGTAAAACGAAGGTAAAATAGATACCAACGGTAAGTCCCAAAAGGCAGGGGCCAAGAATAACACTCGCTCGGATCGAATCTGGAACGTACAGTTGTTTTGACACCTGAACGGGAAGCCGAGAACCATTTTATGAGGCCCTAGAATCGTGGCTTTTGCACCCCTGGCACCAACCTAGTTGAGGTCCTGAATTGAAGTCTCAAGGTGATGTCCCAAGACAGGCGACGCAACAGCGAGGGTGCGAGATGCTTCCGCCCTTTTTCTTCTTCCCTCTCTCTCTCTCTTCTCCGTCTTCGCCGTTCTCTCCTTTCCTGTGCTACAGTGATCCCTGTCTCTCTTGCAACTGTTTGATCTTCCCTTGCATCATCTAGTCCTGAGCAATACTGTGCAAATCCGTTATTGCTATATGTGCTAAAGATGTTTTAATTTTCTATTGTGCCAATGATGTTTGGCATTGAGGAGATTGCAGAGGACTGAGCTTCCTTCACCTTCTCTCCACTGGTGCTTTCCTTCTCTCTATTTTGCCTCTTTTATTCTTCTACTTGTAATTCATAGCTCTCTTGTGTTTCTCAACTTACTTACCTGACACGCATGATTTACAACAAAGCAATTCATACTTAACGTTATGTGCAGTGCTGACATTGGAATGTAGGTAGGTATGTCCAGTGGTGACATTGGAATGTAGGTATGTCCGTCCAGTGGTGAATGTATGTGTATGTGCAGTGGTGACATTGGATTGTATTTCTACTGGTGACATTTTGCTTCTCCAATGGATCAGGATCCCAGACTCAAAATGTGGAGTATTATGGGGTAAGCAAAATTGTGCAACTGAGCATTCTTCAAATTTTCATCAAGCTATGCATGTAGTGCAGAAGATAGAGAACAAGTAAAGCAAAGGGTTAGCAAAGCTGATAATTAACAGCATGCCTCTGTTTTTTTTGGTGTTGTCTTCTCTCAATAAAAATGTATGAGGCAATAAATGCAAGTTTGGTACTGAATGCCAACAGCATAATATCACCTGGCAATTGGAAATAAACAAGACATTGTGGCAGGCATCACCAATCATCCCTGCAAGAGCAAAGACCATCTTCAAAGTCGTGAATCATGCACATACATTGAGAAACTCCCACAAAAAGGTAAACAGGGGTGGGCTGCCTTTTTTCCCTTGTCCATACTTCACAGATCCCAGAATCCTGGCATTCCAACAAACCAAATTGTGTTTGGACATCCTGTTGAAAAACTTTCCATGTATCCTCTATGCTACCACATTTGGAATACATGTCAACCAAGCTACTACCCACAAACATATTAGACTTAAAACTACAGTGAATGATCGAATTAGACTCAACACTGCAGTGAATGATCCTTGTTTGTGAACATGTTTCTCTCTTCCACTATGCTGCTACCCTAACAGGCTCACCTTGCACCTTAACCAACATAACAGGCAGGGCTTGACCATTCCATAGTACATTGCAGCCAATTCAGCTTCCACCCAAGGAGAATGGAAATCAGTGTTCTGCAGTTCTCAGATTTTGTTAATAACCTCTGGATCCACTTTTTTTGAAAACTGTCAGAGCCACAGAACCTTCAGTGTTTTGGTTCTTTCTTATTTTCCAAATCAAACGAACCTTTTGTTTCAGGTTTTTGAAATTTTCATAAAAGAACCCGCAATTTAGGGTTTAGCATTTTCCTTCACCTGATTCTTTGATTTGTTTTTAACTCTGGTTAAAGATCAAAACCAGTTCTATGATTTTTGAGAACCATCGGTCAAGGCACATAACTCAGAACTGGTTTCTTTTTAAATTTCTGAGAACCGTTGGTCAAAGGTTTATGTATACCCTACCCTTACCCGCCGGTTCTTTTATGTCAAGTTACTGGAACTGGCACCAAAAAATGTACCAACATCCAACATCATCAACATTATTCTGACCAAACCCAAAGTGGGGGGGGGGTTAGGGCTTAGGGCTCAAGGGGTTTTATGGGTTAGGGTTTCAAGAATTTTCTAATTAGGATTTTGGATATTTCTTTACAAAAAAATGGAAACAGGAAACCTGCAAAAAATTGTTTTGAGAATTTATTTCTTTTTTTTTCGATTTTTCATACAAACTATGCTTGTTAATTCCAAAAGTAATTTTATGTATCTGCATGGAATTTTTTCAATTTGTTTTATCTTTTTTTTAGTGGGGGTTTTTTTCTTTTTTCCTCATCTCTAAAACATATGGGCAAAAGCAATTGTGTGTTGTTGATGAAAAACATGTCCCTAGTTCTTGAAGAGACTTATTTTAACTTTGTCATTTAAGGTAAAGAACAATAACATGGTTCAATGATGAATGGAACCTTAAAAGGAATTATCTATAAAAGCTTAATGTTTAACCAATGTTGGCCAAGTATATAATTAATCACATATCAATGTGGCAATGATATAAAAGTTTCCAAAAACTTTAAATATTGGAATGGGATGGGGATTAGGAAAATTGTCAACTTTTATATATATGGAAATGGTGTGAGTATAACCAAAATTATTATTATGAAATAATATTATCAACATAGGTAATCACAAGACCAATAACTAATACCCATGTGCATTCAACATGAATGTTGATGGCATATCAAAATTTTGATTATAGCTTTATTTCATTTTCAAGTCAATTAAATCAAATAATCATTTTAAATTTATGATAATACTTTCTAAATTACACCATTGCCACATGATCATTGCAAAACATATAACAATGTAAGAACATCCACCACACCAAGCCCTAGTCCCTTGCCCTTCAATCCAACTCATGTCATTTATAAACTTTTGAAAAGAAAAGGGAGATGTGAAGTTTGCCCAAATTTCCCCAAGGTTAACGTCATCCATGTGTTGTTTTATTACCAACTTATTCACTAACCCCAATAGGTTGGTATAATGTGCTACCTAACTTAACAATGAGATAAACTCATAACAATTTGTAGGTTAACGTGATTCCATATTAGTTGGTCCATTGATTTTATGCATCAAGCAAAATCAAATTATCCTAATTGTTTAAAATCTTCGTGTAAACAACAATATCATCATGTATTGGGATTTGGATTTATTGAAATTTGTTTAAGTGAATTCTAATGTACAAAAATGTTCACCTATAACATGTTACAAGAATTTGCGAATGACAAACTTATTTTCTTAAACATGATCTTAATTAAACCTCAATTTTTTTTACATTTGAATATGAGTCTAATTAACATCAATATGTTGTTGTAATGTTCCACACCTTATTAAGATTCCATTTTCAAAATTTGTTATTAAGAAACAATGCCTTACACATTTATAGCTTTTCAAACCTATTCATTGAATGATTTTCTTCATCCTACCTTCCTTTGTTAATAACATTATGCATTTATTTTTTCAGTGCAAGATAAAGGTCGACAAGTTATGTTTTTTCACTTTTAATTTTCAAAATGCTTATATCATGACAACAAAACCATGGTTTTAATGTTTGTAAAATCACAACTAAACTAGTTATAAAATAAAATCTATTGACTTGAAATAATTAACTATGTCCATTTTGATTAATATAAAAATTTAAAATATTTCATATGATTAAATTTTCTATTTACTCAAATTGAACACAATGTTATACACATCATGGATGCAGCACCTATGTGGGTCATTAAAAAATTATTATTATAATTAAAATAGATCATTCAAACTATGATAAGGATTGCCATATTTCATATGTGTTTATAATATCATTTTTGAACTCTTAATTTATGTGCATTAACATGTAAAAAATATCATGTAAGTATTTTTTTGAAATTAATTGTTAATAATGATAGTATAATGATTCTCATGTTTTTGGATTCACATATCTCTACAAATATCATTTCAAAATTTTATAAAAGTATAAATTCAAAATATAATTTGTTATGTGGTAGAAATTAAACAAGGTGATACAATGAATAATGGTGTTCCTGATTGAAACTTTAAAGGGTGCATGACTAATAATGTTCACCCCATTTGGAACACAATGTGAATTGTGTACAATTTTATTGACCCAAATGAACCAATGGTTGACAGGGAGTGAACCTATTACTTTCATTGGACTTAATCAATGGACATACACACAAAACAACAAATCAAGCTTGAGTTGTAAGAACAACATAAAACATTTTGTTATGAATATGTAAGAATGCCCAATGTTGGAAAAAGAAAATGTTCAATATGTAGCCATTCAATGCTAGTGATATTTGTCAAGGGTTGCTCATGGAGTTAGACTTCAAGAATTGGAGAATTTTTGCATTTTTCCTATCAGATAATGGGGAGGATTTATCAAACATGTCAAGTTTCATCCTTCTCACACATCCCTCACTCAATCCCATCTTGGTTATATGTTGAAAATATGGTAAAAATTGTCCGTAAAAGAGGTTTAAATAAATTTATTATGTTTTGTAAAAATTTCATTAAAAGAGTTTATAGACTTGCCTACATGTAACTTGTTAAAAATTGTGCACAACATACAACTTCAATAATTAAGGAAAAAAGGAGCTAGTTTGTATGGTGCAACCATTAATGATTATGTTTGAACTTTCAAGCAAATGATGTTATATAACTATTCAAGAAAGGTGGTCGTTCGGAAAAAAGACCTAATAAAAGTGAACTTTTCTTACATAAAACAACCCAATATGGTGACCTTACACACATTGTAAATGCAGTTTGGAAATATGCCCTTCACTTAACCTTCATAACCATAATTACACACTAAGAAGGTGCAGAGATATTTTGCTCCTGTAAATGGAAGGCATCATTACACCAAAACGCATCCTAGTTCATTATGGGTTTCATTAGATTTTGAGTGAATTTGAACAATTTTTACTTGGTGAAATTGATTAACCCCCTAGTGAATAGGGACAAGTTATTACGGACAATGAATTGTTTCACTAATACCTAGTGAAACAAAGTTATTCTCAAATGAAATACAAATTTACCAAGTCATTCACTTGTTAGTTAATTAATTAAACAACATGGAAATCGATTAAAATTAAATTATTTAATATATAATATTATTGATAATTTCATGATTTTTAGCTTATGATTATTGACACGTGTCACTACCTAGGCTAGGTTAAAAACCTAACCTATATAAGTAAGACACGTAATCAATTTAGACATATATTCTAAGGAACTAAATAAAAGAATATTCAATCAACTTACCAATGTTGACCACACACAACACCACTTATGAGATTTGATCCCTTGTCCTTTAAAATGGAAGTAAACACCTTTACCATTAAGCCACCCCACTTGTTATGATAATATGTTACATTACATTCTATTTATCAAATACTTCATTTTAAACATTACAAAAACATAAACTTTAAAAATTCATATCTTATTGACATTTTGTTTAAATGAAATAATTCGAGTTTTTTTTTTAAAAATTTAATAATGTACATAATTACATTTATATCTTTTTGAAAGTGTAAAATCATTTGAATAAAACAAAATTTGAATATCATTATACAATAACATTTCAATGACCATTCTTTTCAAAAACAAATGTTTAATAAATGGATAATTTTTTTGCTAATACAATAATACTACCTATGCTAAACTACTTTCAATTACTATATGGTTATTTTTCATTAATTTAAATTATTTCACCTTACATTATTTATGGCTATTTATGGTTATTCTCAATTACTTTTGGCTATTTTTGGTTATTTCACCTTATGCTATTTTTGATTATTCTAAGTTACTTTTGGCGATTTTAGTTTATTTCACCTTAAGCTATTTTCGATTATTATAAGTTTTTTTGGTCAATCTATGTTATTTTTGGTTATTATAAATTATTTCACTTTAGGCTACTTATAATTATTATAAATTACTTTTGGCTATTTTGAATTATTTCATTTTAGGTTATTTTTTATTATGTGTAATTATTATTAGTTACTTTTGGTTATTGAAAGTTATTTCACCTTATGTTATTATTGACAATTATAGGTTATTATAAGTTACCTTTGTCTATTATAGATTATTTCACCCCAAATTACTTTTGGCAACCCTAAGCAATTATAATATATGGCTATTGGTTATTATATTATTGGGGCTATTAGTATCTATTCTATTGGTGGCTATTAATGGTTATTTTATTGGTGGCTATTAATGACTATTAGTGATTATTTTATTAATGGTTATTAGTGATTATTCTATTAATGGCTATTAGTGATTATTCTATTAATGGCTACTAATAGTTATTCTATTGGTGGCTATTGATGGTTATTCTATTAATGTCTATTGGTGGCTATTCTATTAATGGTTATTGGTCGTTATTAGTGGTTATTGGTGGATATTTAATTAGTGGATTTAGGTGGTTATTAATGTTATTATATTAGTGGCTATTAATGATTATTTTATTAATGGTTATTGGTGGTTATTGTATTATAAATTATTGTTGGTGATTATATGTTATATTACGATTATTGGTGATTATTCTATTTTAAATTATTGTTGAATATTTTATGTTATAATATCATAAATTATTAGTAGTTATTATATTATAGGGCATTTCAAATGTTATTATTTTATATTCTAAATTATTTTACCTTAGGTCATTATATTTTATTTTAGATTATTTTAAGTTATTATATTTATGATAAAATAATTTATAATGACATAAAATATAATGACCTTGAATAACTTAAAGTACAACTTGAAATAACATATATTAACTTAAAATAAAATAACCTAAAATATAGCCTAAGGTGAGTTGAATAATTTAATTTTTAAAAATTTAAATGTTTATAATAAGCTAGTTAAAATACCTTAAAGTAAAATAAAGTATAATAATTTAAGGTACAATAATAGCCTATAATAATTTATAATAACATAAGGTATAAGTTAAAATAAATAAAGTGGCATAAAATAATATAGGGTATATCATAAAGTAGCATATATATATAATTTTTTAAACATGAAAATAAATTTATTTACTATAGTAAATTATAATAATGAATTATATTAACTTGAAACATGATGTTTACATAGTGATATTATAGTGAAATAATTTTCCCTAGGGTGAAATCAATAAAATGCAATGAACTTATTTCACTTTTAAAAGTCCCATAGTAATTTAAGCTAATGAAGTACACCCCACTTTTCTAGTAGTGCATACAACCCTCTAAGATCAAAAAAATATTCACATAAGCACAATTGTGTCAATTATTCCCACCCACATGTCAACACATAGATTGGAAAATCACATGTGCAAATTAGATGGCCTTCTTATAATGCTAATCAATATGAACATATGGTTTTTATGATGGGTATGTTGAAAACCTTGGAGCTCCATGTAGAGATGGATTGTGTCATATAAAACAATGTCCCCCTATGTCACATTTTAGTCTTCAACATCGCAAAAAATCACAAAGCATTTATGCACTGCAAAGATAATTACCAAGACGATTACCATTAATATTCTTGCCCCAACCTTACTTTGGTTTGTGGTTTTAATTCCTAGATGCACCCCTAAGCTTCACAAGTTTTAGTTTTATGTCAATGACATGAATTGTTGCATGGGGGGTACCAAATGTAAACATGTCATCAACAAACTAATCATACCAATTATTTCACAACGCCAAAACATAACATTTACGACTACAAATACCATTTATATATTATATATAATATAGATTTATGTATATAATATAATTTATGTTTTATATATTATATGATGATTTTTTTTCTTAATATTTATATATATATTCATATTGATTTTATAAAATGATTAATAATTAAATTAAATTTTGAATTATTTATATATTGTATATGTACGATTTGTATACAAATCGTATAAAATTGATATATAACCATATAAAAGTGTTCATACCATATATGAATATGGTACATTCAATCAATCAACATACTCCAACATTGACTATACTGAACATGGTCAAATTGGTCAACATTGTGGGGACAAGTTTTGATCCTTGAGGCTTGGACCTATTTGAAATGGTTTGAGGCTTTTGCCATCCACCTACCACATCACATGTGAAAAAGTGGTCACATATAGCCTTTACCATGTTGCAATATTTGAATGTACACATAGTTTAAAATTTAATTTCTTTTTCAATACTTATTCAAATGGAAATATGAATATGGATTATTAAACCTTGAAGCATAATCTACATATGTGGACCAATTAAAACTTCAAATAGCAAATTTTGGACATAGAAAATAACTTTTGAATTTCAAAACTTTTAACATATCTATTATGTTTCGATACATGATAAACTTTCAAAAACATATGTATAATTTAAATATAAAACCTAGAATTTTATTTTATTTTTAAATTCTGAGATATGAATATAATATGGTATTATTAATATATGTATATGTATATATATTATGTACCATGCTAGATACACATAACATAATTCTACACATGATTTATTAATCTACACATATATGTATGTATATATTAATATGCATACAATATATTAGTATTAATTTTTTGTAATATAAAAGAATTATATATATTATAATATTTCTACTATATAATACGAATATTTAATTTAATGATCATATATTGAATTCCAATTTCATATTTATTGTTCGTTTATAATAAATCAATTATTAAAATTCGTGATGATTGTAATAAAATATAATTTATATTTAGAAAAAATATTTACGAATTAATTATATTATTTATTATAATACAACAATTTAAAGTAAGATTATAATTGTAGATTTTTTGTCATTCATTCAATTCTGTATAATTTTATATTTATTAAAATCTACACATTTAATAACATATATATACATACATAATGTTTTTTTTAAAAAATTAATAGAATTTTAATTCTAATTTTTCTAAATTATATTTAATCATTTTTTAATCAAGTTAGATTAAATCGTTTAAACTGAACTTAATTAGTTAAACTTGGCAAAATTTGAAGGTTGTTTCAATTAATACAGTTGCTTAAACCAAATTAAATTAGGTTACATATGTTAAAGTATGGTACATTAAGTTAAAATAGGATTAATTAGAATGAATAAGGTTATTTAAAACAAATTAGGCTACTTGGGGTAAACTAACTTTAAGTAGTTATATTAGGTTAAACTGGGATTGGACTAATTTAAATTAAACAGGTTTAAGTTAATTCATATTAAAATATGTTAAATTATACTAAACTATAAATTGTTTAAACTAGAATAAATTAAATTAAATTAGGCTAAATTAAACTTCTAATACAAATTTGACCATGTTGATATGTATTTTAGTTTATTTTTAACTTCGTCAAATGAAGTCAATTAATTATTTCAATACAGTTACATTAGTTGTGTAGTCATATATGTAATCATACTAACCTTTAATTGTAATTATAGTCATATTTATAGTCGCATACTCACAATTATGATTATAATCATCAAAATGATTATAACTCAAATCCGTTTACAATTACAAGATTATTTTGGACAATAGTCGCAAATTGTTTTAATCATAGAAAACACATTTCAACGTAGTGTTTGGCCTATGAAAACACAAACCAACCTCACATAAGACGAGATAAAATCTTATGAGCAAATAGGGTTTGTTTTTAAAAAATGACATCATATCCATCCATCCTTGAAGTCTATTTGGTGGGAAAAAATTTACTCTAGTAAATCAACCATTAGATACAATGTCGTGGCCTACAACACAAAATGGTAAGATTTTTAATTAGACAATGCCATTTAAAATGTCAAAATAACACTATAATCAATTAGAAGTTGGTCATTTTCTTGAAGCAATTGTAAAGTTAACATTGGAAATTTGTATGTTTAAATATGGACAGATTTACAATATACATTTGGGGTAGCTCCAAATAATAACTAGTATGAAGTTATAGTATGAAGTTCCAAACATGCTTTTGCTTGAATTTTGTGACTATGATTACATGTTCATTGGGTCAGCAAGGGAAATGAATGCCCTGTAAACGTAGCTATTATGTATTGTAACATGTCATGTTTTGTCCATTTTCCAACTTAGAGTTGCAATGAAGTTTGTTGTTTATTGGCTCATGTTATAACTTTTAAATAACTAAAAGTATTGATCAAAAGTGACATCAAAACTTTTAATTCAAAAATGTGTGAAATGTACAATTTACAACGAAGATATGTGTTTCATTTTAAAGGTAGAAATTGCATACCATGTAAATGATGTGACTTGGTAAAGGTTTCAAATAATGTTCATTCATAAGATTAGTTCACATTTATCATGTTTGCAAAATTATGTTTCAATGTGTTAGAAAAACTAACAATCAAATATAATATATTGGATGTTAATTAAATGTTGACTAATAATGAATAATGTTATATTAACAAGTCAAATTACTTTACAATTATCATTGGGTGCAACAATAAAATGCAAGGTTCCTTTAAGTAGAACATACAAGCAAAATAGAAAACAAAATATCAACACAATGTACAATGTCTCACAAGTGAATTGTTTGAAGTTCATTTCATTAGTTCCACACCAAAAGATCCACAACTCACATTTTTTATACTCCCAAATTTAACTTGTCCTTTCTTGGAGGAATATGTTTTGCAAGTGGAAAAAATATTCAAAAAAATATTCAATCTTGTTCACAAAGTCATGCTCATGTTCACATGTTTATGTGGTAGCGACTTTGTGCAATATTGTGCACCATGTCACCTTCCACATGTGAGTGGCCAAGTGGATCCATCATTGGCCATAATCCTTATAAGTTTGCAATGCACATTATGTGAAGAATCATAAGATGTAGCAACCATGTTGTTTTGTGACCATTGTTTTAGAGGATGGCATATCAATTGTTTCACATCATCATTTATCAAGGTTCCAACAAGAGGTTAGGTATGTTCATGATGCACCAAATGGACTTGTTTTATTGTTTTGTGTTAGGCCTCAATGCCATAACATATACATGTTTTTGATTGGGATAATAAATGATTCAAAGAAGGTTGTAATTTGGTTGAACATAATGGATTGCAACTGGTAAACTTATGACGGGGCTCACATTCCACTTGGCATACTCATTTCATCATGTTTGGAACCAAATTCCTTTCATGGATTACTATCAAGGGCATTTTTTATTTCTTCAAAGTAAACAACAAACTTATTTTCCACTTTGCAAAATATATCTTGCCTACAACATCAACAAGTATGCCTAAATTCAAATATGAAAACAGGAAAAACATAAACAGGATGATTTTTTTTTACAAAGGGAATAAATCCAAAATGGATCCAAAAATTAGATTACAAAGAAAAAGTTTGTTCATCATCCTCAAATATCCTTCCTACTTACACCATAACATAGTGTTGTTTTAAATTAAATAGTCACTAGATGATACAAGTGTCAACTAATTGAAAATTGAATTGTAGTAAGTATTAACCACATGTTAATCCCAAACATGTTTAGTCAACAGACCGGTTACCCTAATAGATCTATTACCGATTAACTTAATAAACTAGTTATTTAACAATTTAATAATAATTTAATAGTTTTAAAAAATGATAATGCTTGACTGGTTACCACTAATTGGTAACAACTAGTTATTATATACATAAAATGAAAATATGGGTTAACAATTAGTTTATCACATTATGTTTTATTTGATCATAGATTTGGATATCAAGTGTGGGATTTTTATCCCAACTAAAGGGGTGATTTATGTGGATGATTTTGTTAATTTCAATAATGTTAGGCACTAACCTTGTAACACACAATAGTTGTAAAGTATTTGTTGCAAGACATTAATTTCATGTAATTTGTTATTTGTGATTGAAATTTAGTTCATTATGAATAAGGTTTTTTGTGTTCGGGGTGATTTATTCCCATGGTCTGGCTTTGGAATTTCATTTTTCATGTTTTGAGATTCTGAAACACACATGAAAAACATGTTTGTGTTTTGTGTGTTTATGAACTTGGATTCCTTTGTTTATTTTCTTGATTTGTGTGCATGTTTTCATGTGTATGACTTTGTTTATTTTGATACTGTTGGGCACCAATCTCGTAGCAAATGACGTACTAAACCACATGATCATTTTTGGTCAACTTTGAAAAGAAAGCATGGTCCTTGGATGATTGACCTTAAATCCTTTCTTGACATGATAAAACAAAAAAACATTTTTTTAGCCATTAAATACCCAATTTCAAACTTCAAACTTATCAACTTCCAATTTGAATTTCTTATTCCATCTAGATTGAACATTAACAATTAACACCACAATGGGCAAATCAAATGTTAGGTGTGTTAGTTTTGTTGTTCAATTAAGTTTTAATTAGTTAAGCTAATTAATTAATCTCAAACCAATTTAGGTGTGAATGGGGTTCAAGATATTTATCATGGGATATAATCCCATCTTGTATGACCTCAAATCACTTTTGGTGATTTCAAATTCCAAAGTATAGTTTTTACTTTGCAATTTTTATTATTATGCAAGTGTTTTGGTTTTATATGTTTTGGGTTTGGATTCTTGCATTGTTACAAGTGAGTTATTCTTTTGAATCACCAAAAGTGGGTTTAATTTTATAGTGCTAAAGCTAGATTTTTTCTTTTTGCAGTAGGTTATGTGTTCTTTTATGTGTTTTGTATGGGAGTTTGGGTTAGTAACAAGTGTTGTGTAATTTGTTTTGGTTTTTGTATTACAAGTTGGTTTTTGCAAGAGTTTTGCTTGGGTTGCAAATATTGCTCATTAGTGGATCTTGGTTTACTTCTTGAGCTAAAAAAGCTTGCTTGATGATTTTGATGTTTCTGTATTTGTTTTCCATGAACAATTCCTTTGGGGGTTGAACCCAAACATGGCCAAATCCTTGGAGTTTGAAAGTAACACAAAGTGTTGAAGAAAAAAAAAACTCACAAATGAGGGCCCCTTACCACTGTTGCAGAAGGTCCCCCTTCCTTTTCATTTCATTTCCTCTTTTTCCTTTTTTCTCAGTACCTTGCAAATATAGTAGCTACTTTGGAAGCCGAAGCCATTGCCGCCATTGCTAGGAGTTCAACTTGTTGCTTAGTTTAGGAGAAAAAAAATGAAAAAAAGGCATAAAGAAAAGCGTTGGTGTTTTCATTGAGCAACTAGGACCAAGAGCTATTGTGGTTACAATAGCCATTAGAGGAGCTTGGGTCGAGGGGCTCAACAACACACCGGCCTCCTTTTCATCTTCTTGGTGGTGGTCATTTTTTTCCTCCTTAGCAAAGCGCAAATCTCAAGGGGAGGAACAAAAACAGGAGGGAGAGGAGCTCCTTGCATTGGTGATTTTCATGGGTAGTGCCTATAAGAAAGGAAGAGCAAAAGAATAAGAAGAAAAGGAGGAAAAAAAGGAGAAGAAGAAGAAAAATAAAATAAAATAAAATAAAAAACAAGGTGGGTGGCAATGGAGAAAATGAAATTCCAATTGCCATCATTGGGAGCTCAATAACTCTTCTAAACCTCCAAGGTCCGGGCATGAGTGGAGTTTCATGTGCTTCAAAGGAGGTTTGAGATAAGGAGGTTCGAGGGGTCCAATTCGGACCTCCCTTTTTATTTTTCAATTTTTTTCTAAATTTTTTAATCTTGGTCACATGTTTGGCACCAATTCGAACCTACTAGCATTTTAATTTTAATTTTAATTTTTTCATTCGTTTGAAATATTTCATCCAATTTTTGGATTAAAGGAAATTTTCATCCATTTAGTTAGGGGTAGCTAATGGGCGAACAAGGGTTGGTGATTGTCTGGTAGGCTAGTTAGTGGACAACCCACCTTTGAGTACACACTAAATGATTTGACCTTTAAGACCAGATAGAAAATTGATTTTTAATTCATTTTCATTTTGATATTTCATTTTGAATTTTTTTAGAAATTCATATCTTTCACATTCAAAGCCAGATTGACAAATTGTCTATACCGTTTAGTTTCTGGAAAGGAGATCTACACATGTATGAAGTTGCGAAAGTTTTGGAGACAAGAAGTTTTGGAGGTTAGAGGTTAATTGGCATTTTTGGAATTAATTTCCATTTAATTTTTGGAAATTCATTTTTCACCTATACAAAGGTGGAATCGGTAGCTTTGTATGGCAGTTAGTTCATGGTGAGGAGCACTTCCAACATGAGAGTTTTTATCTCAGTTGGAAACAATGGCTTTTGGAGGTTCATTCCAAGGCGTAAGGTGGTTTGTGGCCAATGTTTTTATACCAAACATTTAGCGGTTCAACATTGTGTTAATGAATTTTATTTTCTACACCTTATAGATGGTGGAATGTTGCACCATCAAAAAACACAGAGGATTTGAATTCTTGTCATGATTCATGTGCGGGAGTCACAAAAGTGGAAATTTGTGTTGCATGAGTTGTGCATCTCAACTTGGGTTTGTTAGGTTGTGCTTATTGCTTATTAACATGTTGGTCAAGTTGTCATATGCTTTTAGGGGCTAAGGGGATTACCAAGGTTTGTGCCATTTGGGTACAACCTAGGGGTGAACACATGCTTTCAAGTTAACCTTTTAATAGTCTATGCTTACTGTTCAGTGTGAAACTTCATATGAAAGGTAGTGTGCCTTCCCACACATGCCATTATTGCCATAGTAACCATGGAGGTTGTGTTTGGTGTGGTTATTGGTTGGGCATGGGACAAGGTTACTACCCAATCTTGATCATTAAATAGGTCCTACTTGACTCTTGGTTTTCTCAAACATGTTGATTAGGTTTTAATTAAGGTTTAGGTTGTACTGGGAGGCGCATGTATAGATATGTCTGGATTTGATCATTAAAATGTCCCATTGCTTGTTGTTATGGTGAAATTGGGTTGATCACTAATAGACCATCTTATTGTGTTCATAATGTGCCTTAATTTGTTGGCCCTATGAAATGTTTTTATGGGTGCAAGTGCCCTAGCCATACAAATGCAACATCCCTAAGTTCATGTTATGAAGTTTATGTTTTGGGGGTTTAGTTAAACCACAACAAGTTCAACATCCTTGTAGATTTAGTTTGCAATATCGCATGTGTATCATCGTTTTATGATTGGGTTTTTGGGGGGATACCCAAGTTAAAGTTTAGGGTTCATTACAGAGGTGACACAAGAATCAAGGGATATGGACACTATTATTAATGGTTTCATCAAGCAAGGGGTGCAATTCAGACCACCCACACCACCTTCATCATCATTTGGGGGAAATTCTTTAAATTTTAAAACAAATTTTTCTCCAAAGTTTGTCATCCCACCATTGTTGTGGGACATGGAGGATATGTATGGAACCACCAAAAGGCCTTGTCGATATTTGGGGGTAGTTGGCACCATTGAACTAAATGATTTCATCCATGAGTTTGATAGTTGGTGTGATATGCAGCAAATGCGTAATCCCTAGCTATTCACACCCTTTATGGCATGGAAAGGTTTATTTCAACATTTTGAAGGGCCGCTTATGGATGATTATCAAGAATTTAGGCGTGCCCATGAGATTTAGATTCAGGAGTGGTGGCTATATTGGTTTATCACTAGGGGAATTGTGACCCCAAGTGGTGCAATAATAACCCCTAGCATTAGTTTGGCAAATGGAAGTGGAAGTGTTAGTGGTATTGGAACCACCAAAAGTGGTGGAACTATCGGGGGTGGTGGTGCAAGGGCATCCATTAGTACATGGGGTCCATTACTAATATTTAATCAAGTTGTGGAATTCTTTTGTGAATTATAGCGGAATTACCAAGGGGTTAGGATTGAGAAGTTACAAAATTTACAAGATTTCCAATGTAACCCCCCATGAGAATTTGCAAAAAGCCTATGCATAGATGTGTAGGTTGATCATGGTGACACAAGGTAGTATAAAAGCCTAAGCAATCCAGTTTTGGTATGGGATCTTTAACAATGACCTTGGGCATTAGGTGCGAGGTGCCATTTTATTGTAATTTGCCTAACCCACTTTGACTAGTGTGTTTCATTTGTCAAAAAGGATTGAGATGAACATGGTGGAGGAACCTTTGGGTTTAACAAAGAAAACCCAAGGAATTATCCAACGCCATCAAGTCACCAATCAGGAAGTAAGCCCACCAAAGTTGTACCACCCAAGGCCAAGGCGGCCAAATTAGATTCAAGTGGTGGTTCCACATCTTATTTAGCAGAACAAAGTGGAGAAGATAAATGTTCGAAGTGTGGAGGGCCTCACAAGAAAAAAAATTGTCCTAATCCACTATAGACCACAACTTTTAACCTTAATACCAACTAGCCATGTTGCCATTGTCATGTATATGGGCATGATGCTTCACATTTCACCCAAAATTACTGCAAGGTTAATCACAAAACACTAATGTTAATAAAAGCTAAGGTTTTAGGAAGGGCCATAAGGGAAAAGGTGTGGTTAACAAAGGGTCGGCCACCAACCTAACTCAAGGCCAACCCAACACCATGGAGGCTAAGTTTACACGATTGGAGGCCCTAATTACACTAGAAGAAAAAACCCATTTTTCGACTTGTCTTAAGTAACTAAAATTATTTTTTACAACTAATTTTTATCAAAAAAGTCAGAAAATACATTTTTAGTTGCCTAAGACAAGTTGAAAAATGGAGTTTTTCTACTAGTGAACACAAACATGGCGGCCTAGATGAAATATACTGCATTTGGGCCAGGGAAGGCCAAGGATTGGGAGGATGACCAATCATATGAGTTAGATGCAAATCAAGGATTCTTTTGTGGAGTTGGTTTTTCAAGATCAATGGCATTAGATGAGACAATGCCACCATAGTAGTGACATACGCTCAATTCGATTCAAACATACGCGTGTTATACGTTTTTTTGGGCTTTTTTAAAAATATGGCCCAAAATACGCAAAGTGGTAAAGGTTATGCAAAGAACCATTACCGGGCCGCAAAAATTGTAGTCTACTAGACTCTACAGTAGTTAACAACCTAGTTACATTTTTGCCGTCAAAATCGACGATTTCTGCAACAACAAGATCACCTATCGACGCTTGATATTCATGGTGCTCATTTCGGAACCCCGCCAAATATGGACGGTCTAGGATCAAAAGGTTTCGCGGATAAATCTTTTGATTGGCCATGACTCGGATGGCTCAACCATGACACTGACAGCATTCGGAATCAGACTGTTGCAACTTGCAAGTCT
>Ga0116227_10000678_pt1 | contig 68824 bp, 66 predicted proteins | sample S1TSphgellanicum_FD_89693 | JGI IMG/M metagenome (GOLD analysis project Ga0116227, IMG submission 89693) | Host-associated microbial communities from peat moss isolated from Minnesota, USA - S1T2_Fb - Sphagnum magellanicum MG | ecosystem: Host-associated > Plants > Peat moss > Unclassified... | reverse complement strand
TTCTTGTTTTATGACAAAAAATCTTATTTTAGTACAAGCGACTTAAACCTCTTTTAGTCTTGAAAGATGAATGATAATAAAGTGTTCGAGGAAACTCAGTCATTTAGCCGGAAGTGGGTTTTTGGCGTGCTGTTATTATTGTTAATTTATCTGGTAATAGCGTTTTATTGTCAGGCTGTTAAACACATCACTTTGGGTAATTATGGCATGACTGATAAATCATACATCGTTACCATTATCATCGTATTTGTTACCGGGTGTTTGATGTATTGGGCGAAACTAAAAACCCGGATAGATGAAAAAGGGATTTCTTACCGGTTTCTTCCCTTTCAATTCAAATTTAAATTATACACCTGGAATGAGTTGGAACAAGCTTATGTAAGGACCTACTCGCCGTTAGGCGAATACGGAGGCTGGGGATACCGGATAGGGCCTAACGGAACAGCCATTACTACCATTGGTGAAACCGGAATTCAATTGAAAACCAAGACTGGTAAAAGTATTTTACTAGGTACTTCTGATGGCGAACTAGCGAGCAAAGTGTTGGCCGAATATGCCGACAAAATTTGTTGATTGTTAATGCAAATCAGAGAGAACAATTCATTAACAAATCAACAAATTACCTCATCAATAAATTAGAATCCTATCGAATTTCCACCATCAACAGGCAGCACCACGCCGGTGATGTATTTCGCTGCGTCTGATGCCAGAAATAATACGGCATCTGCAATGTCTTCTGGTACACCCAGTTTTCCCATTGGGGTGCGCGAAAGTACCTTCTGTTTACGATTAGGATCATTATCCAATGCCCTGGCCGACATATCAGTTGCGATAAAGCCCGGCGCTACACAATTAACACGAATGCCTTCTGGGGAAAGCTCTGTGGCCATGGCCCGTGTCATGCCCTCTATGGCTGATTTGGTGGCCGTGTAGGCAATTACATAAGGAATACCATATTGCGATGCCATTGAGCTGATATTGACAATACAGCCGCTGCCAGTAGGTAACATTTGTTTAACTACCTCGCGGCTCAGTACAAATACCGAGGTGAGGTTGGTTTGAATAATACTTTGAAAATCCTGATCGGTAACGTCTGCAAAAGGCTTTTTCATGTTGATGCCTGCATTATTTACTAAAATATCAGGTACACCAAACTCGCTCACAATTTCATTTACCAGGGCGGGTATTGTTGCAATATCACTCAGATCGCAAACTTTATAACTGCAAAGTTCGCCAAAGGTATTGGCAGCAGTCCGTAACTTGTTTTCGTCGCGACCTATTATAATGGTTTTAATACCAGCTTCTACAAACCTTTGGGTAGTTGCCAGTCCCAGGCCAGATGCGCCACCGGTAACTATCGCTATTTTACTTGAATTCATTTAAAATGGAATATTAATATTTTAGGCACTATTTTTTGCCCAGCGATGATTCGCGTGTTATCAATTCGTACTTCAATATCAGACTATGAGCAGGTTGAAATTCCTCTTTGCTCATAATACGGCTAATCATTTGTTTGGCGGCTACTTCGCCCATTTCGTAGCCTTTGTAATTAATAGTGGTTAAATTAGGTTCTATCACGCAGGTAAGCGGATCGTTGTTAAACCCGGCAAAAGCCATATCGCCGGGCAAATTAATGCCATTCTTTTTCAGCGTTTGCATGCAGCTTACGGCGCAAATATCGTTGGATGAGAAAACGCCATCGGGTAGGGGATTCATTTTTAGGATTTGCTCGGCGGCCTCTTGTCCGGCTTCGCTGCTTAGGTTATTGATGATGATCAGGCTTTCGTCAAAAGGGATACCGTTATCTTCAAGTGCTTTTTTATAACCGGCCAAACGGTCTGAATATACATTACGTAACTGACTGGCGGTGATATGTACAATACGTTTGCAGCCCTGCTTAATAAGGTGCGAGGTTATTTCGTAAGCAGCCTTTTGGTTATCAATATAAATCTGCGGAAACGTGTCCTGCTCAAACACCCTGTCGAAAAATATAACGGGGATATTGCGCTTCACAAAAGGTTCAAAATGATTGATATTGGTAGTATCATAAGCCAGGGACACCATTAGGCCATCAACACGGTTAACCAGCATAGCATTGGCGTTATTAACCTCCTTGGTCATGGTTTCTAATGATTGGCTGATAAAAAGGTTGTAATTGTTGTTATTCAGCACCTTCTCGATGCCGGCAATAACATCCGACATGAAATTACTATTGAGCCGGGGTACAATAAGGCCAATAATATTACTGCTCTTTTTGCGCAAATTACTGGCGAACGAATTGGAATGATAGCCCATTTCGGCAGCTGTTTTAACAATCAGTTTCTTGGTGTTCTTATTAACCCGCGGATGATCTTTAAGTGCACGGCTCACCGTTGCTGCGGAAATATCTAGTTTGGCTGCTATATCGTAAATGGTTGTTTCTTTTTCTCCACCCGTCATGGTCAGTATTTATTGTGGCAGTGTTACTATGACTGTATTTATTTAGAGGATAAATATAAAGTTAATTAAAGTGTTATTTCAAATATTAATACAATCGATTGCGCAAATTTATACATTTGTTTAAACTGTTATTTAAAAACCGATAATTAACCATATTTTACGATGATAATTCCAGATTTAGAACAAACTTTCAGATGGTTTGGCCCTACAGATCCGGTTACTTTACAAGCTATTAGTCAGACTGGGGCAACGGGTATTGTTTCGGCCCTGCATCATATCCCATGCGGTGATGTATGGACGATCGAAGAAATCAATACCCGGAAGGCTATAATAGAAGCCGCTGGTTTCAGGTGGTCTGTAGTAGAGAGTGTTAACATACACGAAAGCATAAAACTTGGTCGTCCGGAGCGCGAGCAGTATATTCAAAACTATATCGAAACCTTAAAAAATCTTGCAAAAGCAGGCATCAATACGGTTTGCTATAATTTTATGCCCGTACTGGACTGGACCCGCACACACCTGGATTACAGGCTAGCCAATAATGCATCAGCCTTGCGCTACGAAGCACCAGCCGTTGCCGCATTTGATCTTTATATTTTAGAGCGTGCCGAAGCTTTTAATGAGTTTACCACACAGCAGCAATTAGAGGCCAAAGAATACTTGGATACCTTAAGTGAAGGAGATAGAGCATTGTTAACCAATACGATTTTGGCGGGCTTACCAGGCACAGATGAGATTTTTACTATTGCTGAATTTAAAGAGTACCTTAAAAAATATAGCGAAACAGATAGTTATGCCTTACAACAAAACCTGTTTTACTTTCTAAATGCCATTGTGCCTTATGCAGAAGAATTAGGCATTAAAATGTGTATTCACCCTGATGATCCACCTTTCCCCATTTTGGGTTTGCCAAGGGTGGCTTCTACGGAGCAGGATTTGAAAGCGATTGTTGATTCTTGCCCATCTCCAAGCAATGGTATTACGCTCTGTACAGGTTCCTTAAGTGCCAGAGGTGATAATGATATTCCCGGAATTATCTCTCGCTTGGGTAGCCATATTCATTTTTTACACCTGCGCAACGTGAAACGCGAACCCAATGGTAGTTTCTATGAAGCCGAGCATTTAACCGGAAGCGCAGATATGTTCGAAGTAATGAAAGCCATTGTAAAAGAACAATTGAAAAGGGGAAAGGAGGGTAGAAGCGACATCGCTATACCCATGAGACCAGACCATGGGCATAAGATTTTAGATGATTATAATTACAACACATACCCAGGCTATTCTATAATAGGCCGCTTAAAAGGTTTAGCAGAACTACGTGGTTTAGAAATGGGTATTAAGCGGACTTTGATTTAGAAAATATTGTCGCTAATTTGATTGTTTGTAATTGAGTTATGTATATATTTACAATCGATTGCATACAACCAATTATCATTAAACCAATATTATTTAACTAATTATTCCATGCGCATAAAAAAGTAGTGTTAGGCTATTTAATATGGTAAATGGATTGTACCTAAAATTAATATCATGTTGAACCTATTCACCCGGAAGAAGGCGTTCGCCGTTGCTGCGCTTTTTGGATCATTTGCATTTAATGTTTGCAGTGCGCAAAAAGCTGGTCAGATAAAATATCTTTCAGAACCGTTGATCAAGTCGATTTATACAGCAGATCCATCTGCGCATGTATTTAATGGTAAAATCTACATTTACCCATCTCATGATATTGATGCCGGGATCCCCGAGAACGATAATGGAGACCATTTCGCCATGCGCGACTATCACATTTTATCGATGGATAGAGTGGGGGGCCCGGTAACCGATCATGGGGTTGCTTTGGATATCAAAGACATTCCATGGGCAGGCAGACAACTTTGGGCGCCGGATGCCGCTTATAAAAACGGTATTTACTATTTGTATTTCCCGGTAAAGGATAAGAACGATGTTTTTAGAATAGGAGTTGCGACCTCAAGAAATCCGGCTGGACCGTTTAAAGCACAACCTAAGCCGATTGCGGGTAGCTTTAGTATTGACCCTGCCGTTTTTAGCGATACTGATGGCAGTACTTATATGTATTTCGGCGGTATCTGGGGGGGGCAACTGCAGCGTTGGGCAACAGGTAAATATGACGCTAATGGCTCTAAAACAGATTTAATGCACGATGATCAACCTGCATTAACCTGTAAAGTGGCGAAGCTGGCAGGAGACATGCTTGAGTTTGACGGCAAAGTAAAAGATGTTGTAATTGTAGACGGTGCAGGCAAGCCGTTATTAACCAAAGACCATAACCGTCGTTTTTTTGAGGGATCTTGGATGCATAAATACAAAAACAAGTACTATTTCACCTATTCAACCGGCGATACACATCTTTTAGCCTACGCTATAGGCAACAAGCCCTGGGGGCCGTTTACTTACAAAGGTGTTTTTATGAACCCGGTGCAGGGCTGGACAACCCACCATTCTATAATTGAGTTTAAAGGTAAATGGTATATCTTTTATCATGATACCGAGTTGTCCGGAAAAACACACCTAAGAAACGTTAAGGTTACAGAATTGCAACACAATGCCGACGGTACTATTAAATTGATTAATACTTATACAGTAGCTAAGTAACTAAAAATAAAACACCAACTCGGGCAATGCGTTAAGAATTTTTTGAAATCCTCTGACTAATTTATTAGAGGATTTTTTTGGATGAAAGTGTTACTTGAAATATATGCCTTGGATGTTTTAAGAACCGTGCATCAACGGACGGTGTTGTAACCAAAATGAAGTACTGCTGGTTCCGGAATAGCAGGGAGGTTCGAGCGGGCGCGTTAATATAAAAGAACAATTTATGTTAATGCTAAATTCAAGCAGCACCTTATATTTGACTTATTTAAGATGACCAGCAACTTAATGGTTTTAATGCGCTAAGGATGAATGAGATTTAAATATTGCTTGTTAAGGTGATTTAGGTGGCCGGATTGGTATACGCACCGCCATTGCTTCCCAGGTGATCCTTCCAAACTCCTTCCAGGCCGGAAATTGTTTATAGAGCTTTTCCATTTCCGGTTTATCTATATAAAGCAATTCCGTATCTTCAATGGCCTCAATATTAAACCTGGTTGGCTTTTGTGGATTCAGACTGGATATTTCGGTAAAAATTCATTTTGAAAAACGATCCATGCTGTCAACTGCTCATCAAATTCACCAAAAAAGAAACGAAGCGCGCCGGATTTGATATAGTAATACTGATATGCAATTTGCTCACGTTTAAAATAAGCTGTCCTTTTTTTACCTGCTTCCTTTTAAAATTTGAAAGAATAACATCCAGATCAGATTCTTTAATAGCAACTTTTGATCTTATCAATCCGGAAAGTTCTTTTATACCTATGCTTGATTTGATGAAGCTCCAAATTAATTAAAACATACCGTAGGTGCTGACTCCATTTAAATAAAAACTGTCTTACCGAAATTTTAAAATTGCGTGTGGAAATAAAAAGTTATGAACGTAAAGCTTGAGCTAAAGTTCTACAATATTTTTTCTAGGTAGCTAGAGAGCAAGTAAAGTTGAAAAACAACTTGCCTCATTCATCTTAACTATTCCGGTAAACCCTTGCCTCAATTCATTAAACGTTTGCGAAAGACTGATCCACTAGGGCGAAAGATTAAAATCTTACATGTATTAAATCGGAACGTAGTGGCTATCGGTAGAATAAATGGCAATGAGCTTTACAGTCAAATTATATGAGCCATACAAGCAAGTATCATATGTATTTATCACTGATCTTTGAATTATGAAAAACATCACAAAAATTAAACTGGGACAAAATGGTCCGGTCGTATCTAAACTTGGTTTGGGCTGTATGCGCATGTCATCTATCTGGGGCGGCCCTATACCAGACGAAACAGAAAGCATTGCCACAATCCACGAAGCGCTTGATAACGGTATTAACTTTTTAAATACCGGCGACTTTTACGGTGCCGGACATAATGAAATGCTGATCGGCAAAGCTATTAAAGGGAGGCGAGACGAAGCTTTTATTAGTGTAAAATTCGGCGCCATCTTTCACAACGGCCAGTGGCTGGGAATGGATCTGCGGCCCGTTGCTATCAAAAATTTTGTAAACTACTCACTGACCCGTTTGGGTATTGAAACGATAGACCTATACCAGCCCAGCCGAATGGATAATAGCGTGCCGGTAGAAGACATTATCGGAACGGTTGCCGACCTGATTAAAGAGGGTAAAGTACGTCATATTGGCGTATCAGAAATTACGGCCGACCAGCTTCGTAAAGCCAACAGCATTCATCCTATAAGTGCGCTGGAGATCGGCTATTCACTGGCTGAACGAGGAATAGAAAGCGAACTGCTACCGGCTGCAAAAGAGTTGGGCATTGGTGTAGTAGCTTTCGCCAATACTGCCGAAGGCTTGTTGACGGGTGAAATGAAAGCCCCCCTTACCGAAAATGATTACCGTAACCATTTCTCTCGTTTTCAAGGCGAAAATTTGATACATAACCTGGAAAAGGTTGAGGTATTAAAGCAATTGGCTGCAGATAAAGGTTATACGCCAACACAGCTTGCTATTGCCTGGGTAAATGCACAAAGCGATCACATCATGCCTTTAGTAAGCATGAGCCGCAGGTCGCGCCTGCCGGAAAATATCGCAGCGATGGATATTGTATTTACGCCGGAAGAAATGAATGCCTTAAACACTACTTTTGCAACTGGCGCTATACAAGGCGGCACTTATTTGCAACGCTAAATGACCAGTCCAGCAGAAATACTCCCGGGTGTGATCTTCTACTCTTACCTCTCTGCCGAGCGGAAAGAGAAAGCATGTTTCTGGAATCATCACACCCTGATATTGCAGGTATCCGGACAATTTACGCTGGAAACCTCCGCGCAAACTATTTCAATGACCGGAGGGGAAATGTTACTGATCGGTAAAAACCAGCTCGGTACAATTACCAAAACGCCACTACCCGGAGCAAACTATGAAACGATCGTGATATCCTTGCAGGAGGACCTGTTGCGCAGAATTGTGTTAGAAGAAAGGATTGAAGCGGACCGGAAATACATCGGTCCGCCAAATATCCTGATCCCTTCTAACGAATTCCTGCAGGGGTATTTTCAATCAATTGTTCCCTATGCACGCAGCTCCGGTGCGGAGATGACCGATGAAATGGGCATCCTGAAGGTAAAGGAAGGCGTTAAATTACTCATGCTTGCTATGCCGGTGCTTCGCAGCTTTTTATTCGACTTTTCTGAACCGTACAAGATCGACCTGGAAAAGTTCATGATCAATAACTTTCATTTTAATGTCCCTGTCGAAAAATTCGCGCAGCTTACCGGCCGCAGCCTGGCAGCCTTCAAACGGGATTTTCTTAAAATATTTGGTGCTCCGCCACGTCACTGGTTACAGGATAAACGGCTACACGAAGCAAAGCACCTTATCGAGACTAAACATCAAAAGCCATCAGCCATTTACCTTGAGCTGGGTTTTGAAAGCCTGTCGCACTTCTCCCATTCCTTCAAAAGAAAATTCGGTAAGGCACCCACCGGGTAATGAACGCAATCCCGATCGGAATGTTTATGGTTTTCAGTACCCTGGCAACCGCCTTTAGCATTTGCTTTTGTTTACTGCCATAATTTTATAAGTCGTTAATTTGCTGATTTAAGGATGCGAACGTTGTCAATAATTATGATTTTTTTGCATCTTACATACATACACGGGCGGGCTGGCAGCCAGTTTATTAAAATAAGATTTCTAAATATTTTTTATGAACACTGGCTTTCTACTTACCGGTTTGGTTTTAGTTCCATTGATCAAAATGCGATTGAGAGAATAATTATACAAGAGTCTATTTTCCATAGTGAGCTGTTTTTACATCTCTCGTGTAAGTAGTTTCAATATTTTATGGTAGATCTCGGTATTTTGATAAGTGCCTATAAACTCCTGCGCATGCGGGCCGTAAGCAAATACAGGTACATTAATACTGGTGTAATCATTGGTGCTGAATGAACCCAATACCATCCCTTTAGCTGTAGATGCATCAAGCAAACTCAGGCCACCGGTTTCATGATCGGCGGTGATAATTACCAGCGTTTGGCCGTCTGCGTCTGAAAATTTAAGGGCTTCGGCTACGGTTTTATCAAAGTCGTGCAATTCTGTAACTACATAGGGTAGGTTGTTAGCGTGGCCTCCGTAATCAATCTGCGCACCTTCGGCCATAATAAAGAAGCCTTTTTTGTTTTGAGATAAGATGTCGATTGTTTGTGTTAAAGATCGCTCAAGCATATCGCCGCGACCATCTTTTATCGGACGAGTGTCTGCATCTTTAAGCAAAACCAATTGCTTGCCGGTACCGGCGGTTTTCATATCTGCCAGGGATGTTGATAGATGATATTGCTTTGCAGTCAGCTTATCCATCAGGTTTTTATCAGGGTTATTTAAAAAGCTCTTCTGATTAGAGCCAATTAATACATCCACATGGCTATTTACCAGATCAGCAGCTATTGCAATCGACTGCTCCCGATCTATGGCATGCGCATAATAAGCGGCCGGTGTAGCATCGGTAATATCACCACAGCTAATAATGCCGGTTTTTATATTGTAATGAGCCAATGTATCGGGCAGGTTGATAATGGGTTTGCCCTGTACGTTTTCGCCGATATAACGGTTGTTGGTTTTTTCGCCGCAAGCCATAGCGGTAGCGCCTGCTGCAGAGTCTGTATTATCTGAATTTGCAGCTCGGGTTTGCGAAAAGCCCATATAGCGGCATTGATAAATATTTAGTTGGCCGTGGTTTGAGGTCAACCCAGCTTGGATCTGGGCTAAGCCCATACCATCGCCAATCAACAGAATCACGTTCTTTATTGGCTTATCTGTACCGTCTGATTTGTAAGTTGGTGTGTAAACCGGGTAGGGCGTTGGGTTTATATATTCTAACTTGGAGCGGTTAACCAAAAAGTCTTGCAGTTGTTGCGGGTGATCTGTGTTGATCCAATCTGCGCCCATTTTTTCTAACTGGATCCATGTGTTAGGGCTATCTTGTGTGGCCCAGAAGCGAAATGGTTTATGCATGGCATGAGCCGCGTTAATAAGCCCTTTTAATTTTGCCGAATCTGGTGGAGTAGGAGTGCCTTTACCATTCCATTTAGTATAGTTGCTCAGGTCATCGCTGATCATGGCGATGTGTTTCAACTGATCAGGAGTGTATGCGATATTCGGCCTGCCATCAAAATAAATATAAGAAGGATAGTTTTTAAACTCGGCAGGCGCAGGCATATCGCCGCTTAATACCACCTTTACCGCCCATTTATTTGCCGGATCATTAAAAACCTGCTTGTATGGAGCGAGTTCTTTAATCAGTTCGGGGATTACGTGCTGATAATCTTCTTTTATGTCGATAACCAGTTGTAGCCGTTGGGCAGTATCTGCATAGGGTTTGTTTTGATGCTGTGTGAAAAAGCCAACCAGCGGTTTTATATACAGTTTATCTAAAGTGCGGTCGCTGGTTATTTCTTTTTGTTCGTGTGCTACATAAAGCTTTCTATCTCTAAAAAATACGTCGGCTTCAATAGATCCCATTCCTGCAAAATAAGCCCGTAAAAACGGAATATTTTGTTGATAGTCGTTATGGCTATGCCCATTGTTTGCACTTAAATTTTGTGCCTTAAGGCTGGTTTGGAGAAAGCCTGTAAGCAGTAGGGGTAATAAAAATTTCTTTTTCAATGTAGTATATATAAAGGCCACGGGCATTATTGCCCATGGCCAGATTGATGAATTACCAGCCGGCGTTTTGTTTTATAATACCGTTGCTTTTATCTATTTCTGTTTGTGGCACAGCCCAAACACTGTTGATGCTTGGGTCAAAGGTACGGGCAGGCCAAATTACCTGGCCATTAGAGCCATGTAAAGGTTTTGCGTAAGTTGCCTGCGCATCGCCCCAACGCACCAGGTCGCGGTGGCGGTCTGCCCATTCACCAGCCAATTCGCAGCGTCTTTGCTTCTTTAACTCATCCATCGTTGCGTTTTGAATGGCGGCCAGGCCGGCACGTTTACGGATCATATTAATCTCAATATCGGCATTCTTACTTTGCATTAGCTCAGCTTCGGCTTTAATTAAAATTACTTCTGCATAACGCATCAGTGGCACGTTTAAATTGGTTGTAGGGTGATCGCCGTTCGGGCTGATAGAACTACCCACCGGGTTCGCGTAAGAAAACGGCTCCATATACTTGTTAAACTGGTATCCCGAGAGGCTGTTAACCGATGCATAAGTATTAAGTGTACCAAAATACATAAACTTATCGCCTGGCTTTAAAATGGTGGCCTCTCTGCGAGTGTCACCTTGTTCAAAAGCATCATATAGCTCTTTGGTGGGCTGGTAGTATCCCCAGCCGTTATATTGACCCCAACCTTTGTTTTCAAGCATTACACCAGGCAAAATACTGCCCCAGCCGCTTGAACCTTTGGCTGTACTTACCGCCGACCAGATGTACTCAGAACCAAAGTTGTTTGCAGCTTTAAATACATCCGCATAATTTGGCATCAAAGAACGGCTACCTTGGTTTATTACAGAATCAGCGTATTTTTCTGCATTAGCATAATCTTTTTTATACAGATATAGCTTTGATAAATAAGCCCATGCAGCAACTTTATGCGGGCGACCGTAATCGGCAGTGTTGAGCTGGCCCAGGTATGGTAACAGGCTTGCTGCTTTTTTTAACTCACTTTCTATGTAATTATAGTTTACGGTAATATTGGCTGCACGCGGTGTTGGGTTAGGGTCGTTGTTATTTGCGCGGGTTATTACAGGCAAACCAGCCCTGTCATCAGCGTAGTTATAGGCCATCTGGAAGTACATCAGCCCGCTTAAAAAGTAAGCTTCGCCAAGGTAACGGTTTTTTAAAGTGGCGTCCATATTAATGGCAGGCACTTTGTTAATCAAGTCGTTAGCCCGTCTGATCACCGAGTAACGCATATCCCATTGGTCAACCGTGTAACCACCAGAATAATAGGTTCTGTTGAAATTTTTAATAGCATCAGCATTAGTGTTGATACGGCCGGTAACCATATCGTCGCTGGCGTTGATAAACCACATATAGCCGCGGCCATAAAATTCTTCGCCATCAAAGGGTTCATACATGGCGTTAACACCTAAAAGTGCATCATCGCCGGTTTGCCAGAAGTTGTTTTCAGAAACAGCTCCCTGTGGTTTAATATCCAGGTTTTTCGAGCAGGCAGCCAATAGCAAGCCTACAGATAATAGTATAGCGTTTTTAATGTTTTTCATTTTGCACAGAATGATTACTTACAAATTCAAATTAATACCGAAAATGAGTGACCTTGATTGTGGATATCTGCCCACATCGATGCCGTAGTTATCAAAGCCAACCTCCGGGTCGAAGCCTTTATATTTAGTAAAGGTGAACAGGTTGTTTGCTGTTGTATAAACACGCAGACTACTGATACCCACTTTAGATAGTAGCCTTGGAGCCACCGTGTAACCAAGCGTTACGTTTTTAACACGCATGTAAGAACCGTTTTCGATATAAAAATCAGAGTTTGTACCAAAGTTGCCGTTGTTGTCGCTGGCAGTTACACGCGGGATGTTTGTATTGGTGTTGGTTGGCGTCCAGGCGTTTAATACATCTTTAAGCAAGTTATAGTTCTGGCCTAATCCACCTGCGTTTAAGCTGGTGTATTTAAGCGCATTGTATAATTTGTTGCCTTGCACACCCTGTAAAAAAATATTGAGATCGAAGTTTTTGTAGCTCGCGTTTAAGCTTACACCGTACGAGAAGTTGGGATAAGCGCTACCCATAAACTGACGGTCGTTATCATCAATTTTGCCATCGCCGTTGGCATCTACAAATTTAATATCACCCGGTTTTGCATTCGGTTGTATCAGTGTTCCATTAGAGCCCTTATAGGCGTTAATTTGATCCTGGCTTTGAAATAATCCATCAGTTTTAACAGAGTAGAATGAATATAGCGGATGACCAACCTCTGTCCTGATCGGTGATAACAATCCGCGCACGCTTGGGCTGGTACCATAAGTGGTGATGTTGTTAGGTAATGAAACCAACTTATCATTCAGCTTGCTGAAATTAGCGCCAACGCCATAACGGAATGCCTTTTTAGGATCGCTGTTATAATTTAGGCTTAGCTCAATCCCATTGTCTCTAACCTTGCCACCGTTTACCCATACGCTACCCAAACCAATACCGGCAGGGATGTTCATTAGCATATCTTCGGTATTTTTAACAAAGTAATCGGCATTTAAAGTGATGCGTTCATCCAGAAAACCCAGATCAAGACCTACATCTGTTTGGCGCGATTTTGCCCAGGTAAGGTTTGGGTTGGCGCGGTCATAACTGTAATAACCGTTTAGCTGGTTAGGATCAGAGCCGATGTACACACTACCAACACTTAAGTTGGGGCTCACTGCTGATGTGCTAACAGATGAGAGATTGCCCAGTATGCCGTAGCTGCCTCTTAGCTTTAAATTGCTTAACCACGTTAATGGTTGCATAAAAGACTCTTTGCTTACTACCCAACCCGCAGATACCGAACCGAAATTTTTGAAACCTGTTTTGAGGTGCAACCAATGATGTACCATCTTTACGGCCGATTAACGAAAGCAAATACTTGCCATCATAATCATAATTAAAACGTGCCAGGTAAGAGATCAGCGCTTCTTCTGTTTTGTAATCGTCAGGCTTTGGAACCGGGGTGCCCATGCCGTTGATGAAATAACGGAACAAAGGATCCTCATTGTTAAAACCGGATAGCGAAGCAGACAGACCTGTACTGGTATTTTTTTGATAAGTGTAACCCGCGACTGCATTGATATTATGCTTACCCAAAGATTTGGTGTAGTTTAAAGTTTGCTCGGTAAGGAAGCGGTTATCTTGCGATGAAGATTCTGATAAGGTGTTGGTTAGGCTTGGCTTACCAACTTCGGGTACAATAGGTGAAAAGTTTTTATAATAGGCGAAGTTCTTGGTGACAGAATAATTAGACCTGAATTTTAAGCCAAGTAAAAGTGTGGCTTCTAGGTAGGGGTTAGCTATGATAGTATTGATGGGGTTGCTGCTGTCGATGCGCTCGAGGTTGGCAACCGGGTTTACTACATCACCATAAGAGCCTGCGTAGGCAATTGGCAAGCCAGAGTATGCGCCTGTTGATGTACGTGGCGTGATGCTTGGCGGGTAAAATATAGCTGCAAGTATACCACCGGTATAACCACTAAAAGTGTTGGTGCCGCGACCGTCTGAATAGCTGTAAGATAAATTCTCGCCAACTTTTAACCATTTATTAAGCTGATGATCTGAGTTGATACGATAGGCGTATCGTTCGTTATAAGTATTTAACAATATACCATCGCCCTTGCGATAGTTAAAGCTCATAAAGAAATTAGACTTATCATTACCACCATTCAGGCTTACGTTATACTCTTGGGTATGGCCTGTTCTAAAAACGGCGTCAACCCAATTGGTGCGGGTAATTTGGCCATCGGGATAAAGCGTGGCGTCGAAAGCCGGGAGCCTTGGTTTGCCTGCATTGTCGGTAGCTGTATTATATACGTCAGCGTATTCTTTAGCATCTAATGCCTGCAATTTTCTCCATGCGTTTTCAAAGCCTTGTTTAACATCAAACGATATGGCCATTTTACCTTTGGTGCCTTTTTTGGTAGTAATCAAAATCACGCCACCAGACGCACGAGAGCCATAAATGGCTGCCGATGCATCTTTTAAAACAGAGATTGATTCGATATCATTTGGGTTAAGCACAGGTGTGCCCGGATAAAATACAGCACCATCAATTACATATAAGGGTTGCTCGCCGTTGATGCCACCCAAACCGCGGATGTTAACTTGGGGTGTAGCAGTTGGGTCGCCACCATTATTGTTCACTATTACACCGGCTGCCTTACCTTGCAGGGCTTCCTGAAATGTATTAAGCGAGCGGGAGCTTAGTTTATCCAAGCCAACCGTTGATACAGCACCGGTCAATGTGGCCCGGCTCTGGCTGCCATAACCCACAACTACAACTTCTCTTAGTGATTGGCTGTTTGCCTTTAAAACAACATTGATATTACCCTGGCCTTTTACGGGCATCTCCTGGCTTACGTATCCGATATATTGGAATACCAGAACGGCGTTCTCGTCAGTATTGATTTCGTACTTGCCCTCGTTGTTGGTAATGGTACCAGCGGTTGTGCCTTTAACGGCTACGCTTACGCCTATCAGCGTTTCACCTTTTTCGTCGGTAACCGATCCTATAACGTGGATACCGGTTTTTACTTCAACTGTTTTCTCTTTTTTGGGTAAGGGCTGTTCTCTTTGTACCTGCAAAAGCACATGGGTTTCATCAACCTGTTTAATAGTGCCGTGGTAACCTTTAATCAAGTCTTTGAGTACATCAACCAATAGCTCATTTTCTGCAGATATGTTTACAATTTGATCAGCATCAAAACTGGTAGAATTATAGCCGATGATGAAGGCTGTTTTTTGCTCAATGAGTTTAAATACACTTTTAATGCTTTGGTTTTTGGCGTTAAAGCTTACCCGCATGGTGGTCATGGTTTGGGCAGATGCCGAAAAAGAAGGCGTTGTGCACACCGTAAAAGCAAGCAGAAGTACCAAATAGGGGGTAAGCCCTTTTAAAAAGTTTTTTAATGAAAATATTTGATATAGATTTATCATTTTTATAAGGTTATTTTATTTGATAAAGGAATCGTTAAAATGACATGGCCTGCTGCTTCAGCAGCCATTAGCAGGCAGGTGTTAGCGCATCTGCCTGTTCTGTTTCATGTTATTTTTACATGGATTATCGGCAGTTTTGGGAGTGAATAATGATTTTTCCGGACGCATATTGATAAGTGAATCCGGTGAGCTCACTTAATACTCGAAGCGTTTTATCTAAAGGCTGATGGTTAAAGCCTATGGTGTATTTGCAGTTGCGGCCTGTTGCGCCGTTAAGTTGTATGTCGGTATTATACTGTCGCGAAAGTGTGTTTGCTATTTCTGCAATCGAAGCATCTTCAAAATAGATTGCACCGTGCTGCCATCCGCTCAATTTATCGGCATCGGCATTCTCAATAAAGTGCTGATGTGTTTTTTGATTATAGGTAAGCATTAAATTGCGGGTAAGCATTTTACCCAGCACTGCCGCCCGTGGCGTACCGGTATTTTCACTCACACTTACGCAGCCGCTTGCTACTGCAATTTTATAATTATCCTCATTAGGGTATGCGTGCACGTTAAACTCAGTCCCTAATACCTGGGTTTGGATATGGCCGGTAGTTACCAGGAAGGGTTTAGTAACATCGTGCTTAATTTGAAAATATCCTTCGCCAGATAGTGTTACGATCCGCTTGTTTTTATTAAAGTCGCGGTTAATAGTTAAACGCGATGATGCATTGAGCACCACAACGCTACTATCAGGTAGTACCAGTGTTTTCTGTTCGCCGCGAAGGGTGGTAAATACCAATTCTGATTTTGGCGCCGCATTATGCAGTTTAGTGTAGAAGAACAGAGCCATTGGCACCAGTAATAACACCGCTGCTATTTTCAGGTACCGGTACAGCTGAACTGTTTTTGCCTGATAATTTGGCTGGATTTGGCTCAGCACTTGTTCACGCACGTTGCGCAGGCTACGGCGCTCTGAACCAGCGCTAAGTTTTGGGCTGTTCAGGTTTTGCAGCCATATTTCTACACGGGCTTCTTCTTCTGGTGTGCAGTTGCCGGCTTTGTATTTTTGCAGTAACGCTTCGATCTTTGAAGATTGTTCTTTGTTCATCTGCTGTTATAATCGGTGGTTACGGCAAGTGGTACCGTTAAATGATTATCAATAAAATGTTAAGTAATTGTAATTAGCGAGAAGGTTGCCTATAGGATGAAGCTCTTATTGAAAGTAATTAAGCAATTTAGCCAGCACGAACAGTAACCCTATATTTTCGACTCTCTTGAAACGATGATGCAAACGCTTAACCGCAATAGAGAGATTGTTTTTAACTGTTTGCTCTGATAAAGATAATTGCAGGGCGACTTCTTTTACCGGTAAATGCTCCAGGCGGCTAAGTTTAAATACTTTGCTTAAACTATCGGGCATCTTATCAACTTCTTCGGTAAGCCAGTTATTAAGTTCTTCGGTAATCACAACATTTTCAGCCGAAGGTTCTGCCTGATGTTTATACTCAGGCAACAAGGCTTCGGCATGAATTATTTTTTTACTATTGGCTGTGTAATAGTCGAGTACCTTAAATTTTGCAGCTTTGTACAGATAAGGAGAAAGCGTTTCGATAATTACGATCTGTTTGCTGTTATTCCAAAGTGAGATGAAAATATCTTGTACAGCTTCTTCGGCAGTTTCTAAAGCATTGGTTTTGGAATAGATATAACGAAGTAGCTTTCTATCATATTTCTTCATGAGCAATAGCAGCGCTTGTTGGTCATTCGCTTGAATTTGGCTTAGTAGATCAACATCTGAAATAAACCTGCCCTTTCTCATGGCACAAACTTATGCCCCGGCTTTTAACTAATTGTTAGCTGAACATAAAGTGTGATAATTAGGCAGTGGCCAATATTGTACGCATGATATTGATTTTTCCGTTAGGTAACTTTGGTCTTAACAATAACTTAAACATTCCTTATCACCGGCTGCATTTATTCTTTAATACTTTTGCCTGTGTAATTAAGCAGACTTTCATGATTAATGGCGAAATAAATATCCCTAACGAACGTCAACTTTTGATTGGACTAAATGCTCACGATCAGGAGGCTTTTACAATCATATATAACCTATACTCCAAAAAACTTTTCCGTTACGCTGTAAAAATCATTAAGTCGACCGAAATAGCTGAGGACACCGTACATGACGTATTTGTAAAGCTTTGGGATAATGCACCTACCTTACAAATTGAAACCACAATACAAGCCTATTTATACCGGTCTACCCACAATTATTTAATGAACCTCATTAAGCGTGGAGCTGTTGAGGGAAAGTTTGTTGATGAGGTGATAAGCAGCGCCGCTGTCGCCAGCCAAAACACCGAGGAAACCATCAGCTATAGAGAAACGCTTAAGCAAGCAAAAAAAGTGATAGACAGCTTGCCACCGCAAAGAAAGCTGATTTATGAAATGGGCCGTAACAAAGGCATGAGCCACAAGCAAATTGCGCTCGAATTAAATATAGCCGACAGCACTGTTAATAACCAGATAGTTAAAGCGCTGAAAACCATTAAAGAGCATTTGATGATAAGCGGTTCATTAGGGATGGCACTGGCGTTAATTAAAGTTTTTTACAAATAATTCACTTTTTTTTAAAAATCAGAGTAGTTATACCGATCCGGCAAATTGTCTTATGTATGTAGCACAAGATAATGGATCAGGAAATTATTAGGTTATTAAGAAAATATATCAGCAATAGATGCAACCCGCAAGAGTTGGAGGAAGTTCGCCTGATTATTGAATCCGGCAATTTTGAGCAGGAGTGGGAACAGGTACTGCAAGAAGCGGCAGCGCTGGACATGGCTGATGATTCGGTTATCCAAGAGCCTGCCTTTAACTCGGAGAAAGTATTCAACAAAATAAATTCGACCATCAGGCCAGTCCGTAGAATGGTAACACGACCATGGCTAATCGGGGTAGCGGCAACCCTGCTGCTCACACTGTCAATCGGTTTCCTGTTTTTAAAAAATAGGGTTACACCTGCAACTAATGTTGCGGTATTAAAATTGGTGAGCCCTGCAGGTCAGCAGAAAAAAATTACACTTGTCGATGGCACGCAGATTATCCTTAACTGTGGCAGTACGCTTACTTATGCATCGCAGTTTAATACTACCAAACGTGAGGTTTACCTGGATGGTGAGGCATTTTTCAATGTTAAGCACGATGCCAGCCGTCCATTTTTAGTGCATACAGGCCGTTTAAAGGTTCAGGTACTTGGAACCTCATTCAATGTAAGGGCATATGGGGCTGATGCAAAAACATCGGTAAGTGTGGCAACAGGCAAGGTTGGGGTTAACGGTACCAAAGCATCAACTACCTATATGTTATTGCCGGGCGAGAGGTTATCATATAATCGCAACAACGAGTTTAAGCAGGATAAGATAAAGATCGATGATATACTAGCCTGGCAAAAAGGGATCTTGGTTTTTCATCTCGAAACCATCGGGGAAATTGCCCCCGTGCTGGAGCGATATTACGGCGTAACTGTACATCTTAACCTTCATCTTTCTGCTGATAAAAAGGTCACTGCAAGTTTTACTCAAAAAACGTTACCGCAGGTATTGGAGATACTGTCGCAAACGGCAGGCTTTAAATATGTAATTAATAAAAATAATACTGTATCAATTAACTAATAAAACGAGGAGGTACATACAGGCAACTTTACAAAATAAGCGTCCTGTTGGAGCAGGACGCTTGGGATATCAACTGAATTTGGAGATTCAATTAACAAACAAGCAGGCTTCAACAACCTGCAAAAATTCAACACTAAAGTAATGAAAAAGATTTTAAGGTATCAATTTTTGATACTTGTTTTTCTGCTATGCGCTGGCAGTCAGCTTACAAGGGCACAAAGCGCCGAGCGTATACTTGTATTTAACAGCAATTCTTTAACCCTGCAGCAATTTATCGGCTTGGTTAAGTCACAACAGGGCATTGAATTTACATTTGATCAGGAGGTAAACTCCCTGATGGCAAAAAAGATCACCATCCGCAAAAGCAAAGTGACTTTAAACGATGCGATGAAATGGCTTTCAACCGATCTTTCTATTCGCTATAAAACCATTGATAATTATATCATCTTAAACCTTGATCATAAGGACAAGGGTGCATCAACTGATCATAAAAGCCACATCACGGGTAAAGTGGTTGATGAAACATTGGAGGCCCTGCCGGGCGCAACTGTTAAAGTTGTAGAAGCAGGCATATCTGCAACTACCGCAAATGATGGTTCCTTCAGCATTTCAGTGCCAGATGGTGCTTACACGCTCGAGGTATCTTTTATATCTTATCAAAAAGAAACCGTAAAAAACGTAATCGCAAGCGAAGGGCAGCGTACCGGAACCAGCGTGGTTTTAAAAGCCCAGGCCAACTCACTTAATGAAGTTGTTGTAACTGCACTAGGTATTAAAAAGCGCGAAAAGTCATTAGGTTATGCCAGTGCTCAGCTTAACTCAACTGATGTAAGCAGCGTTCCTCAGCAAAATGTATTAAACGCACTTTCCGGCCGTATAGCAGGTGTTAATGTTAGAGGATCGGCTGCAGATCCAGGCTCGAGTGTTATGGTTACCATTCGCGGTCAATCATCCCTTACTAAAGATAACCAGCCGCTTTACGTAATTGATGGTATTCCCGTTGCGCCGGGGCTACAAAACCCAACTCAAGGTATAGATGGCAAACAAAACATAGACTATGGTAGCCCCATGGGCGATCTAAGCGCAGATGATATTGCAAGCATTACTGTACTTAAAGGCGCAAGCGCTGCTGCATTATATGGTAGCCGTGCCGGTTTTGGTGTGATATTGATTACTACAAAATCTGGCGCCGAAAAAAAGGGTCTGGGAATCAGCTTTAACTCGACTGCTACGTTTGATCATGCTTACCTGTTTCCGAAACTACAAGACGAATATGGATCGGGCGATTCACCCGCATCAAACAATACCCTTAGCACCAGCGCCTGGGGCCAGCGATTAAATACAGGCGTTAAACTGGTACAGTGGAACAGCCCACTGGATGCCAACGGCAATGCTATTGCAACAGACTGGGTATCATACCCAAATCGGGTTAAAGACTTTTTTAATACCGGGCATACCTTCACTAATGATATTGCGGTATCAAAATCGGGCGAGGCTGGTGATTTCAGGATTGCTTATACCAATATGCAAAACAAAGGTATCGTACCCAATACCGATATGAAACGTAATAACCTAACTTTTGCAGGTAACTACAACATCAAAAAATCAATCAGGTTGAACACTAATATCGCTTATACTAATAACCAAAGCGATAACCGCCCATCGGCTAATAGCGAAAGCGTTACTTACGAGGTATACAAACTAGCGCCCAATATTAACATTAATGATCTGCGCAATTATTGGGTGCCGGGTAAAGAAGGTGTTAAACAATACAACCCGCTATCAAGCGATGATAACCCCTTTCTGATTGCTTACCAGGAAACCAATGGTTTTAACCGTAACCGCTTAACCGGCCACGTGCAACTTGCTGCAGATTTGGCAAAAAACCTAACCCTTACCGCACGTACAGGTTTGGATTATTACTCTACAGATGTTAATCAAAAACGTCCGTTCAGCGCTAAGCGTAACCCTACCGGTGCTTACCTTACCGAGAACGATTATTTTAAGGAACAGAACAGCGATTTTTTGCTGACTTATAAATCAAAAATTGGTTCCCTGTTCAATTATTCTGTTTCGGGCGGTGGCAACCAGATGGATCAAAAAGTTCGCTCGGTACAAAATTATACGGGTACATTAACGCTGCCGGGAATCTACAACCTGTCTAACGCAGCTGCAGGTTCTATGATCTACTCCGAAAGCGCTTCGCATAAACGCATCAACAGTTTATATGGTTTGGGCGAGATCAGCTACAAGCAATCTATCTTTTTGAACCTTACTGCTCGTAACGATTGGAGCAGTACGCTACCTCCGGAAAATAATTCCTATTTCTATCCATCAGCATCTTTAAGTGTTATCGCTTCGGATTTATTGGGCATTAAATGGGATAAATTATCTTATCTAAAAGTACGCGGAAACATTTCGCAGGTGGGTTCTGATACAGATCCTTACCAGCTTTACAGCGTAGTTCCTTTCGATACTGACTGGGGTTCTGTAAAACGTGCATCATTAAGCTATAACCAAAAGAACAGTCAACTGAAACCAGAGATAGCTACATCTTACGAAACCGGAGCCGATATTAGTTTCTTTCAGGATCGTTTAGGCTTGAGCTTTACATGGTACAAAACCAATAACAAAAATCAGATTATCCAGGTGCCTACCACCATTGCATCTGGTGCAAGCACCAAACTCATTAACGCAGGTAATATCCAAAACCAGGGTATCGAGATCACTTTAAACGCGGTGCCGGTTAAAGGCAAATTTACCTGGAAAACAGATTTTAACTTTACCCGTAACCGTAATAAGGTAATAAGCTTAACGCCGGGCATTACCAATTACCTTTTGGGTAGTACAGATGGTAGCAACGTAGAATACCTGATTAAAGAAGGTACCCAAATGGGCGATTTTTACACCAAGAGCTGGAAAAAAGTAACCAGCGGCCCTTATGCCGGTCAGGCTTTGCTTACCAGTAATGGTTTGATGCAGCAATCAACCGATTTTGAAAAGATAGGTAACTATAACCCTGATTTTATGCTGGGTATTGACAATAGCTTTAGCTACGGCCCGCTGACTTTGAATATATTGCTAGACTGGCGTCAGGGTGGTTCGTTTTACTCGTATGCGGCTAAAAGCTTGATTGACGATGGTTATTTAGCCACTACTATCCCCGGCCGTGATGCCGCGCATGGTGGTTTGGCCTGGACAGACGGCGACGGTGTAAAAAGAAACGACGGTATGATTATGCCCGGCGTAATTGCCAATACCGACGGAACTTACAGACAAAACAATGTCATCATTTCTGCTGCAGATTATTATGATAACAAGTATTGGAAGTATTACCAGAACGATACCTACAGCGCAACGTATATCAAATTAAAAGAGGTAGCGTTAACCTATAATTTAAGTAAGAACCTGCTGCGCCATATTCCATTTGTAACTAACCTCTCTGTTTCGGCAATTGGCTATAATCTATATACCTGGACTAAGGCCAAAGTCGGTTTCGATCCGGAAAGTACCATTAGTATATCAGATCAACGCTACCAGGGTGTAAGCCAGTATGCATTGCCCGGCATCCGTTCATACGGTTTTAAACTGAGTTGTAATTTCTAACTATTCAATCATGAAACTTTATTCAATTTTATATTTAGCATTGGTTGCAACGGTTTTTACCTCGTGCACCAAAGATTTTCAGGCTATAAACACCAACAATAACAGCCCATCTACCACCAGGCCAGAGTATCACTTTACAGAAGCGATTACCAAAACTGCCTATGCCTACCAAGAAAATGCTTTCGACAGAAGACCTGCTGCAGTTGGCAGGTATATAACCCTGGTAAGAAACAACGATTATGAAACCTTCCGTTGGACGGCCGTTGACTGGGACGATATTTATCAGCGCGCCATGATCATTAAAACCATGCAGCAGGAGGCTACTACCACCGCGCAGCCAGTATATATAGCCACCGGTAATATCCTGATGGCTTTTAATATTTCTTACTTAACCGATTTGTGGGGCGACGCTCCATATTCTCAAGCACTGCAATCATCAGCCATAGGTAATATTAAACCTGCTTATGATAAGCAGCAAGATATTTACATGAGCCTGTTGCAAACTTTAAAAAGTGCTAACGAACAGTTGCGCACAAGCGGTTCTGGTATTGATGCCAGCGCCGATGCACTTTATGCAGGTAAGGCACTGCAATGGCGTAAACTGGCAAACTCTTTAAGATTACGTTTATTATTACGCTGTTCAAAAGTTTATGCCAACGCATTTACTGATATGCAGGAGATTATAAATAATGCTGATCAATACCCAATCTTCACCAGCAATACAGATAATGCCGAGGTTATTTACCAGGGTGTAAAAGCCGATGATAGCTGGCCTGGCGGACCCAAAAACATGATCGACGCCGACTTTGCTAAAACAAAAGCAAGTAAAGAGTTGGTTGATATTTTATTACAACGTAATGATCCGCGCTTGGCTGTATGGGTTGCCCCGGTAGCCTCAACTACAGGTTCAACTGTTGATCATAACCAGTACGTAGGTGTACCGCACGCGCTGGCAAGCCCTGCTGATTATAACGGCGGCGAAACACATCAGTCTGTTTTGTCATCATTTTTTAGACAGGATAAAGCCACCGGTTTAAAAGCCAGCTTAATGATCTACCCCGAAGTATGCTTCATTTTGGCCGAGGCTGCCCAAACGGGTAAGGTAACTGTGCCGTCAAAAACAGCAGCATCACTTTATCATGATGGTATCGAAGCATCAATGGATTACTATGGCGTAAAAGCTACCGCTGTAAGCCAGGGTTATTATGATTCTCCGCTGGTAAAATATGATGGCACGCAGAAACAACTGATCATCCAGAAATGGATTGCCATGTTATTCCGCGGCTCTGAGGGATGGTTTGATTTCCGCCGCACCGGGTATCCTCAATTTGTTACCGGGCCTATGGCATTTCAATCAACTTTTCCGGTAAGATACGGTTGGCCAACGGCCGAGCCTAATGTAAACTTTGATAGCTACCAGGCTGCCATATCAGTATTTGGCCCTGATGATATCAACACCAAAATGTGGTACTTAAAATAATTAATACCTAAATCCGCGAAATGGGGCACATGGGTATAAGCCCAGCCCCATTTCTATTTAAAATCGATTTACATGATGGACAAAATAGCAAGAAGGAACTTTTTAGGCAGTACCCTCAAAATGGGTGCATTATTACCTGTGCTGGGCTCGCCGGCAAAGCTACTTATCAATAATAATAACGACAACGACTATACGCCAACAGATCTTCCCGACAGGATTATCCTGACCGTTACCCCCGATATGGCAACCAGCATAACCGTTAACTGGCGTATGGCCGATAAACCGGGCGATAACCTGGTTGAGTATACTATTGCAGATGCACACCCGGAATTTATTGCTAATGCAGTACGGGTAAAGGCCACAGCCAAGGCTTTTCGATTCGAAAATGTAAGCGCCATTAATTGCCGGATTACCTTAAATGAGCTTAAGCCGGAAACTTTATATGCTTATCGCGTAGGTAACGAAACTAACTGGAGCGAATGGATGCAGTTTCGCACAGCCAAAAGCAATACCAACAAAGCCAATCTTTCCTTTATTTACCTCGGCGATGCGCAGGTAGGCATTCGCCCGTTATGGAGCCGGGTAATCAGAAAAGCTTACTCCAATATGCCGGATGCGCAACTCATTATCCACGCAGGCGATTTAGTAAACCGTGCCAATGAAGATAAAGAATGGGGAGATTGGTTTGGAGCCGGAGGCTATATTCACGGTAGTACGCCAACTTTGATGACTCCCGGAAATCATGAGTACACCCACGAAGATGGCAAGCCTCACTTATCACTTTTTTGGAATGAGCAGTTTGCGCTCCCTGTCAATGGCCCTGCCGATGAACTTCTAAAAGGCTGCTGTTATTTTACCGATGTACAGGGTGTGAAAATAATATCGCTCAACACACAGATGATTGAGGAAGCACTTACCGAAGATCTGATTGAGCGGCAGGTGGCTTGGCTGCATCAAACCCTAAAACATAATGTTCAACAATGGACCTGTGTTGTGATGCACCACCCCGTTTACTCTACCAAAAAGGGCAGGGATAATAAGAAAGTAAGGGATCACTTAAAACCCATTTTTGATCAATATGGTGTAGATTTGGTAATGCAAGGCCATGACCATGCTTATGCCAGGGGAATGAATAAAATCGCGCTGACCGGCGGCGCAGCAGGTTCCAGATCTGGCACCACCTACATTGTTTCGGTAAGCGGTTCTAAAATGTACGAGACAGAACCTATGGAATGGGCTGATATTATCGGCAGCCACCTGCAGGTTTACCATTCAGTTAACATTATTGATAATACTTTGGCTTTTAGATCATACCTGGCCACGGGAGAACTTTTTGATGCCTTTGATCTGGTAAAAGAAAAAGGCCGCCAAAATACGATGATTGATAAAAGACCCTCAAAATAAATTATAAGCATGAAAAGAAGAGATTTTGTTAAGAGTACAGCATTAACGGCGCTCGGCGCATCATTAATTAGCCCGGTTGAAGCCTTGGCCAATGAACGCGTAACCCATTTAGAAAGTGAAGACCTCTCGGCCAGTGCATTCGTTGCCGAAGATTTTCCGTTAAACTTTGTGGCCATCGGCGACTGGGGCCGTAACGGTGAATACCATCAGGCCGAAGTAGCCAAACAAATGGGGGAGTGGGCTTCCACCCATCCTAATAAGTTTATTATTTCTGTCGGAGATAATTTTTACCCAAGAGGCGTTGTTAGCGAAAATGATCCCTTGTGGCATTATTCTTTCGAGAACGTTTATACCGCGCATTCCCTGCAAGATGACTGGTATCCGGTATTGGGCAACCATGATTACGGTACCGACCCGGATGCGCAGGTTCGGTATAGCAAAGTAAGCCGCCGCTGGAATATGCCTTCACGATATTATGCTAAAGAAGTTAAGCTGGGTAAAGGAAAAGAAACGGTGCTTTTTGTATTTATCGATACGCAGCCCATCGTTTACGAAATGGCAGATCAAGCCCCTGATAAGCAGTTAGCCTGGATTGATGACACGCTTAAACAAGCATCATCGGATGTAAAGTGGAAGATAGTAGTTGGCCATCATCCGGTTTACACCGTAGGCCCGCGTATAAAGAATTACGATACCCTGGCGATCAGAAAAGCCTTGACTGGGTTATTTGAGAAGCATAAAGTTGATGTTTATCTATCCGGCCACGAGCATTCATTACAACATCTAAAGCCTGAAGGATATACCCACCAGTTTATATCGGGTGCAGGTTCTGAATTGACGGAGGTTACTGCAGGCATTTCATACTGCCGTTTCGAGGCATCAGAGCATGGCTTCATGTATTTTTCGATGAACACCAGGCAGCTAAACGTAAAAGCCATTAATGATAGCGGCAAAATATTGTACGAAACCGCCATTAATAATAACCGGTAATCAGCATGAAAAAAGTAACATTATTAATGCCTGTAATGGTAGCTCAGATTTTAGCCGGGCAAATTAAAACGACCGACTGGCTTAAATCTTCCGGACTTTCGACAAATGCAATACAAGGGGCAGACTTTATACCTAATCCGGTTCCTTTACCCCGGCATAAATTTATTGTAATAGCGCACCGCGGTGATCACGTTGATAATCCGGAAAATACTCTGGCGGCCTATGCACAGGCGATAAAAGCTGGCGCCGATTACGTTGAAATTGATCTGCGCACCACCAAAGATGGCCGGCTGATAAGCCTGCATAATGAAGGTGTTGACAGAATGACCAATGGTAGGGGCCTGGTAAAAGACCTGTCGCTTGCTGACATTAAGAAACTGAAAGTCAATTCAAAAGGTCAGGGTCAAAATTTAACTATCCCAACTTTTGAGGAGATTTTAGAACTGTGCAAAAATAAAATATACATCTACATTGATTTTAAAGAGGCGGATCCGCTTGCAGCCTATGCTGTATTAAAACGCTACGGTATGGAAAAACAAGTATTGGTATATATTAACAAACCCGAGCAGTTTACGCAATGGAGAATTGTTGCACCGAAAATGCCGCTGATGTTGAGTTTACCTGATGAGGTAAAAGATAGTACAGGGATAGTGAGGTTTATCAACCAAGCGCACCCTGATATATTAGACGGTAGCTTTAAGCAATATAACATGGGTTTGGTGGCCGCAGCAAACAGCCACCATTTACCAGTATGGCCGGATGCCCAAAGTGGCTCTGAGGGCTCCGCCGTTTGGCATGAGGCAATTGAAAAAGGACTGATAGGTTTACAAACCGATAATCCCGAAGCATTGATTAACTATTTAAATCAAAAAGGTTTGAGATAAATTCTCAAACCTTTTTGATTTTCGTAAAACTTGAAGTCCCCCTGCATTCTACATAAAAACAGCAATTAAAAAGAGAAGGTTTTTTGCGATAATATGCTTTCTGCTTATCTCAATTCAATGCCGTTCCTAAATTATCGGGGCAGATTCGCTGACTGATAGTTTGCATTATCATTGCTTGTTTGGCAAAGTAAACCAAAAAGTACTGCCTTTGCCAACTTCACTTTCAACGCCTATTTACCGCCGTGCCTGCGTACGATCTCTGATTTTCTCTTCGCGACCATTCCTGATCAATTTGAGTGGGGCTTCATTGGCATAAAACGGCTGTCCTGTAAGCACTACATCAGCCAAAGCGGGTTTATATTCATGGGCAACTTCCCTGAAACTGTACCAGTAGTAATGGTTAACTATAGCTTCGCGGGGTTTGCCTGCAATTTCCAGAAAACTATCATTCACGGTTTGGCAAATCAGAGTATCCGCATCAAGGATACAAATGCCCACCTGGCGAATAAGCAACAATTTCAAGTAGCTCAGGTAGTTTCAGATCTGTCATTTCAAGGCGATTATCGGGTAAAGATAAATATATTCGCCTGATGAAAAATGCGATTAAGCTACCTATCGCCTGATTTATTATTGTATCGTCTGTCTCTTCAATTTTTTGCTTTTTAAGAACTGCTGTGTTTTTATATTCTCCCACATGATCAGTTTTTCCTCGATCCGGTAAAAAGCGCGGATATCGCCATCCTGGGAAATAACTAATCCGAGGCTGCCGGGATGATTCCAGCAATAAGCGATCATCGAACGGTGCCTGGTACCGAAATGATTAGGGTCTGCCGGTACTAAAGATTTTGGGGTAGCTGTAGCTGTGGGGGAAACATAGATCTTTCTGGGCATTTTTCTCGATTTCAACACCCCGCCAAAGCCTTTGGAAACCATGTCCCGGTCAAATAAAAGCACCCCATCCACGCAGGTTTGTGAAGCAAGAAAGGAGATCGCCCCCTTGATCTCATCAGCAATTTGTTTCTTTTCTGAGAGAGATCTTGATTCCTCAGCATACCAACGCTTAGAAATCACTTTTTTACCGGCATTTATATGGTCATCTATCAATGTTTCTGCCACGTAGTTATTGATTGTCTCTTTAGCGTATTTACTGATCGCGATTTTTAGCCGGTCGTAGCGCACGCGGTATTTTACATCGATATCCAGGTTATCATCGGTAATCAGGATCGCACCACCATGATGATAGTTCTGGATCCGAAGTAACAGCCTTGATATCGTTTGTATCCAGATACCGTTGATAAAAGATTCCCAGTCCTCAAAGGATTCCCCGGTGTGTGCTGCAGACAGGAAATCCATCATATCCGTCTTAAGATGTTGTGCGTTAGCCTTTAGTATTTTGGAGATCGGGCCAATGGTAAATACGTCGAGATAACGGGTGACCAGGGTGTTTTGCTTCAGCGTAGCTAACAATTCATAGTCAAAAAGCACATTTAATGTGCCGATATCGTTGATAGATACCTGGAACAGTCCCGGCTGCTCAGAACCGGATTCGGATTCGTAGTTTAGAAAACTTTGGTAGTGTATTGCCTGATCGATCATCCCCCAGATAAATAACCTGCCTTGCAGGTCATAATAAACTGCTAAAGATGTACTGGAAGGATCTGATGCTTTAGAAAGTTTAGCTAAATTTTTGATCGTTAATTCTAAGGGCGCTTCAAACCGGATACAGTTCCAGCGCTCTGCAACAATTCTTTTAGGTGGCCTGGGGTCCGGGTTTTCCGGATCGATCAGCGTCACCGTTACCTTAATGAGATCGCTTTCCTCAGTACGCATACTGGTGAAAAAGAGGCATTCGAATAATTCTTCCAGCACCGGCAGCGCCGGAACGGGTAAGGGCAATTTGCTATGTTTGAGTTTTTCCAGCACGTGAAATGCCAGGTCCTTTGGTTTTGCGTTAATTGAAGCCATTCGGTCATGATTACCATTGGGTAATAACTTTCATACGAGAAGAATGACATTTGAGTTTTTCAAAGCCCACTGATCACTAAAGTCTTTTGCTAAAACATAGCTCAACCAATTTTTTTGTATTTCATCATTTTTTTTTGGTTGAGAAAATCAGCATACCCAACTCAGATTAACGTTCGGTTCAAACGTAAATACAAGTCTTGGTTGCAGGGCCTGAAACGGATTGATCATTTTATTTGGAACAAAACATGCCGTAAATATAAAATAACAGGGAAACCACTTTTATGGGTTTTTGTTTATTATCGTAAAAATTTGAAAAGCCATGCTGCTAAAAAAGACAATTCCTGTTTCATATATTCTGGAAAAAATCAAGAAGGAATTGCCTTATGTATTGATCATCGGGCTATTGGTTAATTGTTTAACCGGACATCTTAAATATCTTATTCCACAGATGCCTATTGCTATACCCACTTTATAGGCACAGCGATATCTATTATTCTTTCATTTAAAATCAACCAATCATATGATCGCTGATGGGAAGCGCGAAAGGTTTGGGGTATGATTGTTAATGAAAGCCGGACGTTTGTATTACAATTACAATCATTTGTTTTAAAAGACAAGGAACAGCAAATCAAAGAAATTTCGTACCGACAAATTGCGTGGTGCTTTAGCTTGGGATAAAGCTTGCGCGGATTGGAAGCAACGGAAAATTTAAATAAATATATTTCTGAAAGTGACCTGGAAAAGATTAAAAAACATGTCAACAAACCGCTGGCATTATTACAACTAAATACCCTGCAAATAGCCGACCTTAAAGATGACGGAAGTTTAGAATTATTTAGCCACATACAGATCAATAATACCCTGGTGAACTTTTCAAATGCAATGGGAATGGCCGAACGCATCAAAAGCACAGTTTTCCCACAAACCTACCGGCTATTCCTGCATTTTTTCATTTACATATTCGTTGTTACCTTGTCTATAGCTTTAACGGATATTAACAGCTTCTTTGAAATACCGCTATTACTGGTTATTTCATCAGTATTTTTTTCTGTTGGAAAAATCTGCTACCCACCTTCAAGACCCTTTCAGTAACAGTCCTACCGATACGGCGATGACAACCATCGCTACTAATATTGAAATAAATATCAAACAATTATTAGGCGAAACAGATGTGCCTGAACCGCTAAAACCAGAAACCTTTTATTCATTACAACTCAATTACAAAGTAGGCATACACATTCAAAGGAAACCCAAACAACTGAACCCCGGCAGCTGCGCTCCAAATTTTGAAAGAAGGGAACGAGCGCTTTATAAAAAATCTGAAAGCCAATCGCAACCTCTTACTGCAGGTTAATGAGACGTCGACAGGTCAAGTCCCATTTGCAACCATACTTAGTTGTATTGACAGCCGGACCTCGGCAGAGCTGATTTTTGATCAAGGTTTTGGCGATCTCTTTAGCATTCGTATTGCCGGAAATATATTAAACGAAGATATATTGGGCAGCATGGAATTTGCTACAAAGATTGTTGGAACAAAGATCATCGTTGTACTAGGGCATACCAAATGCGGAGCCATTGCTGGTGTTTGCAATCACGTAGAAATGGAGAACTTAACTACTTTGCTTAACAAGATCCGGCCAGCGATTGTTAATGAAAAAACGATCACTGAGAATCGAAACGGCACGAACAGTGAATTCGTTTATAAAGTTACCGATATACATATCAAGCTAACCATTGACAGGATCAGACGCGAAAGCCCTATCGTAGCGGAATTGGAGCAGCAGGGTGCGATAAAAATTATAGGTGGTGTGTATGACGTAGAGAACGGCCAGGTATCTTTTTTCGAATGATAGAAACGATGTGAATATTGCTGTATGATATAATATGGCAAGTAACAGAACGAAAAGCCCCGATCGGGGGCTTTTCGTTCTGTTACTTATATCTCTCGAACTGGGGAACAAGATCAGTTAGTGTACAGTATTATGTTTTGCAACCCTTATAACGCCAGCATCATTCATTGTGTTGCCCATACAACTTCACATCAACCAGCTATCTTTTTTACTTTATGGTCGCGTAAAGGCTGACTGTTAGTTTATAGGCTACAATTTCTCTTTTAATTAGTGCAGTGCTATTCAAGATCGATAAATATTTTTGTAACTAATATTAGTCAGATAAATAGAATATCCAACGGAAAACAAATTTTTTAACTTTAAGTAAACAAATTTTATTTAACGGAACAGATATTGCTACTGTTAAAGAAATGAACAAGCGGATACTCATAATTGATGACGACGAAGACATTCTGGATATCCTTAATACTATTTTTCGGGATGAAGGATACGATGTGATCATTTCCAACACCGGCGAAGCCGCAAATCACATTCACATTATACACCCAGATATTATTTTGCTTGATGTACGCATAGAAGGCTCTCCTAAACGAGGCAACGAGATTTGTGCGGAAATCAAAGCAGAGTATCCTGATAGCAAACTCCCGGTCGTTTTAGTATCGGCTGAAACCGACCTCGCTATGCTGGCTAATGAATGCGGCGCAGATTTCTATATCAAAAAACCTTTTGATATTTATGATATTTTGTTGCAGGTAAAAAAGCGAATCATGTAAACGTTTTGGCTAAACGGCCCCAATAGTTTTTCCTATCGTACTTTAGTAGTATATTTGCAATTTATAAAGGCGGATGGAAGAACAATCAAATCAATCAAAACCAGGAAAGATCGACCTTGGCCCTAAAAAGCTGAGAACCTATTTCGTCAATAACCTGGACAAGATCTACGCGGCAAAAACACATTTGGTCAAACATCTTCCGACAATCGCTGATGAGGCGCATTTTTCTGATCTGCGTTTTGCTATACTGGAAACGCTGGAAGATGTAGAAAAACAGATTGCAAGGATGGATATTATTTATACCATGCTGGATGCCGAGCGGTCAAAAGGAAATTGTAGCGGACTTGCCGGGTTGGTGGATGACGCCTTTGAAGACATTAAATTGCATAGTAAGGAGCCCGAGCTAAGGGACCTTTCCATTGCTTTCTATATGCAAAACATTGAAAGCGTAGAGATGGCTTCTTTCCAGGTGCTGGAAATGGCTTCCGTTAAACTGAAGAATAAGCAGATCAAGCAGCTGATCAAAGAAAATTATGATGAAGCCAAAGCAGATCGTGCTTTATTGTTGCTGATCACCGCTAAATACATTACCGCAAAGTAAATAATCCAAAAATCCATTTTGAATAGGTAACCCAGAGTTACTTTTTTTGACTCCTATTTGCTGGGTACATGGATTTTACGGAAATCCAAGACGGTATCTCATTGCCGTTAAATATTCTTCCTTGCACTTTGGATGACATCACCTACAATTCCAACATCATTGCAAGAGATGTATTTAGGAACCTGAGTCTCTGAAAAAATGACATCCCGGCTGAAATATTTTCAGCTGAAAGCTGAAATTTTTACCGTGTTGTACACTTGGTATCTGATTTGTATTTAAACGTTCAGTTACTAAATAATTAATTAAAAAAAAAAGAAAGCCATGACACTGGTTAAATTTAACAACAACAAAGGAGCGAACGCATTACTGCCAGGCTTTAATGACGTTTTTGAATCGATCTTTAATGACACTTTTTTTAATGACCGTATGGTAGCCCGTGTGCCTGCCGTAAATATCAGTGAGACTACAGATCATTATCACGTAGAACTTGCTGCACCCGGCTTAAAGAAGCAGGACTTTAAACTCAACCTTGACCGTAATGTATTAAATATCTCGGTTGAAAACCGGGCCGAAAGTAGTGAGGAGAATAAACGCTTCAGCAAACGTGAATTTAGCTATACTTCGTTTGTCCGTTCATTTACCTTACCTGATGCGGCAGATCATAGCAGAATTGAAGCCTGCTATGAGGACGGTATTCTGAAAATTGATATTGCCAAAAAAGAGGAGGCAAAATCCGTAAGCCGTCAGATTGAATTGAAATAAGTCTTTCAGTTAAAATACAAAAGCCGCACTTTTAGCGGCTTTTGTATTTTAACAATGTTAAGTCATTTGTTCAATCTTCAGTAATCAATATTTGAAGTTAGCTGAAATTTCAATTGAGGCACCGAGGCGAGTTTTTAGAGGTTGGCCACCTCAGCTGCAGCTTTAGCAGACACTTCTAACTTTTATGCGTAGAATATTGATTTTCAAATCATATTGTACCGGTTTACGTTTTGGTGCCCTGGTAATATTTTTCAAGCTCCCTAAGCCTTTCTATTTGGCCCGGCCGGGGATTAATGAAGGGCCTTACCATTCTGATCAGGGCCAGTGCATCCTCCAGTGTCAGCCCCGTTTTGATCAGGTAGGCGGTCGCCATCGTAGGGCCGCGGCCCAGTCCCTGGCGGCAATGGACATATACCTTTCCACCGTTTTTGATCTCGTTATCTGCGAAGCTTGCGCCTTGCTTCATGACATCGAGTGGTGGTGGCGTATTATCGGGCGTCGGCAAGTGCAGGTAACGAAAACCTTCGTATTGCGCTTCATTGTAAACAGAGTGCATTCGCATATTGATAATAGCAGTCACCCCCAGCGCTTTTAATTTGCGTAAGCCGAACAGGTTATACTGGCTGCCCAGAAAAAGATCAGCGGTGATTTGGCAGCGCTTAAGGCGGGGCATGCCAAAGAGTACCCGGTAAATATTATCTGCGTTATACTGGAGGAACAGGCGGCCCAGTCTGAAAAGGCTTTTGATTTTGGCAAGCATCATTTATTCTGCTAAAGGTATGACAAATGATAGGGAAGCCGGAACTACGCTGATGACCAGCTCAGTGGCACTTTCTTCGCAATCATCGCAGATGTAATTTTGTTTTCCGGGCATGGTGATCTTAACCTCGCGGCATTTCCAGTGGCTTATGGCTCCGGTCTCCATACCCATCAAACTGCTGCCTGCGGCTTTCATCAGTGAAAGGAAGCCGGTATCTTTCAATAATACGACGTCAAGCAGGCCGTCGCTGATGCTGATGCCGGGTTGCAATTGCAAGTCACCGATTCCGATGCTGCCTGAATTGGTGACCGTCAGGGCAACGCCCGTCGCTTCGGTCGCCTCACCGTCGATCAGCAATTGGTATTTCACCGGTTCGGCTTCATAGATACTTTTAATGGTCGAAACGCCGTAAGCGAGCTGTCCTATCTTATTTTTCAGATCATTGTCGGCAGTTGTGATCATCTCAGCCATGATTCCCAGGTTGATCCGTAATAAGAATGGCCGGCTATTGACCATTCCGGTATCAATAATTTTCACCTGGAAATGCCCGTCGCGGATAAGCTTTAACGCGGCTTCTGTATCTTGCGGTATGCCGAGCTCTTTAGCCAGTATATTGGCCGTTCCGCCGGGGATTATTGCCAGCGGTATGTCGATGCCGATGAGTCCGGCAGCAGCTTCCGTTACACTGCCGTCGCCCCCGTAGACTGCGATCAGGTCAGCATTGCTTTTCGACAGCGTTATGATGTCGGACGCTTTTTCCCCGTCCTCCAGCACATGGATGTCCACTTTTTTTTCGCTATCGTGAAAGACACGACTGATGATCTCCATTATCGGTTCGCTTTGCCCGGCGGACGGATTAATGATCAGGAAAATATGGTTCAGTTCCATTAGTTTGGTTTGGAAGATAACAGGGAATAGTGCTAATTGATTTGGGAATCGGGCTTAAACATTTACAAAACAGTGGAGTTTTTGAGATTTAAGTTCAAGTTCACAAAAAGATAATACAAGCTTTTTATTGAATTAAGATTAACAGTGAATGCAGTTCTTGTCCCGGTTTCTGTAAACAATGTGGTGATGGAATAGTAATTGAAGTATAATTTAAAAGATATATGAAAAATCCATTTGAAAAAGAAGACCACACGGAACTGATTGTCGGTATTGCTGTAGGCGTAACAGCGGGCATTGGCTTGGGCTGGCTGTTCCTAACGGAAAAAGGCGGGCAATATCGCGGGCATATTACTAAGAAATTTAAAGAATCGATAAGTGATCAGGCGGCCGAACTGATCGATAAAAAAACCATCATCCCTAAAAAAGCAGCCAAATTGGCCACCGATGCGGTTATAAAAGACTAACATGAAAAAAGGAAAAGCATGGATCACTGCCGCTGCAGCTGGTGTCGCCTATGCACTATGGCCTAAGCAAAAGATCCCCGCCGGCGCTATCGTTGACCCTTTTTTATAAGGACAGCTACCTGGGTAAATGGAATGAGGTGGCTCGCCTGCCGAACCTGATCGAAAAGGATCTGCGCGACCTGACTGAAGAATACTCGCTGAATGAAGACGGGACCATTAATGTAGTGACCAGGGCGTTTAATCCCGTTAAGAACAAGGCAGTAGAGGCTACTGGTACTATTAAATTTAGGGGGGCCGAAACTCGTGGTGAACTGGAGGTAGCTTACTTTCTGCCTATCTTCCTGGATTATAATATCCTGGATATCGATGGGGACTATCAATACGCCTTAGTGTCGGGTAGCAGTCTCGGATATCTTTGGCTGTTATCGCGCGAAAGCAGTATGCCGGAGGAGATGAAGCAGCGCTTCCTGGGTGTGGCTTCCGGTCTGGGCTTTGATATTAGCCAATTGGAATGGATGGACTATTAAGCTGTAATTTATTATCGGATGTTATGAAACGTTTTCAGCAGATTAATGATTTTTTAAACAACTCTTCCTTCTTTTATACAATTGCCATTGGCATGGATAGCAAGTATGCTTACGTCAGTCCTAACTATAACCGGAATTTTGATCAGTCCAATTGATCCTTATTGGGTAAGCATTTCTCGATCACTCTACCTCCGGAGGATATTGCGATCTGCGCGGAAGTATGCATGAAGTGCTTCTAAAACCCCGAACAACTTTTACCGGCTACGCTCTGCAAACACGATGAACAGGGAGGGTTTGTGATCACGCAATGGGAAATGAAAGCTTATTTTGACGAGTAGGGTCAGCCATTGGGTATTTTCTGTATCGGCTATAATATTACGGAACATATCGATACCCGAAGCCGGCTTAACGACGCGACCTCGGAGATCGCCGTGAAAAATGATAAGCTCAGCGAAATCGGTTTTATGCAGTCGCATGTGATCCGTAAACCCCTGGCCAATATTATCGGGCTGGCGGGTATCATGAGTGAGACCGATCTGGATGAAAGTCAAAAAAGCATTATGGAGAAAATGTTGTCCAGCGCGGAAGAACTGGACCTGGTGGTCAGGGAAATTTCTGATAAAGCTGATTAATTAAACGTTGCAGTTGGCATCTAAAATTGGTAAACCTCGTAAAATTATGGGTGCAAGCAATCATATTAGTAGCTAAAACAGGTTCCACGCTCGGGATTCTGATAAACCAGACCATCTGATTCCGAAGCAAGCAAAGTGCACATGAAGAGGATTGTGTAAGAGAATGTTTGAAACAAACTTCTGATCGTTGTCAGATTTATTTTGAAATAACCGGTTTGATATAACACTGTTGCATTATGCCACTCAATAAAGAATTTGATTATGACAAAAACTAGAGGCCGCTAATGCTGGTCTTCCCATAAAATGATATGCTGAACGAAGTGAGGTATATCGGGTGCGGGTATCCCGGCAAGCGTTTTGGGATGCCCAAAACATGGCTTGCTTCAAACAGCGGACGATATATCTATATATCTGCACGTCCGGTGAATTGATTATAATTAAGCGGCATCAGGCTGAAAGACGCTACATCGCTTAATCTAATTAATCATTATAGCTATATCCTATAATTAACTGCTCCCTACCTACCAATATTTATTTACAGTGTTATATAGCCTTATAACTAGCTAGTTATTGATCTACCGGGCTATAGGACTAAATTGCCTTAAAACAATGGAGATGCACCGTAAACCATCTCGATAGCATGGTTGATATATAGTTATAAAACGATAGAGCCTACCGATTTTATCGCAAAACCATAGTTGCAGGGACTATAAATCCGTAGGAGCTTATTTAGTCCTCCTGAACTTATTCGCGTTATCTGACTTGTTTCCTTTTAGTACCTGCATAATGTCCTCGTATTTATGGATTTTTATTTGGACTGCCTTCTTTCTTAGCCCTTTCACAATTAACTCATAAATGTGACCTAAATGTAAAAACTAAATTCAGGTGTACGGATTGGTGTCAGAAACATGCATTCAAAAGGACTGAAGAGGATTGGAATAAAATAGAAAGCCTTCTAAATCAACGATTTAGAAGGCTTTTAGATTGGCAAAAATGCCATTTTGTGCGCCCACCTGAGCTCGAACCTATTTCCTTAAATTATTGATATTCAATGATTTGCTTTAGTTGTCGTTGTTTAAGGTAGTTACGTAGGTAACACGCCCTATTGACTATTCAAATATACCAAAAATCAATCTATCGCGGGAAACTCTAATTTTAAATCATCGTATACCGGTTGGCAGAAACATACCTAATTGCCGCGGAAGCATTGATGATGGATGGCCGGTCAACTAAGGCTATTCCTTATCTCAACGCGGTTAGGGAAAGGGCGGCTTACCCGTCTGCCAATCCTACTATTATGGATGTGCAGGCAGGTGATCTTTCGATAGATTTTATCCTTGACGAATGTGCAAGGGAATTTTGTGGCGAGCAGATAGGCTGGCTTGACCTGGCCCGAATGAATAAGCTACTGGAACGCGTCAGGTTATATAATCCGGATGCGGCAGCCAATATTCAAACGAAACATTTACTCAGGCCGATTCTGCAAAATCAAATTGATGCGGTCTCTACGGGACCAAAATACCCTCAAAATCCGGGCTTGTAATTAAATATAAAGTTATGGGCGCATGGCCGTAACTTTAATGCTGTAATTTTATTGTTAACAAGATGATTAGAACTTTGAAGTTTTTCTTGATGTTATTTATCGCGGTAATATCCGGGTTGCATGCACAGGTATTGAAGAAGACTGCCGCGGGAATCCCGATATGTTTCAACGTCAGAGATTTTGGTGCAAAGGGGGACGGGCACAGCCTGGACCACCTTGCCATTAATAAAGCAATCGAAAGCTGTGCTAAGGCGGGAGGCGGGACGGTCCTTGTTCCGGCCGGCATTTACCTATGCGGGAGCATTCATCTGAAAAGTAATATCAATTTGCTTATCGATGCCGGTGCTACCATTTTGGGAGCAGGACCGGAAAAGAACGCTTATGATAAATCAGAAGAATTTGCAGATACCGCTTACCAGGATGGCGGTCATACTTATTTTCATAACAGCCTGATCTGGGGAGAGCACCTTAATAATGTTTCCATAACCGGACGCGGAAAAATTGATGGTGGGGGCATGACCAATAAGGATCACGAATATCTGGGTAACCCCACAGGCGGATCTATAGGCACGGGCGACAAAGCCGTAGCACTGAAGTTATGCCGCAATGTTTTAATTAGGGATGTAATCATGTTTCATGGAGGCCACTTTGCGATCCTGTTAACCGGCTGCGATCTGGTAACGCTGGATAATTTAACAATTGACACCGACCGGGATGGTATTGACATAGACTGCTGTTCTAATACCCTGGTATCGAACTGCCGGGTAAATTCTCCGCATGACGATGCAATTTGCCCTAAAAGCTCATTCGCTTTAAATAAACCCTGGGTAACGGAAAATCTTGTAATAACCAATTGCGAAGTTTCCGGGTATGTCGAAGGTACGCTGCTCGATGGCCGCCGGATCCCCGCGAAAGCGGGCTGGTCGAACGGGCGGATAAAGTTTGGCACCGAATCGAACGGCGGGTTCCGCAACTGCGTGGTATCCAACTGTACTTTCCGGAATTGTAATGGTCTGGCGCTGGAGGAAGTAGATGGCGGAACCATGGAAAATATCATTGTTACCAATATTACTATGTCAGACATCTCTCATTATCCAATTTACGTTACTTTAGGCAGGCGTAACCGCGGACCGAAGGCAACTACTCACATAGGGACTGTTAGAAATATCTTTATCAGCAACATTTTAGTAACCGGGGCTGATTCATTAAGCGGTATCCAGATCACCGGTACGGTCGGCTATCCTCTGGAAAATATTACGCTACAAAATATAAACGTTCAATATAAGGGGGGAGGCACTAAAGAACAGGGATTAAAAGCATTCCCGGAACTGGCGCGCGGTTATCCTGAGCCTTTTCTGCTGGGGGCAAATCCTGCGTATGGCCTGTTCGCCCGACACGTGATTGGCTTGCACCTGTTCAATATCTCCTTTACAACCATAAACCATGACCAAAGACCTGCCTTTATTGCCCAGGATATAGATGGCTTGGAAATTGATCGTTTTAAAATCCCGGCCAATGACGGAAATACCCAATTTAAATTTGAAGGTGTTCAACATACAGAAATTGATCATGCGGCATGGCTTCCTGCTAAACAATGACCGGAAGCCCAAGCCACCGGTGTTGAACACTTATTGTGGATATTTAGATTTGAAATGCATTTTGATGGCAATCCTGATGACTGTCATTTCCTGTAAATAAGCATTCATCTTTTGGTTGCTTTTCATTGGTTGCAAGCTATTATTAACGGTACAAAATTCGTTTCCTTTATACTTATTTATAATAGCTAATGCCTGTGGAAGCGAACATTAACGTCAATTTCTGTTTTGGTGCGGCTCGTTTCTATCCAGTATTCTGCATGCTTTTTTTTAACTATGTGTTCTGGGGTTAACTTTTGTGCATCAACAAAAGCACAACGTATAACAACTAAAGAAGGGTATAGAGGTAATGATAAGATGCCTATCAGCGTTGTTATGGGCTTTTTAGATGCTTAACAAGTGTATAATTAACACTATATTTTTTAAATAAATTATACTTATTTGTAACAATGTTGATGTTTTAAACATTGTAAATCATTAAGTTTGGTTACCAATTGTAACTGATGCTTAAGAAAACCCCTTTCTTAACGGAGATGATTAACGAGTTAGCTATTCACAATAGCGAAGCCGCCTATAAAGCTCTGTTTAATAATTTATTTAATCCATTAAGGCGATTTTCATTTTGCTTGCTAAAATCACGCGAACTTGCTGAGGAAGTAGCCAGTGATGTGATGTTTATCCTTTGGCAACGTCGGGCCGAGCTGTTGCTGATTCAAAATGTTCATTCTTATGCTTTTATAATTGCACGTAACCTTTCGTTAAACATTATCAAAAAAAATTCTAAATCGGATGTAGTATCCATTAATGATATCAGTATTGATATATTTTTGAATAATGAGACCCCAGAGCAGATCCTGATCAGCGCCGAACTTAAAAATCAGATAGAGTACTGTATTAATAAGTTGCCCCCCAAAGGTAAACTGGTGTTTAAATTGATTAAGGAAGATGGCTTTAGTTATAAGGAGGTTGCAGAAATACTCAACATCTCTGTTAAAACAGTAGATGCACACCTGGTAGCGGGGCTCAAAAAGATAACGGCTATTTTAAACAAAGAATTTAATTTGGTATAAATATTTACTATAGCACTAGGGAGTTTATAAATTATTATTGTCTTACATCTACAAACCAATAATAATCCTTTTCCCGAATATGCCTCAGAGAACAGTAATTGAATTACTTGCACTTAAACTTTCTGGCGAAGCTACGCCCGAAGATCTATCCGAATTGGATGATCTGATGGCTAAAAGTCCGGAATCGGTTTACCATGAGGAATTATTGAATCAACTTTTTCATAATAAAGAGGAAGAAGCGGATAATGATTATCACTATAACCTCCATCGCTTAAAATATCAGGATAAGCTGGTTTTTGCCGAGCAAAACGTTACAGCCTTCAATCACTTTAAGGCAGGCAAATATCTTATTGCTGCATGCAGCCTGGTATTTATACTGATTTTAGGCGGCTTATTTACCTATCGTATTAAGCAACGTGCTATCAATCCTGTTTATAATATGGCCATATTCTCAGGCGAAGCCATGCGTAAAAAAGTGGTTCTGCCAGATGGTACCCAGGTTTGGTTAAACTCAGACAGCAAACTCGAATATGATAAGGACATGGTAAACCGCCGTATCCGGCAGGTACGCCTGATAGGTGAAGCCTACTTTGATGTAGCGCATAATAAAAAGCACCCCTTTATAATTGTTACCGATAAAATAAGTGTAAAAGTTTTAGGTACGGCTTTTAATATAAAAGCATACCCGAAAGATAAGAAGACAGAAACCACACTCATTAGGGGATCCATTGAGCTTACAGTTAATAGCCAAAACGCCGAGAAAGTGATCCTTAAACCCGCCGAGAAATTTGCGCTGATTGATAATAAAGTAAAAGTGTTAAATGCTGCTGCATCGGCACAGCCGGATGTGACCATGATGATACAGAATGTACTGCCGGTTAAAGTTGCTGGTAAAGAGTATACAGAAGAAGTATCATGGGTTGATAATCAATTAGTTTTTAATAATGAAACCTTTGAAGAAATAGCTCCCAGGCTGGAACGCTGGTACAATATAAAATTAGATATCCGGAATAGTGAGATTAACAACTACCATTTTACCGGGGTTTTTGATAAGGAAGACTTAACAGAGGCATTAACGGCCATGAAATTAATTAAACCGTTCAACTTTAAAATTAAAGACCATGACGTAACGATTTACTAAAAAACAAAGCGGACAATGCGCCAACATTCTCCGCTTTGAACCCTAAAGCAGGGTATACCTGCTATTTCAGATTTTTTACAATTAAGACTCAAAATTATGAAAATTGATAAACTATGCAATAAAGTTTTATCTATTGAAATTCTCTTTAAATTTTTCCCGAAAAAGGTCCTTTTAATGCTCAACTGGGTTGTAATATTTACTTTTTTAACGTGCCTTAATGTAACTGCAAGCAGTTACTCTCAGGGGGTTAAGGTAAATATGGATATCCATGAGATGCAGCTGAAGAAAGCATTCAGCGTATTACAGCAAAAAGGAAAAATCAGACTATTATACAGCGAAGAAGATCTCTCTTTAGAGAAGGGAGTTTCGCTAACTGTTAAAAATACACCTGCCCTGGAGGCATTGCAGTTGTTGTTGAAAGACACCAAACTAAAATACCAGGTATTTGGCGATGGCTTAGTGGTTATCGTTGCCCCTAAAACCGAAGCCATTGTAGATTTAACGATAAAAGGGACCGTAAAAGACGCCAAGGGCGAAACACTTCCGGGTGTAGGTATCAAGCTTAAAGGCACCAATATTGCCACTACCACAGATATACAGGGAAATTACTCGTTAAAGGTACCCAATAAAGGTGTACTGGTGTTTTCTTACGTCGGCTATACCTCGCAGGAAGTTGAAATTAACGATGTTACCACTGTAAACATTACCCTGCAAAATGATGTGAAATCATTAAGTGAAGTTGTGGTTACAGCCTTGGGTATCAGAAAAGAAAAGAAAGCCCTGGGTTATGCAGTAACCGAATTAAAAGGCCAGGAATTTACCGAAGCCAGGAGTGTTAACGTCGCTAGCTCACTGGAAGGCAAGGTGGCTGGGTTAAATCTTTCGATGCCTGCCACCGGCGCAAATGGTTCCAGTCGTATCACCATCCGTGGCAATGGTTCTATATCTGGTAATAACCAACCGCTTATTGTGGTTGATGGTGTGCCTATTAATAATGATAATGCCTTACTGGGTTCAACTGTATCTATCAGCAACGGCACCTATGCAGGCTCAGATAGGGGTGATGGCATCTCGAGTATCAATCCAGATGAAATTGAATCGGTGAGTGTGCTTAAGGGCGCTACTGCTGCTGCCTTATACGGTTCAAGGGCGTCAAACGGAGCCATATTATTCACAACCAAATCTGCCAAGGCTGGTAAGGCTTTCGGTATTGAGTTTAACGAGAACGCAGTTGTTGAAGATATTTTATACAAGCATTTTAATGATTACCAATATGAGTATGGTAGTGGTACCGGCGGTGTAAAGCCAACTACGGTAGCACAGGCCAAAACCGGCCGTTTTAGTTGGGGAGGTAAATTAGACGGTACTCAGGCCATGTTTTACGATGGTATTTCGCGGCCGTATGTAGCGCAAAAGGATAACCTCAGCAATTTCTATAACCTGGGTTCTTCTTTCGCGAGCTCATTTGCATTAAGTGGCGCAAGTGATAACATCAGGTATCGTTTTTCTTATACCCGGTTAGATTACAAAGGCGTTTTACCAACCAATACTTTAAAACGCGACAACTTTGCATTAAATCTGAACGGCAATTCCGGCAAACACTTCAGCTTTGTTTTAAATACTAAATACAGCGATGAGAAAAATCATAACAGGCCGCGCGTAAATGATTCGCCGGGTAACGCGGCGTTTACGCTCGATGCCTTACCAACATCGCTAGGGGTTGATGTTTTAAAACAATCAAAATACGATGCCAATGGTTACGAGCTAGCCTGGTCTGATAATACATTTACCACCAATCCCTACTATGCAGAAGAGGACTTTAAACAGGACGACAAAAAACGCAGATTAATTGGGTCGTTTGAGCCAAAGTATCAATTTACCGATTGGTTGTTTGTGAAAGGCAGGTTTGGTATAGATCACTTTAATTATGATAATACCACGATCGAACCTTATGGTACAGCTTATGAAATCCGTGGCTTATACCAGGTAAACAAAAGAGACTTTACCGAAACCAATATGGAGGCCTTGTTGGGTGTTAACAAGAATTTTGCGAGAGACTTTAATGTAAATGCTTTAATTGCGGGTAACTTAATGAAACAAGTTACCAACGCTAATGATTTTGGCGGAACTAACGCCTTTAACATTCCATTCTTTTATGATATTTCGAATATAGACCCATCGGCCCGTACCATATCACAGGCGTATATTGAAAAACGAATTAACTCAGTTTATTCATCGGCAGAGGTTTCGTACAAAAGTTACCTGTATTTAACCGCAACAGCCCGTAACGATTGGTTTTCGACACTTGCTCCGGGCAAAAATAGTTTGTTGTATCCATCAGTAGGTGGCAGCTTTGTGATTTCAGAAGCTTTTAAGTTGCCAAATGTGATCGATTACTTAAAGGTAAGAACTTCATGGGCACAATCAGGCGGTGATACCGACCCATATAACTTGTCGCTTTATTACCAGTTAAATGGTGCGCACCTGGGTTCGCCAACTGCTGTGATCAGTAGTAGTCAGGTTCCTAATCCAAACCTGCAGCCTTTAACATCAACCACTACAGAGGCAGGTATTGAAACCCGTTTGTTTAAAAACAGGTTAACCCTCGACCTAACTTTTTACAATCGTAAAACTACTAATGATATCGTAGGTGCCACTATTTCAGAAGCTTCTGGTTTTAATACAGCGCTGTTTAACGTAGGGGCCATCAGTAATAAAGGTATCGAGTTGCTACTTGGTTTTACGCCTGTTAAAACAAATAGCTTTACCTGGGATGCTTCCATTAGCATGGGTTATAATAAAAGCGAAGTACTTAGTTTATACGGGGGCCTAACCACGCTGCGTGTTGATCAAGGCCGCTATGGTTCTGCTTTTATCCAGCAAACTGTTGGCCTACCTTATAGCCAGATCGTTGGGTTCGATTTTAAACGCGATGCCTTGGGGAATATCGTTTATGATGCAGCGGGTTTACCGCTTCAGGGCAATTTAAGAAATTTTGGTTCTGGCGTATCACCATATCAATTGGGGTTTACCAATACATTTAGGTACAAACGCTTATCATTCAGTTTTCTGGTTGATGGTAAGTTTGGCGGTTACATATATTCAGGTTCAAACGCATTTGCTTACCGTTTTGGTTTGGCTAAAGAGACGCTGGAGGGCAGGGAAGGTGGTATTGTAGGCAAGGGCGTAAACCAAGCAGGACAGCCGAATACTGTTGCTGCCAATGCGCAAGCCTACTGGGGCAACCTTTACAGTAAAATTGCAACCATTAATGTTTTCTCGTCAGACTTTATTAAGTTAAGGCAGGTGGTTTTAAATTATAGCTTCCCAAATTCAAAGCTTAGAGGCACACCGATCAAGGATATTTCTTTAGGCCTGGTAGGTCGTAACCTGTTTACGCTGATGAAGCGGATTCCGAATATCGATCCCGAATCAACTTACAATAGCAGCAACGCACAAGGGCTTGAATACGCAGGTGCCCCCGCTACAAGAACGCTTGGTTTAAACTTAAACGTTAAGTTCTAACAAAATTTTACTGGGTTTAGGGATGAGCAGTAAACGGGTCATTCCTCCAAAAAAACTACGATCATGACAAAGAAAATTTCGATTATATTTTGCCTGATGATATTGTTGGGATCTTGTACCAAAGATTTCCAAAAGATCAATGTCGATCCCAATAAGCCATCATCAGTGCCGATAGATTACCTGTTGGGGGAGTCTGAACTGATGGTAGCCGGATCAAATGATGCCGGCGCAATATCATGGAGAGGTAATATTGCCAATGCCGCCTGTATCATACAGCAATTGGCATCAACAGATGCTGGCTTCTATGGGGGTAACTTTTATACAAGCGCCAGCAATACATTTACAGCTTATTTCGATTCGTCTTATCCAAATGATATCAAGAGTTTGGTAAACGTAATTAGCCTGGCTCAGGCAGATCCTAAATATGTAAATGTGCTATCTATGGCACGTATATTAAGGGTGATGGCATTTGCTAAAATTACCGACCTGTACGGAGATGTACCTTATTCTGAAGCAGGAAGAGCTTTTTTAGATAATAACTTCACGCCTAAGTATGATGCCCAAAAGGATATCTACTTTGATATGCTGAAAGAATTGAGTGAGGCTGCAGTGGCTTTAAATACAACATCATACATCCCAACCAAAGCCGATTATATATATAGCGGCGATATGGGTAAATGGAAACGTGCTGCTTATACTTTAATGCTGCGTTTGGCTTTAAGGCTTCAGAAAGTAGACCCTGCGTCGGCGGCAAGTTGGAGCGTTAAAGCCGTTGCTGGTGGTTTGATTGCCAGTAATGATGAAAGCATAGCCATACGCTATGATAATACTGGTGCACAGCTGAACTCCAACCCAAACTCATGGATCTTTAACCCAAGCGGGCAAAATGTGTCTGCGGTTAATGGTGCGCTTTGGTCTAAAACTCTAATTGATATGATGCTTAGCCGTAAAGATCCGCGATTGAACATTATTTCGGCTCTTAAAAACGGTGACACCACTACAGCTAAACAACTCGGTTTACCTAACGCAACTGATGCTAACGGCTTAACCAAGCTACCTGTTACAGTGCTGGATAATTATTCGCGCCCATCAACCGCGATGATCGCCCTGGCTAATTCATGGGTATACATGAGTTACGCCGAATCTAAATTGTTGCTGGCTGAAGCCATTGAAAGAGGATATGTTACTACAGGAGGGCTTGCGGCTGATGCATTTAAAGACGGGCAATTAAGCGCCTTAAAGCAAGTATCGATCTATGGTTTAACACCAAGCGCAGCAGGTATGGCCAACTATGCAGCTAAAAACACATACCCGGCCGCCGGTAGCATTGATGATAAAATGAATGCCATCCATACCGAATTGTTTTTACTGGATGCAGCTACGTTTAACCATATCGAAGCGTGGTCTGATTGGAGAAGAAGCGGTTACCCGGTATTGGTCAATCTTAACCCAACAGGCAATGAAACAAACGGAACTATACCACGCCGCTTAAAATATCCAACAAGCGAATATGGCGTAAATCCTAACATTAATACGGCAATTAGCCGCCAGGGAGCCGATCTGTTTACCACCCGTGTTTGGTGGGACAAGCAATAGTCTTTTAATAGTTTAACACACTGATTATGAAAGATAACCGCAGAGAATTTATTAAAAAGAGTGCTTCGCTTGCCGCAACGCTCTCTTTTGGTGGAACGGTTGTTTCGGCAGCCGATATCCGTAATATAACCGACGAACGCGCTAAACAAGTTAAAGCACAGGCTATTTATGCCCGCGATGCCGGTATGCATTTATGCGAAGCCTATTTTGCCGGGATGGAAGAGCGCAAAATTGCACTTACCAAACAACTGGACGTATTGGGTGCTGTGGGCGGCATTAACGCCAAACTTGCTGGCACGGATGCCAAACCGTGGGATTATAACGCAATTAAAGCCACGGTTGACGCCTGGGATAAAGTAGGTTTAAAGCTACGCGTAATCGAAGGGCCACCTTCGCTTGGCGAAAAAACAAAGCTGGGTTTAGACGGCCGCGATGAGGAAATTGCCAATTTTATCACCTTTATGAAAAACTTGTCTAAAGCGGGTATTGATACTATTTGCTATAACTGGATGCCGGTTGTCAGCTGGTTTCGTACCAGTATGGATAAGCCGGGTAGGGGTGGTGCATTGGTAACTGCTTTTGATTATGATGATATTAAAGATGCACCTCTAACCAAATACGGTGTGGTAACCAAAGAAACCCTTTGGAAAAACCTGGAATATTTTATGAAGGCCGTAGTGCCCGAAGCTGAGAAAGCCGGAATAAAATTGGCCCTGCATCCTGACGATCCGCAGGTGGATAGTATTAAAGGCATCTCGCGGATTATGACCACTGTACCCAACTTCGACCGTGCGTTAAAATTGTATCCGAGCCCTAATAATGGGATCACCATGTGCCAGGGCAATTTTTCGCTGATGGGTGTTGATATCCCAACTACAGTGCACCATTTTGGTAAGGAAAAAATTCACTTTGTACACTTCCGCAATGTACGCGGCGGCAAGTTTAAGTTTGAGGAAACCTTCCATGACGAAGGCCAGATCGATATGTACAAGGCGATGGAAGCCTATTATGATATCGGCTTTAAAGGCCCGCTTCGGCCGGATCATGTACCGACTATGGCTGGTGATAGCAATTCATTCCCGGGATACAGCACCATTGCTATTTTATATGCGCATGGTTATATACGGGGCTTAATGGATGCCGTAATGAGAAATAAAAACAGGTCCTAAAACTTTATACATTGATTGATTAGTTGTTTTTGTAGTTGCGGCCGGACTTGAAAATCTGGTCGCATTACAATTTCACAACAACGCATCTATCTGGTAAAACCAATTAAATAACAACTAAATGAATAAAATAATTGCACTGGCTGCCCTATTAGTCATGGAGAGCTCTTTTGCCCGGGCACAGCGGGTAGGCTCTTCGCCCGAATATATTAAAACCCTGACCGCTAATTGGAAAGGCGAACGTTTTGCTGATGGCCGCCCCAAAGTCTCTGACGCTCTGTTGGCCCGCCTGAAAAATATTTCGATAGAAGAGGCTTGGGGTGTTCTGAAAAATAAAGGGTTCTCTAACCAGTTTGAAGGCGACTGGCAGATCATAACTCCGGATAGCGCTATGGTTGGCCGTGTAGTTACGGCGCAGTATATGCCATCGCGGCCAGATCTGGTTTCGGTTGTGCAGGAGCAGGGCAAAGCAGAAGGGCGCGGCCAGCAAGGTGGCACTAACTCTTGGCCAATTGATATTTTAACCGATGGTGATGTTTACGTGGCCGATGGTTATGGTAAAATGGCCGATGGTACTCTAATTGGCGATAACTTGGGTAACTCAATATATGCCAAATCGCATAAAGGAGTGATTTTTTACGGCTCTGTACGAGATGTGGAAGGCTTAAGTGCCATAAAAGGTTTTAATGCCTGGATAAAAGGCAGTGACCCATCTTATATTAAAGAAATGATGCTAACCACCATTAATGCGCCAATTAGAGTGGGTAGGGCAGTGGTATTGCCAGGCGATGTGGTTTTAGCTAAAAAATATGGTGCTATATTTATTCCCGCTTATTTGGTGCAGGACCTCGTGCTGACATCAGAAGTAACAGAGTTACGCGACGAATTTGGTCATCAGCGCCTGCGCGAAAAGAAATATCTGACCGGGCAAATTGATAGCAAATGGAGCGATAATATCAAGAAAGACTTTTTAGACTGGTTGAACCATTACCCCGGCAAACTACCAATGACCAAAAAGGAACTGGACGACTATTTAAAAGATCGCAACTACTAGTATTGGTTCAATAGATCAAAAACAATACAGCCAATTATAAATTGATGAAATGAAAAGTATTACAATATATAAAATATCCATAGCGTTAGCTATCGCCTGTTTAATAGCTGGTTTGGGCATGGCAATCAGTGGTAATGGTGCCGATGCTGGCCCATTGTTCATTGCCTTTTTTGTGATTCTAGCGCTTGGTTTCAGGGGGTATGAGTTGCTTAAAGGCTTTGTATATACTATCACCATTCTTGCGGCAGTAACTACAGCCCTTTATTACCCGCAGCACTTTTTAGAGGCAGGTGGCTTCAAATTCTCTAAACTGATTACACCACTCATCCAAATCATTATGTTTGGTATGGGCACCTCTATGAGTTTTCATGATTTTGTCGGGGTGGTTAAAATGCCCAAGGGGGTATTTATTGGGGTGTTTAGCCATTTTTTAATTATGCCTTTAATTGGTTTTACACTGGCAAGTGCAAGCGGTTTCCCCCCGGAGATTGCTGCAGGCATTATCCTCATTGGTTGCTCACCTAATGGCATGGCATCCAATGTTATTTCTTACCTGGCCAAAGCTAACTTGGCGCTTTCTATTACCATTACTGCCGTATCTACCTTACTGGCGCCGTTAATGACGCCGCTTTTAATGAAGTTTTTTGCCGGTGCATTTGTTCATATCGATGTCCTAAGTATGATGTGGGATATCATTAAAATGGTGATCCTGCCAATTACCGCAGGTTTAGTATTTAATAAATTTCTGGCTGGCAAAGCCACATGGTTGGATAGGGCCATGCCGCTGGTATCGATGTTCGGCATTGCATTTATCATTGTCATTATTACCGCAGCAGGACGCGATAGTTTATTGTCAATAGGGCCGTTGTTGATTTTGCTGGTATTGATTCACAATCTGGCGGGTTATTTCTTAGGGTATTGGTCGGGCCGTTTATTTAAAATGAGTGAGCGTGATTGCCGCACTATAGCTATTGAGGTAGGTATGCAAAATGGCGGGCTGGCATCTGGTTTGGCAAAAGAAATGGGCAAAATGGCAACAGTAGGCCTTGCCCCGGCGGTGTTTGGGCCGCTGATGAATGTTACTGGATCTATACTCGCATCATGGTGGCACCGTAAGCCACCGATGTCAAACACAGGTAATCACGATTCGGCTATAGAACATCAGCCAGGAGTAGTGATTTAATTATACGTCACTGGGAAGAATTGATCACTCATCTTATTTCGATTCTGATTTCATGAATTTACATGTTGCCTAGAATATAATTTATAGTAAATAAATTTGGTATTTTTTTAACTCAAATCGTAAATAATTGAACGCGCCTAATATTTCAATCTGATTTGAGATAGAATAAAAAGATTTTCCCAAGGTCATTAATACACCCTGCAACGAACAAGGAGCCGGAAATAGAAAAGCTTAATCAATACAGAACTTTGTTTTTTAAATATTACGGTAAAGAGCCTGAGGTTAAAATTGTTTTAGGTGGAAGTTGCCAAAAAGTCCAGAAAAAAGCAAAAGAGTTATTGAAATTTCATGTGAATTTAAACCAGGATAATCTTATTCTTGGGGAAGCATCGGAAGTGTTGGATAAAATATATTTTTATTGTGACCAATATAATATTCGAGATGTTATTTTTATTGAATTAGCGTCTGAAGAATCAGAAAGAAACTATAGTTTCAGAAAGATTAGTCAATTAATTTCTAAAAAAGAGAACGTATTATTTTCACCCTCAATAAATTTATAGTTTAATATAAATAATGAAATATTTAATTTACTATTTTTTTATTAGCTGCATTTTGACTAAATGTCAAGGTTTTGATTTCGATAATACAAGGAACTCTGAAATAAATGGTAGTTTTGAAAATGTTGATTTATCTCATTTACCTATTAGATGGAAAATCGGTTCCATTGGGAATAAGAATTATTTCTACTCGATAGATAGTACCGAAGCCAAAGATGGTCATAATTCTTTATTTATCAAAAGTATTGGGGAGGTGACAGGTTCTTTTGGCGTAGTTACCTATGTAATCCCTCAAACTTATAAAGGACATCAAATTCAACTTAAAGGTTACATTAAAACCAAGAATGTGACTAATGGATTCGCTGGATTATGGTTAAGGATCGACGGTAAAAACAATCCGGTAGCTTTTGATAATATGCAGGATCAGCATTTAACTGGAACCAACGATTGGAAAGAATATGTTATTAATTTGCCATACGATGACACAAAGGCAAGAAGCATTGTTCTCGGGGGAATATTAGTCGGAAGCGGGCAAATGTGGCTTGATGATTTACGTCTTTTTATAGATAGTATACCAATAGGAAAAGTTGAAAAGAAAATATTAAAATTGCCAAACGCGGAAATTGATACCGTTTTTAATCATCATTCAGGCATCGATACAATTAGTTTGAATTCTCAACTGGTATCCAATTTAGCTCTAACTTGTAAAGTTTGGGGATTCTTAAAATACCATCATCCCGCCGTCGCTCAAGGTAATTTCAATATGGATGCTGAATTATTTAAAATTTTACCTGAAGTTCTAAAGTCAAAAAATAACCAAGAATTTAGTTTTGCTATTGAGAATTGGTTGGATCATTTTGGCGTGCCACAACAAAGAAATTACACATTAAGCAAAAAGGGTGAAACTGATCAACATCCAAGTTATGGGGGGATTTTAGATTGTAAAGCGTTTTCAGTAAACCTTAGAAAAAAATTAAATTACATTTTAGAAAATCGAAACTCTGGATCGAACTATTATGTCGCAATGGAGACTAATGTAGGAAACCCAAATTTTGAGAATGAACTTCCTTATAGTGAGATGTTATACCCCGATCCAGGGTTCAGATTACTTAGTCTTTTTAGATACTGGAACATAATCCAGTACTTTTACCCCTATAAAAAAACAATTGGAGTCGATTGGGATAATCAGCTTCAACAGTTTATACCGTTAATTTTAAAGTCACACAGTGCTACTGACTATGATGTTAATATATTAGCGTTAATATCCAGTATTCATGATACACATGCCAAAATTTGGTCATCATTACCTGCACTTGAAAAGTTAAGAGGTACTCGAGCTCTTCCTTTCCAGGCTAAATTTATTGAAGGGCAACTTACAATTACTGGGTATTATTTTGATACATTGAAAATAAAGAACACGCTTAGAATCGGTGATGTCATAAATAGCATAGATGGGCAAAAAGTGAATGATCTTATAAAAAAATATCTTCCATATACCGCAGCTTCTAACTATCCAACTCAATTGCGGGATCTTCCCAGTACATACTTGTTAAGAACTAACAAAACCTCCTTGTCCTTAGAAGTTTCAAAAAACAAGAAACTAACAACATTTGCAGTAAACACGATAGACAGAAGCAAATTTAATTTTGCCAATGACTATTCTTATAACCCCAATGCTTCTGAATATAAGAAAACTGAAAAAAATATAGGATATCTTTTTGCTGGGAAATATAAAAACGATGATTTACCAAAAATTAAAAGCGCGTTTTCGGGAACTATAGGTTTAATAGTCGACATGAGATGTTACCCCTCGGATTTCATGCCATTTACCTTCGGATCATATATAAAATCGGGCTATTCAGCTTTTGTGAAATTCTCAACAGGAAATATTGATCATCCCGGATTATTTACCATTGGTGAACCATTTGGAATGTCCGGTGCTGCCGAATACCCTGGAAAAGTAGTAGTTCTCGTAAATGAATTAACTCAGAGTCAAGCCGAATATTCTGTTATGGCATTTCAAAGTTCTCCAAATGTGATTGTAATTGGTAGCACTACGGCTGGAGCTGACGGAAACGTGTCTAAAATTACTCTTCCTGGAAGAGTTGAAACTATGATTTCAGGCATTGGAATTTTTTATCCTGACGGAACGCCTACACAACGGGTAGGCGTAAAAATAAATCAAATTGTTCGTCCGACTATTGAGGGCGTCAAACAAGGTAGGGATGAGCTTCTTGAAATGGCAGAAGATATTATCAGAGGAAAAAAATAAAAATTCATTCTTTAAGTTTTATGCCGATTTGAAATCTTGCTTTTAAGTTTATAATTTGAGGATTGGTGGTTTGATAACGTACAGGATATCAGGATTATTGAGATTCTCGTCTGTATATTTATTCAATAAAGAAAAATCAACATTGATCTGTTTTGTGGTTGGTTTAAAGTCTGCTTTATTTTTAACGATATTAATATGAAATTCAGGGATGGCGAGTTCTTGTTTATGTTTAAGCTTATACAATTGCTCTATCCATAATAAAATATCCTGTATGGCAAGTTCCGCAAACCAGTCAATGTCTTCTGTAACCAAAATATTAAAAGACCATTTCTCTTTAAAAGTAAGGTAATTATTAATCAATAATCCCAACAATAGAATTTGGAAACGAATGACCGCCGTGGGCAATAGTTTAGTAAGCTTTTCTTAATTACTAATGGTATTCGTCCGGTGCTTTTCACAAGCTTCTTTAAAGTAATTAAGCAGCTTTTCAATCTCTTTAACCGATCTAAAATTTCTCCTATTTTTTCACCATAGGTCCCACTCCTTAATTGATTAGTAGTTATCCTTACCGTGAGAATTCCTTTGCTGTTCAGATAACTGTCCCTCGTAGCATCAGATGCGCGGGTAATATTATCGGTTTTATGCTGTTGCCCGTCAATTTCGATTACCAATTTCGCCTGCGATAAATAAAAATCTACTTGCTGGTTGGTAAAGTCAGGATTATGTTCACCTACGAGATCATTAATTTCAATTTCGGGAATAATGAGCGATTTAACAAGGGCAAATTCACCAAAATGACCTGGAATGATATTTTCAAAAAAGTCTTTGGCTTTAAAATAATTTCGCTCTTTATCACCTTTTATTGTATCATTCCAAAATGGCAATTCACAACTGGCAAATAAAAATCGATCTTAAAAGTTTTTAAATTCTTGTATCACCGAGTTGACTTTGAAGATATTTGGATAAAGTGGTTGGGAAACCTCGTTGCAATATATTCTTTAATACATACAGTAACTGTAATAAATCAGAGCGAACTGGTATTTCAACCAAATTTTGAATTAAAAAATTCGGATTGGTTTAAGTATAATTTGCAGTGTATTTTTTCATTAATGTAATCGTTCAGGATGGTTATTCCTACACCACTTGAAAATTACGAATAAATATTAAATATTTGCATTCTAAGAAATCAGAACAGATAAGGATGCTTATTTTCAGAATATCTTAATCTGCACAGAGGTATTGATATATATAGATATTACTGCACATTGCGACAGTTAGGGAATCTTTTAAGCGCCCCCTGTTTTCACCAAAAATGATCAAAACATAAGAAAACAGGGGTCGGTCTTCGGGCGGGCGAATTTCCGATAGAACTCTTAAATTCTCAACTAACTGGTTCGACTTATGTCCAGCCTGGGGATGTGATTATTTGAATACAAAGTTATTCAAGTCAAACATCCATCCATATTGTATGTTGACTTTTTGTTGAATTTGTTTAAATTTCTCTTACTAAAAGCAATCCTATCTATAACAAAACGCCAGCGTTCTACATAATCAAATGATATAACATTTAAATCGTTAATTAACCATATCATTTAAACGGATCATATCCCGGCTTTTTATAAAGCTGATCCCAATGGCCTAAAATATCTGGTTTATAAACTTTTTCTACCCAGTCCGCTTTTTCAACATCTTCGATGCTAATCGAAATGTTAGCCTGATTGGCGTCAACGGCCATCATTACAGCCTGGTTTATTAACGCAGCCAGTTTTGCTTTTTCTTCCTCGGTTTTACCAACAATTTTAACGTGTATATGCGGCATGGTTGGTTATTTGAAACTGTAGTATTGTTCATCTGTCACCGGCTCCAGCCAGTCAACCACACCTTTTTCTGTGTTAATACCGACTGCGTAATGAGTAAACCTGCCGTTTGGCGTCGCACCATGCCAGTGTTTGACACCCGGCAAAACATTTATCACATCTCCAACTTTAATCTCACGGATGGGCGACCCTTCTTCCTGGTAATAACCCACACCTTGCGTAACGATCAGTATTTGATTGCTCGGATGCGTATGCCAGTTGTTCCGGCAGCCGGGTTCAAATATGACCTCGCCGATACCGCAATTGGTAATTTCATCCGGTGTAACCCGCATTTTTAACCATGCGGTTCCCGTAAAGTATTGCGCTAATACAGGGCCGAATCCTTCCGGCGCTGTATATTGTTGATCTTGATTCTCCATTATTTTTTTAAATCTATTAGATACTAACGTATTTGAGTGCGCTCACTTCCAGTTTACCTACTCCTAAGGTTCTTTTTTTCATGGTATATGTTGTTTAGCTAATGATGTTTACTTAGACGGTAGTGCAAAAGCCATAATAGACCCTGAAGGGTTTTCTTTTGTTCCTGCTATAGACAAGGCCACAAACTGTTTACCATCGGCGATATACGTACAGGCCGTAGCATTGGCTAAGGCTGGCAGCGTAGTTTGCCACAATAGTTTTCCGGATACCTTGTCAAACGCCCTCAGCTTATTGTCGTCTGTACCTGCGATGAAGATGAGCCCACCGGCGGTAACGATTGGCCCGGCCTTGCTTTCCTGCCCGGTTTCGGGTGCGCCTAGTTGCTGTCTCGTGCTGTCATTACCGAGTGGGATTTGCCAGGCATAATCTCCGGTTGACAGGTCAATGGCACTAAGTTGCCCCCAGGGCGGTGTGATAGCAGGATTGCCACTCGGGTCTCTCCAGGTTTTGTAACCTGTCGTATTCAGATATTCGTTCGCTTTAGCACCTTTACCATCAACAGCAAACTGGTTGTTGGCATTTTCCTGCGCCTGCGCAACTGATGCCGTATCAGCGCCTTGTTTCATGGTGATCAGATCCGGTGCCTCGGTGGATTTGATATAAAAAAGGTTGGTTGCAGGATCGAACGCTGCGCCCCCCCATTCACCGCCGCCACGTGTTCCCGGGAATTCTACCGTGCCTTTGGGATCAGGTGGTGAAAATAAACCTTCATACCGCATGGCCCTGAATTGCTTAACCAACGCCTCATGGTCGGCAGCTGAATAATTACTCAGATCGGCTTCCGTGATCAGTTGCCTGGCGAAGGGTTTGGGTTTGGTAGGGAAAGGTTGCGTAGGCGAGGCCGTTTCACCTGGCATGTGCGATGCCGGTACTTTACGTTCTTCCACAGGGAATAAAGGCACACCGGTTTCCCGGTTGAACACAAATACAAAACCCTGCTTGGTAATCTGCGCAACAGCATCTATCGGTTTACCGTTTTTTGTGATCGTAATTAAAGCCGGCGGTGCGGGCAGGTCATAATCCCAGAGATCGTGGTGAACGGTCTGGAAATGCCAGACATGTTTCCCCGTAGCCGCATCCAGTGCCAGTACGCAATTAGCATACAGGTTAGTTCCTTTTCTTTCCGCTCCCCAGAAGTCATAGGAAGATGAACCCAAAGCCAGGAACACCATACCTCTTTTACTGTCAATGCTCAAACCTGACCAGTCATTAACGCCACCCACTTTTTTATAAGCACCGGGCGACCAGGTTTCGTAACTCGGTTCTCCGGGATAAGGGACCGTGTGAAACGTCCACACCAGTTTACCGGTTTGAACATTATATGCCCTGATAAACCCCGGCTGCGAACCATAGGTATCCGGCACCCGGCAGCCAATAATGATCAGGTTTTTATAGATGCCGCCAGGGGATGTCAGCGATACATAAAATTCTTTAGCGCCCGGATTGTCTCTCAATCCTACTTTCAGGTCGACTTTACCACCATTACCGAAACTGGTAATTGGTTTACCTGTCCTAGCATCCAGCGCTATAAGGTAATTATCTGCGGACATCAGGATTCGTTTATCATCGCCGTTCTCCCAATAGGTTAAACCGCGGTTTACTTCGGTGCCGTTCTTCCCGTTTAGTGGATCATACGACCAAAGCTGTTTCCCCGTTGCAGCGTTTACCGCGTAAGCATTTTGATTGGCGGAGCTTGCGTAAAACACCCCATCAACGATGATCGGGTTACACTCGCTTTTGCCGGGTGTCGCGCCAGGTTTTTTATCCTGTAACTGTAAGGTCCAGGCAGGTTGCAATTGCCCAACATTGGCCGGTGTGATCTGGGTTAGTGGCGCATAATTGGTGCTGCCTTCATTACCCTTATATACCGACCAGCTGCGGTCGGTATTCGTTTGCCCGTAACTCTTGAGATGAGTACCCAGCGTCAGAAAAAACAGCAGGGCAACTGCAATTCGAAATGAAGTTTTGTTTTTCATAGCATTTGTTTAAATAGTGGCCGCATCGATCACATAACGGTATCTCGCTTGCTTATTAACCACTTTATCCCAGGCATCATTAATTTCTGAAGCTTTGATAATTTCTATTTGCGGATAAATTTTATTCAGTGCACAGAAATCCAATACCTCCTGTGTTTCCGGAATACCGCCGATCAGTGAGCTATTATAATTCACGCGGCTGAACATAAAATTGGTATTGTTAATTTCCAGCTTACCGCCGATAGGCTGACCAACCTGAGTGAAGTGGCCGTAAGGTTTTACGCAGGTTAAGTATGCAGAGACTTCAAACGCATAAGGAATGGTAGAAAGCATATAATCCAGCTTGCCTTGGTATGGTTTCAGTTTATCGAGCGAATCCACAACGATCACTTCTTTGGCCCCAAATCCTAAAATGTCCTGCCTTTTGCTTTCGCTGGTAGTGAAAGCATAAACTTCTGCACCTTTCGCTACCGCAATTTTAATGGCCAGATGGCCCAGCCCGCCAATTCCGGCAATGCCTACTTTATCGCTTTTTTGGAAACGCGCGTTCATTAGCGGCGAATAGGTGGTAATGCCCGCGCAAAGCAGCGGCGCAGCATTTTGCAGGCTTATATTTTCAGGAATATGGATGGCAAAGTGCTCTTTTACCACAATGTTGTTGGAATAGCCGCCTTGCGTGATCCCGCTCGGCGCTGTTTTATCTGGAGCGCCATAAGTTCCTACCATGCCCGTGGTTTCGCAATGATGTTCTTCGCCGTTTTTACAGCTCGTACATTGCATACAGCTATCTACCATACAACCCACACCGGCTTTATCGCCAACTTTGAATTTGGTTACGTTTTTACCAACTGCGGCAACAATACCCGCAATTTCGTGTCCGGGTACCTGCGGATAAACCTGGTCGCCCCAGTGACCGCGAATGGTGTGAATATCGGAATGGCAGATGCCGGAGAATTTAATGTCGATCAGGATATCGTCGTCGCCGACTGCCCGGCGTTCAAAGTTCCATAAGGTAAGTTTGCTTGTTTTATCATGGCCTGCATAGCCTTTTGCTTTAATGTTGCTCATAAGGTTTGTATTATGTTTTTGTGAAAACAACTGAAGTGGGTTCGTAAGCACGATACCCGCTCCTGCAATGGTGGTTTTCTGTATGAAATTTCTTCTCGACAAATGATGTTGTTTAGATTTCATAGGTTCACCTTAATTTTATTGAGGAATAATTCTGATAGTTGCTGATTTCGCCCGGCTGCCAATCATTGGGGGCAGGTAAGGGCTTTCTTGATACTTCTTCCGGTAAGCTGCATCAATGTGGAGGTTGGTATCGTTATCAAGCACCGGGATAAAAGTTACTTCTTTTACTATACTGGCTGCGTGAATCCGGCCTGCTTTTTGTTTCAAGGCCGGCTGGAACCACCGCGAGGAGGTACCGTTGTAAGCGCGGACATATAGCTCGTCTTCTACCACCACTTCCCAGATCCAGGTGGGCATTCCATAAGTAAGCCCATCTTCGCGGAAAGGCGATATCTTCAGATCATCAGCTTCATCAATTTGCTGGAGTTCATAAGCTGTGAATTTTTTTGGTGTTGTTTTCATAGTCATTGCTTTTTTCCAGTAATCAATTCTGGTTTAATTTCCATCGCGATGGGTTCTACATCAAGCAGTTCCAGCGATTTAACCATTTTTAATGTTTCGCTTTTGTATTTGAGGAAGTGCGGTGTTTTCAGATGTGACAGGTAAGCCGCTTCACTGGCATAAACTTCAAATACGGTTACCTGTGTGGGATGCGCCTTGTCATAAACCGCCTGTAAAGCTAAAACGCCGGGTTCAACCTTTAGCGCTATTTTCGCATGCCCGGCAAGTGCCGTTTTGTATTGCTCCAGGAAAGCTGGGTATATTTCCAGTTTAGCAATGTGAACCCTCCTTTGGTCATCCTGTCCGAAGGCATTTTTTGAAACTGTTGCCGCCATCATTACGGTGCCTATTAAGGTGATTAATAAATGCCTTGCTTTCATATCAGATGAGTTTATTGTTTTCTGGCCGCGATTACTTTTTCCAGTGTTGTCCTGGCAATATCACCCTGGGTTTTATTGACGACCTGATCGATAAGCTGAAAAGCATCGTTAAATTGATGTTCATTAAGTCCGGTATTCATGGCCATACCAATATGTGCCTGTAACTGCGGAGCTACGCCAGTCATGGCAGCCAGCGCAGCAACTGTTATCAGTTCGCGCTGCTGAAAGGTGAGCATATCCCGGCTGAATATATCCGCGAACAGGTGTTCTTTTAAAAACTTATCAATCGCGGGGGCAAAAGCATTCGCCCCGCTAGGTGTTTTTTCTTCCTTGCCGGTTAATGTTTGCAAGTTTTTCTTGCCGGTCTGGTATTTATTCGGATCATTAACTGGCGTAGCCGCTTTGCCTTCCAGATCATGAATGCCCTTTGCTTTACGTTCGTCCAAAACGGCCATAAATGCAGTGATGCCGTTCAAGCTTCTTGGAAAGCCGCAATATGCGTACAATTGTACCAAAACTTCTTTAATCTCGATAACGGTCAATCCGTCATCCAACCCCTTATTGAGCTGGGCTTTCAGCTGATCAATATCGCCTGTAGCGGTTAAAGCTGATATGCAGACGATACTTTTCTGTTTACTATCTAATTTTTGATTCTCTTCCATTTTGTTTTGCGCTTTAATGTCTGAATAAAAACAGGTTATGACGAATATCGCTATGATTGATGATAAGCATTTCATGGCATTGGTTTTTATTGATTGGCCTTCGGGCCGTTATATTCCTGGTCAGTCACCGGTCTTAGCCAGGTAACAACACCCTTGTCTGCATTGGTGTTCAAAGACAGCTGTACCATGGCACTTCCGGGTGAGGCACCGTGCCAGTGCTCCACGTTGGGCGGGCAGGTAATAACTTCACCTTCGTGTATGACGCGGATCGGTTTACCTTTTTCCTGCGTGTATCCGGTTCCATCGAGTACCATTAAAATTTGCCCCGCGTTGTGCGTGTGCCAATAGCTGCGGGCACCGGCTGAAAATGTAACAGCACCCGCAACCAGGTTGAAAGTACTATCTTGCGGAACCAACGGTTGCACCCATACCTTACCGGTAAAATTGGCCTTCGTTAATTTTCCTTTTGGAAAAATAGAATCTGACTGGGTACCCTGCGCCTTCGCGCTCAGCGTAAATAAGCAGGTCACTAAAATGGTGATACCGATGTTTTTCATAATCATAAATTAGATATTGAATTAAATGGTCAAACCGCCGTCAACGACCAGGTTGTGGCCCACGATCATGCTGGCAGCATCGCTGCACAGGAACAATACGGCGCTGGCAATTTCTTCTGCTCGGCCTAAACGTCCTATCGGCACCGCTTTCAGCATTCCATCCAAAGCTTCCTTTTGGCCTGCCGCGATCATCTTATCCGACATAGCGGTTTGAAAAAGGCCGGGACTGACACTGTTAATACGAATACCTCTGCCAGCGTATTCTACCGCCGCACTTATAGTTAACCCGATCACGCCATGCTTAGCACCATGATAAACACCGCGTTGGGCACCAGCGCGAATCCCGCCGATAGACGAGCAGTTGACAATAGCACCGCTTCCTTGTTTACGCATTTGCTGTAACTCATATTTCATACAGCTCCAGATGCCTTTGTAATTAACGTTGTTCACACGTTCAAAATCTTCCAGCGTTTGGTCGGCCGCTTCGGCCAGCTCATTTTGTATGCCTGCGTTATTGTAAGCATAGTCCAGACGGCCGAATGCAGCGACTGTTTTTTCGACCATTGCAGCAACTTGCTGGTCGTCCGAAACATCACAATTGATGGCCAGCGTTTGGTGACCCTTCTCTGCCAATTCATCAGCCGCAGCCTTTACGGCTTGCTCATCCCAGTCTGCCATGGCGACGGCTGCGCCTGCTTCCGCAAATGCTTTAGCGGTGGCTAAACCTAAACCCGATGCTGCGCCCGTAACCAGCGCTACTTTTCCTTCCATTATCTTCATGATCTGTTTCTTGAATTTTGACAATACAAAGGTCAGGCACCTGACGGAGATAATACTAACACAGAATACAGGTTCTCCTACCATTTTTACAGGTTGAACGGTCACAATAGGAGGTCATGAGAAAATACAGTTAAATTTGATTCAATTTTAAAAAGAGGAGCAATGGAAAAAATATTGAGGATAGACACCGTTAGCGAGCATGATAAATTTTATCATCAGGAAAATCTTCATCCATTGGTGAGCGTGATCGACTTTACCGGGACAGTTCCCGAAGTATATGCTTCAAAAATGAATTTCGGATTTTATGCGATCTACCTGAAAGAAGTGATGTGCGGCAATATTAAATATGGCCGTGACACTTACGATTACCAGGACAGGACGCTGGTGTTTGTTGCGCCGGGGCAGGTCATCAATGTAGATATCAATGAAGATTATAAGCCATCCGGTTATGCGCTGCTTTTTCATCCCGACCTGATCCATGGCACGCCGTTGGGTAAACATATGGATGATTACTCCTTTTTTTCTTATGACTCCCGTGAGGCCCTGCATTTGTCAGAACGTGAAAGAAAGATCATCTTAGATCTTTTTGATAAGATTAAATATGAACTGGAGCAACGTATAGATAATCACAGCAAAACGTTGATCGCTGCCAATATTGAATTATTACTTAATTACTGTGTACGCTTCTATGAACGCCAGTTTATTACACGGAAAGATGTTAACCGCAGCAATATTGAAAAATTCGAGCAGCTGTTAAAAGAATATTTCCATTCGGATAAACCACAAAACATTGGTTTGCCCACGGTCAATTATTGTGCAGACCAGTTACATCTTTCGCCCAATTATTTTGGCGATATGGTAAAAAAGGAAACCGGCAAAACAGCCCTGGAATATATACATTTAAAGATCATGGATATGGCGAAGGAGCGCGTTTTAGACCCGGCAAAATCCATCAGTGAAATCGCGTATGAACTTGGATTCAAATATCCGCATCATTTTACCAGGGCATTTAAGAAAAGCACCGGTTATACGCCGAATGAGTATAGATCCTTAAACTGAAGATATTTTGATCCATCAGTAAGTTTTAACACGTTATTCTTTAGCTTACCAATGAGCACATTCTATCAACGTTAAAATTTAATAACAAAAGAAAAACCCGCTGTAAGATAAAATTCTAAAGTTTGCTAATTGACTTACTTACGCGTGATGTATATTGAAGTAAGCCAGCAAATCTCCAAGTTAATGATGCTAGTATAACCCTGAACTTCAAAGATAAAGTCAAAAAGCTTTTAGTTGTTCCTATTCCTTGGAGATTTTTCGATTTGTTCGAAGCATAATTAAGCCCCATTAAGAAAACTTCAAGGCATTTAAAATCTTTAGTTGTTCTACCAAATGGTTCGAATTATGTCCAGTCTGGGGAGGGACAGGAAAATTAAATTTTCACCAACTTAATTTTGGCCAATCTTTCTGATCTTAGCGGGGTCGGGCTTTTTAAATTCCTCATGCAAAAGAAAGGCCTTCTCTAAAAATGTTTTATGAGGCTCTATAGATTGCACCAGGATTGGCTCTTCAGAATAAGCCTCATTAGGGTATACTTCGTTCAGTATAGAATGAATCGCTACTTTGGAATAAGGTCAAGTTTTGATCTGATGCCCACTTCTATTTTGACCTCATCAGCGAGGTAAGGATTGGGATCGTACAAGGATATGTATCTTGCAAACAAAGTCTGAGGATCTTTATCAGTCATTGTAGGCTCCACATCTTCCGGTATGATTGTCAAAGCGCCTTCCGGAATACCGATTTTATGGAATTGTTGCTCCAGCGCATCTTTAAGCAGTGTGCTTGTAAACTTACAGCCACGCTTTTTTAAGTTACCCAGGTAGCCCCGACTTGGGTTGTCAGCGTATTCCATACCGACAACTTTGGGATCAAGCGCAATATCAATGTCTTCGGAAAAGCGCTCTATCAGTTTCCAGCACTTACTCAAAGATGTATCCATTTGAATATAAGTGAATCGGCGTATTCTGTAGCAAATAATGCTTTTAGGGTCAGCGTTACCCACCAGTCTTTTTCAATGGCCTTTGTGCCTATTCCGCTGGCCAGTGAAGCCTGGTCAATACTCGTTTTACGCTGGGCGTCCGTCAATTTTAACCAACCTATCATACGCTTATATTAATTTGATCAAGTAATCATTTATTTTGCCCGTAGTTAATTTCAAATCTTCCTTGAGTATTTTAGGATCTTCCAGCAAAAGCAATTCTTTCAATCTTTTTTCCGTATTGGTGTCGATATTTTCAGCGCCTAACTCTCCAATTGCCTGCACAATAAGGCTACTATATTTTCCCTGCATAGCCAACTTTTTTTGAGTAGTCGCCTTGAACTTGATCGTTGTCTTTCCGATCTTGATCTCCTTAGAGGGGCCGTTGGTTAAATAAACCAGCTTAGTTGGCACCTGTGTGGTTAAGCCCAGTTTATGTAAAGCATAGGCCCCGGCTGGTTTGATCTTTATTTTGTCCCTTTTTGCAATAGCATTTGCGATCTCCTCCGGCGCTGGAGAAATCTTCCCGAAAACCGGATCGGTTTTAGGAAGTAAATAAATACCATGCCCCAAACGCTGAATAATACCCTCTTTGTTTAGCCTCGTTAAGGCCATTTTTATGGCACCTTCAGTTCCGATGCCCCTAAAGTCTGTTGGAAAGATCAGATCACCTTTACGTTTGTGTTTGATCTCTTGCTCAATTTGTACGGATGCACTGCTCATAGTTACTTATTTATTAGATAAAGGTAACAAATAATTTAAATAAAGTGTTACTATTTTATTTAAAAAAAGTAACAAAAATCCGTCTGTATATTTTTTAATAATCAGGCCTTAACAATAATTACAATAGTTGCATAAAGATGTTCAAATCAATATTGAAACTATAAATTATAAAATAAATTAGCTATAAGCATTGTCCAAAATTATATTTTGCAAAACATTTCTCACTTTGCATGGTTTTGTAATTATGGAAGATCTACTGAAGCTTGAAAATCAGATCTGTTTCCCCGCATACGCGTTCTCCAGGAACCTGACCAATCTCTACAGGCCGCTGTTAGCACAACTGGATATCACTTATCCGCAATACCTGGTCTTAATAGTGCTTTGGGAGCACCAGCAGCAAACCGTAAATCAATTGGGTGAGCAATTGTATCTGGATACAGGGACGCTTACACCACTGTTAAAACGGTTAGAACAAAAGGGATTAGTGAACAGAACGCGGAGTAAACAGGACGAGCGCGTCGTTATCATTTCTTTAACAGCACCCGGCAAGGAACTGAAAGAAAAGGCAAAGCACATCCCGATGGAGCTGGTGAAGTGTGCGAATGTGTCCATCGATGAACTTCAGCAATTAAAAACCCTTTTAAATAAAGTTTTAACCAGATAATGCATACCTCCAAACTACAAAATACTGCCCAGATTATACTGGGTACCTTTCTGACTTTCGCCGGTGTAAGCCATTTGACCTTTAACCGGTCGGAGTTTTTAGCGCAGGTGCCCAAATGGCTCCCTGTTAATCCCGACCTGACGGTTATTTTATCCGGGATAGTAGAGATCAGCTTAGGTTTAGCGCTCATTTTTGCCGTCCGGTATAAGAAATGGGTGGGCATTGCCGCCGCTGTTTTCTTCTTGCTGATCTTCCCCGGTAATATCGCGCAGTACCTTAATAAGGTTAACGCCTTCGGCTTAAACACAGACAAGGCACGGCTGATACGGCTCTTTTTTCAACCTGTCCTTATCCTTTGGGCGCTTTGGAGTACCAACGCGCTCAAAAAGAACAATCATTAATTATAACATTAAAAAAATCTAACAATGAAAATTTTATTTGTAGTTACTTCTCACGATCAATTGGGCGATACCGGCCACAAAACAGGTTTTTGGGTAGAAGAATTTGCAGCCCCATATTACAAGTTTACCGACGCGGGTTATGATGTTGTAGTAGCCACCCCTAAAGGCGGGCAGGCACCTATCGACCCTAACAGCGAAGCGCCCTCTGCACAAACCGATGCCACAAAACGTTATTATAGTGATGCCAAGGTGCAGGAAGTTATAGCCAACACCCATAAGCTTGCCGATGTGAAAGCGTCAGATTTTGATGCCATTTTTTATCCGGGTGGCCACGGCCCGCTTTGGGATCTGGCGAATGATACAAAATCAGCACAACTGATACTTGATTTTTATAACAGCGGCAAATTAGTGGGTGCCGTTTGCCATGCGCCGGGTGCATTTAAAAATGTAAAATTTGAAAATGGCGAGCCTTTTGTAAAAGGTAAAAACGTTACCGGGTTTTCAAATACAGAAGAAGCGGCTGTGAAACTAACCGATGTAGTACCCTTTTTAGTGGAAGATGAACTGAAAGGTTTAGGTGGAAACTATAGCAAAGTGGATGACTGGGGCGTACACGTGGTGGAAGACGGTTTACTGATCACCGGGCAGAACCCTGCCTCTTCTGAAGGTGTTGCTGAAAAAATGATCGACCGGTTAAAATAATATTCACATCTAAGAATTCATCAAAAATGAAAACCTTATATACCGCGGATGCAACCGCGACAGGTGGCCGTAACGGCCATGTAAAAAGCAGTAACGGCGTGTTGGACCTTGAGGTTAGAATGCCTAAATCGCTCGGTGGTGCCAATGACGATTATACCAACCCTGAACAATTGTTCGCGGCAGGCTATGCCGCTTGTTTTAATAGCGCCTTGAATTTGGTGATCAAGCAGGAGAAGGTTGCTACAGGTGGAACTACCGTGACCGCCAAAGTAAGCATCGGCCAAAATGATGCAGGAGGTTTCGGCCTGGCTGTAGAGCTGGACGTTAACATTAAAGAAGTTGAGCTGGATAAGGCGAACGAACTGGTAGCCAAAGCGCACCAGGTTTGCCCCTACTCTAACGCTACCCGTGGTAACGTGGAAGTGAAATTGGCGGTTACTAACAATTAAAAATTCAACAGCGGGAATAGGTTCTGATCCCGCTGTTATAAAATTCACTAAATGTCATTAATAGAAGATTTAAAGTGGAGATATGCCACTAAGAAATATGACCCAACTAAAAAGGTAAGTCAGGAAGATATCGATAAGATCGTAGAAGCTGCGCGTTTGGCGCCTACTTCGTCGGGTTTGCAGCAGTTCCGGGTGCTGGTAGTGTCTAATCAGGAGATTAAAGAAAAACTTGCCCCAAGCTCGCTTAACCCGGAGGTGATGGTAGACTGTTCGCATGTGCTGGTATTTGCCGCCTGGGACAGGTACACTGCCGAGCTTATAGATACTATTTATGACCGCATCACCGACGAGCGAGGTTTGCCCCGCGGCAGGTTTGGCAGCTATACAGATAAGATCAAAAACCTTTATCTGAATGAAACTGCCGAAGAAAACTTTGTACATACCGCAAGGCAATCGTACATCGGGTTTGCACTGGCCATTGCACAAGCGGCCGAACTCAGGATCGACAGCACCCCGGCGGAAGGGTTTGACAATGCCCTTGTTGATGAATTGCTTGACCTTAAATCTTTAGGGTTGAAAAGCGTAACCTTGTTATACTTAGGGTATCGTGATGAAAATGATTGGCTGGCACCGATGAAAAAAGTGCGTAACCCGGTTGAGGATTTTGTAATCGAGTATAAGTAAATTCAAATTTCGGGACGTAATTGAAAGTCAGAAACAATTAACAATCATTTAGATCAATCTCTGTAATTAAGACCATCGCTTGTTCAGTGCGAGGCGAACCAGGCGCACAAACGGCCTTGACAATATTGTTGAGGCCGTTTTAATTTTATGTCAATTTTAAAACTTCGTTTAGCGCAAGCAAAGTAATCAACTTCACTCGTAGATTGATTCCTGCCAAATAGCAGACCCTTCGTCATATCTATCAATTTTAAATGAATAAATTGCAGCGCGAATTTAGCGGTTTCCTTTTTCACCGGATCACCAAAATAGTTGGTGATATTTAAAGTCCGTTTACTTGAACCAGCCCTTGATCCTGGTGGTCAGCGGCTTTTCTTTTTTACCCTCTTCGCCATTGCCGATCAGGTAACCATAAGGTTTTAACGGCTCAATATGATCACAAACAGTCTTTACCATCCCCAAAAGCGGTATCGCCAATACCATGCCGCCAACACCCCAAATTGCTTCTCCGACAACCAATACCATGATCGTGAACAAAGGGTTAACGTCTACATCCTTACCTACAACAAGAGGCTGAAGGATATAACTCTGAATGAACTGTACCAGGCCATAGGTCAACAATACGCTGATCACCATACCGCCGCCGCCGCCCTGTGCCAGGGCCATCAGCACGGTCAGCCCGGTTCCGGTTATATTACCGACAAAGGGTATGATTTCAAGGGTGCCGCACAGGATAGCAAAAAAGAATGCATTATGTACGCCGACAATGGAAAAACCGATCCCGTACATTACCCATAGGCAGAGGATCATTTTAGCCAGGCCTGCAACATATTTATGCGCCACCTCGGTGATCTCCGATAAGATCAGTTCCGATTTGGCTTTATTTTCAGCTTTTACCAGTTTAAAAATAAAGCGCTTAAAGTGTGCCCTCGAATTGATAAACAGGAAAATATAGATCAATAACAGCACAGTAGTGGTAACGGAGCCTAACAGGGATGAAGCAAATCCGGCAACATAGGTTGCAGCATTACCTGCACCCGCTGAACCTTGTTTTTTCAACAACTGATCCTGTTGCTGCCGGGATATCCCGAAATATTGCTCAGCGTATAGCTGGACCTGCCCCAGGTATTGACTGATCTGCTTTTCAATACCGTCCAGGTCGGTTTTAAGATTGGATACCCGCCAACTGATCAGGAAAAGGAAAGCCGCTACCGACAGAATTAAAGTTAGTACGCAAATCACCGAGGCTACCGTACGGTTAATGCCTTTTTTTTCGATCCAGCGGCTGAAAGGTAAAAACAGCATCGCCAGTACACCTGCAAGGGCTATTGGCATTAAAAAGTCCGCTGAAAAGTGCAAACCTGCGATAATCAAAAAAAGTAAAAAGAGCGTTAGTACCCAACGCAGTAAGGGGTCGTTAATTTTATTCATAGGTTATTATTTTATTGCTGGTCAAAGTTGCGGGCAGTCAAGACTCCACAAACCATGCCGTAATATGTATTTTCTGATGAGGTATAGCATACAAGCCCGGTTTCTCTTCTTACACGGACGGTTGCTAAGATATTTTGTTGCAAGGAACGTTTTTCCTTACTTAATTAAACAAAAAGGGAAAGCGACAGCTTTTATCTTCATTGACTAAGGAGTTTGGATTGATGGAAACTAAATGTTAGTTTCCAGCATGATTTTGAACCGGGACCGTTTTCACCTTAAGGAGCAATGTGTGATCGAAAAATTGGTCATTCAAGCACCCCACCGGTTTGCAACGGTTTTTCAGGATAACGCCTGTTTTC
>Ga0116227_10000676_pt1 | contig 68970 bp, 57 predicted proteins | sample S1TSphgellanicum_FD_89693 | JGI IMG/M metagenome (GOLD analysis project Ga0116227, IMG submission 89693) | Host-associated microbial communities from peat moss isolated from Minnesota, USA - S1T2_Fb - Sphagnum magellanicum MG | ecosystem: Host-associated > Plants > Peat moss > Unclassified... | reverse complement strand
TCCAATAAAAACAATATTTACATATTAATATATAAAAAAAAAATATAAATATAAAATAAAAAAAAAAAAACTTGTTATTATTTTATTTTTTTTTTTTTTCTCGGACAATGATAATTTCCCACTTGGGGCCCTATATATTTAGTACTTGGTTTGCATGTTGAAACTCTGATGAGAGAATGGAGTTGTGCCAGCCATATAGTCTAACTTAATCTGCAACTCTGCAAAAGATTCTTGCTTCTTTCTCTGTCTGCATGCATGCAAAGTTGGGTTCCATTCTTCAAGGCAGACGACTTCTTCTTTCTCTTCCATGCAACAAATTGCATCTATAATGTGACCACTTCTTTCTATATAAAAAGGCTTACATGTGAATTCAATATATCATCCATGATCTATACCAACATTGGATGATAGTAGGATTACAAACTTTGGGTCCTCTTTGGCCTCTCTGCCCAGAAGGAAGAGACTTGGCAATCTGTGTAAAAGTTTTGGCTTGAACTTTTGGCTTGAACTTGGAACCCATTATAACCCACCCATTTCATGGCTAACGGAGACCCGGTTGTAATTTTAAATTTTCTATAAAAAAATCATTTTGTAGTCAAAATTACCTAACCATATAACCAGGTTTTTCTTTTTTTGTTTTGTTTTCAATTTTGTGATGTAGCCAAACAGGCAATCATCCACAAGAAGATTTAGCCAAATTTGGGCTATAGATCAAATATGAAACTAGCCACTTTTAATAATTCACTTATATTTTGGTTACTTAAATTGGAACCCATTGTAAAAATCTGGCCCCTTTTTTCTTGAGTTCCAAATTTGGCAAATTACAAAGAGGTCTGATGAGGCTCAAACTGCAAGTAAAACATGGCCATAAGACTTTTGAGTTTGTAGGTGAATTGCAACAACATTTCCATTCATCTGGTTTCATGAAATTGAACATTTTACAATGCAATGGAACAACACCCTGAGCTGCTGCCCTGTTCTACAAAGATTTCTTGGGTGGCCCTCCACAGATTTCCTGGTCGGGGTTTCCAATCTCATTCTCTAGCTGAGGAGTGGCGTGGAGTGGAGTGGAGTGGAGTGGAGTGAAGTGAAGTGGAGTATTCAACTACTTGTAACTTAGTGCTACCAGAGAAAAAGAAATTTTCTCCATGTGATACTAGCATGCACTAAGTTTGTCTTACTTGAGCTTTCATGAGCTGTAGCAGACCATCAATGTAGTTGAGGTGCAGTAGCTGCACTGAGATTAGCTTGATGTCATGCTACCACATGCAGATAGTTTGGCAACTACTATGGTAGAGGTTGCTAGACTTTGCTCAATACCTTTAAGAGGATGATATGAACAGCCAGGGTATATACAGTGTGGTTGCCCCCTGCTCAGATCCAATCGAGGAATGTCATGTTAAATAAACTTTCTCAAAACCTGTGAAACTGTGAAAGGGGGAGATTGTGCTCAGATGCTTAGATGCTTAGAGTAGCTCCACCTGTGCCTAGTATTTGAGCTTTCATTAGTAAATCTTACTTCCAAGATTGCTGGCTTTATACTGTTTCTTGTGCCTCACCAATAAACATGAAACTAAGATTGTAAAAGGACTGGTTGATCAATCATCTAGACTAATTGACCACTTAGATTGATCCAATGATCAATCTAATTTAACCAATCCATAACAAGTTGGTACAAAAATGGGTTGCATTTCATATAACAATGTTGGTACCTTGCATTTCATATAACAATGTTGGTACCCATTATGTAACTCGTGGGTGGAATTGTTTTAAACCAACATTGTGTCAATGCCATATATTTTGGACCATTGGACAAACATCAAACCTTAATGTTTGGGAGGCCATCAAAGCAACCCAAGCAATGCATTGTATTTGAGGTGATATTGATTTTTATCTCATCCAAATTAAATGTTAATGTTTATCCTTCCCCAATCCATAAACATCAAATATTGGGCACTATGCATACAAAGAGCATTTATATACCATTATATATGTGGACCGATCACTATGGTTGGCCGATAATAGCAATCAATGTGTGGCCAATCAGGTGACGTAGGCCAATGAGAAGCAATCATTTTCTTTTTGCTGATCTTTTGAAACCTTTATTATTGTCGGGATGCAAGTTTACAAGAGCACACCCATTTTCACAACAATGCGATACAATTCTGTCATCCAAAATTTGACACACAAACCATTTTACTATTGCCTTTTGGGGATGCTCTAAGAGCAATCCACTAGTAGCTAGATAACAGCTTGTAAAGAATAAATTTGGATGAAATTCATATATCAATAAATAGCTCACATGGACTCATTAAAAACCGGTACCCTACCTCTCATTAGATTCACGGGCAACATTTGTGAATTAAAAAGCAAAAAATGACTCCCAAGACTGCCCAAACAAAAAGAACTATTTAGCTTATTGGTTTGATAATATCAGAGTTTCCATAAAGTCACCCTTTGTTTCACCCCCTGTCTCCTCTGCTTTCGCCCCCTATCCCATCTTTCAGTGGTATCTGCAAAGTAATGAAATTTTATTGAATCTGGGTACGAAATGCTGAAACTCAGCATTTAAGCACAAGGTTCGAGAGAGTAATTATAATAGTCGTACGGGTAGGAGCAGTGAAAATATATGTAGCAGCAGTGCAGGCGCCCAGGAAAATGGAAACACAAGATGAAACTCAGTTTACCACCAAAATTGGTGGAAAACTTAGTTTGAGTCCCAGTTATTTCCTTTTTTAAAAAAAATTCATTCCCAGTTACGCATTTGATGGCCTATTATGCCGAAACTCACTGTTCTCGCCCCCCAATTGCCTGATTTTATGGATAACTCTAATAAATAAGAGGGAAGATTTTAGTACCCCAGAATTTTGCCTTCGTGGATGAGAGGCACTCCCATCATGTAAATTCATATTCCTTTTCAAAATTGATTACATTCGTAGGTTATTTACCTTTCATATTGTACTAGAGACCAGGCAGGGTTTGGTTTCATTCTGGTTCCTAGTGAGCCTGTGGCTGAGCCAAATGGGCTGAGCTCTTGTCAGGCAAGCCCATGAGTGAGCTAGGAGCCAGAATTGGCCAATCCCTGTCTGCTCCATAGCTTAAGAGCTTTCCGCCAATTAGGTCTACTTGAGATTCGTTGGCACCCATGTTGAAAGGTCGATTCAGCCCCAGAAAATAGTGGATTAAAAGGGAGAATGAGACCTAACATTGGTTAACCCTAACACCACAAAGGTTCCACACAACCAGTTTAATGCAAGTCATTTGAGCTTGGGCATGCAAGTCATTTCAGCGTGGGCAGTGACTGGGCCATATAGACACACTTCTCCCACCCTCCGTCTCCCCCTCTTCCCAAAGCACATGATTGCTTGACAAGCTATCCGGCTCAGGAACCAATTTCATGAACCAAATCTATGACATCTCAAGTTTGATAGTACCTGGTTCATAAGGACAAATCTGGTGAACTATGGATGTACTAGTAAAGCTCAAGTGGTTGCCATAGATTTGACCACTTCTTCCTAGTGAATGGATATGGGTGATCATGTACTCAATGAACAAAACACCTTCCAAGGGGGGAACATGGTAGGTTCCAAAGATGACAAAATGTCACCTCATATTCATTGAAGATTGTGTAACATACAATGAGTATGTTGTAAACATATGTTGAAATGGGAACAAAATGATCGTGTTTATTGTATTTATGGGTTTAATTTATTTTTGTATATCTTAGTACATGGCCCTGTTTGACACTAAATATATTAATTTCCAAAATATTGAGATTTTCCACCAAATTTTTTTTCAGAAATAGTTTTTATTATGAAGGAATATAAAGAATCTGGTGGAATATCTGGGAATATGTTATTTGTTGAAATGGTATCCTCAAAATTAATTATTTGACATAAATTTGTCAAAGTGGCCAAGGTACTATAGTACGATGTTTTTATTTCTAGCAATTTGTCACCAAAATGTGACTACTAAAAAGGTCATGTGATATGGCCTTTGTTTATTTTGAGTTTATTTTAAATAAAATCACCTAAAAGCCCCCTTCTTGACAATTGTTGTGACCATGTGTATTTTCATGATCATTTTTCATCACTTGCAAAAAGCGAGCCACTACTTTCTACCATCACCATTAACACATAAAGTTTTAGGACACATCGCCTTTATAACTACATCTCCATCATTCGGTAAACCAATCATGCTAGCCCACAAATTGTTGATTGCCAATCTCATTGTTGAATAAATTTCAACTTGCCAACCCTGTTGTTCAATAAACTTTCATTTGTCATACACCTACCCTAAAATAGGATTTAGATCGTTTATCCCCGTCATTGAATAAAATTCAAATTGTCAAGTCCAATCCCCCACCATTGGATGGGGTTATTCACCAACTACATTACTCTTGGTTAAAACCCCCATGTATTCAAGGTTCTTTGTTCTTTGTTGGTAGGGGTTTAGTGCACTTTTTTTTTTGAACCATGTTTTGTGTGTAGATTTTTTTTTCTTGTTGGTGGCATTGGTTTAAGGTCAAGATAGTTGCCGTTATATTCATAGTGGTGCGACTTGAACATAATGGGAGGGCAAAACAAGCAAAAGCATCACCAATCTACCCAATATTATGTTTTTTCCAAACTAGAGGTGTGCACATAATGACTACATGTTACAATGCAAGTGTTTAAATCAAAATGCACAACACATGACCAAGTTTTTTTCCTTCCTCTCATCCTTGTCATTTTTTTTGTTCTTTGTGTTTCTGTGTGTACATTTATTGTGATGCACCCCCAAGCTCCTTAATGGACTCAAATGTGAATCCAAACTGAAAACATTGAAAAAACAAGGAGTTGGGGCACGTTCCCTGGCTCGCAGCACTTTGAAGGGTAAAGGGGTGTGCTGGAGCCCTAGGATGGGACTAGGAAGAGTGACAAGCATCAACTACTCACACGGATTCGCACAAAACCAACACAAAGTGGTTAGTGCATATTTAGAACACTTTTGGTGTTAGGACGAGCCGCGGGCAATTCAGACTCACAAGACTCACCACGGCCCGAACTTGGAGGAAGTCACCACCTTCCCCCTTATAGTATATTATGCACCCCTCCACGAGGCTCATGTTCAAATGACTTTTTGTCTCGGGACTCCCAAGTGGGAGTCCCGAAATTGCCAAAGTTAGGACTCCCAAAACTTTGGGGCCTTATAACTTTGTGTGCAGACCTCCGATTGAGATGAGGTCTAAAACAAAGTTGTTATCCCTTGTTGAGAGCTTTTCAACGGTATGTCACATGCCACCTACACACAAGGAAATCGGGGTAATTCCCGACTTTTAGTGGTCAGGAGTCAAATTGCAAATTTGACTATCGACCTTTCTTTTGGCCATAACTTGTGTTTCAGATGTCCAAATAGGTGATGCAAGCCCATTTTAGACATCTACGTTTTAATAGCTTTTCATTGGTATAAAAAACTCCTTGAGCCATTGGGTTTTAACCTTGCAATCGCTCTTTGAACATTTGGAAGTCCTTTGAGATTCCAACTCCCAACATGGGAGTTCATTTGGGAGTGTGAGGGTTCTTTCCCTCCCACTCTTTTGCACTCTCGAGGGCATGAAAATGTGACTCTTGAACTTAGTCTTGGCCCGCACCCTTGCAAGCCCTTTGCCTTGGTCACAAGCCTAAGGCTAGGGTTGCGACATTTATATTTTACATTCATTCTGGGGTTTTTTAAAGCCATGGCTCCCCTCCAAGTGCTGAAGAATTTTAAATTTAAATTATTTTTTAGCGATGAACCAAATGTGACCTCAAATTTGTTGCTCCATGTTGCATCTAATGTACAAGTGACTTTTAGTAATAGTATTATAAGCCTTGGTTCAAATAACAATCCTAAAAGCAGGAGAAATGGAAAGGAACCTATTGAGTTTGTTGAGTCTCTTGAAAAGAAACCATGAAGATCATATGAGAAGACTTGTGTGGTTCAAGATATGTGGGCTTGTCGTTTTCCATGGGTTGAAATAGTTGTTGGGGAGGATGGTTTGGTTGCATAAATCCGATGTAAAATTTGTAGCAATATTGAAGGAAAGCCAAAGTTGTTAGCTCCCAAGCTCGACACACTTCAAAAACATGCTAGGCATTGTAAGGCAACAATACCTAATTTTGGCATAGTTGTCGAAGATTACTTCTACTACAAGGATGTTGCACATGCCAAGGTTAAGAAGACTTATTTTGTGCGAAGCTCAGAGTCTATCATGAACTTAGTGCAATTATGGATTCATTTGGGTGCTTGGAAGAAGTTCATATAATTTGCTACAATCTTGCAATTCTCCTATGTGGGAGGCCAATGTTGGAATATGAATCGTTGAAGGAATTGTTTTATTGTTGAAAGTCAAAAACACCCCATTAAAACATTAGTTAGATAGTAGTGACTGGTAAAGTGCAAAGGCCATGCATGATGTGGTCCTCTCCAAGACATTATTTATGATCTTAGAATTTAATTTTGTTGCTGTTAATGCAAATGATATGACCATTGTTGATGCGCAATAATGGATGAATATCCATAGGTATGTGATTCAAAATTGGAAACGTGTTTTTCTTTTATTGACCTTTGAGAAGGTTGAGGTGGGTGCAACTTCAAACGACATTAAGGGTGTGATTTTGGATGTGATGGGCAGATACAAAGGCCTTGCAAATTCTGATATGGCTTCCAAGTGGATCTACTTTGGATGTGACAATGATTTAATTTTTCAAGGCATTTGGTCTGGGGTGATTATTTAAACAAAGGAACAAATTGCCCCATTTCTCATTGGTGTGCACTATGTGGCACATTGAACCAATTTGGCTACCTTGGTTTTGAGCAAGTTATCTTTGGTTATGCACATTGAAGATATGTTATAGTCTTTGTATGCCTTTTTTTCACACAATCCAAAGAAGGTGTTGGAATTTGTGAACCTTGCAAAGACATTAGAAACAAAAGGCTTGAAGTTGTTGTAGAATATAAAAACTCATTTGATATCAATGCTGATCCCTTTGAAATGTGTGTCAAGATAGTACAAATCACTTATTATGAATATGCACATAGAGGCACCAAAGAGCGAGCTTGTTTGGGAGAATCTAAATCTATTGTGTGATTTGGAGCTAATTCTTGGTCTACCATGCATTTTCCAATGTTGGAAGTGGTGCACACGCAAATTAAATATGTTCAAAGGCAAGATGTTTTTATTTGTGAGTTCATTGATGTCATGAAATCAACATAGGCTAAAATACAACCAATTTTATGTTGATCCTTTTTGTAAGTATGACGATTCTACTTGCAATGAATTCATTGTTGTTTATGAACATTATAGTGAGTTATTGCCCCTCACCTAGGTTTCATATGAATTTGATGTTGATCTGTACTTGTTGCCATACTTGGCATTCAGCATTGCTGACCACAATTACGGACTCCATCACCGTGCAGGTTTTAATGGTGCTTATGTTCATGTGAATATGAATGACCAGGCTACCATGATTGAATTAATGAAGGTTACATGTTCAAAAGCTACCACAACGTTGTGTGTTGAATTGTTTTGTAAATTCCTTGATGTGGAAATCATGTCAGCTCTTGGCATTGTGTATTTGCAATATTGCATGTGTGAAAAAAATGTTACTAAGAACTTCTTCCCACATTTGGATAAGTTTAGGGTTGCATTCTACGTTGGCAAAAGAATCAAGGGTGGTGTTGTAGTTGTTGGGCTTTTGGATTCACAACATCTTGATGTGCAAGCTTCTTATTTCATACTTACCATGAGTCATAATGTTAAAGCAGTGATGTAAGAGCCATCAGATGTGAAACCAATCATTCGAATGTGGTTGAAGATCCAATTTTCTCCACTTTTAGTTTTGAAGCTAAGTGAATACATAAAGGTTGTTGAAATAGCTATGGTGCAAATTTTGGGTTTAGTTGAAGATGAAAGGACTTTCGACAACTTAGCTTTCATGAAGAGTAAATTGTGTAATAGACTAACCACACATCTCAACTTGTGTGTGCACATGTTCACACATAATTTCTACAATGTTAATAATTTTCCATATGACGCAGCAATTACAACATGGAGGGAAGTTTGCATTAGATACCATGCAGACTGTTAGGTTTTTTCTTTTCAATTGCCACTTGCATCTTGTAAGGTGAAAGGGCAAAGGTTTCTTTTGAAATATTTGGATGTTTTTCTAGAAATCCAAGTATGATTCTTGTATGCACTTTGTGGAGGTAGGTGAAAGTTGCAGTTCTAGGTATGAAGAATGTCCACTTTCCAAGTTGTGTGGGTGTTGGGTTGGATGTTTGAAAATTGGGATTTTTTTGTTGGATGTTTATGTGGGTGCAAGATTCCTCTACTGCATGGGCAGGACCTTTCAAGGTTAGGGTTCAATTCCCCTAGAGGAAATGTTTGTGTGTTTATGTTTTTAAATTTAGTTTGTGTGTTTTTCTCACTTGTCTCAAAATGTAGACATGGCCACACATTTGGCAAACAAATATACCACTGTTTTCAAACACCTAAAGCTAATTTTGCTACCTTCTTGAAAATACCATAGTCAAATATGTTACCATATGCTTTAAACCATAGCCAAATATGATACCTTAAACCTACAAACCATAGCCAAATATGTTATCATTGGAAAATACCATAGCTTGTATTCCATAAAAATCATCATATATAGCCAAAAAACGAATCCATAAAAATTTGATTATCGCAAAATGAACCCCATTCTCAGTAGAAAAGAAGTAAGTTTGGCAACTAAGGGATCTTGAAAAAAAAAAACACTACTACAATACCATTCACATGAACAATCCATTTCAAACATGGTTACAAGGCTTTGTTTTCTTTTTTTAACATTCACATTAAAAATATTGGAAATATAATATTTTAAACACATTCCAAAAAGAATAGGAAACAATGATCACTTTTAAAAACCATATGAATTACCACAGTGAATAATGGGTGAACAATAAGACATTTGCAGAAAAAATCAATGCTCAATCACCCAAATTAACTTTCCATATTTTAGGCCCCGACTTTGTAACAATGCATCTAAATTCACCTAATGGCATTGGGCAACCCAAAAGAAATAACTTGCATGAAAACATAATACATAAATTGCATTAACATGACACTAAGATTATACAATTCGTAATTTTCCATATTAATCCTATTGTCTCAACTACCAACTACCTTTCCCATGTCCCATTGACTAAATTATCTAAAACTAAACTTATAATATTTTGTTGCAGAATATTAATGCAATAATATTTTGAAAAGAAGGTGAAATATTCATTGTATCAATGGGTTCATTTTAAAACATTAAAGAATATATGTTTCTAATCAATGGGTGAACTCTATCTCAATTGGAAAGTTATATGATTTGTGAATGATGAATGGAATGAACACAAATAATTTTAACTATATTTTCGTACCTTAATTGGAACATGAAAAGTAACAAGCAAAAGGTAACTTAATTTATAAGTATTTAATCTAAAAGTTTTTTTTGATAATTTCATAGTTACAAGTGGTAAGTATAATTTTTATTGCTTTCTAAATATCTAGGAGATGAAGCCATATAATAGAATTAGGTAATTTTAGAAGGAGGTGGTGATAATTAACTTGCCAACACATCAAGTAACTAAAGGAAAAGATGAAAATAGGAGCCCCAAAAATAGGAGGAGATTGAGTAGACCCAAGTGACCAATGGTAGTGGGGGATTCATTTTGAATGTGTGATGAGTGGTTGTTAGTGGGCTTTCTAGATAAAAAGATGGAGGGAGATTTAGAGAAGGTGCAAGAGGGACAAAAGGTTGGAGGACTTTTGAATAATGTCCAAGTGGAGAAATTTGGAGTGTGTGTAATTTTGAAGGGAGAATCTATTTGTATGTGTGTATTAGAAGATGATTACCTTTGATTTTAAACATTACAACTCTCTAGAATTTTCTTTCTATTTTTTTACTTGTATAATAGTTTTTTTCATAAAGTCTAACAACTATGGAAGAAGGTAGCCATGGCAACAACAAGAAGCTTTCAATACCCATGGAATAGTTTGTAACCTCAATAAAAGGTTGGACCAATGAGGTAATTACCTCCCATAGAGGTACGGTTTGGATTTTGCCAGTTTTGGACAAAATAGAAAAAAAACCTTTGGCAAAAAACTACATCACTTCCAAGGATATAACTACTACCTTAGTAGAAGCTAGGTCTATTTTTTTCCCCTTGTTGTCCTTCTGTGGGTTTGTAGAAAAATTTGTAGGAATGGAAAAATAAAGTATTGGAAAGGTATTTACCTCCTTCATGTATGTTTTTTATGAGTTAAAAACTATGTTTTAAATTTTATTATCTTTCATGGTGGTACCTTGTTAGATTTTTGTCGTAATAATAACGATAATCATACTAGAAGGTTTGCTTATTGTGTTTTTTTCATGTTCTTTCATCACAAGTAGATTTCTTATTTATTGTTAATATTTGCCAAGTTTTAAAAGGAGGTCATAATGTCAACAAATTTAATGAACATAAGTTGATTCAATAAAAGTTTGTTAAATAAAATGTGATAGTGCAAATGATTTTGAATAGTTGTGACTTGAAGCTTATATGAATTTTAAAAGTAAGTTGTTCAAACAACCAAAATAATGTGAATTAAAGGTGACAAAAGACAATTCTTTTTCAATGACACTTGAAGACAATGTCACAATGTTAGAAATGATTTGATGTCAATGTGAAGTTGGGATTTAACATTTGAAAGAAAATGATATTGTTTGACTTCAAACCTAAAGGCGAAAAGGTGAGGATTATGAATGCACAACTAATTGGATTTGTCATTAGCAAAATGGTTGTGATTGAAGTGGAATCAATATCACTCAAAGATTTTGAAATAGAAGTTTGACAACACATTAAAACCTTATGTTTCTGAGGGCCTCAAACCCAAGTTGCCGTTGAAAACTTGGAAATTGAATGAATAAATGTATGGAAGGTGATGTAAAAAATCAAGAGAAAGAGGAATCATGGCAAATAATAAAGATGTTAGGAGTTTTTAATTATGCACATAGTTAAGTCAAAGATGGGTTAGTGTAATGGGTTATGGTTAATTTTTAATCTCAAACCCATTCACTATGAACATTTTTTGAGTTGTTTGGTGAACATTTGGGGATAAAACCCATTGAGGGTATGTCTCATATCACCTTTGGTGATTATAGACTACACAACCTAAACATTATGTTTTCCTTTTCGAATGTAAGTTTGTGTGCAAGCTTTTGTGATTTATGGAAAGTTGTGTCCTTGGATTCATATGTGCGTTATGTTATAGGTGAGGAAGATATTTTGAATAACCAAAAGTTAGTTTAGTTTTTTGGTGCTAAAGTTAGATTATTTTTATTTTAGCACTTGAAAAGATTTGCAAGAAATCATGTTCCATCCTAAGGTATGAATTTAGTTGAGCAATTTTTTAGTTTGCTTTAAACTCAAAATTGATGATTTGACATTGGTTTTGGTTAGTCATTCCTTTGGGACTTGGACCTCAGAAATGGCCTTGACCCTAGAGCGTTGAAAATAAATAAAATAAATAAACTAAATAACTAACGTGCAAAACTCCACCACTACCACCATTAGTAAAGCTTGAATTTTCAAAGTCATATGCAAGTTTAATAGTTGGGGGGCTCCTCTTCTTACAATGTCTTCATTATCAAGTCACACGAAGCAATAACAACATTAAATTGTAAGTCGAAGTGCATTAATGTGAAACAAAAAGGACATCACATAGGCCATTTTAACAAATTTCAAGTTTTCAATTGTATTTCATTCCATTTTATGTGTGAAAATGATGGAATGGGACTCATATCAAAAATCATTTTAAACATCAAAACACAATGTAAACAAATCATGGAAAAATCTTTGAAAGCCAATTCATAGGGACTTTTATATGTACTATAAAGCTTTTACATAATTTCCAAATTCCACCAAATGAACTTATCAAATGCCCCACAAGATGTAGCCGAGAATTTGTGTGTATATAATGGATAAATGAATGCAACATAAGATTCAATCAAATGTGTTTTTTCTTTTGGTTTCAACAAATTTTACACTTGAAAAAAATGAATTTTTAGTAAGTCCTTTATTTTTTGTGATTACTATATTTGGAGCTTATTTTTGAAAAATCAATAAAAAAGGAAAACCCCAAAGCTTCTCCAACTTATTTATTATGAATGTCCATTGATTTCTCTTTGCCATTTATTTCCCCTCAACATATATAAAACCAACAAAAAAATCCTTTGTCTTTTTTTCCATTATGGACTTTCATGAAATGTCATTTATGTTCCGCCCTAATGTGCTTTTACATTGTCACCACCAATTCCATTATTGGCCAAGCTTTCATTGTCCAATACCAATAGTTGCAAGAACTAGTTGGTTTATTTTGGGACTTAAAGTGGAAATAGGCCTAGTGCCCAATATTATGAAAGGTATTAGTACTTTTTCCTTTTTTAATCTTGGGTTCACTTTTTTTCTTTTTGTTAACAAGTAAATTGGATGTGCAATGCATGGTCATAACATAAAAGGAATAAGCATAATTTTGTTTCAAAACCTTTTAAAATTGATGTTCAATAAATTGACAATTGTTGGATTATTTTTATTGCCAATGTAATTAATGAATGTCCATATAATTATGACAAAATAGTTCAAATGTTGTGAAAAGAAGGCAATGAGAAAAAAAAACCTATACTTTGAAAATGCTTGAAATGATGCCATGTGGTGTTTTGAAATTTTAGATTATGTTTTGAGCCCTGAGGCCTAGCTCCACTAATAATTCTATAACAACTTTAAGGTTATACAAGGAAAAAAAATTGATGAGGAACTTCACTTCATTTGTTTATGTTATGTGTTTGGGCACAAACACAAGGAGAAGGCGAGGAAGGAGCTTGGTGTTGCTTTTGGCTACCATTGTCATTCACAAATGAAGTTCACCCAAGCTTTGGTTGGACTTGCCAAGTTTGGCAATGAGCTGAGTTTTGTGTGGTTTAACAATGGTTTGCAATAAACAAGTTGGGGGTGATGTGCCATTTAAAAGGGTTTACTATTATTTGGTTTGTGTTTATAGATAATGATAATTATAAGCACTAACATAGTACCACGTGACATGGAAGGCAATGTGTCTAAAATAATTTATGAATTTGGATCATGAACTTGTTAATTCAATGAAACATGACCCAAAAAAAAAATTCCATCTAGACATTAATTATTTGAATATCATTAAAAAAATCAAACATCATAAAATAATAATATGAATAATAAAATTTAATAAGGATATCATAAGATCTTTGACTAACATTTGTGTGTGAACAAACCCATGAAGCTACCTAGGTCATGGAAATGTGATTTGAAAACAAAACATGAAATTGAAAACATGGGGATTGTATAATGAAACAATACAATATTATATTCCTATGATTAAACAAAACTTGACTAACTACAATATGTGGAACATGGCAAAACGGTTATCAATTTAAAAACATGCGCATTTTTCCATTGGATGTAACTTTGTGTAATGTGAAAACATGATGTGAAACAAATGTGGATAATTGCATTTGAAATTATTTAAAACAAAAATAATAATAATAAATAAACCATAAAAAAATGGCATTTAAGTGAAATGTGAGAAATAAAAATGAATTAAATCAAAGTTTTGCATATTGGTAAAATTCAAAATCTTCAACAAAAAAGAGGGAAAAATCCATTGAACTAGAATGGAACGTTTATAAATTATGGAGTTGGGGCAAAAGAAAAAAATTACAAATCCATTTATAACACATGAAAATCCTTATATATGAAAGAGAGTTGAATATCAATTAATATGTTTATAACTAAGAAAATCAATTTAAACAAAAGAAAAGAAATTGTTATTACTATGATAATCACATTCCAAAATAAAAAGGGAAAAAATCATTTCAAAATCCTTGATTAGAATTCAAACATTTCCCCCCCATAAGCTTTTCATAGTATGATATGTTACCCACCTTAATGAAAACACAATATGAAACAAATGTTGTGTCACAACCCTAGCCTTGGGTTCACGACCAAGGCAAGGGTTTACAAAGGTGCGAGCCAAGAGTGAGCCCAATAGTCACATTTCATCCTCCTAAGAGTGTAAAGAGTGTGAGGGAATGAGCCCCCACACTCCCAAGTGAGCTCCCACTTTGGGAGTTGGAGTCCCAATGGACTCTTGAATTTTCAAAAGGTAATTACAAAAATAAAAAATCATTGGATTGAAGAGTTCCTTATATCAATGAAAAGCTCTTGAAATGTAGATGTCTAAAATGTGCTCGCATGACCCATTTGGGTACTTAAAACATAAATTATGACCAAAAGAAAGGTTAGGAGTCAAATGGCCAATTTGATTCTTGAGCACTAAAAGTTGGGAATCGCCTTGATTCCCTTACATGCAAATGGCGTGACACATACTGTTGGAAAGCTCTCAACAAGAGATATAACTTTGCTTTAGACCTCATCTCAATCAGAGGTCTGAACACAAAGTTATGGGTCTTCAAAGTTGCGAGAGTCCCAATTTTGGAAATTTCAAGACTCTCGGAACAAAATGCCATTTGGGTGCTAGCCTTGTGGCCAGGCACAAAGTATAGTATAAGGGGGTAGGTGGTGGCTTCCCCCAAGTCTGGGCCGTGGTGAATTTTGTGAATCCGTGTTTGCCCGTGGATTGTCCATGCACCAAAAATGATCAAACTACACACTAACCAACTTGTTATTTGGTTTGTGCAAGTTCATGTGAATAAATAATGCTTGTCACTCTTTCTAGTCCCCGTCCCGGCTCCAACACGCCCCTCTACCCCCAAAGTGTTACTAGCCAAGGAGCGTGCCCTGACTCCTTACTTTTTTGTTGTTTTCACCTTAGACTTACATTTGAGTTTATCAAGGAGCTTGGGAGCGTGTCATGTTGAATCAAGAAGACAAAAATAATAAATAAGTAATCTAAACCCACCAAAAAAACACTTGAAAAGAGGTCACTAAATCATGTGCTAAAAAATTATCAAATGAAAAAAAAAAAACCAAACATTTAAAAAAATCCCATAGATGTAGGTGTATTTTCACATTAAACAAAAATCAATCTCTTTTTTAAACACCCAAACAACCTTTTCTTCATAGGCAAAATTTCACTTAAATTCAAATTTACAAAAAAATGTTAAAATGAAATGATTTTTGAAATTTTCCATCATGAAATTTCTATAAACAAGAAAGAAAAACTACCAAATGTTTATACATTCTTCAAGTAAGTAGCCAAAAATATAGAAAAATACTATTTAAAAAAGTTAACTTTCAAATTCATTTATAATTGTATTTGACTAATTTGGCTAAATATTCTTGTGAATAATTGCCACATCACAAAATTAGTAAGGAAAAATAAAGTATAACTCAACCCCATGTAGCCTAGAAAGTTGTAGTATTACGTATATGTGTTGTGTACATGGTGATAGGAGGTATGTAGGTTGTGATAGTAGGAGTAGTGGGTGTGTGTGTGTACATTGAGCTTATTGTTTAGTTTGATTGCATGAATGGAGTTGTGATATGTTATCATGTCAACATTTGCATCTATCATAGTTCAAAATCATCAACCAAATAACAACTAGCCCCTTATAATGTGAAACACATAGAATCAAAAGTGAGACTCCAAAGCACAAAACATAATATAATCATCAAGCATAAAATATATGAAAACCACGTTCATATTGAACCAAATTTATGACAACTTTAAATTCATTCAATTGCTTTCACATCATTTAAATGTACAAGAGTTCCTAACCAACACTTTTTTTGGGTGAAATTTTACATTTTTTTAAACCTAAAAATTATGATTTTTACACATGCAAAGGATTTTTGTGAATGAAATGGCCTTCATTTACCAAATTTCAAATTTTATAATAAGTTAAAATTTTAAAATAAATTATTTTATTAAAAAAACTAGATTTCTACATCAAGTTCCAAATAGCCTTTTTTTTGGGTGTGAAATTAATTATGCACAAATGTGAAAAATGAAAATACTCCTATTGCATATACCCTATTTTGAGGGGAGGGGGGGAGGATTTTGCCAAATTTTGAGAAAATAAAATTGGAAAAACTTTCACCACAATTTGGACTTACATCATTTGGTAGCAATTTTTTACAATTTAGAGTTGCCACAAGTTTTTAACAACTTGTTCATTGCCATTTATTGCTAAATCTTCCTTGGAATGTTTGCTATTGACACACCATCAAAAATTGGAAAAAAGAAAAACATTGGTTCCAAGTTTCAACATGTAGCCAAAATGATAAATCTGAAAGGATTCTTTAAAAGAAATTCACTTTCATATCTAGTCTATAACTAAATTTGGCTAAATCTTCTTATGAATGATTGTTAGTTTTGGCTACATGACAAAATTGATTAAAAAGAGAAAAAGAAGAAGAGAGAGAGAGAGAGAGAGAGAGAGAGAAACAAAAAACCAGTTCCAACAAGTAGCCAAAATACAAAATGATTCTTAAAATTTTATTTATTTTTCATATATGGCCTATAGCCAAATTTGGTAAATATTCATATGAATAATGGCTACATGAAAAAAAAATTAGAAAAAAAAAAACCAAACACTAGTTTTAAAAAAGTAACTAAAATATAAAAGGATTCTTAGGCTTTTTTCCTATTTTGATGTCTGGTCTACAACCAAATTTGGCTAAATCTTCTTATGAAGAAGATGGCTAGATTTGGCTACAACACCAAAAGAAAAGAAAAAGAAACTCCAAACCAAACAGGGTAGCTTAACTGTAGTTTAGTCGCAAACTGGGTAAATAAAAGTTAATCAACACCCCTCCACCGAAGTTGATACCCGTGTTTTCCGGTTCTTAGAACGAGGGAGGGACAGATACCCACAGGTTATCATCCTGCAGAGAGAGATATATCCACTTCCTCTTGGTCAGTCCCCAAAATTTTCAAATAACCGGTTCTGTGGTGTAACGGAGGTTTCTCAAATTTTTTACTAAAAAACTCAAAGAACGGCCGGTTCTTTTCCAGCCGGCTCGCTCATGAAAACCGTCGGTTCCTTGGAGGGGTCCTAAACATCTCAGAACCAGCGGTTCTTTGATTCCGATCTTTTCTTCCAAAGAGCCGAAACCGGCGGTTCTTTGCGTCCGAGTTTTTCCCCAGGATCCGGAACCGGAGGTTTTTTTATTCCCTTGTTTTTCAAAGAACTTGTAACCGGGGGTTCTTTTATTCGCTTGTTTTTTCAAAGGATTGGAACCGGAGGTTCTCTCTCTCTCCTTCTCTTCCCCCCCTCCCGGCGCCCCCGCTGTCTCTCCGGTCCTTACGCGCCTTACGCGCCTCACTTGTTGCGTCTTTGTCTGGACGTGTTGTCGTCACGCGCGCTTCGCAGCCTACGAGCATAATATTCATCGTTCCCCTTTCTCCTCCTCCCCGCTCTCTCGCCGTCGTCTCGTCTCTCCGCAATCGTTCCCAGCCTGCCTGCCTGCCTGCCTGATTCGCATTCGTAAGCTGCCTCTGTTTTTTTCCCCTCTTTTTTGACTTTTTTTTTGTTTTAATGATAAGGAGCATACATACATGCCACTAGGTTTCTCAATTCTCTTCTTTTCTCTTGTCTCTTCTTTATCCTGAGCTCTGTGTGTGTGTCCCAGGGAAGCAAGCCTCTTCTTGTCTCCCCTACCAGCTCGGCTTTGGAATTTCTTTCATCGGTTCGGTTGAGCTTAAGCAGAAACGTAGCATTTCGGGAGCTTTCTTTGGTGGCTGGAAGAAATCTTCACGAGACAGGTTCTTTTGGTTATTATTATTATTAGTCTGGTCTTAGATAATTGCGTTGGTTTTCATTCTTGGCGAATCGGATTTTTAAAAAAAAATTGGTAGTGATTTCGCTGCTGCTGCTGCAATTGTTCTTTGCTATCTACCTATCTATCTATCTATGTGTATAGTAGGAGTGTTTTGTGGATTTGCGGATTTTCTTTATCCGTTGACAGTTAGTGTGCTCTCTGCTGTTTTTCAATTTTGTGTTTCAGTGTTTTTTTTTCCCCCCCTTCTTCCGTTGTCGTCATAGTCGTTCTTGTTGTTATCGTTGTTGTTGTTGTTGCGTGTTCTTTTGGCAATTGAGCTGCTGTCTTTCTCTTATGGTATTGGTGGCGAGCTATTTATTGTTTGTGTAGTGATATGAGCTTCTGAGGAGCTTCTTGGTGCTGGTTTTTGACGAGTAAGATCTGTGAGAGCGTTCTTGACGGTTTGAGTTCTTGACGTTCGGGCATTGCAGTTTTTGTTGAATTGATTTTCTTTCTTTTTGTGTGCTGTGGAGCAGCATCGGCTTCGGTGATCGGAAACAAAAACTGTGGAGGAGCAGGAGGAGGAGAGGCGGATCTTGGCTTGGCTGAGACTCGAGGCGACGAGGCTACATGCATGGCCAATCCCGTGAAAGCAGCCGTGCAAACGCGGGCGGAGGCATCGGCGTCGTCGGAAGATGACGAATCCGATATCGATTTCCTTGTGCGGGATCCAATTCATCAATGTCCGTCTCTCTGCCAGGTATGTCAAGACTCGGCCTTTCATCGCAATAACGATCACTTCCAACAGTAGACTTTCTTCCGATGTCTGCCAATGCGCGAACCTGCACACAGAGAGGAGAGAAAGAGGCAGCAGTAGCCGCATGCAGCAGCGGCTCCACCTGACTGGTTACAACAAGAAAGGAGAAACTCCCCAGTAGCTAGCTAGCCATTGGCGTTTTGTGGTGTTGATTGATGTGTGCGGCTTGTGGCTTTCTGTGGAATGGCCAGATTTTGGAGGAATTGAAGGAGTTAATGGGAATCGCATGTCCCATGGCAGCAATGAATTGTGTGGTGTATGTGAGGGCAATGGTGTCAGTGTTATGCTTGGGCCGATTGGGAGGCTTAGAGCTTGCAGGTGGTGCTCTTTCCATTGGCTTCACCAACATAACAGGCTACTCAGTGTTGTTTGGTCTGGCCACTGGGATGGATCCTGTATGCAGCCAAGCATTTGGTTCCAAGAACTGGGAGGTGATTGGCCACACACTGCAACGGACAATCCTCATACTTCTCACAGCTTGTATCCCTATCAGTCTGCTGTGGATCAACCTGCAGGAGATACTGCTGCAGCTTGGTCAGGACTCTGAAATCACAAAAGTTGCAACCATCTACTGTTTGTATTCACTTCCAGACTTGCTGACAAACAGCTTGTTACAGCCACTGAGAGTTTACTTGCGGTCGCAAGGGATTACTACACCCATGATGTGCTGCTCAGCACTTGCAGTGCTTCTTCACATTCCGCTTAACATCATTCTTGTGTTTGTGTTCAAGCTGGGTGTCCCTGGAGTGGCAATGGCAGCAGTTTGCACCAATCTCAACATGGTGTTTTTGTTGTTAGGGTATCTGTGGTTTTCAGGTGTGTACAAGCGCACATGGGTAAGATGGTCCATGGCCTGTTTCCAAGAATGGTGGCCCCTCTTAGGCCTGGCAGTTCCCAGTTGCTTGGCAATTTGCCTAGAGTGGTGGTGGTATGAGTTGATGACCTTTCTGGCAGGATTACTGCCAAACCCACAAGTAGCTGTTGCAACAACAGCAATTCTTATCCAGACAACATCTCTATTGTACACATTTCCACTTGCCTTGAGCTCCTCTGTTTCTACTCGTGTTGGGAATGAACTGGGGGCTAACAGGCCAGCACAGGCAAGGATTGCCACCTTTGTGGCCTTGGGTTGTGCCCTGGTAATTGCACTCCTGAGTCTGGTTTGGTCGACAGCTTTCCGCAACAAGTGGGGTCATCTCTTCACTGAGGACAAAAGTGTTTTGGCCCTGACAGCAGCAGCCATGCCTCTCATGGGTCTCTGTGAGCTTGGTAATTGCCCTCAGACCACAGGCTGTGGTGTGCTAAGAGGGAGTGCCAGGCCTGCAATTGCTGCTCGGATCAACCTGGGTTCCTTTTATTTTGTGGGAATGACAGTGGCCATTGTGTTGGCTTTCTGGTTTAAGATTGGATTTGGTGGTCTCTGGTACGGACTCTTAGCTGCACAAATAGCATGTGCTTGTTCTACTTTGTTTGTGGTTCTGCGAACAGACTGGGGATCTGAGGCAGAGAGGGCAAAGCAGTTGACAGGACCTAATGACGATGGCATCGAGCTTTGTAAGAGTAGCAGCAATAAAGTGGTTCCAATTCTCAATGATGACAGAGGGGATGAGTGTCTACTGCCAAAGCAATTCTCAGGACTTGATTGCAAGGTTGAGCTTTGCCAGTCAGACATAGAAGCTATGACAAGAGATGATGATGATGATGATGATGAAGCAGATCCCTTGCTCACTCAAACCAGAACAGCCAATGTCCACAGGAAGAAGCTTGTCGTTGATGTACATAACAGTCCTCCTTGGCCATTCACAGATAGACACAAAAATTGATTCTTGGAAAAAAGAATTTAGCCTAATCATGCACCATGTATTGGTAGCCCCCCAAACGTAACTTATTCAATGCCCGCCATTTTTATCTCACATCTTTTCTCTTCTTTTTCCACCAGAATGGCCTGGTTGAGTTGGTGGCACATTGCCACTTTTGTTGATTGAGTTCATGCAATGAGGTGGGCTCTATAACTTTGTTTTGTCTATGTTACAAACTGTGATGCAACCAAACTGTTATTCAACAACACTGGACCCTTGTGGCTATCTTTTATTGTTGCACTTTCTTAGAAACGTGGCTGTACTAGTTTTCCTCTGCAATCGTGGTTTGATGCCTCTTGTTGACAGCTGCAATGACCTTTCCTGGGAGTGCTGGAGGGTATCGTCAAGTTTGGAGGCACGTACTTTGCTTTTCAGAGACAGTAACTTCTTTTGTAGTTTGCTGGAAATGATAAATCTTTGAACTTGATGACTTTCTGTGTTGCCTGTCAATTGCTAAGGGCTAGGCTTGTGCTCCATGGTTGTACATGGTCATCAAAACCTTGAAGCAACACCTCAAAGCAGACTTATGCAGCAACAGAGCAATTTGTTTCCTACACTACAAGTTTTTTCTGTTTTGTTGGAAAAACTGTCGTAGGTTGTCTAGATTGGGATGGATGATGAGGACTAGATCTTCATCACCTATCATTTATGTCTATTTCCTACTTCTTTGTAGAGATCACCTGCAGACTTTTTTGTGAGAAGGATCTCTAGATTCATGATCCCACCAGTCAACTATCTATCTCCTACTGCAGAGATTCAAAAGAATTTTTTGGGTCAGGACTCAGGACCATTGCTAGATTCATTGCTAGCATCATTTACCAACTGTTGTGCAGAGGATAACTGGCCTTCCTTTCTTTTGGGCAAGATTGAGCTCACAGTGACAGGTATCAAATGTTGGGGAGCTGCTCCTCTCTTTTAGAAAGTTTCCAGAACCTTCTCTCACTCAGGTATTTTACTCTCTCTGTGCCTCACATCTTCCATGTTCCCTGTCATTTGCAGAATAAGTCATTTCCATGTCGACAGCTTTTGCAACGACACTTTCTTGCAAGGGATTCATGGCTGTGGGAGAGGTATGGGAGTGGGGACCCCTGGCCCATAACCAAAAGTACAAGATCGTAATTGAATTGGTTCATGTTGCAGGAGGATCATCTTTATATTTTATTAAAATCTGACCTAATTTTTTCTTTTCTATTTACAGGTACTTGCGTAATCTTCCTCCTAACCTCGGAGGCACATTCCGCATCTTTTAGGTACACTCCAAGGTGGCAGATTCAAATTATGTCAGTTTTTCTATGTAAGGGAACGGCAGGACACATCAATGGTTATATTTTGTTGTCGGGCCTGGGAACTTGGGCTATTGTGCTCCTTGCAATGGCCTCAAACAACAACATAGTAACTGTCTTTGGACTGCCCTTCTTCCACTACTCATAAACTTCTTCCTAAAACGTATCATAAGTTTTAAAGAGATGAGTTAATTATGAGTTTTCTGAAAGGACACATACAAGACGATAGAATTGTATTACTTTAGCAGCTAGGCTACCACTGCTCGATCATCTTTCACCCGTGGAGAACTACTGACTGTATTCTTCATTTTCCTGACTTGTTCATAGTTCATGTGCTCTCATACCTGACTTGTTTTTTCTGTTGTGGACCTGCAGGGGTTGGCTAGTTACACAAACAACAACCCAATGGGGAATTATGGGCTTTCTGCTGCATAGGGAGTGTGCACGCTTTATCCATTGTTCTGAAGAAGATTCTACACCATATTCCAGTGACGAGAATTTCGAGGAACTGGTATATGGATGGTTTTCTATAATCTTTCATGGGCTCCTTATTGATTTTGCATAATTCTTTGCATGGTCGTCCCTGGACAATTCCAAAGACATTTCCAAGTATAACTACCTCATTTTTCAAGCCTAATTACCTCACTTCTTTCTTAATAACTACCTCACTCTTTTCCTAATAACTATCTCTTATAACTATTTCACCTCTTTCCTTATCCACCAACATGGATATGAAAAGGCAAATTAGCATGTACCCTTTCACGTCCATGATATTTATATTAATTGAAATTAAATTTGACATTAACATAAGTAAGAAAATATGATTAACTATTGATAATCATATTGGAACATAGTAAGAAGGAAAATCATCACTCGTAGTGCGCAACAACGCGGAGCCCAAGTTGAGCTATCAAATGCACTCGTATCCAAGGTAGGTGTGCCAATAACCACCCTCATTAGAATAAATTGAAATAACTTGAAATTGGTGTCAAAAGATAATGTGAAAGATTCATGTTTTGTGATTGAAACGTATATTTTTTGTTTTAAATGTTTTAAATTGATACTTTATGAATTTATAATTCCAATGATGAGAAATTTCAAAAGACTAATATATGGGAAATTTTCAATAATTTTTTGTATGCTCATCCTTGGACAATTGATTTTGCATAATCCTTTGTATGGTCATTCACGGACAATTCCAAAGACAAATTCTAAGACAACTATCTCATTTTTCGAAGCCTACCTAGTACCTTGTTTCTTTCCTAGCAACTAGCTTCTTTTTAACTTTATTAATAACTACCTCCTATCCTTATAACTACCTAATTCCTTTTCCCTACCCACCAACATGGATATGAAAAGGCAAATTAACATCTACCTTTTTCATGTCCATGATATTTATATTAATTTGAATTAAATTTGACATTGACATAAATAATGATGAACTATTGGAAATAATATGAGAACTTAAAAGGAAAAAAAATTTTAATTGTCATTGGTAGTGCACAACAATGCAAAGCCCAAGTGATTTATGAAATTTCAAAGTAATTGACAAAAGGGACTTACTATATTCATGTTGCTTGTTGCATTTGGGTTCAAAATATATTTGTCCTTATATCCTCCATTTTTTGCAATCACTATGGAATTGAATCAATTATCTCTCCATCAATTCAAACATCACATGGGCTTCATTAGTGGGAAGGAGGTTTTAGGATTACAAACTTCTTGGATGCAACAATTGTACTCGTGGATGTAAAAGTGGCAAATCCATCTTTCAAAGATCCAAAAAATCTCTTTTGAAGACTTTTCCAAGGGTGGTTTTCAACCTCGTTGTAAGTGTTGTAAGAAGTTTTCAATGCATGTATTTGATTGCTTGCATGTGATGAGTGACAATGTCAATTTGAGGTGAAGCAAAATATTAAATTTGAATTTTTTTGGACATACATAATTGTTGGAAATGTTAAAGGTTAACATAGGAATTAGGGATTTGAAAAACTTCACTTGAAAACCTTAGTTTTCATCAAAGTTTGGATTGTACATTACTTCCAACCACAAATCCGTAAATCTTTGAAAGTTTTGATACATTTGTCCAATTGGTCCACAAAAGTGAATGAGGACACCATGAGTTCATGGTCCCAAAACCCACATGATATCTATGTTATGCAAAATGGGACTAACTTCAATGTTTGAAGGAAATATTGTAATATTTTGATAATAATCTCTTAAAACATAGATGTGAAAATAGGTAGTTAAAATTATATTTGCAAACAAGTTGGAACTAATTTGCACCCTAAATATATATGGGGTGAATTTTTGCAAAAGTTTGTGATTTATTGAATTGTGTTTCCATTGTAAAAAATAGGTTTGAACCAATGTTGGGTGGCTATAAGAAATAGACAATGTTTATTAAAGTGGTTCTTAAGATTAATAACCATGGTTCTCAAAAAATCAAAAACCATGGTTTTGGTAATTTATTTTTATTTTCAGATTTTTGAAAAAATCAAATATAGAACCAAAAAAATCAAAATTTTACCAATTATTTCATGAAAATTCCAAATTCTTTGAGGTTTTTGAAATAACATGGATTGAAAATTCTTTTATTACAATCTTTTCAAAAAATAAAAATCAATGATTCTCTATTATGAAATAATTTTAGAATTGGAACTGTTGGTTCTTTGAAAATTCAAATAATTGCACAACGTTGGTTTGAACTTTGAACATTCAAAATGTGACATTCCTTTGAATCTATTTTTTGAATTACTTTTGTAACTCCAAATTGAATAAGTATAATTTTGAGATGTCAAGTGAAGCAAAAAAGGCATGGTGAACTACAAATTTTAATATTTGAAATTTTCTTTTCAAAATGGAAAAACATTATATTAAAAAAATAGTAATTTAAAAAAAATAATTAAAATAATTTGATTGTTTAAATTATCTTGCTTTCACTCAAATGTGATAACTTTTGAAGTCCCCAAAACCACTTGTGAATTTATGGGTAAGATAAATAATTTGTGAATACATTCATGTTTTCTACAACCTAACATCTTTCTCAGTCAAGTTGCCAAAAGCCTTATTGTATTTAAATGTTTAAAACTTTTTTTTACAAATTTATGAAAGGAACATGAACCTAACACAACATGTTTCATTGAAATCGGGTCCTAACGAGGAACATCCACCATAAGAATAGATTGTTAAAAGGTCACAATATGCCAAGGTTGGGAGAAAGGAAAATAGGTGAATTATAATGCAAAGTGACCCCATCAAGTATTGACTCTACCCCTTGTGGCAATTTCAAGCCAATGTTGGGTGGACATATCAATGGAACTTGATATACATATTGATATTGATCATGTTATCAAAGAATCAACCTACTTGGTAGGGAATTGAAACAATAATTGTCTTGCACCAATATTTACCACATATGAAAATTTTGATAAAAATTCAATACTAGCTTGATACTAAGGTCATACAAATCTTAGTACTAGGTATATATTTGCTTCATGCTAACCATTAATCAACTTTAGACCTTACTACCAACACTAGGGTGATATGATTTTTTTTTAATATTCAAAACCAATATCAACTAATATGTTAAAAAATAAGTACATCGCCCAACACTAGTTTAAACCAATTAAAATAAGAAATGTTCTAAAATGAAAACTAGGGTTAATATACCCATCACCAAACACAAGCAGCATACCCATCCTTGGGTGGTACCACTAGGAACATCACACCTTGATTTTCCTAAACCCATTGAACTTTGAAAAATCACAGGAAGCATATATATATATACAAGGTTCCATAGATTTTGAAATTTCAATAACATCAAAAATATTGTGTATTTTGATGTTCTTAATCATTGCATTCAGAAAAAGTTTAAGGAACATAATGTTGGTTCCATTTTGTGAACTTTTTGGTTAGGAACACAAATTTGAAACATGATTTGTGAATTTTTTTCCTAAGGTAATTTCAAAATCATTCTAATTTCAGATTTTTATTAGAAAATTAATTGATAAATATAATTTAGTTATGAATTTTCAAAGTTAAAGGTTATTGATTTCTAAAGGGGTCATTTTAATTAGAAATATATATTTTTTAATTCCATTTTTTTAATTCAAAAATAAATTTCAACCCATATATTGAGGCATACAATGGATAAACATGAGAAAAAAAAAATTATATTTGTGAAAAATTTTTTTTAAAAAGGCCTAGGAAAATGATTTGGCCACTTTTGGTTCCTTAACCATTCCTTGAGGTGGTTCATAGTGGTACCACCCAAGGATGGGTTTGCCCCAAGCCTACAACCAAATGCCCTGATAATGAAAACCAAAATAAAAAATCATGTGGGCATGAATTGGCTTTTATTTATACTAGTGCCTATGACCAAATGTTTGGTATAGAAATAATGTGTTTAATTTTGTTTCAACATAACATTATTTAATGATTTATTTTGTGTTCAGTTACGAATGTAAATTTGGACAATTATGAATAAGATTGCCCATCCTTATTAGTAGTTAATGTTCAGTGATGTCAAATGAAATGAACACAAAAGTGTGTACAATTGATCATAAATACACAAAAAGCAAGAGGGGGGCCTCTTTTAGTGTTTGATTATGGATGTGTTTTTAAAAAGCACATGCAACTTATGCAAAGGTGTTATTTAATGATGGGGGTTGGGGGGTAGTAATTAAAAGTCAACTAAACATAAACATGTGATAACCCTACTTGTGCTCCATTGCACAAATGTGAATAAAAGTGGTTAAAGTTTGAGCATAGTAACAAAAAGCCCTAACTTTGGACAATTGACATATTTATGAACAGGTTTTAAAGGCCCACCTTGCAAATCCCCTCTATTTTGCACACGTTGCATTTGTGCCAAAATTAAACAACAAATTCACAAGCAATTGGGGCAATGCTTAATATAATTGAACATCAATTTCTCCATTCCTACTATTAGTTCTTTCAACATGTCTTCTCTAACAACAAGTGTCAGAGATGGACTCCAATTGATTTTAATTCATAGTGCAATAATCTTGAGAACTAAAGTAAAGGGTTAAAACTTAAAGTTGAAAGTTAAAGGCATAGAAATATTGCATTTAAATTTGCAAATAGATTTAAACGAAATAAATTAGTCGTAAAAGTAAAAGAAATATAAATGTATCATTTAGACAAGGTGTACACATTTGAGAAGTATAATAGGTTCCTATACTACCATTGGATCCATCACTATGTAGTTCCCATTTCATAAATTAAAAAAGAAGCAAATTTCATATAACTCTAATTCATCACACATTAAGATTCACACATATCACAATTCAATGTGAGGATTCTTTATTTTTTCAATATGCTTTTGAGTTTTTAAATATTAGAGTCACATGCATTTTTAACATACCTAGACCTAACACAATTTTTTTATTCTCCATGACTAACTATATGAAGGATAAGTATATACCCTTAATATGGTTAGAATGCACATCATTAGGTACTTGTTGGAGGTTGACACCAAAAAGCTTGGGGCAACCATGATGTTGAATCCATGTGCTTCACATGCAATAAAGGACACATTATTAGACTAATTGCCAATGGACAAATAAAATGTCCAACTTGGATTTTAAAACTATACATAAGACGACAACAATTAATAAAACCTTTTGCATTAAATGAGAAAATCAAATGGATAAATGAATCACTAGAGGAGCAACATATGCAATGGAGAATCACACAATATCATTGAAAAAAGCAAACAACTTATGGAACATGCCCATGTGTCCTTTTTTTATAAGTTGAATGCCAAGACATGTTTTATGAAATTTGGGCCATCAAATGCATTAATATAAGTAAAAGATGTTGCAATAGTCATTTGACTTTAACTATGCAAAAAATAAAATTATTGTTTACCTTAACACACTTTAAGATCAAGGTGGTAGAATACATTCAAACTAAATTCATGCGATCATAATCATCTATTGGGGAATAGTTGGTGGTATTGGTTCAAACATTGACACCTTATTTATGTATGAAGCAAAAGGACTCACAACAAAAGGATTGACTCATCAATCTTTGACAAACATTCTATACCAACTTGTAAGCAATGTACACTCAACACAACTATAATGCAAACCACATTTAGAATTCAAATGAAATTAGAATTTAGGCATGTAGAGTGCAAAAATTATGCCCAAATGAAATTTACATCAAGTTTACAACATCATTCCCAAGTACTCCAAGGAATGTCCAAATGTGAATTGTGTTATAAAGGTAAATTCAAGAACCTTCTACATATTTAGAGGATTACATGATGATTACATTAAGAATTTAAAACTAGGGACATGTATAGCAATGCAAAAAAAGGCATGAATGACATCATTTGTATTCAAAAAGTTTAATTCCTTTTCAAGAGGTCAATTCCAAATGGGATCTCCCTATCTAATCAACATCTATTAATTATAGATGTGCATAGATCACATGTCACATTAGAAGCAATAGATCATGCACAACAAATTGGATTAAATATGATCATATTACCATCATACATTTTTTTTTCTTTGCAACCCTCACATGTTTCATGCTTCAAAACATTCAAAACAATATTTAAAAAGGAAAGGGATTAGGCTATGGTGAAGAGTACTAATTATAATGAACTTAACAAAATCACATTAGCTAGGTGGGTAGCAAAGTGTTTGAAGATGCATTGAATAAAAAATAACATAAAGTCATTTAAAATTAAAGGTTATAAGAATTTGAATTTTGGCTATTTAACCACAGGCTATGGAGGACAAGACTAGAACTAGTGAAATATACACAACAAAACCTAGCAATAGGATATATCAAGATGAATACAGTTCAAATAAATCAAATGAAAACCTAATCAATAGTGAGAGGAGGAATTTGCTACCGTAGAACTTTTGAACATAATAGTCACAATTGGGCCAAAAAAAAATTGATATCATTGACAATCCTTAAAAACAACTAAAACACCATTATTATGTGGAAAGTCGACAAGCCCTAGTGTCACAAAAAGTGGAAGAAGCAACAAAAGTCAAAACTCTCATAATGAACTTATAAAACAATATTCCGAATATGGAAGAAAAAGATCAAAATCATGTGGGCTAGACCCAAAAATTATTTTCCTTACCAATTTGTTGTTGTTTTTGCATTTAATTGACTACATTTAATCACATGTGATCATTTCAAACAAATACAAGTGAAAATTTTATGTGAAAAAAACAACAGTAAAAGAAGCATTAAAGGAAATCAAAGAAAACAAATGAAAGGAAGAGAGGACAAGCAAGTTAGAAAGGTGTCTAATTCCATGATTAATGTTAAGTGGGTAGTTCAAAGGTCCATTGGCAAATGTGCAAAAATAGAATTCATCTAAAAGCTTAGTCAACAAATGTAATTAGGGAGGTAAAAAATAACTTTAATCACAAGCTCCAAGTAGGTATGCAAGTTAATCCATTACAATATAGAGGTGATTTGACCTTTCTTTCAAACATTTTAATGGACCTTAGGAGTTGAATTGTCACTTTGATTTATAACTATTCATTTGGCCATAACTTGCGCTTGAAATCTTGAATTGAAGAATGTGATTTCATTTTATACATCTACTCTTCAAGGCCTTTCCAAAGGCTTGAAAATGGCTTAGGTCCAAACCTTGTTCCAAATATTTGAGACACCATGGGACCAAACAATTCCCAAATGTGGTGGAGGGGGGGGGTTGGGGGGGGAACAAGATGACAAATAAGAAGAAAGAATGATCATGATGATGAATACAAACTCTTGTAATGTAGTTGTTATTCCATACACCAAATCATGAAGATGATTCAAAGGGTAGGAACAAAGGGGATAAGAACATTAAAACAATCGAAAGTGGGGAATCATCATTACTTGTAATAATTTTGGACTTCATCATAATGCATACTCCAATGTGTGCTTTGAAAAATACCTTTCTATTTCATGATACAACTCAACATGTTGATAACATTAACAATTGTTTTAATTCAAATGCTCCATTCGTTGAATACATTTCAAACCATTTTCTTGTTTATCATTGCATTGGAAAAGTGGTTTTACTAAGAAAAAATGCCCCCTTTTTAACCAAAAAGTTTTCAATTGCATGCCATTTTCAACAAAATTGCAACTGCAATTTTTTTTAAATCAAATAAATTAATGACAATTATCAAATAAATCAATTTACCTATTGATTTGGTGCATGGTTGAAAATAACCCTTGACTTGGGGGCCACTTCCAAAATATTTTAGCATTAACAACCTTAATAGATTATTTATAATCAAAAAGTTAATTGGAAATGTGATGTCATCAAGTGTCATGTCATGTTTCCTTAAGGTTTAAAGTCATCATCACAAGTCATCCATCAACTATTTTGATCATTTTAATTTAGGATTGGATGGCTGAACACAATGCACATTTGCAATTGTTACCCAATATGGGGGTGATTGTACTTCTCAAATTTCTTATAACTTTGTTCCAACTTTACAAGAATGTGATTTGTTTTTACTTAACTAAAATACAACTCAACCACAAAAGAACATCACATGCACCTTACCAAAGCTCAATAATTTGCATGATTAAAAAAAATTAAGATTTACATCTAAAAAAAACCTTTATTAAATTTGTAAAATGTTTACAAAATTTCTTGTTTACACAATATGATGGATTGTTTAGAAAGGCTTTGCATCACTTTTCAAATTCTAGAGCTTTAATGGAAACAATTTAAAACCCCCTTTGTAGTTTACTCACCATGAGTGTAAGCAATGTCTCATCAACAACACCTTCAATTATGATAAATAGGGGAACATTTTAGTAGGTGGGTTTTTTAAACATTGGAATGATTGCTTTGACATTTGTATTTTTAAAATTTTCACAAGCATTGAGAGATTTTCAAACTATGTTAACAACTTCCTTTGATTTGTCAAATTGAAGGGAAATGTATATCATATCAATCTACATAACAATAATGCAATAACGATAGTTATAAACAAGGAACATAATGTTGTTAATCTTTCACCTACAAAAAAAGTAACCATAATTTCAATCCATTTTCACTATCCAAATTCCTATTCATCGCACATGTTAATTGAGGTTCATTATAGTGAATTGTTGAATCTCCAATTGATGGTATGCCAATGTAAGATTATAATGGTTTCTAAAAAAAAACTATACATTTTAGTTCCATACTAGGATGTAAGTTCTTTAAACCAATCTTGTAAGAGTTTACTTCCATACTTTCATTTACATCAATTATTGTCTTCAACAAAAAAAAAGACTTTATGGACAAAACAACATTTCACCACAACTTGTCAATGGCATTTGCAATCATGGTGCCATCAAATTGGGTCATCTTCAAATGTGTGTAAACTAAGACATGTTTTAATGACGTGAACAAATGTGAGTTTTTTAGAAAACACTCTTTCTCATTGCATTTGTTGGACAAGTTACATCATCTTTTTAAGTTGACCATATATCACTAGTAGAAAAACAAGTTTTTGCAACTATCATTTGTAACTGATTTTCAGTTGCACATGACATATGTAATTAAATTGATGTAATTACCTAAAACAAGTCAAACACAACATTTAATTGCATGTGACAATATGTACACAACATGCATGTATGGTACAAATATACACATTCATCCATATGTATACATTTAAATGTAACTGCATCTATGCAATTATTACCTAGTGCTTATGTTATATACCTAGTTTAATTACTAACTATGTTAATTAAATTACAAAGAATAATATATAATAGGAAATAATATTTGTAATAATTCACATAATTGTTTTAATAGCTATGATTACTTATGATATTTTAAAATAGTAATATTATAATAATAATACCTAGTATACACTAATACTTAATTTAAGCTAGTGTAACATATTAACCATAAGCATATTAACATAACTAATAAAATTATAATGATATTAAAATAAAAATTATTGAATAATAATAATAATATTGAATTATTAATCATTAATACTAATCCTTGTTAGTATGTACTAATATTAATAATTATAATTATAATAAATTTAATAGCTATAGTTACCTTTAATATATAATAGTCGATAAGGTTATAATATTGCTATTTAGTTTAAGTTAATAACTAGTTAGCTTAGGCTAGGGTGTTCATAGGTTAGTTAGTGTAACCTATTAATCATAAGTATATTAACATAATATCGAATTATTATTATTATTATTTAAAATTTTAATAATAATCTTAATATCTAATTAAAAATATAATAATAATAATTTTTGTTTAGTAAATAGTAGCATCAATAATTATAATTATAATAAAATCATAATAATTATGCATACCTATAATGATTAATGGTTTATAATTTAGTACTAATCATGTACTTTGTTTAAGTTACCCTATCCCAAGGGTAGGTCTGGCACATGATTACCTAATAATAAAATAAACGTGGGCCACACAACTTTAACAGGTAGGTTAGATTTTTTTAAGGTTCGATTCCCCCAAAACTATTTTTTTTGTCATTCAACATTCTTTGTTTCTTGGGTCTTGGGAGCTCCCTTGGAAACACAGTTGATAGAAAAGCCACTCATGGCTTGTGTGGAGGAGGCATACAATTTACAAGGAGCTTTAAATGCATTTCTTGAAAGAGGTACTAAATATCATCACTATCTAGTTTTCTTTTATGAGGAATGTAGGCACTACGATCATTATCATGAATAAAAGTTTTCATTTTTGGAATTTGTACCACGTTAACATTTTATTTACTAGTTATATTATCATTATTGCTCAATGCTTCAATTCTTCTTCTTAAATTTTTTTTATTAAAAATATTAGAAAGTATTGTACTCAAATACTTTACCACCAAACATATGAGGAACATAAAAATTTCATGATTGCAAATAGTATCTATTACAATTACCTATTTGCCAAAACTTTTTCCACAAAAAGAATCTTACCAATGTGAAACCTACTTGACAAAATGATAGTGGGTTCTTAGTTTTTTCAAGGGCTAGGTACCTTTTTTTTTCTAGTTTCAAGCCACTAAATTAAAAAGGACAAACTCATGATTCTTTTATAGGTTTTTTACACCTATTTAAAAAGTCAAAGTTTTATTTTTTGAAAACTAAGAGAATAGATGCACTGGATTAAATAGTTGCAAACAAAATATCATAATCCCACTTTCCAACCAAAATCTTTTATGCCTTTCTTCCAAGTAAAATATGGTTTATCTTTTTGTCCTTACTTACAACCTTCTCCAAAAAAATTATTTTAATTGCATAATGTTGTGGTCCAATTGCTATTGTATGTAATGATGTAGCTTGCAATATGAATCAACTTTTGTTATCATCAATGTTTACTCATGTGGGCAAGGAGGAGAACCAAGTAAATGTGAAAAAGATTGTAATAGTAGATTGATTGGCCCAAGTTAAGAAAAAGGACACATTTGTTCCCAAGGTTGTCAAACGGCCAGTGGGTAGGCCACGCAAGGAGAGGAATTTGGTGATGATTTTACTTCCTAACATTATTCTTATGGGATTACAACCTTGTTCAGATTTTACAAGGTCATGGCCATTATTTTTTGATACTAAACACAAAGGTAGGGGGCTTTATAGCAATTGGTTCACACCAAAGTTATGGTTCCTTATTATAGCCACCATGAAGCAACACAAGAACCATACCTTAGCATTGAAATAATTAAGGATTGCATACCATATCAAAGGGGGTTCGATAGGACCATATGACAAACTTTCAGAGGGCACCTTAAACAAGTGGTTCACCTGCAATGGAAAGGTTCGGGTTCATGTTCAAGCTTGTGTGGCAAGGTAACAAACATTTGTTCCTCAAACTCAACACATGACACCATTGGTAGGTATTCCTGAACTAAAAATGAATTGATTGAGTTATTTTTGAAAATGCGAAAAGTAAGTGTTTCATTCCATGCAGGAACTATCCAGCCAATCATCATTGGTTTTTTTATTAAAAAAAACACCCAAGTGCTAGATAAGTTCAAGGTGTCATTGAATTGGACAAGGACATTTATGCGGTCTGGTCTTAATTGGCAGTTTCACAAACCTACAACAACCAAAGGTAAACTTCCAAATGATTGGGAAAAACAAGGCCATATAATGGTTTTGTGGATTATCTACTCAGATAGGGTTTCCAACTTGCTCTTAGCCTTGTTGTTAACACTAATCAAACAAGAATACACTTAGTGCCTATGGTTGGATAAAGCACTTGGGAAAAAAAAAGGGTCAAAGGATGTTGGTGTGCTTGGTGGTGATGACAAGAGGTCCATCACTACATGTGTTTCTTGATCTGTAAATGGTGCATTACTTTCACTTCAACTCATTTTTCAAGGGACAACTAAGAGAGTTTTACCCAATATTCGTGGGGTTTGAATAGGTTTGAATCATGACTTTCATTTTACCATGACCAACAACCATTGGTCAAAACTTGAATCTATGCAAAAGTTTGTGAATTTCATTCTTGTCCCATATCTTGATAACAAAGTGTAGAAGTTAAATCTTTCAAGCTCGCAACAAATGATATGGCTCATTGATTGTTGGGATGTGCATACAAGTGTAGAATTTAGAGCTTGGATGAAGGAGGAGCATCTTCAAATCTTGTTCTTGTATGTACCAGCCAACTATACCATTAAGTTCCAACCTATATATGTTGTTTTACCAAGGCTTTTGAAGTGTGCATTTGCAAACTTGTTTAAACATTGGTCTGCAAAACAAATTTAACAAATGGTGGCTACTAGTGTACCAACTTCAACAATGAAAGTTGACAACTCTATGGAGATAATACGTGAAAATGTAGTTGAATGGTTGTTTATGGCACGGGACAAGCTTTGTATTCATAAGGAAATGATTGCATATGGTTGGGGGCAATGTGGAATTCTTAAAACATGGGATTAACAAATTCAAAATGATGTTATGCGAGCTAATTTTGAAGGATCTTTGTTTGCAAATTCAAATAATCTTGTTGAGGACACCAATTGAAGAGATAGAGGTTCCAAATTTCTATCTAGACATGGATGTTTTAAATTGTTTGTGCCATTGTGTATCTAATCTTGATATCACAAATGACTTATTTGATTTAAATAGATTCATAGATATGGAGGATGTGAATGTATAGATGGAAACACATGGAGACTTACCATCATAATGACTTCACATTATGTAGTATTTTGATTTCTCTTTAAATTTAATCCTCATGTTTTTTTTGAGTTTTTTTTATTGAAGTGATTATTCTAAAAGTTAGGCACTTTCACTTGGAATTGTTTAAAAAATTTGGCATTTTTTTCTTGCCAAAACCAAATTATTAGGCACTTGTAAAAAATAATAATTATGGCCGAACCTACTCTTGGGGTACGGTAGTAAGTAGCTTAGGTTAGGTATTTATAAGGTACAAGGTAACTTATTAGTCATAGGCAAACTAGCATAATTATTAATATTCTTTTAAACATTATAATATGATAATAATAATTAGTGCATAAAAATATTATTAATAATATTATGAACTATTAGTAATTATAGATAATAAAAAATGTTCATATTAATTTATTAATCCTTATTATATCACCAAAGAAGGTGGTCCTATTTTTTGAAAATTTTGTGGGTTCAAAATTTTGTTCATTTCATTTGTTTGTTTGTTTGTTTGTTTTTTTTCTGGAATTTACACTTTAAAACGAAAAAATAAATATTTTTCTAAAAGGTTTTGTTTCCAAAATTTTGAATAGTTTATTTAAATATATTTGGCAATAAATTTTTTTAAAACCAAAAAATATATATTATGAATTTATTTATTTAATATATATTGAGAATGCATTAAATTTTTATTTGCCAAAACCAATTCACCAAAATCCTAAGTCATTGATTAGTAAGCCTAATGAGTAAAATTTTGAATTTTTGTACACATATGTAATCCATATGGTTAATTTAATCATAGTTAGTTTAGGCATGATTAGTTTTGTCAAAATTATTTTAGCCATCATTAATTTAGTCTCTTAGTTAGTTTAACCATAATTAGTTTTTCCAAAGTTATTTTAACCTCCTAGTTAGTTTAACTATGGTTAATTTTGTCAAAATTAAATTAACCATCATTAATTCAAGCTCTTAGTTAGTTTAGTAATGATTAGTTTAAATTAAGTTTAGTTGATGTTTAGCCTTGATTAACTTAGGTTTAACTTTAATTAACATGGGTTTAGCCTTAGTATTAAAGGTATAATATTACTATACATAACATAAGTAGATATATTGGGTATATTACTTTATATATGTATTAATTTTAAGTCATATCATTTTTATAACACATGTCCATTTTGTACACATTTAGTTGCATGTCAATTGCACGCACAACCATATGACACAAAAATTATACATTATCAAATTTGTAGTTATGAACATGATCAATTTAATTGCAAACGATAGCTAATTGCATGACAATTACATAGTGACTTGTTGCAAATGACAAGATTTCTACTAATGTATCCTTCACAGTTTTGTATGGTTCCATTTCCACGTGGTTGTGTTCAATAATATTATGCATGGTGCCATTATAGCCATTTCAACTACCACCCATGGTGGGTTTCATCCATCACCCAATGAAGTGATTCTTGTCTCTTCATCTATTTGAAATATGGGCGCCCTTCATTTGTTTACAACCAACTATCTAAATCAAGATGATTAACCATGTATTCTCCAAATCTTAAGGATCAATGATTTCTTAAAAATAAAAAACATTGAATTAATTGATCCCAAGTAGTGTAATGCATTTACATGCATACTACAATTATCCCACCAATGCAAAGGGCCCCAAAATATTTTTTGTTAAGCTTGGGGCATGATAGTAACCAAAAAAAATAGCAACATTGATAACAACAAAAACTATGGTTGCACCAACATGTAAATTCTAACAAAATTGACTTTCACTTGCCTTCTTTGGCCTATGGCCCCAACATTGTGAAGGATCTAAAATGACATCCCAACCAATGTTTCCATCTATGACCTATACTTAAAAAGATTATCGTAATACCAAGTTACCATTTTGAGATAAATTAAATTATTTTTCATTTTGTTGAAATTTTGAAAAATTATTTATCATTTGTGTCAAAATTTTAATAAAATAAAAAAATTCCCATTATTAGGGTTTGAACACTAAACCTCCATTGTTAGGGTTTGAACCCCAAACTTTCAAGGATAAAATCTTAACATTGCAGTAGTTTAGACACATTAGATTGTTTGAAAACACTAAACCCTATGTGTTTATTATTATCTATTACCATTACATTCCGAAATTTTCAGAATTAAAAACCAAGTGCCAAAGTTAAGATTTAAGATTTAATTTATTATTTAGTAGTTTGTTGCCAAAATGGTAAAGGTATTATGATATATAAAAAATTTACTTGCAAATCCTATGGTTTGATCACATAAAAACTACCATGAAATATTATCTCTTGCATAAAATGTGTTCATTTTTTCAATTTGTTTTTAAAGATACTAGGTCAACAATTATCATAATGCAACCCATGATAACAAGGTAATAGGTGTCAAAGACACAAATATTCACAATAATAAAGGCTAAAGGAGAGGTCTAAGTTTAACTTTCAAATAATGAACAAAACAAAATTATGCGATTCAAAAACAAGAATACAAGAACTAAGAACAAAAACACAAGATATGTAAGACCAACGTGAAAACACATCTTTATTATGTTAACATATGCAAATATGAACATAAAAGATAACATAACAAGTTTATGGTGTAAGATTGTGCCTAAAACTAGTGTTGAACAAACTGAAGGAAATGAAGGAACCCACTTTTATTTATACTCCTTTGGGGACTTAACTCAAAGAAGCTTCCAAAGAAGCTTTTATGTGTGCATTAAGCAAAAAAACTTCTTGAAAACCTTCTTAACTGAAAGTCAACTATAAATTAACTAAAATTTAATTAATAATTAATTGGGATTTAACTGGAATTAATTGGAACTTAACTAAAAGTTCAGTGAGATTTAATCGGGACTTAATTCGAAGTTGATTAAGAGTTAATTGAGAATTAATTAAAGTTTAACTATAACTTAACTTGGAATTAACTTAAACTTAATTGAGAGTTAATTAAAAATTAAATAAGAATTATGGATGAATTTCATTCACTAGAAGTTGGTGTCTAATGTTTGCATTTATCACAGTAGGCAAACATAAAAAAGAATGACACATGAAAGCTCACCATTCTTGTGATCCTTGAACAACAGCTTTGTTTCCATTTAATGTGCTTTTAAAAAAAAAGTGATGTTTTGCAAAAGTTGAAATTAATGGGTAGAGTGGAATTGCAAGTGCACACAAACATTCAACAATCATCTCCTCATTGGTGACCTCCTTTTCCAGTGGTGGTGGAAGAGTAGCTATTGTTATTTTTGTTGTCTAGAAAATAATTAGATCTTGCACACAACAATTAAATTTTCTACATTGATGATGAAGACGACATTGCTACTTGACAAAAGCAAGACCAATTGCTCCCTCTTACTTAAAAAGAGAATCCACTACTACCATTAGAATGATGTGCAATATGTTGATGAACAACCCGCAAAACAAGGGGTGTGTCACACTATGGCCTTGCTGTTTACATTAAAAAGTATCTTAAGACAAAAAAAGAATTATGAAAACTCAAATATTTCACCATGCAAAAATATAATCTTTCAAAAATCCTCATATAAAAAATAGATCTATTACCTAGGGACCAAAATCCCTTAAGCTACTATACTCTAAAATGAATCCAAACACAATGTCCTTGCCGATCGAGGCAAGGCCAACAAAAGAAACAATATAAATTTCCACTTTTGAGGTCTAACCTTATATGAAGCAAATAGCCTATACTCAAATATTCTATATATATATATCACAAATAGCTCCAAAGACCACATGTTTTCTTGGTTAAACCAATCATAAATTGGCATACTTATATCAAACACATTCTTCTATTGGCCAAACTTATTCAGTTAAAGGTTTTATTTTAGGTCCCAAGGTCCCAAAATTAGGTCTAGCAAGTGACCCAACAGGCTTGGGGTAACCCACAAGAAACCTCGTGGTTAGGATAAACCCTAGTCCACGAGAGTGCTGGGTTCGAATCCCTGGAGGTACGCGAAAAGGCTTTTTGCACGCTTTTGCTTTTGCTGTACCTGAAAAACAAAATCTAGAAATTCTTGAAAGAAAAGAGAGTGAGATTGACTCAAGGTGATGACGATCGCTCGCCCGACTGATTTCTTTTCTCGCTTATGAATTCTTGCGGTTGCAGATCAGCGAAAGGTAGTAATAATTAACTTATATGCGTTGTTGTCGCTCTTTGTTCCTTTGTAGAGGGTGTTTTTCTACTTGAAGGAGTTGCTAGATTATGATTCAAAACCAGTGGCTGGAGCGAAGCTTTGAAGGATTTGAAATGATGAGGTGGGGTTTGCACGGCAAATTATGACGTGGGTTTCTCGTAGACAGCGGTTTGGAGCTGTTAAATCATAGGATTGGGTTGCAGAACGGATCCGAGAGTTTCTGAGTGAGGACCATGGAGGCCCTTTTCAGGCCTCAACGAGTGTGGTGCAAGTATCATGAGGAGGACGTGCGACTTCGAAATGCTTACCGGAAGAAAACGCCAGGAGTAGTGAATGTTGCAATTAGGGTACTGCCAAAGGTGGAAGTTTTAGGGTTTTTGAGAAATCCTAAGCGAGGGTTTTGTTCAAGGAGTAGTAAGGGTTACAGAGACAGAGATTGGAACCTAGGATGCACAGCATTTTCCAGGACCTGTGCAAGAGGAGAATTTGTTGCATCGGAGTGTAGAGGATTAGGGCCAAGGAGTTGCTGGCTCAGAAGTTTGTCAGGAAGGATATGGCATACGGGTCGCCCAACTGAGGAGAAAACAGAATTGGGTTGCACAGCTTGGGAGAAAGAGCCACAAGCTGGCAGCAATGAAGAAATTCGTGCGGATGCATTACCTCCTTCCTCTTCTCCTTCCATTTCATCATGTTTGAGCAGACTCTACAAGGCAAGGTTTATGATCAGGCTTTTTGAAACTTATCTTTGCCATTTTTGCCAGCATTGGTTTTCCTTGGAAGTTGTCCATTTCCAACTGTTGTGTAGACTCCCCCTCTGATAATTTTTTCCCCCTTTTCTCAGGTGTCTTTCCTTGTTCCAGTACATTCTAACTGTTCTGTCCTAACAGTTGGAATGTAGGGAGTTCAAATCTTGGGGTTTAGGGATGCAGTTTGTTGGGTTCCATGAGTTTGTCATTCTTTTATCCCTAGCACGGAGGCATGAGATGCCCACAGGAAACAAATTCTCGGTCACACTTATTGATAGAAGTATGTGAAATCCATGATTCATTTTGTGTGCTGTAAAATCTGAGGTCTACAACCACCAGAATTTGGACTTCATTGTATATCTAATGCTTTTCTCAAGCATCTTTGTCTGATGTGTTCTGTGTTGTAGATTGTCAGCCCTATGTCTAGGCCCGATTTTCATTTTCTGAAGCTTGTGCTCTTAACGTTGTTCATCATGTTTTTCTCTTTTCCTTTTTGGGGTTTCCCAGTTCTTGCCTTTTTCTGTTTCTGTTTCTTCTTTGGTTTTTGGGGCTTCTCCTTCTCTCTCTTGTAGACTTTGTTGAGCTAGCCAGCATCATGGCTTAGTTTTCCCATTATTGCCAGTCTTGTGACAGAAACGAAGTAGGTTGGTTGAGGTGGTCAATTCCACTCATGTTGCTGTTGAAGGTTGCTTCACATGCATATGACTGTTGCTGTTGCTCCTCAGTTTTGTTGCTGGTGTTCTTTCTTTAGGGTTGGGTTTCTTTTTTTTCATGCTTGCATATGGATTGCTGTTATGTTGTCAGATCTGAAAGTTGCATAACCTCCTTATCAGGTCTTCTTTTAATGTTTTTAAGGTTGACTTAAGTATTATAAGTATGGAGAAATGCATAGTACTAAAATATTTCGATTCTCAGCCCTATACCTATTGGCGATGAGTAGTTTCTGCATGTTGTATTGAGCTTTTTTCCTCCCAGTGACCTTAGGAGCTAGGGTTCATGGCTAAACATTTCAGTTGATTCAATGGTGAATAAGGAGATGTAATATAAGCATCCAACGTGAGTTTTGGGTTTGTTTGCATACAGTGCAGTTCTGGTACCTAAGCATCATACCTGACCTAATTTTCAACCATTTGGTAGCCGCTGTCAGAATTCTCATAGCCACATTAACTGACTAGTTTATTCAACAGTTATGTGTAACATTTGCATCCATGCCTTCAAGCTTATATGGCTGTTGAACGATGAAATAAGGGACCTTTTGTATTTTATGTAACCAGACACTGGAAAGCAGTCTAGTCAATTTGTTTTATGCACTGGACAAAGCAACAGACTTCATTTGAAGTAGTATCTGAAGACTGGAGGGCAGTCTTGTGCAGGTCCTGATGCTCCTGTGGGTGACAGGAGAACATTCAGTTTTGCAGAGTTGGTACTACATAGAGGATGCTTCTATGTGTTTCACGATCTTATAAGTTGGTGTGGGGTTGGAGCAGGTAGACTGGCTTCATGCAATTTTTGGGCTATCCCATGGTGAGAAGTTATGGACTGTTCCATGGACTGGGCATACAATTTTCCAGGTTTGCTACTCATCTATATTCCAAAATTATCACTTATAAAGTTACCTGTGGAAGGGGGCAGGTGTCAGCAGGGAAACAATTCTCAGCTTGTACATTCTCAGCAAGGAGTTGCTTTGGGTCTTTTGAAGATAGTATGGATAAGAAGAAATGGAGACAAAATGCGGAGTTTGTGCTTGCTTTGCAAATTTGCTGGAGGAAATTAAGCAGCTCTATCAATCCTAAATTCAGAACATGCAGGGTTTGGGATTAGGAGACAGCTAAGAGATCAGGAAAACTGAGCCTGATCTTTTGTTCCTTGATGCTGATCGACCTCCATGAAAAAACTTGCTAGAATTAACCCCCCCTACTCGAAACTAGGAAGGGGCAGTCAGTATAGATGGCTGCCTGCCCAAGTCTTCAACTATTTCATTACAAGTGCATGCTTAAGTCTTAATACTGATGCAAAGGGGTGAATGCTGGAATGGGACAGGTCATGTTCCTATGGTTTGCTGCATTTTGGGTAGTGGGCTTGTGGATCATTCCTATAGTGGCACAGGAAGTGGGAGTCAGCAAGCAGAGCCTCACCTATCGGGGTCAAGCACTTTACAGTCTCGTCACTGACATTGCAGAGGGGACTGTAGGGCTGGCAATCTTGCACCGTTGTCTCTCCCGGTTCCGCCCTCTTCCTGGTGAGTGGTTCCCTGTCACATGGCGTGGTAAATGGTATGTGGAAGCTTGCTTAGGCTGTCTCACATTCCCTTTAGTGAATCATCTATCACAGATCAACCTTGATCTTCTGCCCTTCCCAGCACCATTCAGCGCAACCCAGGTGGAGCAGTCAATCATGTCAAAAGACCCTATTGCGACACTTCTTTATGCAGTGGTGGTTTCGGTGTGTGCACCAATCTGGGAAGAGGTTATCTTTCGGGGCTTTCTCCTGCCATCTCTTACACGCTATCTGCCAGTGTGGGGCTCCATCTTTGTGAGTTCCATTGCATTTGCACTGGCACACTTCAGCATTCAACGTATGCTTCCACTAACATTTCTAGGGTTGGTAATGGGCATTGTGTTTGTTCGATCTCAAAACCTCTTGGCGTCCATACTTCTTCACAGCTTGTGGAATGGCTTTGTCTTCCTAGATTTGTTGCGGTGAAGGAAGAAAAATAATTCTTCACCTTGCAATATGACCTAACATCATGAGCATCAAGGGACTTGACAAAATCAGAAAATTCACTTCTGGCAGCCTTTGCATAAGCAAGGGTTATGTGTCAATGTGGATCTTGGGCAATCAGAGACTAAGTCTCTATCACATGGCACATGTTGCACAGGGTGCATGGACACTCAATAAAAGCATTAATCATGACATGGGAGTGTGTTCTCCAGGCTGGCCTTTTTTTGTCCCTTCAAATCCTCAGCTCACTAAATTTTGTGTAGGGAAATGCACTGTTGTTAGTGCCTTCCAACCTGTGCTCCAAGGGCAGAGCCCAAGGTGCAGAGTGGACTGCAATGATAGCGGTACCTCCCCCTTTGTAACAACTGAGGAGATGAGTGGCTGGAGGTTGCCTTATAAAGAACTGCCCATGCTCCTATGGCTTGCTCCTGGGATCTTATGTGAAATCTCCTGCTCCACGCTGGAGCAGGAAATTATGCTGTGTAAGGTGCCCCAAATTGCACTAACATAATCCCCTGAGGTTGTTATGAAATGGACAAATAGTTTCTAGCATGTAATGTCATAAAGAACAGTTGTGCTCTATGGTGTCTGTATAGGAGAAGGTCCTGAGTACAGGCCCTTGAGTGATTTGAGATCTGTGCCTGAGGTCAGTAGGCTGAGAATGGGTTGAAAATCACATAAGGGCCTGTACCGAGGTTCTCTTCCTATGTAAAGCAGAGCTGGGATTTCCACTTTTTAGAAATAGTGACAGGATGGCTGGTACCTTCTGCTGGTCAGAAGATCCCAGTATAGCCTGGCTGGTACCTTCCACCACAGAAGATCCGATTTGCTGAAAGCAGGTTTCTTCAAGCAGATAAGGGTGTTGAAAAATCCAGGCAGTGCTTAATGGAATGATAAATGACATGCCAGCTTTCTACTGCTGCGGGTTACAATTATTTTTTCATGAGAATCAATCCAAACTTGACATGAAGCTAGTATTACTCAGATGTTTACACCTCTATGAAATTGCCTACAACACTACACACCACTTTGGACCTAAAACAACAAATGGGTCTAGTCACGACATGGAATTAATACACATTTATCTGTAATTATTGTTCTGTTTTTTCACAAATCATTTGTTTGTCTTGTGTTTCAAGAAAAAAGGGGTGAAAAATCTTCCAATTTTTAATATTGCAAAATTGAAATTGAGAACCTTCCTTTGTAGGGACTCTTTAGGATGCAAAATATGGTGTCCTCTTCCACATCTATTATGTTGCACAAAATAAGTTAATCATGTAGTTTTTGTTTGAGCCTTAATGTGGAATTCAATCAATTGCTTATGAACTTCTTCTCAAAGAGCATTATCTTAGGGTTGAGGTTGTTGCTTCTTTTTTTTTCACAATTTCAATTGACTAATTTAGGCATTTTGCTTTGGCACACAATGAACACAACTATGTCATTTAAGCTATCCACATATGAATATATTTACCCACATTGACCTTTGTTAATTGACAATAATTATCATCATAGGATAAAATAATCAAGGGTTAATTTTGGAATGGAAATGTTATTTAAAATTAATATTGTCAATGAATTGCCTACATGGCAAAGTAATCAAAAGTTAATTTTGGAATATAATTTCAATAAAAGATAATTTTTGTTAATGGGTAAATTTTCTATTCTAGCTAACTTAAAAGACCTTTTAGTAATTATCTAATTACTAATGATAGGTTCATGTTTATTGTCCCTTTATTTACTAGAGGATGAAATCATTAAAATATTAGTTCTTTGAAGATAAGGATGTTTGCCAATAATTATAATATGTCCGCAAGAAAAAGATAAGGTGAGGAAATTTAGAAAGATAAGGGAAACCCATGTGTGGTGGGGAACCACTTTTGGTTCCTTATTAATTTTTGGGCTTATTTTTTCATTATTTCATTCCTTATCATTTTTTATCATTCTATTACTCTCTTATTCTATCATTTTATGTGTTATATTATAGAAAGATTGGTGTGTGTGAAATGAAAGAAAAAAATTGTACTTTTTTGTTTTGCTTTTATTTCTTGGATGCAAAAGAGAATATTTAGTGTTAATTTAATGTAAAATAAACTAATTCTTAATTTAACTATTTTTTCTCTTCATATTTCACTAGTTACAATGTTAATTGGAAAACAATCGTTAAACGATATGTGCAACATGAAGGTAGTTGTAGTAGGGAAACAATTACATTATGAAAGTAGCTACAACAAAAAGGTAGTCGTAATAAATAAATAATAAATAGGAAGGTGGAAGCCGGTGATGTTGTTTTTGTGACAAAGGTATTGACCAAGGACTAAAAGGTAACTACCTTCTAACCCTCTATTTCAAGTTTTGATTTTATGAAGGAAATGCATTTTCAAAAGTGTTTTTTCATTCTCTTTATTCAATTTCTACTTGAAAACCCTTTCCTCTTTATAGTAGTTAGGTTGTCAATTCCACGATCTTACAACCCTTTCATGATTTTCACCTTACTTAGGAAATTGCAAGTGTTATATTGCACTTCTTACGTCAAGCCCATTTGTAGGATTAATATCAATATGCAACATTTTTAAAAAAAAAAAGCCTTGAATTTGATCATTAACATGTAAATCCAATGATTGACATTTCCACAATATTAGATGGCACATTTGTGAAAAGGGCCTCTGTAGAAACAAGTTGTTACGCTAATTAAGTTCACATTAATGAAGTGAGAAGTGGATATCCCTAATTTAAAATTATGGCATTAATTTCATATTGGTGATTCTACACTAACTAAAATGTTTTTTTATTTCAATGACAAGTTTAAAAGCAAGTATTTTCTTGGTTTGCAATAAAGTTGTATATAATTTGATCACCTTGGAAGTTGAATGATCTTCATGGAATGTGTGTTAATCATACCATTTGGAAATTAGTGCACTAATTTCATGTTGCCACCCACTACACCATGCAAGTTGAATTGCTTACTTGTACATGTTTCTTGATAAGATTTCATTAGAAAAACTTGATTATATTTGCTAACAAGTGGACATGGATGTCATAACTTTTTTCAATCAAAGAATAATATCTTCATGAGTCAAGCATATGCACACATGCATAAGTAAACCCAAGTTTAGTTTAATCACCCTAAAACCCCAAAATCTTGAAAAATAACATCAAATATTCTGAAGTCCCATCATCATAATTGATTTCAAAACTACATTATTGATCATTTTGTTATACACCTCTCTTTTTATTTTGTTACTATTTTAAAAATTGATAAAAAAAATGTCATTCATTTGATCTCTTATTATGTATTTTATTTACAATCATGGTCCTATGACAATTTCACAAAAAATTCAACCAAAACATGTATCCATGTCAATTGGTTTGATTCAATAATTAATTATCCTTCCAATATTGGTCATGATTCCAAAAACCATAACATTGTGCAAATGTTTCATGATTAACTATGATGTAAATTGCAACAAACCACACAAAGGTAGTATATATTGTAATTGCAAACAAATCAACATTGCAACAAAAAAAATTCTCCCCCACACATATGTAGATTTTATTTCATAACTAACTTATTGACATTCTCCAAGGTCATGAAGTTAAACTCCCAATTATCGTTTTTTTTATGAACTCCAATAACAAAGTGTATATTTGTTTTGGGGTGCATGTGTTTTCTTAAACAAATTTAGTGTTTTGTGTTAATGGATTGTTCATATTTTTCTTCATAATAATTACTACTATTGTTAATGTCAACAGTTTTTTTTTCATGAGCTTGTTACTTGGAATTTTTTTTTGACATAAATCAATTAATAAAATTAAAAACAAAAACCTTTGCAATGTATGCCAATGTACTTGATGTAGAAATTTAACTCTACTATAGCAACATTCCTAAAACAATGTTTTTAATATTGGCAAAATATCACATAAATTCAACTTTAAGAAAATTCATTCTACCTCCTTGCTTTAATTTAAGCTCGTTAATTATGCCTAAATCGCCACCAACCATTATCATATATGAAACAAGAGGCCACATGTTTGATTAAAGGTTCAAAATGTTTGTTAGTCCATTTAACACGTGAGGGCCATACAATGCTTATTTTTTAGGGAATCACATCACAAGAAGTCATTTTCTTGCCATCACTTTTCCCTATTTGCAAGTTTTTCACACAACATTGTTTCCTTCTCGCCATTGAATTTTTGCCTTGTTCCAACAAAGTGTATCTACCATTTTCTTTGTTTTAATAATCTATAGCTGCCATTGGAGCAAAATTGCAAGGAGCTTTAATTTTCAACAATGAGGTGAATATTCATTTTTTGGGTGTTTTTAATTGTTGCAATGTTGCATTGTATTGTTGCTTCCACATGGGGATGGGATTGGATCATATGAAACATGATGAGGGTCCAAATTCTTGCTTCAAGTATGCATAGTGAATTGGATATGGAAGTTACATTGTATGAGATGATGTGCTGAAAATTTGATTTTCAATTATTTGTTGTGACATACCTATCACATAAAATGTACCAACCAACATCTACATCAAAGCACTACATTATGGACATGTTTTTAGTAAAATGATGTGGTGTGTGTGTGGGGTAAAAGCACATTATGGGGGGGTTGGGGGGGGGCAAGATTATTGTTACATTGTATTGTTTTTCCAAAAAGTCTCATGTTTAAACTTCAACCATGTCATTATTATGGAGGATTTTCACATTTTTTTGCATATTATGGTAGGTCAAAACCCAAAGAAATCAAATGCCAAAGAAACTACATATTTTTATATCATATGATGTAATGTTAATATATATTTGTGTCAAACAAATATACGTCACAATGTACCAAAAAATGCAAATATGTTCAAGAAATGATTGAAATGACTTTTAATCTTTATGAAATTTGTATTAACTATTAAACATTGTGATTCCATATGATTGGACTAAGTTTGTGAACCTGTGAAAAATTTAATAATTATCATATCATGAATAGGTGTTTTTTAAAGTGATGACAATAGGTATGTGGTAAATTAACACTAATAATCACTTTCAAATGGAAGATGATAAGATATGTGAGGTGGGCCACTTTTTTTTATTTCATTCAAAACATTTTTCAGTTGACTAATTCAAACCTAGACCTAGCGCAATCCAAAAAAGAAATAGGTTTTATCATATTGCATATACCATAAATATAGCCATTATTTCTTGAATTTTTTAATAAAAATTATTCAAATAAATTAGATACAATTAACTTTGTGAAAATCAAAATATCAAGTGTAAACACCAAAAATGAAACCCAAAATTAAATGCAATACATTTTGCAAATGTATGCTTTACGCACATGTCATGAAATTGCCCAAGTTGCCCCCCCCCATGTGCTTTCACCATGCGTTGAAATAATAGGTCAAGTTCCCATGGGTGGCAAAAGGACAAGCCATGAATTTTTTTGTTGAAGGGTGTTGATGAAAGCAAAACATAGCATCAGAATTGACCATGATGAATCACCATCCACTGCTGGCGAGGTTGTAAATTCCACAACAATATATGGGAAATGAAAGAGGTTCAATAAATGCAAAGAATGGAACATCAACAACAATTACAAATGGATCAAATGATGAAACTGATGAAATTTTGGTAGAAATATTGAGGAGGGAAAGAAATTGAAAATAATAATGGGAATCATGAGCATGAATAGTTGCAACAAATTAGCAAATAACATAATTATTACTTATAAAGTTAAGATCAATTAAATCAACAAGTAGTGTTGGCCTAAGGTCTAACAACCACATCATTCATTACACTAAGAAGGAATTAACATGTGTATTCTACAATGTTGGTTAGAAATAATGTTCTACAACAATTAACAATTTGTGGGGTTATGAGGTGGATTTGCAATAGATGGTAGTAGAAAATATCTTTCAACATAAGTTAATGAAGGCAATGTTATCCACTTTTATGTCCAACCTTTTGGAGACAAAACACAATCATCTTATTTTTGAAAATATCAAAACTAGAGTTTCTACACATTTAGCAAATGGCTACATTCCCAAACATATTGCAGTAAAGGAGCTTTTAGGCACCTTGGTCATCATTACCTTGGTTGTTATTAAACATGCAAGTGGTAGAATGGTTGCCAAAAATCTAAAGTTATTTATAAAATGTGTCTATTAAAGCCTACAATGATGTTTTTTTATTGGCAATGTTGCAAAGGACTTTTGGATTAAGACAATATAATGACAAAGGTCAATTTGCACTTTCAGTAGAAACAAAGGTTCTTTCCATCTAGTGGTGTACCACATAAAAAAACTATGGCTCTTGATCAGAAGAAAGTATGCATAAAAAGAATTAGGAGGAAACAATTTGTGGAACATCCCACATATTTGTGGCAAATGTCCCAAGTAAGGAAAATATGAGCTTTAGTATGCTCCAATAACCTTTTCCAAATGTTGGCCAAACTTTAAGAATACACATTGTAGATTTTTTGTTGTTATTTTGTATCATGATTTTGCAAGTGGTTTAACAGTGTTTCATTTTTCATGATTTTGATTTGCATTGCTTCACTTTTCATGCTCTAGTTTTAGTTTCTAGTTTATTATAATTAAATTTTTTTTCAAGCTTATTGAATGTATGTCTATTCTTAGATATAGATTGTAATCTTGTCCAGTTTATCATTGTAGTTATACTTCTTCAGTGCTTTCAAGGAAAAAATCCTAATGTTTCCATTCAATTGTTAGGTTTCTCCCTTTGAAACCATGGTTCATGAAGTGCATGAAAGAGTGAAGCACATGTTATCATGCCACACCAAGTTTGTGGAGTTAAAAATTGGCCTCAACAACATGCACTCCAAAACTAGGAGTAATCATGCCAATTGTGCATGTGTGTGGATGTTTGTTGCCCATCATATGCTCAAAATGTGGATGAATGTTGTGCTAGTTGAATCACATTTTCAAGACTCATTGACCTATGTAGTTCAATTCTTTGTCTGAAACCATTGGGTGATGAGTGGCACAAGTAAATTTGCATAACGAGTGAATGCTCATCATGTGGAATCAAAACTTTGAAGGTCTACCCTACTAAAGCAATTTCTTGTGCTTTGAAAACAATGCAATGGCGGCAATATGAAAAGGTTGTTGTTGGACAAAAGGACAATGGGGATGACCAAAAAATGATGCAATTACAATATATGGACACTCCAACCACATAACTATTGGACTACTTGCATCCAAAATTAAAAGAATTTGCGATGCACAACTTCGTCACAAGGTGGCAAGACAAGGTACAACAAGATCCTTACCCATAAATACATTTATTCTTCCCCATATGTGTTGTAATATATGTGCATTGCAATTAAGGAACTAATGCGATTTTTGCATTGACAAGATGTTGTTTGCTTGTGATTAGGAATTCAAATCACTTTTGAAAGATATCTTCGAGGATACCATTTTTTCATGCATTGATTTTTCTAAAATTTATGCATTCAAGACTCAAAATGAGGTCCAAGATAAACATTAGTATAACTTTCAAATCTCCATTTTGGTGCACATCACCTATGGAGTTAACCTTGATTTCAACTTAACATATCCTCAAAGTTTTGGAATTTTAAAAGAAGTTCATTACTACATTAGTGATGATAAAACATGACAACCTTTTTGTGCAACATGCTTTCAACTTACACTAGGGCTATTTGAAAAGCAAGATGTGTTGGTTGAAAAACCATGTGGTTTGGAACAATGGACGTTTTGCCCAATTCAAGTGTTTTCAAGCATGATACTTTGTTGCATGGTATCCAAGGTTGACTATTTGTGAGGAAAAACATGTGTTCTTGCATTATCAACTTCAATAATGCAAACAATGGGTCCCAGGGAAGTTGATAATGAAATGGCCTTCTTGAAGCATGAGATCATAAAGAATAAATCAAAGCACAAGCATGAAAGTTACAAAATGCTCATGATGTTGTTGGCTTTTGTAAAAAACAAGCAAGTGTGCCCAAAACCTAGTTTGGGTCCTTTGCATTCAATACATTGGTCATATGTTCATTATAGTGAAAACCACCATTATTCAACATTATTAAGTGAAATTAATTATATATTTATTTAATTTGAAGGTCCTTTGCTCAAGCACTAGTTTTTTGTTGTTTTAATTGATTTTAAACACCATATCCTTATTTACACCCTACTACTTATCAAATGTGCCTTTGCAAATGGGTCCTTTGCATCAAGCATTATGTGGTTCTTTTTTGGGGTTAAACCACTAAAATTTGCACTCTACTAGCTAAAACAACCTTTGATTATTTTTTAAGACATGTTTGCACAAAATGTAATCCTATTCCAAAACATAAAGCAAGCTTGTATTACAACAAGGTAGTTGTTCCAAAATAGTAAACAATCTTCGATATAGTCCTTGGATAGTGCTTGCTACAATCCAAGGACAATGTTTGGTGCATTCCTTGGGATAGTCCTTTGTTGCACATTTTTTCATCATGTTAATTTAATGCACTTACATTGTACTTGTACAATTTGCATGGTTGTCACATGTGACACACCTAAATGTGAGAACAAAATATTTTGGGGAATTCAACCAGATGGTATGGATAAGACTCATAATCATGATTATTCAATTGTGCCTGGAATAAAAGGATGCACTAGGTGAAGCAAAATTTAGTTCTTCTTATGAATCCTTAATGCATATTCCTCTTGTACTAAGTAGACATTGGTTTGAAATATCATGGACTTGCCAATCTACTTTTCATTTTTGCCCATTTTTTCCCAAGTGAAAAGTCATGTCTTTAGTAGAAATTCCACATTGTTTTAGTTATCTCAATTGTCGTGTTTTTGTGACATATGTACAAGTTCAACTAACATTGGGGAATGTCATCAAAAGGTTCATGCTCCATCATGGGCGATGATAAAACTTATTAATGTTTCGAAAAACTTGTAATACACCAAGTTATGCAAGATATGGAGGAAGAAACTAAGTATGGAGTTGGGGGAAAGGCAATTGCCAATGGCATTATTATTGGTGACAACATCATTGTGCCATGTGAAAGCAATAATGGAAAGCAATAATGGAAAGCAATTTTGGTTATTGCTATATGAAAAAACAAAACATGTTGTGACAAAGACCTTCACCAATGCTTATACAAATACTTATTATGAAGGAGATGAGGTGATTCGTGAGTGCTACTATGATTTGTTATGACCAGGGAACAAATTTTTTTCATTACTTTTTCAACAACGATGCACAACTTGGTTACATTTACTCCAATTTAGTGTGTGCATCAAAGTTTGTAATGCCACCTTTCCTTAGTTGGGGTGGACTTGATTGTTGGTGTAAGCGCTTTCTTTTGAATCTAGGTGCATTTGATTGTTGGAGGTGCCTTCTCCATAATTGGTGTCCCCTTGTTTGCTTGTGATATCCTCTAGGTGGCTAAGGTGCCCCTACTTGCTTTGTTGACTTAAATTCCATAATTGGGGTGTCCTTACATATTTATAGGGCCTTGTTTTTAATAGTTGTCATGTTTGGGCTTGCATACATTAGATAACCAAAATAATGGATGTTGTTAGTGTTGTGTTATGCCCCTTTCTTGCATGGTATGATCTTGTGTACATTTTTTTCCAAGCACAAGGGAATTCAACAAATAACATGTTCACCTTAAAAAATTCAATGCATAAAAAAAACTTCCAAACATAAAAAGTTGTGATTAACATGGCACCTTTTACATTGATTGATGTTATGGGTGGGTCAGCAAAGTGCTCCACAAGAGTGGAGTTTGAAAGAGTCACACATATGTGCTTGACTTTTGCAACCTTCATATCTAAATCATCAAGTCATAATAGACCAATTATATATTTATCAAAATTATATGTACACACATTCATGGACATGACAAAGTAGAACAAACATGTAATAAAAGCAAAAAAAACCAAACAAATATTTTTAAATGATTTGATACATGTTATGAAAATACCTTCTTTTGGTCTTTTTCCTTGGGGAGGACATAGGGCATACTTTTTATGACTAGAGCTCTCAATTTTACCTTTACCTAGGCCCTTGCAAGTTCTTTTGGCTCTAATATATATCTCATCCTCTTCAAATTGTAACACTAATTATGGGCCAATAAAAGATACCATGTTTTCAATAAAAGTTTGCACAATTATTGCTATTGGTGAACTAGATCCTTTATGGGGCAAGCATGGGCATGACAATCTTGTGCTATTACTTTTATGTGACGCAAGGAAGTTGTTGATTCGTGTGTCTAATATTCCCCCCATTATAGTGAACCTCCTTTCTTCATTTGGACCTTGTTCATTACTTGAATCAAGCCCAATCAACCTTAGTTATGTATTTAACTCCTCTTTAATTTAAACCCAGAAGTTAGTTGACAAATGTTTTTGCTAAATACACACCTTGAATTTGAGAACAAAATCAATTTTACTCACCTAATGCATCATGAACACCTAGCCTTGCAAATCTTTTTACTTACAAGTATAATTCCTAATATATGCATGGCAAACATTTCAAAATAAATGAGGTAAACCATAATTGAAAGGCACAATTAAAAAATTGCATGTAAGCATAAGCTTGGATACTTACAACATCTATTGATGGCAATCCTTGATGTTTGAGTATTTTTTCTTTAAGGCTTCTTCGATTGTTTTTTTTTGGTCATCGATGTTATATTTCATGCCCAATAACTTGTTAGGTGCAACACCTTGATCAATCATCCATGACTTGATCTTTTATTTTGCAAATAATATGTAGTTCCTTTTTCAATTCTAGGAGTTTTTTAACCTTTTTAATGTCCTCACTTAGCACATTTGTGGGACACATCCTTGTAATGGGAAATGATTGTTCAATGTGAACCTCATGATAAAAAGTAGCAACAACAACATTGTCCCCATATTCCTAGCCCTATTTTCATTAATTGCAATTGTGATCACAACAGTCCTTTGCTGCAATCCAAATTCCCACCAGTGTCTCCTAGGACCAATGGTTGTTCCTTTTTCATCGTGGAATCTTGCACCAACCTTCATTTTATCCTTACATGCCTTCTCTTTTTGTTGTGGACTTAGTTATCTTCACCCAATTAATTTCAATACATTTAGATTAGACGATCAATCCATGCACAATCCATGTTGGCACCTCATTGTTTGTGATAGTGCTTATCCCAAACACCCTCGAATATATATCCTCCAATGTTGCCTTGTTTTCAAGCTTCAAATTTGGGGATTTCAACTCGAATTTCCTTGAACCCCCAAACAAGGCATACCATTTTTTTGCATTGAGATGTTGGTTCTCCAAGTCAAATTTGGGATTAAAGCCTTTACCATTCAACTGCTTGACACTTGAAAAGAAAACAACATTATGTATTTTAACATCCATTAGTAGCCAATTTTCTAATGGGACGTGTTTTGACAACTTTTATCACTTGATGTCCCTATGCATGATTGCCTTACAACAATAAAAACATAGATTGTACTTTATTCATTAAACCATACACCATAGCCTAAGGTGCTCAAGCTTCATCATTAATGGCTTAAACCCTAAATGAGTTTATAATGATATATTGCAAGTGTTTTTCTAACACCTTGGCTATTTAGAAAGGAGGTTACATTAATCATCCACAAGCTTTTAGTCTTCAACTTAGGAGTGGTAGGTACATTTCCACCACCACCTCAACTGATTAAACATAACCAAGTGGTTTCCAAGTGCCCATAGTGCTTGGGAAGGACATACATAATACAAACAAGGGATTTAAACATTGTTTGCTAATAACACTAGGAAAACCACACAATTCTTGAGTAGTTAACATGAGAATGGAAGGACTATGTAGTAGTAGAAGGCCATAACTAATTTTAAATCATGTGACAATGTAATTAAAAACAACAAAAGCTTATAAAAAGTTGATCCATTTGTTTAACATGTTCAACACCTAAACTCAAGGTGAAAACGGAGAGCTAATTTACAATGGTAAAGAAAGCATTTCATGCAATCAAATTCTTGTCCTCTTTAGATTTTGTTATCCTTGATAATACACAAATCCAACACATTTTTTGTACATTCCTTCAATGCTTGTGCATTCTTAAATATTTGTCCAAGAAAGATTAATCTGGCAACCATCCAAAAAGCACTATTGTTCACCAACATTTTTTAAGCCTTGCTAATCAAACGCAAGGGTAAAATTTTTTTAAAAAATCTTTCATGGCATGGGGATAATTCCTCGGCCAAATGAACTTAACAACGATGTCGTCGGGCAATTTTTCAATGAAACGTCCCATTGAGTGTCACAATGCTTGGAGAGTATAATTACAAGATTACAAACAAATATTATAATCTATTAAAACTCACCATGATTCCAAGTGTTTCACAAAAGTTCATATATCAATCTTGATATAAATTTGATACTTACGAAACATTCCTTTAAAATAGTTGATGATGATTAATGCATTGGAATTTAATCAACAATGTTTGACTAACACAAACATTCTTAAACTTGAACTTATAATGTTTCTCAAACACCATTGTTAATTACCAAAACAAGTTTTAAATACCATTGGAAAAGATGTAAAGGGTTTAGTCATGATTGTTTATTACTTCATAACCAAAATCATTGCTTACAAGAGGTTAATTTACATGGTTTCTAAGCACACTCAATGACTTAAAGGACATGATATTATTTTCATCTAACCTTGATTACATAACCACCATTCTTACATGTTTGAATAGGATATGAATCAATGGCTACATGGCACACTCAATGGCCAAGAAAAGTATTGAACCAAGTGCTTATCCACTACCCCCATGTACTTGACAAGGATTTGATTGTTTGCAAATCATTCCAAGTGGTTATGGACACTACTCCCATGTACTTGATAAAGAATTCTGTCTATTGACCAATGACTCCTAAGTGGTTATCCATTAATTTTATATAGTTGACAAAAGAATCCTCTTGTTGACCAATGAATACCATGTGGTTGACAAGGACTCCTCCTATTAATGAAGGAATCTAGGGTGGTTCACCAAGGATTCCTCTTTCCAACTTGTTGACTAATGACTTTTATTTGGTTTGACAAGGACTCCCAACTATTTTTCTACCACATGACAGTTGACAAGGACTTTTCTTATTAGCCAAATATTCAAAGTATTTATATAATACTCTCAACTTATAGTTGCCAAGGACATCAACTCCTAATAAAAAATTATGATTCCCATGTAGTTTGGTAGGGACCCTTCAAGAAACCTATGGGCTTACTTGGGTTTGTTTGACAATGACTCCCTATGCAAGCCATTTATTTTAAATGATTAACAAGTAGACCCAACACAACTTTAAGACTCAAAAATGCAATGTTAAAAAATAACACATATGTGTGTTTAAACAATGTGACTCATGTGCATCAAAACATAGGTATTAGTTCAATTTTGCACAAAGTCTTAACATTCTATGATGACAAGTTGCAAAAAAGTTTCAAGAATTACCTATTTAAAAAATGGTTCCCAATGGGTTGCATTTGTCACCGAACTACTCCCACAAAATTTGCCAAATAAGAAAACAATTCCATCACCAATTTACTAATCAACATACTAATCTTACCAATGGTTTTTACTTTTCAAATAACTTTAAGTGGAGTTCATTACAAACTTTAAAATACCTAGGTAAACCAAGAGTATTTGAAACCAAATCATCTTGATTCAAATGCCAAGTTAATAGATCTTACATAAAAACTTGATCCTAGTGTGGACAAACCTAGTTTTGATCCATAACATAGTTTTGACATTTTATTCCTTAAACATTATAGTGAAATTGATTTGGACACACATTTGAAAAAAAATCAACCAATTACTATATTGTGCAGATTTTGTAATTAATAATGATTACTTAGCTCAAAATTGTCTTTCTTAAATCACTTAGTAATGGAAATAGGTACCTTTAATGTGTTACACCAACAAAGGAATTGTGACTAGGATTCATGTGAATTCACTATCACATCTTTGATTTTTGCCACCAATGTTCCACCAAGAATATGAAGCAAGTTCTCACCAAAGTTCTTTTATCCAACCTCAAAAAACCAACATAAGATATTGAAAAAGAACACAACCAAATGAAACACACATAGTATGAATATAGACTATGTATCAACATAGTTCTTAAATTGAAGATCTATACACTTATGTAATGCTCACTTTTGATCCATAATGTTTGTACAAATGGAATTCTTCAACAATTTAGCAAAGAAACACCCATAGTAGGGGGCATAGTGAAGAATAACAAATCCAACATAAGATAACTATTACCACCCTATCCTCCAAGTACAACCAATTTTTGTAGCTTGAAAAGAGATTACATGCCTAATTTATTAGCAAACCCCCTTGCCATGATTACATTTTGATTTTAAAATTATATCCAAGATTTGATATTCATATTACCTCCCAAATCTATGAAGGGTTGCATCAAGCTCTTGCCAAAAGATCAATTGTAGACCTTACATACAACGTTTGCACCTTGAGCTCTTGAACCTTGCAAAACACCTTGGGTGCTTTTGCTTACATTTGGTGTTAACAAACAAAAAGCTACAAGCCTGCCTTAGAACAAGTCCTTTGGTGATTATGTTGTTTTCTATAGCTTGTAAAAGAAAATGGGGGCTCCAAAAATGGAATCTTATATTAATATATTTGTAATTTTGATTTTCAATACAAACCAAAAGCTACTATCATGTTAAATTTAGTGTTCAATTACCACTTGTTGGAGTTATGAACATTATGAAAATTAATCAATATAAAAACTATTAATGGATGGATGGATATGGAGTGTGGTTTAATTCTTTAAAAGCACCAAGACTAATGTTTTTTTGGTGCAAAATCTCACATTGTTGCAATTTTTTCGAAACTTGGGAATATTTTATTACAATATTCTTTGTTTTTTGAAAAACATTCACCAAAAAATTAATTATTTTGGGTTAGTGTAGCCATACTATTATTAATAATCATATAGGTAGCTTAATGTAAAAGGGTTTTTAAAAAACAAGTTTTAGGAAAAGGTTGCCATTTATTGCTAAATCATTCTTGGGATAGTCGTTAGTGACACTATAACAAAAAAATGATCAAAACATGTTTTTTTTCATGCAAAGCAAAATGTTGAAATTTAAAACATTTAGGACAAATTGTAATCATGGGTGTGTAGGTCAAGAACTTATATTATAATTTAATATTCACATTTCAAAACATAAATAATATATTATTTAATAAATCATTAAATTAAAATTGTAGTTATTGGATGAAAAGATGAAACATAAATGAACTTGAGCGTGATTCATGCATTTTTAAATAACAACATGCACAAAAGAATTTCAAAATTTTTAAAACCTTGATGTGATACATACTGACAGTAGGTTGATAGACATGTGCTTTATGGTCAATCTGAACTTGATTTAAAATATATATTAAATATTTGAATAATGGAAATTTGAAATTAAAAGTCAAAATTTGAAGATATTTTACCACATAAAAAATGAAAAAACATATATAATTTAGAAAAATTATTGTGATTAATTTGAATGGTTTTAAAAGTTTTGCCCATCTAATTTGCACCCAATTTGTAAGCATTGGTATATTACTCACAAACTAGTTCACTTTTTTTTTTTTTCTTCCTTTTCTCTACTTTCTTTTCCTTCCTTTCTTCTTCTTGCAAAACTTTTATAACAATAATTTATTCATCTTCCCATACATTTAATTCAAATAACAACACACATTAAAAAAAAGTTGCAACCTTTACAACATATTCATAGGATGTGAAAAGCACATGATTTAATAAATTAATAATATTTTCAAGGTTGCTTAAATAAATTTGATTAATGTAATACCAAAAGAAATTCAAGATATGTTTGTAAAATAATTAAGGAAATTTGAATACTTCGTGTCAAGAATAAAATATTCTTGAATATTCCAAAAGATTATGTATTTTCTTTCATAAAATTTTTTTCCTTGAAAAATTAAATTTGAAAATTATGAAAATTTTATAAATAATATAATTAGTGTTAAAGATGTGAGAGTACTATGTTACTAAATAAAATGTAAATATAAAAATGACATCCATGTACAATAAATTATAAAATAAACAAGATGGATTGTTTTTTTTAATAGGTCATATTTGCACAAGGGACATGGATCACCAAATGAATTTAAAAAGACATACAAATCATTTGATCTCATCAAATCATGTTTGTTTTATGACAACATTTTCATCTTTTATCCGTTTCTCCAATGTCAATAACAATTCAAAGGGTTTTCATAAGTTGCAAGGACATTTTAAATTAATATATATATATACATTTAATAGAATTCATCATCAAGCAATGACATTTGTAATAAGGAAAATGTTTGTCATTTTTCCATATAATTAATAATGTTCCAAATTAATGAAAGGATCACAAATTTAATCCATCATGAATACATAGAAGAATCATTTTAATTCAATAGAAGATTCATGTAAAATTCTAAGTTTCATATATTTATGATAAGAAGATTTGGATTGCCAAAACATGTCATTGTCCTAATAGATAGTGAGCAACCATTGATTTTGTCACAAGACATGCACAAAGCTATTTTAGTTTATTTATTCATATTATGCATACAATTTTGTAACAATGATCAAGTGACATTTTTCATGTATAATGTTTTATAAACATTCATAAATTCTTATTCAATTTTGTTGAAGATTGATTTTATGAGACAACAAAATGTCAAATGTGGATTTTAAAAATAATATTATTTGCAAATATACTTCTTCAATCATTATTTGATCACTTTTCTTGTGTATTAAATTACATCTTCAAGTTGTTTTACTTTTTGTTTCATCTTGTTTAAATAATTTGGCACATATGTAGGTTTTTCTTTTCTCTTTTGAAAGATAAATACCCATGTCATTTAAAACATGTTTATAAAGTTATAAATGGTTTGTTATCATATGACTTGTGCTATATAGTAATGATGTGATGCATAAATCTTCATGAAATTATCAAAACACATCAAAATATTTTTAAAACTGAAATGAAAAATATAAAGGAAGAACATTGAGGAGAATCTTACATCCTTTCTTTTTGGTAAGTTCACTAAATCTTTCAATCATTTCTTTTCACATAATAATGCACACATAATGAGGTGAACATCACTTGTTATGTAACACCTAAAATGAATGCAAACCACAATGAAAGAACAGAAAATGTGTGCAGGCCCAAACATATAAAACTCATGACAAAAATGTTCTATCAAAAATCACAATTTATGTGAGAAAAACACAATTCTACATTATTTTAATATTTTAATTCTATAGTCAACCTTCATTCTTATTTTGTGTTTGAAACACATAATTTTCAATGAATTATTACAAGACTCATAACATGCTCTCACATTTGCTCCCTCTTACTACCCTTTGTGCCTATAATTATTACATAATTATAAAAGACCACAAAAATTCATACAATTTATGATCTATGAAACAAAAAAACAAAAAAAACAAAAAAACAAAATTGAGTTCAATGCATAGCATTGAGATGACTTCATCATGGTTGTTTTCACATGCTAAATAGAAAGAAATCTTTCCATTCTCACTTTTTGCATTGACATTTGTTCTTCAGTTAACAATCTTTTTGAACAAGGTCAACATATTCACATGATGAAGTCTAATTAAAGAATAGATGTTCATACATCAATGACATGTCAGGTTAAAATAAGTAAAATTTCCACCAAAAATTAATAATGATATAATGCAATGTGTAATATTTAATAAATCCTCTTTATTTGCATCAAAAGAAAGAAAGGGGGAAAAAAAAACCAAAAATTTCAAATATTCTTGAAGTGCAAAACATTAATTCATTTTTATATGAAATTGAGACATTTAAAAACATAAGATTTAAAAAAAAAAAACATTGTTCCGTTCCATTCTAGTCAATGAAATTGTCACATGATGCACATTTAAAATTGTTATATTGACGACTGCTAACAAACCTTATACCAGATTCACATAAACCAATTCCAATTATCATTGTCACTAAAGTTAAAATAATAATTAATTAATTAAAATAAAAAAATGGCAACACCCAGTTTGGGCTGGGCGGCCATCTGCTGGGCCCCATGCTATGGAATAGCCAAAACGGCTATTCTACGTGTTGGGCAGGCACGCGGGTGCCATGCCCAACAGGCGAGGCCAGGCACGCTGGCTGAGAGAAAGGCGACAGTCTTCTGGGCTAATAGGAGAGGAGTTTGAAGCGATGAGAAGACGAGAAAACTGCCGCAATTCTGCGATGAATCGCGTACGCTTTCTGCTCGATCGTGTGCCAGCGATATGTGCGTCGACTGGTTTGCGATTCCGCCACGATTCTGAATTTGTCTGCTTCTTCTTCTTTTTTTTAATACATTTTTTTAATGACTTTCTGGTCGTTTTTGGTATATCTGTTTTGTCTGTTCACTCACGTAACCTGCAAAGCTCAGTAAGGCACAACAAAGAGAAAGGAACGGAAATTTGGACCGAAAGGGAAGGGAAGGGAAGGGAAGGTAAGAGAAGAGAATTTTTTTGTTGTTGTTGCGACAATTTTGTTTACAAGAGTTTTGGTTCCTTCGAATCAGTAGTAGTAGGAGGAAGAGGAGGAGAAGAACAAGGGGGGAAGTCGAGGATTTCTTGATTCATCATCTGTGAAGCTCATGCAGGATCAGAGTCGATCCGTTGTTGTTTTTTGATGATTTTTGGAGCCGTCTGTCTGTGCAAGTCGGATTTGCTAACGCTGCAGTTTTTTTTTAATCCAGATAGAACCACTTCAGACAGACATGGTTTACAGCAACGGATCACATGATGATGATCATCATACTAGTAGCAAGAAGAAACAACAGGACTGCCAGAGCAAGAATTCAAGCAGCAATAACAACTATGGCGTAGTACCACCACGTCATCATCCATCTCTGAGCACATGGAATCCACCTCTTGATCATGGATTCAGTGACAAACAAATGGAAGCTCTCACCTGCCTCTGTGATGCTCTGATTCCTTCACTCCAAGCTTCATCATTACATCATGATCTCAACACGGACAATCGTCATCAGTCTAGCTTTGAGAGCTTGGGAATTGGAAGAAGAAATGTGGACGATGTCAGTGCCTTTTACAAGTTGTCTGCTTCTGAAGCCGGTGTGCCTCCAATTGTAAGTCCAAAAAATCCTCTGTGTGTATCTGACAGGATTATCTGTGTGTCTTACATGACCATCTCTTCCTCGGTCTGACAAGTTCATCTCTCTGTGTGTCTGAGAAGCATCGTCTCTCTCTGTATGTCTGACAAGATCATCTCTCTCAGTCTGACAACGTATCTGTCGCTGTGCCCAACAAGATTATCTCTCTGAGTCTGACAAGATCATCTCTCTGAGTCTGACAACATCATCTGTGTGTCACAAATCATCTCTATCTGGGTCTGACAATATCATCTCTCTCTGTCTCTCACTCTTACTGAGTGAAATTTCAGCCATATTTTTTAGGCTTTAATGTGTTTCCAGGGTAACTCAATTTGGGATTGAACTCCAAGATCAATCCATTAAGTGGTATTGCATAGTCTGTGAAACACACTGCAAGTTGTAAATCATATCCCTTATATAAAATCTGAAACAGAAATGGACACAGATTCTGAAAGACTTGGAAGTCTAATATCAAGCATGATGGAAGCAGAAAACACACTGTGATAGTAAAGGAAATCAAAGTTCAGTGTCCTGAAATATCTACATGTCACAGGTAGCTGGCATGTTGACAAATGTATTGAAGTGCAAGCTGCTGATGGCAATCAGCATTCTACTATGGCTTCTTTCAACAGCCATAGGGACCTTTCTGTTGGGTGGTTGGGCGACTGTGAGCAAAGACTTCCCTTACATCAGATGTTACTCCTGTCTTGAAAGCAAACAACAAGAAAGGGTGTTGCAAGGATGGTCACTTAGCTCCATTCCACCCTTCCGTGCAATCTTCAAGCTCTTCAAATCCATTGTACTTTGGGCTTACTATTGCAAGGTTCTTTCTGTTCCTGTGCCATAAAACAAAACAATTTTCTCTTCTTTGTTCCAATAGGAAGGATATTGCTAGCAATTACAAATGACTGACTACTTACTTCACAAAGTTTCACTGCTAATAAATAATTAAGCATTGTCCAAAAGTAGCCTGGTTGCAATTTTTGTTTCCTGATTGCTTCCTCATACGAGTAAAATCCTCTGTATATATTGTGATGTTAGATTGACACAAATGGGGATAACCCAACATGGAAAGCTATCGGCTATTGTGGTCCCGATCCCCAAGTAGCCAGTGCAAACCTACTACACAGTAAACAGATATCACATGATCAGCTTGGAGATCATGTAATCAATGCAAAACAGGCTGGTGAATGCCTCAAATCACGCCTTTCTGATGCCGGGTGTTGTATGATCAAGGACCTGAAGGGCTTCACTGCATTAGTTAGTAAAGGAAGTGGCAGAGCTGCCCCAAATAGCAATGACATTGGCATTGAATGTGATGTTGTCATTGTTGGCTCTGGGTCTGGTGGTGGTGTGGTGGCAGCGGTTCTTGCTGAAAAGGGTTATAAAGTTGTAGTGTTAGACAAGGGAGAGTACTATGCACCAGATGATATTTCAACACTCGAAGGCCCATCCATATTGTCACTATATGAAAAATCTGGAGCTCTTGCAACAGAAGATGGTGGGGTGTCTTTGGCTGCTGCAAGGACCATTGGTGGTGGCTCCACTGTAAACTGGTGTGTTTGCTTCAAAACACCAGAAAATGTTAGGAATGAGTGGGCCCAGGATTTTGGCCTACAGTTGTTTGCTAGTGAGAAATATGAACAGGCTATGGAAGTGGTTTGGAAACGTCTTTCAGTCCAGGAGGTAACAAATAAGCACAACTTGTCAAACTCAATCCTTCAAAATGGCTGCAAAAGACTTGGGCTTAACTTTGGGACACTGGCACGCAATTCAAGTGCAGATCACTATTGTGGGTGGTGTAGCTTTGGATGTCCAACAGGACAGAAACAGTCAACTCCTGAGACATGGCTCCTGGATGCAGTCAAAACTAATAACACACTGATCTTATCAAATTGTGAAGCTAAACAGATTCTGCATAGCCCAAATCTAACAGGCAAGAAACCAAGACAAGCGCTAGGAGTAATGGCAACCATGGAGGATGGCACAAGGGTTACCCGCTTGTTTGTGAAGGCTAGCGCAACCATAGTAGCTTGTGGGTCACTAATGACCCCTCCACTCTTGTTGAATAGTGGACTAGAGAACAAGAACATTGGCAAGAATTTACATCTCCATCCAGGACAGGCGGTGTGGGGAATTTTTCCAGAAGGATCAGGCCCTGAAGGAACATCTTACGAGGGTGGGATTATGACAGCATACTCCCGGGTGTCCAGAAGGGACTCAAGCTCCTATGGAGCTCTGTTGGAAACTTTATGCTTGCACCCTGGCATCTTTGCTGCTTTCATTCCATGGTGTTCAGGTAAATTCTGTGCCACTGCTTGTTCATCTCCTTGGATGTTTCTTCCCTGTCACTGTTCCCTTCGACCACCGGTTGATTTCTTCCCTTCCCAATATCCCCTTTACTACAAGTTGATTCTTTTCACCATCCAATATTTGTGCCAGATTCATCTCCCATTCTTTGGTGTTCTGTATCTGAAAACAGCAGCAATATTGCACCAATTGTGTCACATGGCAACTACCATCAGAATGTATGCCATCATGCACACATCATATGATAATCAATGTCACTCATAAATCTGCATCTGAATTCAATATTGTCTTGCAGGGATGGATGCCAAGCAGAGGATGCTACATTATTCCCGCACTGTGCACATCTGCAGTGTAACTAGGGATAAAGGGAGTGGGTCAGTAAGGGTGGATCAAAATCGAGAGCCCATTTTTGACTACACACTCTCAGATTATGATGAAGAGACGATGATGATAGGTGTAGATCAAGCGTTACGAGTTTTAGTTGCAGCAGGTGCAACCCAGATTGGGACTCATCAGTTTGATGGGGAGTGCTTTTGTGTGCAAGGTGAAGGACTTGAAAAGCCTCCTTAGAAAGACTTCAAGCAATAACCTGGTTTAGAACTGTAAACTGCATCACATAGTAAATGCCATTACACTGAAATCAATCACCTGGTGTTGCAGGTGCACATACAGCTGATTTAGAAGCATACCTGGCTAGGGTTCGTCAACGAGGTGCAAAGAAGCTGCGAGTGACTCTTGCGTCTGCCCACCAATTAGGAAGCTGTCGGATGGGCATGGATCCACAATCATCAGCGGTTGATCCCCGGGGAGAAACATGGGAAGTGCAGGGTCTGTTTCTGGGAGATGGTAGCCTGATGCCCACATCACCTGGTGTGAATCCCATGGTGACAATACAGTCGATTGCCTATTGCATTGCAGATGCTGTTGCTGAATCTCTGAAACTATGTTGATGTCAAGAAATTGAGCGTCATCTGTTGTCTAAACCACACAGCAACATGGATCCTAAATAGATGGAAAAAGAAATTTGCAGTTAGCACCATGATGCAGCCAAAAAACCATACCAGTAAGGACTGATCCATAGGATCAGAAAGCAAATCTTCCATGTCAAATATTAGCCGTCTCTAAAACAGAAATTTTTTTACCCTACTACATGAGGGAATGGCACTTGCTTGCCTTGATTGAAATTGAAATTGCTTGCTTGCAAAAATTGAACTTCATCAAAATTGATTATACAAAAGAGAGGTAGGTAGATAGAAGCAACTGGAAGCATCAACTACTGACAGGAAAAATTAGTGTACAGACCCAACAAAAAAAGGGAGAGCAGAAATCGTTGTTACAAAAAACCCATTCCACCAGATCCAAGCTGGTTAAAAATATGTTTACCATTGTAGATGATACAGAAGAATCCTTTCATGTTCCAATACTTGTGTGCCTGCAGCCACTTTCAATACAAAGCCTGAAAGTGCCTTTTTTACTGCCAGGACAAAAAAAAGATGGAAAAGGATAAATGTATTGAAACTATGGTTTAGATACAAGAATGATGGGCTTAAAACATTGGACTTCTTCAACACACTGCAGAACATTGCCCGTGGACTATAATGTGAACTGATGATGATAGCCTACAGATAAATGATCACATTCACTGCAAGAAAAAAGAGAAAAGCTTAGTCCAGAAATGGTAGGGCAATGTACTCAAATGTCTGAGTGAACCCAACAGTTTCTTCTGTGACCTCCAAATGGTGATTGCCACTCTTCAGTAGCAAAGCTTATTAATGGTTTCTGAGTACTGTGCATTACCAAAACTGAGGATTGCAGAAGTAGAAGCTGTTGTCAGGCACGCCGTTGTTGAATATCAACATTTGCCAATCTCTCTCTGAGCTCCTATCTCTATCTCTCTGAGTTCGTGGTTTTGTTCACCAACTCCTGCAGTTTGCTGCTCAGCATGCCACTCTGGTCCCAGAGTCCAATGGATCATAATAAAGCCAGTGGTCAGAGGACACCATGGTGGTTGAATGAGTACTTGTCCCCCATGAAATCATCCAACCTCTCACAATGTAGACTGAATCTCTGATCAAAGTTGTCACTGACAGGATTGGAGTGTTTCTCAATATGACCCACACACAGGAACACATCCCACAACATAAGAAAGCAAGCAGGCCTGTTTCCTGTGAAGTGTAATGTATCTCACTGGGATGCAAGGCCTGCCACAGGAGCATGGTTTGATTTGAGTGCATCTTTTGTTGCTGACTTTGGTGTCAATGTAGTGGCCCACTTGGCCAGCAGAAATGAGAGCTCTGCATCCATGCGTGTACCCACTCCACCCCACACAAGCATATCAACAAAATCTCGCCATGATTCACCTCTCACTTCATACACCACCCTCCACCCCAGCCTGCTGTAATACCGCACGAGCTTTGTGTGGTACACATCACCATCATTGATGGCCAAGAGCTCCCCTTTGCAACACCCCATATCAATGCCATGCCGTACCATGACTGCTCCCAGCAACACCCCTATGCCAAAGATGGAACGGTTGCTCCGTGTTGTGCTTGCCTTCTCCAGCCTCATACTATCTAAGTGTAAAACCTTGCCTGGAAGCCATGGCCTGATGATGCCATGAGCACTGCCCAGATTGTTCTCGCCTGCTGTGTCTTTGGCAGTGACACTGAACAGAGGTCCTAAAGTTTTGAGCTCTATGATCACCCCCTTCTCTCTGGCTGCAGCCAAAATCTCAGGCATCTTCACAAGCTGATCAACATTCTCACCAGGTCGCATCATCTGCAAATTAGCTGTAGTCAAAATTCCTTTGCTGCTTCTTGACCTCCAAACCCTACCTTGCTGTCTTGATTGCATTCTTAGAGGTGCATGTATACTATTACCAACAGCACTGGTATACACAGCTTGAGGAAACGGAGCTGCTGGAACCACCACTTGCTCCCCATAGCTTGCAATAACACCAGCTCCTGCCATGTGCAATGCCACTTTTTTCTTTGAGCTACTCCAACTGCTAGACAAGACTCCACCCTTGAGATTCTGCAAGAAAATCTGCCCAGAACAAATGTCCATCATGCACTTCTATTTGGTGAAAGCTTGAACAGATGCTTCGATTTCCTTGAGAGAGATGGGTAAATTCTCTTCTCAATTCTTCAACGTGGGTTCTCTCAATTTGTTGGATTCTTCAACCGTCAGCTGATTCTTCAACATGGATTCTCTCAATTTGCTGATTCTTCTACATGGGTTCTCTCAATTGCTGATTCTTCAACAAGGGTTCTTCACTCCACATATAGTTCATAGCTTCTGCATGGGCAAAACCTGTCCAAGGAACTGCATGGTTTGAAGGTCTGATCAGAAGAAGCTAAAACCCTAAAACCCATCTGCTTCTACTGCACTAAACTTTTTGCTGGATAGACAAGAAGCAAATGTGGCATCACCAACTGCCATAGCTAACTAACCATCATCACTGGAGTCCTGTGAACACACACACACACACACTCTCTCTCTCTCTCTATCTATTTCTTTTCTCTCCTGGAATCTCCCTTGCATGTGCAACCTTTCAACCCCCTTGTGAACACTCTCTTCTTCTATCTTTTCTCCTCACCCAAATTTGCTGTTGGATTCTTGAACTATCTCCAGAATTCGGACACAACAACATGGGTTTCTGACCCAAAAATCTCGTGACCCACAGCTCTCTTCTTCTTCCGCCTTCTCCCGCAAAGCTCAAATTTCCCACCCAAACTCTTACGGGGGAAGCAATTGGCCCAAGCATGTACCACATCACTACAGCACAATCACAAGACTCTAAACCTGAAACCCTCGACCAACACGCTCTCTATCTCCACACACTATCGCTAGATCCTGATTCCTGACACTTGAACCCTTATCACAAAATCAACTAATAAATTCATGACTACATCCATTGCTGATGTTTTAGTGGAACTAGTATGGCCTGTGCCTTTGGCCCAAGTGTAGACTTGTTACCCAATTTAGTGTGAACAGACTGATCCAAGTGTGAGCAGGACCTTGACGATAGACCTCAATTGTGAAAGAAATTATTTTAAAATAGAGCTTTGGAAGCTTATTACATCCAGATTTAGGGGAGTCTCCACTTGGATTGTATGCCTTGATGCTAAAGAGCATCCCCTGCAATGCTCACCATGTGACCTTACAAAAATATTTCTCACATCCAAGTTTAGTTATTTACTTTTTTCCACCCTCACCCATAAAACTAAAATTGAGACTGCAAATAGCCAAGAGATTACTGATATTACTAAGAACAAAGCACCTAGACCAATCATTATGATCAGCTGATCAAAAGCATGGACCAGCAGTCAGATCATATTTATTACACTCTTATTAGGCAGGTGTCAGGCTTTACAGTGCCTTTCACCGGCCTCAGCCAAACTGGCCAAACTGGCATGCTTCAACTTGTTTTCTTCCAATTTTAACATGCGGGGAGCACTCTGAGGGATGCTCTACGAGTAAGTATCCCCACCAAACTGCTTTAAAAGGACATGTACACCAAATTTTGGACGACCATTACATCTGGGTGTTGTGTATTTCAATTTGCATTAACATTTTGAGCAAATGGGTAAATAGTGGTACTCAAAAAAAAGAAAAAAAAAGAATTATTTAACTCAGCACATTTATTCATCACATCGAATATTATTAGTAAAACAAACATAATAATTAACTCACATGTGAACATGTAAATGCTTTCTCAATGTATAATGTTATTAATAATTAGTGGGTACCTGTGACCTTCAGACATTGTGAAGTCCCCCAAAAGTGAGTGAGGGGGAGGGGGGGGGGGAAAAAAAGACAAAATTATAAAATATATTTGTTTGGTTTTGAGTGTGTAGTAAAAAATATAAAAGCATAATTACAATTTTTTATTTATTTTTTAGCTTTATAGCTATTTTTGGCACAATTTTTTTGG